>Ga0255338_1000307_pt1 | contig 182156 bp, 171 predicted proteins | sample MeOH1_35cm_T4_19_FD_203715 | JGI IMG/M metagenome (GOLD analysis project Ga0255338, IMG submission 203715) | Sandy soil microbial communities from University of British Columbia, Vancouver, Canada - MeOH1_35cm_T4_195 | ecosystem: Engineered > Artificial ecosystem > Sand microcosm >... | reverse complement strand
CGCGAAAGGCATCATCATACTATCAAAGCGCATTGCGCGGGAGAGGGGGCAGATCGAAGTGAAATTGAAAATCTGTGCTCAATTCAAAATTAAATCTTGTCTAAAAAAACTTCAGGGACGTTGCCTACAATATGATCTAAAAAATCTTCAGACACAAGTATTTGTAGAGACCTTCACAGGTCTCTCTTCGTTCAAGGTGATGTATTGACTTTAGGGCGTGTTGACAATTGCCCCCTGCCCTTACGACCAATGCTCATCACTGAGCATAAGTCTAGCCATTGCAAACTCGTTTTATACTTGGTGTCAGAACCGTTATATTATGACTTTGCTCTTATTAATCAATGGAGTAATGCTCTTAATTTAGCTTCGTTTTTAACTTGAGCATCTCCTGGATGCCTCGGACAAGCCGAGGCACCTAGGCGGGGGGGGAGAAATTGTCTACACGCCCTAGTCTCAACTTCAACAATAGTTCCTTCTTTAAAATGAGGAATATCACGCATAACACTGCCTACACGAAGTGCAAGGCCATTTCCCCATTTTTGAATTTTAGTTTTGTACTATCATGATGTTTCATCTCTGTACACGACAAAAACGATTTTGTCTTTCCCGCGAAGGCGGAAATCCATTTTTAATGAGGCACAATACCACCGTCAGCATGGTTCCCCGCCTTCGCGGGGACGACAAAAATTAGGCAAATTTATTTTTGTCATGTACAAAAATTTTTCATTCAAAGTTATGTTAACGTGATACTCAAGTATGACTCAAGTATGTACAATGTATCAATTATTGTCTATCACATCAAATTAAGAATTTTAAGTTTTGAGTTAGTACTTGACTTCCCGTGCGTGTGTCGTGGGGAAGTCAAGTGCAGCATTGCCGACTGGTGATGTGGCAAATGAGGTATTGAGGCGTTACCACGGGCTTAAGCTAGAGTTGCTTGAGGCTGAGTATGAAATTTCGTTCGTATCTTCATGCCAATGTTCTGCAATAAAGCCATCAAAATAAGTTAAGTTAGGTGCCGTCTGCTCTGTGCAATGGGCTTCTTTTAGTTGAGTTATTCGCTCCGATAGGTTTTTATTTCCATATTTTATTGTATCATCAAATTTAGGCATCAGTGTTTTTATAGCATCAAAATGTGCCTTATTAGGCTCAAAATCACCTAAGGGGCGCGCATGTTCGCTGGGGAACTGTATTGATTGCAAATGGTTTTCAAGCTGTCGAACATCATTGGAATCTTGACGAGCTTTTTTGATTAATTGAACTAATTCATACACTGAATGCATTGCATTATATGGCGTGTGCGTTTTATCTTCATTCTTTGTTGTTTTTATCAGTTTTTTAAATTCATCATTAAAGTCTGCGTTTGGGTCATGTGACCACACGCCAGTAACAGTTGGACAAAGCTTCTCTTTCATACTGCAAACGTCATACCAGTTTTTATGCAGAACTGCGTTTGCAAATTCAAGCTGATTCAATATTCTCAGCTCTATGATACTAAGTTCTTGTTCTGCAGCAGTATTTCTTGCTTTTTGTATTGCTTTTTCCAATTGAGATGAGCTAGGGTTCAAAAGGTCAGTAGCATACTGAGTGACCTCTTCACACAAATCAGCGACACCGCTTGTAAATTCATCTAATTGAACTTCTACAAACTTTCCAACTTTCTTAAAGAAATTTATAAAGAATTCAATAACAAACGCAAAACAGGTGTAAAGTCCTTTTAAAGAATAATTGTGATTGTTTTGCAAATCTTCATTATATATCGATTGAAGGCTAGTGAAGCGATTAATGGTGCATATTTTGGAATAAATAACTTTCATGACAGTTACATCGCTTGTAGATGTATTAATTTGTTTCTCGAGATCATTTAATTTTGACCTTTTTTGATTAGCTGTAACTTGTACACATTCTATTGCCAGCTTAAATAAGCTGTCGATATCTGGTCGACTTGACCTGTAGGCTTCGAGTATCGTTGCCATTTCCATATTAAGCGAGTTGATTAGTGTATCATCAGAAAAGTCAAATCGTTGTTGTGTCTTTCCCTGAGCAACATGAAACGTTTCAAGTTTTGATCCAATCCGCTTAAGGTCTTTCATTGCCTCTTGAAGTTCATGCTCTGTAGGGTTTAATACTGAGCAAATCCAGTTTTCGAATGGAGAATCAGATAGTTTATCGCTTAATAGCCTCATTAATTTACCATCTTCCGTGTAAGCTCTTCTCTCATCTATGAGTTGAATGGCCTCTTCTTGATGACCGCGGGTAATCATCAAAGATAATACGGTTTGATTTTGTTTGGACAAATGACCAAATTTTTTTTTAATCTCGGCTGAAGTCCAGGGCGTTTCATTTCTTGATTTCATCATACTCACCTGAAAAAGATACATGCTTATAGTCTACTGCAAGATTACATAAAAATCAATATGACTACAAATAATACAATAACTTGTTAATCAGTTATTGTGCCCTATAATAAATCAATAAGTGGTAAATATAACTCTCTCGAGTTTAGCCATTTTAAAAAATGATATAAAAAATGTCGTCGTTGCAAACGAAGTGACGCAATCCAGAACTGAATTTCAATTGAGCATCGATCTGGATTGCTTCGCTAACGCTCGCAAAGACGGATCTTTAATCAATTTTACAAAAATGGCTAAACTCGAGAACTATTTTACTGAAGAGGTATGTGTGGTTTCAAGCTGATCGCACATGAAAATTCATGGTCACCGATGTGAAGAGTGATTAACAACTAAGGACATCAATCAGCATGCAAGCAAATCGATTTTATCGGTTAGGCGAATGGGTTTATCGTTTTCGGATCGCGATTATTGTGGTTTGGGTGGTTGCGGTGCTGGGGTGTGTGCCGTTTTTGGCGGATGTGATTAGTCCCTTTCAATCCACGGGATTTGTGGCGGATGGCTCGAAAAGCGATCTTGCTGATCAGTTTATCACTAAGAAATTGGGATATGGGCATAATCAATTTCTGTTGTTGTATCACAGTGATAAGCTGAAAGCCACTGACTCTCGTTTTCAGAAAAAAATCAGTTACTCCCTCTCTGATTTAGGTGATTTTCCTATAGAGCATGAGATTATTTTACCTAAAGACAATGACAAACAAATTTCTAAAGATAAACATACGGCGTATGTGGTGATTTTATTTAAATCAAAAAAAGCGATGAGTCATGAGTTGATTGATCAATTTCAAAAAATCATCAAAACACCGAAACACATGACCGTGCAAATGGGTGGTGAACCACTGTTTGTTGAGCATATCAATGAGCAAACACAACGAGATTTATTTAAAGCAGATCTAATTGCCGTGCCGGTTACCATTATTACCCTACTTTTGATTTTTGGAACCGTTGTTGCATCCATTGTGCCGCTATGTTTAGGCGGTGGCTGCGCGTTACTGATTTTAACCATTCTATTTGGGTTGGGGCATGTGTTTACTTTATCTATTTTTACATTAAACATTGCGCTATTGCTTGGGCTTTGTTTAAGTTTAGATTATTCATTGTTTGTGATTTATCGTTTTCGTGACGAATTGACCATCTTAAATAAGGACTCATTACAACATTCTGAACAACCGCCAACAATTGTTGAAAGCGTTGCAAAAACCATGGCCACTGCTGGGAAAGCGGTTTTTTTTAGTGGTGTGGCAGTTTTTATTAGTTTAAGTGCCCTCTTATTTTTCCCAATCAATATTTTATTTTCAATTGGTGTGGGAGGATTGGTGGCTGTGTTTGTTGCGGTCAGTGCAGCGATTACCTTGTTACCTGCACTCTTGGGTGTTTTGGGGTATCACATTAACGCGTGGGCTGTGCGTAAAATCAAGGCACAATCGAATGATCCTAATATTGTTGATACGCAAAGTGCGTGGTATCACGTTGCATATACCGTAGTTAAACGCCCTATCCTATTTTCCCTTTCTACTTTGTTTTTCCTTTTTTTCCTTGGGTATACCGTATTGAATGTTAAAATTGGTATCTCTGATTTTCATGTTTTGCCTGATCATTCAGACAATCAACAATTTTTTGATACTTATAAAGAAAATTTTAACGAACAAGAGCTCAATCCAATTCAAATTATCGTCACATCTCACGGTCAAATACTATCGAAAAAAAATATCAATAAGCTCTATGATTTAGTTCAAAATATAGAAGAAAAACGTTTGGTTAAAGAGGTGAATAGTATTGTTTCATTCGATTCCAAATTAAAAAAAGCACAATATCAAGCGATTTATCAAATGAAGGAACAGGATCGTGAAAAATCAATTCAATTATTATTAAATCGCACAACCCGTTATCATTTCACGGTGATCGATGTGGTGAGCAAATATCCGCCTGATTCCACGGAAACACAAAAATTGATTAAGCAATTACAAAATATGGAGCCAGGATCAGGGCTTACGATGGAGCTAACCGGAATACCGGTGATTAATGCAGATGTTCTCAATTGCATTCATCAGATTCTGCCCTATGCCTTACTGTGGATTATTATTCTGACCTATTTGATTTTAATGGTCTTGCTAAAATCGTTGTTTTTGCCACTTAAAGCGATATTTATGAATATTTTGAGTCTATGCGCGAGTTATGGCGTGTTAGTGTATGTTTTTCAAGAAGGACATTTTCATGAATTTTTACATTTTGAAACACAAGGTATGCTAGATGTGAGCCTCATTATTATTATATTTTGTGCATTATTTGGTTTTTCCATGGACTATGAAGTATTTCTCTTAACTCGCATTCATGAAGCTTATAATACAACGCATGACAATGAAAAGAGTATTGTATTTGGTATCGTGAAAAGCAGTCGGATTATTACTAGTGCAGCTTTAATCGTTATTTTCTTATGCGGTTCATTTATGGTGGCCGATGTGCTGATGGTGAAGGAATTTGGTTTGGGTATTGCGGTAGCCATTTTTGTGGATGCCTTTATGATTCGAACACTTTTAGTGCCCGCAACCATGACGCTGATGAAACAGTGGAATTGGTATTTACCAGGATGGATAAAAAGGTGTCTTTTGTAAATTAGGGTTAAAATCGCAGTGCCAATTTTGCAAAAACAGAATAGAGAAACGGCACAAAATCATTGGCTGGATTGATTTCAGATTCGCCATATCCTGCCGTGTAGTTAGCTCCGATTTCCCCCATGACGCGGGCATTGAAATTCACATTGACTCCAAATGCAAATGTTGGGGAAATGCGATAATCTTGATTAATGTCATCCATGCGCCATACACTCGCAACCCCCGCCCCGGAGTATACGCGCATGCTTGTTTTGGGAATCACTAACATGACCTTAGCAAGCACGGAGCCTGTTTGTGTTTGAGTGTGTAAGTCGGTTAATCCATCCTGCTCAAATGCAAATAGACTGTCTTCATCAAATGTGACCACCGCATCAGGATAACGCATGTAATTTGCTTCAATTGCAAAATACCGTGTCAATTCATAACCGGCCAAAAATCCCCAAACGCCGCCGCCTTCTTTGACAGCAATCGGCGTGGAGATGCTCATTGCAATATTTTGATTACCAATCGAAGGAACAAGACCCTGCCACGTCGTTGAACCATAACCACCCATGGCACCGATATAAAACGGGTATCGAAAAAGATCTTGATCCTTCAAGGTTTTCTTTTTGACGTGATCTAACTTGGCAAGAGTTTGATGTTCACTCGATGACGTATTAGTCGAGTTTGAACACACAAGTCTGCAATTCAAACACAATGCCAATGCGATAATAAATCGCATAGCAACATGACTACGGTTATGCATCTTAACGTTATTTATCCAAAGCATTTGTTTAGCACGCACTACCAGTGCCACTGCATAGCCCTGATTCAGAGGTTACACCACCGGACAGATAACAGTTCCAATCATCAATACAGGCTTGCGTCGTGGTTTCATGTTGAGAGTCACAAGCTCGGCGTAATGAACCAAACGCCGCTATCATACGTTTATAAAGTTGCCTGACATCCGTACACATGCCTGCTGGCAAGGATTTAGTGCAATGACATTGCGCTGCTATTGCAAAAGAACCACAAAAACCGGGTGCGTTAGAAGGTGTTGCCGTTGGGCAGGATGCCGCAGAAGCTATGGTAGAGCATACAGTCAAAACACTCGCAGCAAATGCGGCTTGAATTTTATTCATTATCAAATCCTTAAAAAACACGTTACAACATCGTGCTAGAACAAAATTATTTTTACAACCGTATACACTATAATACTCTACCGCTTCATACAAGTAGATTTTTACTCTGCATTTGCCATACCCTAGAGATAGTGCAATAATACGCACAAATTATTAGCATGTGCAGTCCTCATTCATGTCAAAAATTAAATGCGCAGTGATCGGTGTCGGTTACCTCGGTCGTTTCCATGCTCAAAAATACCAAATGCTTGATGAAGCAACCTTGGTCGCTGTTTGTGATGTTAATGCTGAGGCATCTGAGGTGGTATCTCGTGAATTGCAAGTACCTGCTTACACCAATTATCACGATTTATTTGGTCAAGTTGATGCCGTTAGCATTGCGGCAACAACTCGTTCTCATTATGCAATTGCCCGTGAGTGCTTGCTGCAAGGTATACATGTCCTGCTCGAAAAACCAATCACCGAAACGGTTGCTCAAGCTCAAGAATTGATTGCTATCGCGCATGAACAAGGGGTTAAATTGCAGGTGGGGCATTTAGAGCGTTTTAATGCAGCCAGACTTGCTTTGGATCCATATCTTCACAATCCACTTTTTATCGACTCGCAACGTTTGGCCCCTTTTACCCCACGCGGTGCGGATGTTAATGTTATTTTAGATTTAATGATTCACGATATTGATATCATTCAAAGCATTGTGAAAAGCCGAATTGTATCCATTGATGCGCAAGGTGCTCCCGTTTTATCGTCAGCGATTGATATAGCGAATGCACGCATCACGTTTGAAAATCATTGTGTGGCGAACGTACTCGCCAGTCGGGTTAGTTTTAAAACTGAACGAAAAACACGTATCTTCCAACCCACATCGTATATTTCAATTGATTATCACCAAAAGCAATTCGCCGTATTTGAAAAAGGCGATGGTGAAATGTTTCCTGGCATTCCGAATGTAACCCACCAACAATCAGTGTTTGAAAAAGGTGATGCATTATTGGATGAAATCAAAGCCTTTGTACAATGCATCGTCAATGATACGACGCCGTTGGTCACAGGACAGGATGGCTGTGATGCATTAGCAACGGCTGCCAAAATAAGTGAGTTAATTGATACAAATCTGCGTTTCAGATATGCAGACGCCTAAGCGAATTGTTGTCATTGCGGGTGAAGAATCAGGCGATATGCATGCCGCTGCATTTATCCGCGAATTAAAGCAGCGTCACACCAATTTGGAAATTAGCGGTATTGGTGGGCAGCACATGGAAGATGCTGGTGTGACGTTGGTTAGTGATTTAGCACGATACGGCACCACTGGCCTCTCCGAGGTTATTCGTAATTTACCAATCATTCGCCGTGCGTTTCACCGTATGAAAGCCCATTTGCAAGCCCAAAAACCTGATCTACTGGTGATGGTTGATTTCCCAGGCTTTAATTTGCGGCTATTAAAGTTTGCAAAACAAACGTTAGGTATTCGAATTTTATATTACATCAGCCCACAGATCTGGGCCTGGAAGCCAAATCGTATTCAGTTAATTCGTGCTTATGTCGATAAAATGGCCGTGATTCTACCGTTCGAGAAGGCATTATATGAACGTGCAGGAGTTCCGGTCGCGTTTGTTGGGCATCCGTTGATGGATAAAATATTGGCGAATCAGGACACCGCTGCGTTAAAAGCAATGCTTGGATTACCGCATGACAAACGTTTGCTTGCCATATTACCCGGCAGTCGTGTGAATGAAATCGAACGCCTTATGCCAGTATTGCGCGACTCAGCAATTAAACTCACGCAAGCTTATCCTGATGTGCACGTTGTTATTCCTGTTGCCAGGACTATCAATCCTGAGCTAATACAATCGCACCTAAAAAATAGCACGTTACCGTATACGTTGATTAAAGAGCAGGCAGTGGAAACGGTTTATTGCAGCGATTATGTTGTTGTTGCTTCCGGTACCGCATCACTCGAATGCGCCCTGCTCACCAAACCCATGTGCATTGTGTATAAAGTTTCTTGGCTAACCTATTTTGCGGCGTGCAAATTAATCCGCATCAAATTCATCGGATTATGCAATTTGCTTCAACAGCAGATGATCGTACCCGAATTATTACAATACGATTGTAATGTGGTGGAATTATACAAAACAGTCACAGACCTCATGACAAATACAGACACATCGAGTCGAATGGTGTCACGATTACAGCAGTTAAAACAATCCTTATCAGCACAGTCAGCAGATTTTACGATTAGTCAATTAATTGAGCACGAGATGAATTTGATACATCAAACGTAATGTTATCACATTTTGTCAATAAATATACTTGCACAACCCTAATCCAATGTACTATTCTTACGTCATCTTGACCATTTACCATTTCAATGACATACCACATCGATATTCAGCATGCTTCTCAGGAAACTATCCCTGTTGATGATGATACGTTAATCCATTGGGCTCAACTGGCTCTAGAGACTGCCCAGGATTCGGCTGAATTAACCCTCCGTATCGTTGATGAAGCTGAGATTACAGCTTTAAATGGGACATATCGTAAACAGAATAAAGCGACGAATGTGCTTGCTTTTCCCAGTCATTTACCAGCAACGATTGAGTTGGACTGCCCTTTTTTAGGCGATGTTATTCTATGCCCAACCGTTATTCAATACGAAAGTATTGATCTTAAAAAACCATTAGAAGCGCATTGGGCTCTTATCGTGATTCATGGCATTTTACATTTATTAGGCTATGATCATATACAAGATAAAGACGCAGATATTATGCAAGGCTTGGAAAAAAAATTGCTCCTGCAACTTGGTTTTGATGATCCCTATCTTGAGGATGATGAAATTGAATAAAGACGATGACACGGTTTCATTATTTACACGAATCAAACAGTTTTTACATGTTGAACCACAAACCAAAGATCAACTGATTGAATTTTTACGTGATGCACAAATCCGTGCTTTGATTGATGCTGAAACACTCGCCATGCTAGAAGGATCCTTGGCTTTTTCACAATTGCAAGTTCGTGACATCATGTTACCGAAGAAGCAAATGATTTGTCTTGATCAACATGCTGAACTTAGCGAAGTTATTCACATTGTCACGCATTCTGGACACTCACGATTTCCCGTGACGGGTGAAAGTAAAGATGAAGTGATTGGTATATTGCATGCCAAAGATTTGCTGCGTTTTCAAGCGTCAGAATCAACCACGTTTGATATCACGGACATCGTCCGACGTGCTTCCATTATTCCTGAAAGTAAACGTTTGGATGCATTACTTAAAGATTTTAAAACCAATCGTAATCATATGGCGATTGTTGTTGATGAGTATGGTTGCGTGTCCGGCTTTGTAACGTTAGAGGATATTATCGAACAAATCGTTGGTGATATTGCTGATGAATTTGATATCGATGAAGAGGCTTATGTAAAAGCGCATGGTGATGCGCACTATATCATTAAAGCTCATATGCCCATTGATGAGTTCAATGAACAACTGGCCACTCATTTCAGCGACGGGAACTACGATACCATCGGTGGTATCGTGATGGCAAATTTTGGACATTTACCCAAATCAGGTGAAACCATCACCATCGACGGACTGGAATTTATTATCATTAGCGCCGATGCCAGACGTATTAATCTCATCGAATGTTTTGATCGCCGAGCTAAACTCGTTGAACCAAAACAAACGCCAGCCACAACATGATAAAATACCCCGTCCTGATCATCGACTCGGATCAAGCCCTTACCGAGCGTTTATCGGCTGCGTTAACACAAGAAGAATTTAGCGTTACCTGCGCCCATGATGGAGTGGCGGGTTTAAAGATAGCACTGACTAAAGTTCCCGATCTCATTATTTTGGATCTTCTGTTACCCGATCTAAATGGTTTGGATGTATTAACACGATTTCGTCAACATCACGCAACGCCTGTGATGGTGCTTTGCTCGAGGGAGGACGACGTGGATCGTATCTTAGCATTTGATAGCGGTGCAAATGATTATTTGGTCAAACCCTGCAATATACTTGAAGTCATCGCTCGATTACGCGTCATGCTACGTTGTCACGAACGAATTAAAGGACCTCGAGAAAATATTGTATTTCATACCATTACATTAGATAGCGCAAAACGCGTTGTGTATCTTGCTGGGCATCAAGAGTTAGTCCTGACGAACGCGGAATTTAATATTCTTGAACTATTAATGCAATCACCTGAACAAGCATTTTCAAAAGAAGAATTGACAGAATATGCTTTAGGACGTAAATATACGGCGTACGATCGCAGTATTGACGTCCATATCAGTAATCTGCGAAATAAATTAGGCAACCAAGCTCATATTAAAACAATACGTGGATTTGGTTATTTATTGGGTTTATAAGGTTTATCATGTTAGATATTAAATACATCGTCGAAAACACAGACATTATTCGTGACAATATTAAAAAACGCAATGTAAAAGCCGATTTGGATGGACTATTAGCACTCTATGCCAAACGCAAAACACATTTATTAGAACTTGAAACAACACGTGCCGAAGCAAATCAAATTGCTAAAGCTATTCCCACTCTGCAACCTGCAGAGAAGAAAAATATGATCGATAAAGGACGTTCATTAAATCAAACCATAGCCTTACTTGAAGAAGCATTACGCACTATTGACGAGTCCTATCAAGAAGCCCTACTCACGATTCCAAATCAGTTGGCGGATGACACGCCACTTGGTGTAGATGACACCGAAAATGTTGTGTTGCGAACACATCTTGTGCCGCGTCAATTTGATTTTAAACCACGTGATCATGTTGAATTAGGCAAATCACTTGACTTGATCGATTTTGATAGCGGTGCGAAGGTCACTGGTGCTAAGTTTTATTTTCTTAAAAATGACGCGGTGCTGTTGGAATTAGCTTTGAAATTATTTGCCATGAAAACAGCCGCTGAATTTGGTTACACACAACTCATTACACCTGATTTGGCTAAAAAGTCGGTGCTGATGGGGACGGGATTTTCACCTCGTGGTGAAGAGTCTAATATATATAATCTCGAAGATTTAGAGCTTGGACTTATTGCGACAGCTGAGATTACGGTGGCAGGCATTCACGCGGATGAAATTCTAGATGAGAGCCAATTACCATGTAAATACGTTGCTGAAAGCCATTGTTTTCGACGTGAGGCGGGTTCTGCCGGACGAGAAAGTAAAGGGTTATATCGTGTTCATCAGTTTTCAAAAATTGAATTATTTCAAATCACTAAACCTGAAGAAAGTGAAGCGGCGTTAGATGATATTTTAAAGCTTGAAGAAACGATCTACCAACGGTTGGGTATCCCCTATCGAGTTGTGCGAATTTGTGCGGGTGATCTGGGAGCGGCTGCCTACAAAAAGTATGATATCGAGGCCTGGATGCCAGGACGTGACTCAGAAGAAAAATATGGCGAAGTGACATCAGCATCGAATTGCACTGATTTTCAATCGCGTCGTTTAAACATTCGCTATCGTACGCCTGAAAATAAAAAAATATATCCCTATACGTTAAATGGAACTGCCATTGCGTTAAGTCGTACCTTGATTGCGATTCTTGAAAACTATCAACAAGCGGATGGTAGTATTGAAATCCCCGAGGTACTTAGACCGTATATGGGTAAAGACGTTATACGTTAGAGGATTATTATGCTCGATGAATTAAACACCAGTATTGCATTGATTCTCGAGCAAACTAAACTGAACGCACCTTATCTAATTGATATCATATCAATCTTGTGGGGTGTGTTTTTTGTAAATCTACTTTTGCATAAAAAACTACTCTATTTAGGGATTATTCCAAGACGATGGTATGGATTACCAGGAATATTTCTTGCCCCATTTCTGCATGCTGATTTTAATCATTTATTTTTTAACACAATCCCTTTACTTGTGCTTAGTAATTTTTTGTTGGTCAATGGATTACCCTATTTTTTGTATATTACCGTACTCATTATTCTAATCAGCGGTTTGCTAAGCTGGTGTTTAGCAAAACCTGGAATACATGTAGGAGCAAGTAGTGTGATCACGGGATATTGGGCTTTATTAGTGATTAATATCTATCAACAAGCTACATTGACTGCAATTATCCTTGGTATCATTTGTTTGTATTATTTTGCTGGGATTTTATATTCTGTTTTTCCGGGTAAAAAAGGCGTATCCTGGGAGGGACACTTATTTGGTTTGATCGCTGGTGTTATAGTAAGTTTCATATGATAGAACTGTTAATGACAGAAGGATTAACATAAACCGGAGATTTTAGCATGAACTCTTTAAAACACATCCGATTAGTATTTATTGCCGTAATCACCTATTTTATATTTAGCCCATCTTATGCTTATATAGTATGCGGAAGTGAAGGGAATGGATGTGGCTGTAGTGATCTTGGGAAACCTTGTTATTCTTGCTATGCGGGGGAGCAAGGTGTTTGTATCGAAGTCGGGGATCCTCAAGGAGGTGGTCAGTGTGAAACGAACACGTTTGGGTGTCAATGTAAGAACGCGACCTCTTGTTCAAATAGTTGATGTGAATAACAATAGATACTTATTTTATAATTTTACGCAGTGATTTCGATTTTAAAATCATTTCTTGATACTCTTCATCAGGATCTGATAGAGCAATAATTGCTCCGCCGGCCCCGATTGATAACTCATTCGGGGTAATGACAGCTGTTCGAATCACAATGTTTACATCTGCTGAACCATCCAATGATAAATAACCGATTGATCCCGAGTAAATTCCTCGTGCTTCTGTTTCTAACTCATGAATCAATTCCATCGTACGAATTTTAGGCGCGCCTGTCATCGAGCCACCTGGAAATGACGCTCGAATGCAATCAATGGCAGAAAGATGTTGTTTTAATTGCCCGCGAATCGTACTGACTAATTGATGAACCGTCTCATAGCTTTCCACTTGCATTAAATGAGGCACATGAATGCTACCAATATCGCACACTTGACCAAGATCATGTCGTAACAAATCCACGATCATTAAATTTTCTGATCTAAATTTTTCATCATGCTGTAATTGGTTGATGAGACGCTGATCATCTTCTGCATTGACACCACGCGGCAATGTACCTTTAATGGGTTTAGTTTCGACATATCCCTCATGATCAATTCTTAAATATCGTTCGACTGAGGAACATGCGATTGCTAGTTCACCAAATTTTAAAAACGCAGAATAAGGTGCGGGGTTACTTCGTCGTAAAGCGCTATAATAGACGCAAGGATCAATTTGGATTGGATAGTGTATTTGATTGGTTAAACAAATTTCGTAACTATCCCCGTCATCAATCGCATTAAGACAACGATGTATATCTTTGATATACGTGTCATAGTCGCGTTGCAATGGAATATCCGTCGTTACTTCATTGTTTGTTACTACATGTTCGGAAAAGGATGAATCATCCATTAAATCCAATGCCCTTTCCATATCAACGAACCATTGTTCAGCCTGATTTTTTTCATCTGCTGCAGTCAATGCTAGCAGATAACAAACTTTATCTTCATGATCAAAAACAATGACACGGTCCAAAAATAAAAACTGAGCATCCGGTTGTTTTGCAACATGCTTTGACGGAATAGGGAGTGTTTTGACATATAACTCATATCCAAAATAACCAACAAATCCGCAGCAGAACTGAAAAGGTAATTGCGGCGAAGAGACAACAAAATGGTTTAATTCTTGAGTTAAAAAATCAAAAATATCCATCGTGAATTGCTTTTTTTGATCGCCGTGACATTGCGTAATTTGATTCGTATTAACATCATATTGAATGGAATAGCTCAACGGACCGTCAACACACCCCATAAAGGAAAAACGTGAAATACCTGGCATGATTCGACTACTATCCAACCATACGACTTTCGTTTTATCACTTAATAACTGATTGAAGACATGCTCCGATGAGTAGTATTTAACTAATTTCTTTGTGTTTAGGTGATAAGCCTGTTGATAATGTGAGGATTGTCGACATGGCAGTTCTCGACGTCCCGCGGCTTCAACATCAGACCCCAGCTCAGATTCAGTGCATATGATTTCCGCATTTAATAAGCTCTCGGAATTTCGCGAAGCTGTTGCGAGGTATAGCTGTTTTTCGACACAGCAGTTTTGTATAAAACGCTCTGTAATGTGTTTGAAATTGATTAACAGTTGTTTTCCGTACTCAGTACAAATCGATTCCGGATGGTATTGTACACCCCATAACGGCCGCGTATTATGACGGATTCCCATGATCAATCCATCCAATGTTTCCGCGGTCACATGCAAACAATCAGGTAATGGATACTCACAGATTAAAGAGTGATAGCGCACAACATTAAACTCACGTGGAATATCTGCAAATAGCTCATCATTCCGGTGTTGAATACGACTCAATCGCCCATGAACAGGTTCAGTCGCGTGCGTTACGCGACCACCAAAAACATGACTTATCCCCTGATGCCCCAAACATACCCCAAGTATAGGCACATTGGCTTCAAGCAAAATTCGAGCACACAAACCAAAGTCCCCCGCCTTGGCGGGATGCCCAGGTCCTGGTGAAATCACAATATTGTCATATGATAATGTGCTTAACTCATCAAAGCTCAAGGCATCATTGCGAATCACGATGGGAAGCTCACCATTTATTTCCGCTATCAACTGATAGAGGTTATAGGTAAACGAATCATAATTATCGATAAGTAAGGTTTTCATGGTTCGCTTTTAATTCAAGTTTTGTACGTATTCTAAAGAATACGTCATGTCGATCATCGCGAGACATCTCCTGGACATCGCATTGTACCACTTTCAGAGATCTCTCACTGCGTTCGGGATGACCTGCGTTTTATACGTGATGTAACATCAATAATAATCTTGCCCCGCTGGGTAATCAACATTATTTATGCTACACTCCAGCCTTTTTTAATTGCAAGTGTTTCATGAATCTAATCCCATCACTCAACTTACCCAAACAAAAATGGGGACAATTGTATGGCAGTAGTTTATCACTTGCAATCAGTGAATATTGCCAACACACTCATGGTGTCAAACTATTAATTACTCCTGATAATTTGAGTGCCAATCAACTGTTAGCCGAGTTACAGTTTTTTCTAAATGAAACAAAACATACGCAAGAAATTTTATTATTTCCAGATTGGGAAACATTGCCCTACGATCAGTTTTCTCCGCATCATGATATTATCTCTCAACGTCTTTATACATTAAGTCGATTACAACAAACCGCTAATGCCATCGTTATTACTGCTACCAGCACATTAATGCATCGCCTCTGTCCGCAACAATTTTTAAATCAACACGGATTGATTTTAAAGCCACAACAAACGTTAGATGTCGAGCAATTTCGCCAACAACTTCAACAAGCCGGTTATTACTGTGTGAATACTGTATTGGAACACGGTGAATTTGCCGTACGTGGAGCGATTATTGATTTGTTTCCCATGGGAAGCCTCTTACCCTTTCGGATTGAATTATTTGATAATGAAATTGATAGTTTAAGACGTTTCGATCCCGAAACCCAACTCACCGTGGATAAATTAGATAACATTCATATTTTACCGGCTCGTGAATTTCCATTAAACGAACAAAGTATTGCGCAATTTCGACGTGCGTTTCGTCATGAATTTTCAGGAAACCCCAGTCAATGCCCTTTATACGAATCCATTAGTAATGGGCAATTTCCCAATGGTATTGAATATTATCTTCCACTTTTTTTTGAAAAAACAGTGACGTTTTTTGATTATTTACCGCAAGACACTTCCGTTTGTTTGATTGAAGAGACACAAGATTATGCCGAGCAGTTTTGGAAAGAAATCACGACTCGCTACGAACAACGCAATTATGATATCACTCGTCCCCTCTTACCGCCTGATCGTAGCTTTTTATCCCCAACGGAGTTACTCACACTAGCCAACACCTATCAACAAATTCGTTTCTACCATAATCCGCAAACACCCAAACACAACGTTTATAACTTTAATATCGATCCCCCCCCTGCGCTACCCGTTGAGCGCCAAAGTCAACAGCCTTTAGCACGCGTTTGTGAATTCATGACCAAGGCAAATCATCGCTATTTATTTGTTGTTGATAGCGCGGGGCGTCGAGAAATGTTATTGGAAATGCTAAAACAGAGTCAGGTCCATCCTAAATTACAATCATCGTGGTCTGCGTTTTTGCATGATTCAACAGCTCCTATTCACATCACGATTGGTCCATTAACCGCAGGAGCAGAACTAACAGAGCAAGGCATTTCAATCTTAGTCGAGTCACAACTTTTTGGTGAACAAAGTGTTCCCCAGCGCCGATCAACCAGTTCAAAAGTGATTGATTCGGGGTTGATTATCCGTGATTTAGCCGAGCTGCGCATTGGTGCACCTGTCGTGCATTTGCAATTTGGTGTCGGTCGATATTTGGGATTACAAACTTTTGAGCATGATAGTAATGCGAATGAGTTTTTAATACTTGCTTATGCTGGTGATGATAAAATATATGTTCCTGTTACCTCATTGCATCTGATTAGTCGTTACACTGGCGCAGATCAAGATCATGCGCCACTTCATCGTCTGGGCAGTGATCAATGGCAAAAAGAAAAGAAAAAAGCCGCCGAAAAAATTCACGATGTGGCGATTGAATTATTAGATATTTATGCAAAGCGTGAGTCAAAGCCTGGGCATCAATACGAATTTCCGCAAACAGAATATCAACGATTTGCTAGCGGTTTTTTATTTGCTGAAACGGTGGATCAAACACAAGCTATCACCCAAATTATTCAAGACATGCAATCTCCGAGGCCGATGGATAGATTGATATGTGGTGATGTGGGATTTGGGAAAACTGAAGTCGCCATGCGCGCCGCATTTATTGCGGCTCAAAATGGCAAGCAAGTCTGTGTGCTTGCGCCAACGACACTCCTGGCAGGTCAACATTATGAAACCTTTCGTGATCGATTTGCAGAATTTCCTATTACGATAGAATTATTATCACGCTTTCGTAGCGATAAAGAATCCAAACAAGTCATTCAATCGTTAACAGATGGGCGAATTGATATTGTGATCGGCACACATAAACTCTTTCAACAGAATGTGCAATTTCATAATTTAGGGTTGCTGATCATTGATGAAGAGCATCGATTTGGTGTCAAACAAAAAGAGCATATGAAAGCATTGCGCGCGCAAGTGGATGTCTTATGCATGACCGCAACGCCTATTCCACGCACCCTTAATATGGCAATGGCTGGCATTCGAGATATCTCATTAATTGCCACACCACCCGCCAAGCGTTTAGCCATTAAAACATTTTGGCAAGAGCGTAATGATTCCATGCTACGTGAAGCAATCTTGCGTGAAATTTTACGCGGTGGGCAGGTTTTCTTCTTACATAATAATGTGCAAACGATTGAACGAATTTGCCAAGATTTACAATCACTTGTTCCCGAGGCTTTAATTCGCAGTGCACATGGACAAATGCGTGAGCGTGAATTAGAACGCATCATGTCAGACTTTTACCACCATCGTTTTAATGTGTTAGTCTGCACGACCATCATTGAAACGGGCATTGATATTCCAACAGCAAATACCATAATTATTGATCGTGCGGATAAATTTGGTTTAGCTCAACTGCATCAATTACGAGGTCGCGTGGGCCGTTCGCATCACCAAGCCTATGCCTATCTCTTTACACCCAATGAAAAACTGCTTACACCCGATGCTATTAAGCGTTTAGAAGCGATTGTTTCGTTAGAAGATTTGGGTGCGGGTTTTACATTGGCAACGCTTGATCTTGAAATTCGAGGTGCGGGCGAATTATTGGGTGAAGGTCAAAGTGGGCATATGCATGCTATTGGGTTTAGTTTATATATGGAGATGCTCGATAAAGCAGTCCATGATTTAAAATCAGGGAAAACGCCCGAGTTAGCTGCACCCATTCACCAAGGACCCGAGATCGATTTACGCTTATCAGCCATCATTCCTGATGATTACATAGGCGATGTTCATACCCGATTAATTATGTATAAACGGATTGCGAATGCTGCCGATAAATCGCAATTACGTGATTTGCAAATTGAATTAATCGATCGGTTTGGATTGCTTCCACCATCTGTGAAACATTTATTTTTAATGACCGAGCTTAAGTTTATAGCGACTAAATTGGGAGTTACGCGCATTACGGCATCAGGCCAACAAGGTAAAATTGAATTTAACGATCAACCTGCCATCAATCCAACCGAGTTAATCAAACTCATTCAATTACACAGCAAACGCTATCAATTAGAAGGGCCAACTCGTTTGCGATTTCTTTTGGATAGTACGACTCACGAAGAACGTATTCATGAAATTACCGCTTTGTTACTCAAGCTTTCTCTTGCAGATTAGCTGTAGCACAGCGATAATAACACAACGTTAATTTAATCAATGAAATAGCATGGAATTTCTGACTGAATATGGTTTGTTTTTGTTAAAAGCATTCACAATTGTTTTTGCCCTTTTGTTTTTAATAGCTGGTATTTTTGCCGTGGGTCGAAAACCTAAAGCAAAATTAGAAATCACCTATTTAAATGAGTTATATGACGATATCAAAAATAAAATGAGTAAAGATGTATTGGGGAAGAAACCAAAAAAATCTAAAAAGAAGAGTACCAATGAATCGAAAAAAAACATCTATGTTATTGATTTTACTGGTGATATAAAAGCCACGCAAGTCGATACATTGCGTGATGAAGTGTCTGCCATTCTCTCCATTGCTACACAACATGATGAAGTCATTGTTCGTATTGAAAGCCCCGGAGGGACAGTGAATGGCTACGGATTAGCTGCATCACAGTTACAACGTATTCGTGATCGTAATATTCCATTGACGGCTTGTATTGATAAAATTGCTGCGAGTGGTGGTTACTTAATGGCCTGTGTTGCTGATCACATTATTGCGGCTCCGTTTGCTATTTTAGGTTCAATCGGCGTGGTCGCGCAAATGCCAAATTTTCATCGCTGGTTGAAAAAAAATGACATTGATGTCGAGTTATTAACAGCCGGTGAATACAAACGCACGATTACTTTGTTTGGAGAAAACACCGCAAAAGGTCGACAAAAATTCCAAGAAGATTTAGAAGATATCCATCATGTTTTTAGAAATTTCATTCGCATGAATCGACAAATTGTTGATGTTGATGAGGTCGCAACGGGTGAGCACTGGCTTGCAAAAGATGCATTAAATTTGAAATTAATCGACAAGCTTCAAACCAGCGACGAATATATTCATGATCATATGAAAACACGTGGCGCATATAAAATAAAAATTCACGGTAAACAAAGTCTACTGACAAAAATATTGAACCCTGCAATGAAACTCTTACATCCCTGGGCTTGATTTAAAAATCAGATTTGAATGCAGAGACGCATGGTCAAAGGGCGACCGGTGGTCGCCCAATGCCTGCAAATCATCGACATGTCGTCTAATAGCCAAAGAGCCATCCTCAAACCATATCAATATCCTGCGCATCATGAGCCCTCACAATAAAACTACGCAAATTTCCAAAATCATTGCTACGCTTTATATAGAAACATCATTTACATGCTAATTTAGCTCAGGATGAGGAATAAAATAATGAAAACAAATGTGCCTTGTCTTCTCTTACTATCATGCCTAATCAGCCCCCTATCTTTTGCTGAAGATCATGAGATCGCATTAACCATCGATGATCTTCCTTTTGTTGGCACCAATGGTAATGATGAAGGTAACTTAAGACGCACTCGCGAACGATTCATGAATATATTGAATAGCTTAGTTGTTAATCAAATTCCTGCGACAGGATTTATTATTGCAGGCTCCATTGCAAAAGGACAATGGGAGTTATTAGAGGCATTTCGTAAAGAAGGATTTGAGCTTGGTAATCATACCTATTCTCATGCAAATTTTAATCGATTAACAGCTGAAGAGTATATCAACGAAATTGCAAAAGCAGATAAAGTGCTAGAACCCATTATGACGCAGCCCAAATATTTCAGATATCCCTACCTTGCTGAAGGAACAGGTGAAAAAAAACAGACAGTACATGACTACCTGGCGGCAAATCAATATACCGTCGCTCCAGTCACCATTGACAGTAAAGATTATCAATTTAATGGGCGGTTTGTTAATATCTCGTGGCGAGTCAGAAAACAATATTTAAATCAAATTAAGCAACAATATTTGGCTTATATCTGGAAACAAACAGTAAAAGCAGAAAAACAAGCCAAAGATCCGCACGCCAAACAAATTCTGCTGATTCATGCTAATTTATTGAACAGCTTTTGTTTGAGTGACATCATTCAAATGTACAAAAAACATGGGTATCGATTCATCACGTTAGACGAGGCTTTAACTAACACTGCACCAACAGAAACAGAAATGGATGGCGCAGTAACGAATCCAATCAGTAGTGCAGAATCTACTCCATAATCTTAATCGAAGACACCTGACGACAAACCTTAAAGAGAGCTTTCGCATTCATTAAAAGCTTGATAGACTACCCCATTTATTCGACTTCAGGATTTATCATGCCTGGTACTGTATTTTGTGTTAAATTAAATCGAGAAGCCACAGCTTTAGATACCCCACCCTTTCCAGGGCAATTAGGTCAAAAGATCGTTGAGCATGTTTCAAAAGAAGCGTGGACAATGTGGCTAAGTCATCAAACCATGTTAATTAATGAATATCGCCTCAGCCTAATCGATCCTAAAGCACGTGAGTTTTTATTAAACGAAATGCAAAACTATTTTTTCGGCTCAGGCTCAAACAAACCATCCGGTTTTATACCCGAAGAAAAATAATAAGATTTCATAAAAAAAATAGCATAAGATCTTGACTCCAATACGTTCTCAGAGTCTAATAGCAACCTCTGGCCAGATAGCTCAGTCGGTAGAGCAAAGGACTGAAAATCCTTGTGTCCCCAGTTCGATTCTGGGTCTGGCCACCACTTAAATCAATAACGGGCTCTTTCCGGGTCTTTCCCCTCTTTCCCATTTGCGGGGGCGAAGTTACGCAAAAAATTCGCAATAGTGATTTAGAACCTCTCTTAGAGTCGATATAAGATCCGACGCGATCATTCCTCTCTCACCCTTTTTCGAAGCTGATAAATCACCAGCTATTGCATGAACCAATACACCAAGTTTGGCAGCATCCTTTAAGGGGATATTTTGAGCAGCAAAACCTGCAATAATACCACTTAACACATCACCCATCCCAGCGGTCGCCATACCAGGATTTCCAGCATTACAAATTTCAGCTTGATTTATTTCTGACAATATCAATGTTCCTGAACCTTTTAGAACAATAACACCTCCTAGCAAGTCATGTAGCTCATTAATAGCAGCCAACCGATTTTGTTGAGTTTTTTGGGGTGTTGTATGAAGTAATCTTGCAGCTTCCCCCGGATGTGGCGTAAAAATACAGTTATCTCGTTTCATTTTGATTTTCGTGACGGTTAAAAGATTTAAGGCATCAGCGTCCAAAAGCATCGATTTGTCTTTATATTCAAGTACCCTTTGCAATAACGATAAACTCCACTTGTTGGTTCCTAAACCAGGCCCAATGACAATGAAAGTAGCTTGCTCTAATAATTGATTGAGAGCTTTAACATTGGAAATACCATGACACATTAATTCAGGGCAAGATACATTTAAGGAAACTGCATGTTCAGGACGCGTTGCTATACTGACGCACCCAGCTCCCACACGTAACGCTGCTTCGCCTGCAAGTCTAACAGCACCCGAATAACCTAAAGAACCGCCTATGATTAACACTCTACCAAAATTACCCTTATGGCATTCTTTAGGACGAGGCTTTAAATATTGTGATAAATACTTAACGTCAAGTACTTTGATGTCGTTCATATTGCACCTATTATTTTTTCTAAATTCATACCAATTAAATCCAGTATATTTATTTTGTTGGTTGAATCTGGAATCGTATTACAAGTAATAATGGCTGTTGCACCAGCGGCTAATAAATCATTTTTTATTTTTTTATTCAGCAACGGATGAACCGCTAAACAAATGACATTGTGATAGCCTTGTGACGTCAATTGTTTGAGAATGGCCAACATACTTGAACCTGTTGATATCATGTCATCGATAAGCACGAGTGTTTCATTGGTAATTGAAAACTGGGGGATATTCATTTTTACTTCATGTGCGGATAATCTCTCTTTCTTACAGACAATATAAGGAGCTTTCAGTTGATGCGCAATCTCAGAAACCCATTGTTTGCTTTCGATATCTGGGCCAACTAAGAAAGGTAATTTTATATTTTTTTTTATCCAATGAGCAATTTCGTTTGTCGCATGCAAAGTCATAACCGGAATTGAATATATTTTTGAGAGATGAGGAATACGATGTAAGTGGGGATCGATGGTAATCAGATAATCTACCCAACTTGAAAGATATTGTGCAAAAAGTAAGGAAGTAACTGCTTCACCAGGTTCAAAACGCTTGTCTTGACGCATATATGACAGATAAGGAGAAATTAAAATAATCTTTTTGGCGCCTAACTCTTTAAGTGTTTGCGCAGCGAACATCAAAGATAATATTTTTTTATTTGGATTATTTAAGGCACAAAATAAAATGACGGTTTTGTTTTTAACCTTAGAATTAATACGGACATATGATTCTCCATCAGGAAATCTCTTGATAATCAACTCTCCTGCTTCGATATGGAATTTTTTTGCTAAAAAATGTGCACATATTTTATTTCCAGGAAATGAAAAAATAATGCTGTTCCTCATAATCGTCTACCCTCTCGTTATTCGAAAGAAGCTCCATTTATTAATTGGTCGGTAAATCAATTTTAATACTGGAACCAAAAGCCAAACGTAATGCATTAACTATCGCAACAATATCAATACACTCCTGAAGAATTGCACCCATGACAGGGCTTATAAAACCAGCAGCAGCAAATCCCATACCAATAATACTCAAGAGCATTCCACCAATAGCACTTTGCGCTGCAATGTTTCTCGTATTTATGCTGAGATGCAGCAATTCATCCACTTTACTTAATGTGTTTTCCATAATAATAGCACCTGCTGCTTCAGCAGTGACATTACTATGCTGTCCAAAAGCAATACCAACGGTAGCTGCTGTTAAAGCTGGAGCATCATTAATTCCATCACCTATAAAGACAGTAGGTGCTTTTGTTCGCTCATGTCGAACAATATCTAGTTTTTGTTCGGGGCTTTGAGATGCACATATTTCTGAAAAAGGCACTAATTCAGCTAGATAATTAACCTCCGATTCTCGATCTCCCGAGACTAACATAATTTTTTTAAATTGATGAGCTGGCATCAAATGGCTAATAAATGATTTACTTTCGGCTCGTGGTGCGTCATGAAAATGTAAAGATGCCGCATATCGATTATCTAATAAAATAATGCACTCTAAACCAGGAGAAACAGGAGGCAGCAACGATTCACACTCAGGCATTATTTGTAATAGCTTTTTTCGACTTGTAACTTGTACTTTTCGATGATTAATGATGCCATTTAAACCCTGCCCTGGTTTTTCCGACACATTCGTTGATTCAATTAATTCAATATGCTGCTCTTGGGTTGCTTTTATCACGGCACTTGCAAGTGGATGTTTTGAATATCGCTCAAGACTGCCAACATATTGTAGTATCTGTTTCTTTGTATAATTTTCTGTGGTAGAAACATCCGTTAAGGTGGGTTTTCCATAAGTAAGTGTACCCGTTTTGTCAAAAATAGCTGTTTTACAGGTCGGTAATTGTTCTAAGACGGTAGGATCTTTGATAATAATTGCCTGTTTCGCAGCTCGAGAAATAGCACTAATAATTGTGATAGGAATGGCAATTAATAAAGGACAAGGTGTTGCAATAACCAGTACAGCAAGAAAACGAATAGCATCATTTGAAAAATACCAAGCACAGGCTGCGAATAAAAGTGCTACAGGCGCAAATACAGCGCCGATTTGATCGCCTAAGCGGCGAATTGACGGACGTTTTTGTTCAGCTTCTTCTAATACCTTTACAATCACAGAATATCTTGAATCCACTGTAAGCTTTGTTGCCTGAATAACAAGCACCGATTCTCCATTAATTGCACCAGACAAAACCGATGAGCCTGGTGCCTTAGAGATTTGATAAGGCTCTCCAGTAAGATAAGACTCATCCATAGAGCCATTACCTTCGATTACAGTGCCATCTACAGGACAAGTTTCATGCGGATAAATAACAATTTCATCATGAATATGAATCTCAATTAATGGAATATCTTCAATTTGGCTGCCAATCTTCCGATGGGCAATATTGGGCATTCGGCTTACTAATGCACTTAAGACAGAAGAGGCTTTTTTCTGCGCATAACGCTCTAATGTTTGACCACTGGCTAGCATTAAAATAATTAACGATGCCGCTAAATATTCATGTAAAATAACGCCTGTAATTAAAGCAATAGCGGCAAGCAAATCTGCTCCAAAATTCCCTTTTAGCAATTTTAAAATAATTTGTAAAAACAGCGGCACTCCTCCAATGACAATTAAAAGTAATAAGGGGAGCCTAGCGAAAGCCACATCTAAAGTGGCCAAAATAAGATAGACTACAATGGCAATGAGAGATAGTACTGCAATAAAAGATTGCCATTTAGTTTTTAAAGTAGTTATTAAATTTTCATTCTTCATTGAATAAGTAGTACCTCAATTTTAACGATGTCTGCTTTCCTCACACAATATTTCAGAATCTAAATAGGAAGTAATTTCACATTTCCAATGAAACGTTTGTTCTATTTGAGACTTTAGTGCTTGGGCCGCCTCTGATTCACCATGATTAATAAATGTATTACATGGTGATTTTTCGATATTCGATAACCAACGGAGCATTTCTGTAGAATCTGCATGTGCATATATATTTTCTATCTGCGCTATTTCAGCGCGAATTGGAATAATGTGCCCAAACATTTTTATTTCAATCTCACCTCTCAGCATCCTATGAGTATAGATTCAATTTTGTTTATTGGGTATTTAGTAAAAATTACTCTATGATTTAAAATAAATACCATTTTTGATTCGGAGTTCTTTTGGTTAAAAAAAATGAGCTTGTACTTAAATATTTGGGAATTGATACACATAAAGATCCCATAGTATATATGCGATCAGATTGTCTTATTTGTAAGTCAGAAGGATTTAATGCTCAAACAAGAGTCATGGTTCATCTGAATGAGCATTCTATTATTGCCACACTTAACATGATTGAAACCGATCTTTTAAAACATAATGAAGCAAGTTTATCCAATTATGCGTGGAATCTGCTTGAGGCTAAAAATGACGATATAATTACCATAACGCATCCTAAGACACTGGAATCCATTGGTTACATTCGATCCAAAATTTATGGTAATGAATTGAAACAGTCAGAAACAGAGTGTGTGATCAAAGATATCGTGTCAGGCCAGTTATCAGATATTAATATCGCCATGTATATCGCTGCCAGCGGTGGTGATAGATTAACTCAGCAAGAAGTGCTGGATTTAACACGTGCGATGGTAAAAACCGGTCAAAAATTAAACTGGTCTTCGCCATTAATTGTTGACAAACATAGTGTGGGTGGATTATCAGGAAATCGAACTACCCCTATTGTTGTCGCTATCGTTGCAGCATATGGCCTTTTGATCCCTAAAACCTCCTCTCGCGCGATTACGTCTCCGGCAGGCACAGCCGATACAATGGAAGTTTTTACCAATGTAACACTTGATATCCCAACCATGAAAAAAGTAGTTGAGAAAGAATATGGTTGTGTTACCTGGGGGGGCGCCATAGGTATCAGCCCTGCGGATGATTTACTCATTAGGATTGAACGCACAGTAAATCTTGATAGTGTAGGTCAAATGGTTGCATCTATTCTATCAAAAAAAATTGCTGCCGGCTCAACGCACGTTGTGATTGATGTTCCTGTAGGGAGCACTGCAAAAATAAGATCATTAACACAAGCAAAACAACTTAAAAAGTTATTATCCTTTGTAGCGCGTCAATGTGATATGAAAATAAAAATTATTTTTACAGACGGTTCACAACCCGTCGGACGAGGCATTGGACCAGCTCTGGAAGCACGTGACATATTGGCTGTTCTTAATAATGCAGAGAATGCTCCCGCTGATCTTCGCGAACATGCTCTCATTTTGGCAGGTCATCTCCTCGATTTCTGCCCTAAAATTAAAGCACATCAAGGATTTGAAATTGCTAAAACCATTCTTGAAAATGGGCAAGCCCTTAAAAAATTTGAAGCAATTTGTCGTGCTCAAGGAGGTATGAGAGAAATTCCTACCGCCTCTTTTACTCACACGGTAGAATCCAAGTATTCAGGCTTAATACGCAGTATGGATAATCGTCATATCGCGACAATCGCTAAGCTAGCAGGAGCTCCTGATGCAAAATCAGCAGGAATTGAATTATTAGTTACGTTGAATTCTACTATAGAAAGATCCCAACCTCTTTTTAAAATACATGCAGAAACACGAGGTCAACTCCATTACGCATTAGATTTTTTTCATCAGGGACATGATATTTGTCAAATTGAGTGAACTATCTGCTGGCTATCTACCAAATTTGTATAATGAAACGTGAAGTTCTGTCTTTTGAATGGCACGTCAGATCTCGTTGATTCAGGCGTAGTGTGGTATGCAAATATAAATTGCGAATACTCATTCTTTACCTTCAAATATGCCTATAATAAATAACACACAGTCTAAGGTTCTAAATAATGAATATTCAATTTTTAGGGGCAACACAAACTGTTACAGGATCAAAATATTTAGTGCAAGCTGGAAAAGTGAACGTGCTAGTCGATTGTGGGCTTTTTCAAGGATATAAAGAATTAAGATTACGAAATTGGGCTTCTCTTCCGATTGATCCTAAAAAAATTGACTATGTATTACTCACACATGCTCATATTGATCATAGTGGTTATATTCCATTACTTGTAAAAAATGGGTTTCGTGGAAAAGTGCTGTGTACTGAAGCTACAAGAGATTTATGTAAAATATTATTACCCGATAGCGGTTATCTTCAAGAGGAGGAAGCCTTTTATGCCAACCGTAAAGGTTATTCAAAACACCATCCTGCCCGACCACTGTATACCAAAGAGGATGCGAAGCGATGTTTAAATCATTTTCAAACCACACCATTTGATAAACGCTTTAAGATCCATGAAAATTTTTATGCGAGTTTTCATTATGCAGGACACATTTTAGGGGCGTCTTTGATTAGAATTGAACATGAGGGTATTTCATTGCTTTTTTCAGGCGACTTGGGCCGACCAAATGATCCAATTATGAAACCACCTCAAAATCCACCTGAATCGGACTACCTGGTTATTGAATCAACCTATGGTGATCGATTACATGATAAAACAGATCCTTCAATACAGTTACGTGACATCATCAATCGTACTGCTAAACGAGGCGGCATAATCTTAATTCCCGCCTTCGCTGTTGGCCGAACACAAGCATTGTTGTATTATATTTCTCAATTGAAAGCAAAAAAGGCAATTCCTAATATTCCTGTTTTTGTCGATAGTCCGATGGCAACTAATGCAACGCATATTTTTTCTCATCATGCAGGTGAAAATCGATTAAGCGACCAGCAATGTGCTGATGTTTGTGGGGTCGCCCAGTACATTCAAACGGTAGATGAATCAAAGGCACTCTGCCAACAAAAAATGCCCATGATTTTAATTTCGGCAAGCGGCATGGCCACAGGCGGTCGTGTTGTGCATCATATTCGCAATTTTGCCCCAAATCACAGAAACACTATTTTGCTTAGCGGTTTTCAAGCTGACGGCACGCGTGGTGATAGAATCGCACGTGGTGAAAAAGAAATAAAGATGTTTGGGCAAATGATAAAAATTAATGCAGAGATATGCCAGATGACGAGTACCTCTGCACATGTTGACTTTGATGAAATGCTGGCTTGGTTAGCTCACTTAAAAAAAGCACCGCGGAAAGTCTTTATTACTCATGGTGGAGAAGAGTCGGCGCAGTCTCTTAAAATGAAAATCGAACAGAAATTTCATTGGAATTGCATGGTACCTGATTATTTAGATCGAGAAGAGTTAAAGTGAGTTTTTATGACTATCGCTCTCATTTCGCACCCCAAGTGCCTACTTCACAATCCGGGAATTGAACATCCCGAATCGCCAGAGCGATTGCGTGTGATATCAAAAGAATTAGGTCTTGAAGGACTTGAGCCCTTTTTAATTCATGAAATAGCCCCCCTTGTGTCGCGTGAACAATTATCTCGTGTTCATACAGAAGATTACATTGATAGTCTTTTGCAACTAACGCCTCACGATGGTGTTATCACCATCGATGCAGATACCGTTATAAGCCCTCACACATTGCTAGCCGCACGCTATGCGGCCGGTGCCGTTGTTTTCGCAGTTGACTTGGTGTTATCCGATCGACAACTCAACACGGCTTTTTGCAATATCCGCCCTCCAGGACACCACGCTGAGCGCGCACGCGCCATGGGGTTTTGTTTTTTCAATAATCTTGCTGTCGGCGTGGCACATGCATTAATGCATTATCACCTTAGTCGTGTTGCAATCATCGATTTTGATGCACATCTTGGAAATGGAACGGAAGATATTTTTCAAAATAATAAAAAAGTGCTTATTTGCTCAATATATCAGCAAAAATTATATCCTTATAGTGAGGCACCCATTCAAGCGAAGAATATTATCCATATTCCTTTAGATGCTGGAGCAACAGGTAGAGAATTTCGAGCTGAAATCATTCAATATGGTTTAGATAAGATTAAAGCGTTTAAACCAGAGCTTATATTTATTTCAGCAGGCTTTGACGGGCACAAACAAGATCAGTTATCCGATTTAAATTTAACTGAATTTGATTATCTTTGGATAAGCCAGCAAATAAGACAAATCGCTAATCTTTATAGCCATGGCCGTATTGTTTCTGTGCTTGAAGGAGGATACGCTCTGAATGCATTGGGTCAATGCGTAGCTGCGCATCTCAAAGGATTATTAGGACAATAGTTTCGTGACTATTTTCAAGCTCGGATCGCTATTATCTTGTTGTATAGAAAATCCTAAGTGGCTTGCCAGCGTTAACATGTCTGAATTAGTGGATAATACGGAACCTTCCATAACCTGCAAATGTTTTGTTTGAGCAACATTGATTAAACAAAGCATTAGATGGTGACCAACGCCCTTTTGTTGCCATTGATCGGCAACAACTAAACCGAACTCACATGACAACATATCAGGATTTGTAACATATTGTGCGATCCCGACAATGATGTCTTCTACACCATGCCTAATTACTGCAAGTATTGCCATTTCACGATCATAATCTATCTGAGTTGTTCGCTCGAGCATCGCTGGCGTCAATTCATGTAATGCACCCATAAAGCGAAAATGCTTCGCCGTGTCGGATAGATTTCGAACAAAATCTTGCTCAAGACTCGCATCCTCCGGGCGAATAGGGCGAATAATAAGAGGTGTGCCATCAGTCAGTGACCACTTCGAGACTAAATAACTTGGATAAGGATGTATCGCCATGTGTCCGTATTGGGTCGATGACACATCGTCGTTGATAACGATACGCGCATCAACAGCGATGATTTCTTTATCATTGACAATCAATGGGTTGATATCCATTTCTTGAATTTGTGGTAATTCACACACCATTTCTGAAACACGCAATAATAAAGTCTCGATAGCGGCGATATTCACTGCTGGTTTATTCCGAAACTCGCCGAGGATTCGTGCAATATGCGTTCTTGAAATTAAATTTTTAACTAAGTACTGATTGAGTGGCGGTAGAGCTAGGGCGCGATCTTGCATGATTTCGACTAAACTTCCACCCGCTCCAAAATTGATGACAGGACCCAATACAGGATCACGCAAAACACCGACCATTAATTCCCGGTCGTTTGCTGTTTTATACATACGTTCAACAGTCACTCCAAGAATTTGTGCATCCGGCCGTTTTTGTTTTACATGCACCATGAGTTGATTAAACACCTGACGAACAGCACCCATATTGGTGATGTTTAATTGCACACCGCCTACATCTTGTTTGTGGGATATATCGGGAGAATTGATTTTCATAACGACAGGGAATCCAATCAACGCAGCAACGCTCATTGCATCTTTAGCATTTGTTGTCAGATATGTTTCAGTGACAGGAACGCTAAATGCACTAAGAATGGCCTTTGATTCAATCGTCGTTAATATTTGTCGATGAGAAGCTTGCACACGCTCAATGATTTGTTTGGCACTTGTAACATCTGCTTGACCAGAAAATGCAATCGGTTCGGGAACTTGTAACAGAAGTTGTTGATTATGGTAATAAGCAGCCAAATAGGAAAAGGCTTCAACGGCTGTTTCCGGGGTGCTAAAACATGGAATATTATGTTTGGCAAACAACGTCCAGGATGATTGCACCAGACTTTGCCCCATCCAACAAGCCAAAATAGGTTTATCCGTGTGTTTGCTTAACCTAATGATACGTTTTGCCACCTCAAGTGGTTGAGACATCGGAACGGGAACAAGAATAATAAGTACGGCATCACAATTGTCGTCTTTCAAACAAGCCTCAACGACATCATGATATCGAGTTGGCGTTGCATCACCTAAAATATCGATAGGATTACGTGAGGCTCCCAAATTAGGTAAAATCGCATTAATCTCTGATGTTGTTTTTTGAGATAACATGGACAGTTTGATATTTAAATCTGCGGCAAAATCAGCTGCCATGACACCAGCACCGCCACCATTAGTCACAATTGCTAATCGCTGCCCGCATGCACGAGAATGGGTTGCAAACACCTCGGCGGCGGTAAACAATTCTTTTATGCTCTTAACGCGAACTACGCCTGCTCTCTTAAGCGCTGCATCAAAGACATCATCCGCACCAATCATCGCACCCGTATGGGAAATGGCCGCGGTTGAACCTTGTGTATTTCGCCCTGCCTTGATTACAATAATGGGCTTCAAACGTGATGCCGCTCGGAGTCCACTCATGAATCGACGCGCATCACGTATACCTTCAATATAAAGTAAAATACAATCCGTTGTACTATCAAGTGCTAAATAGTCAAGTATGTCACCAAAATCAAGGTCGGTACTATTACCCACTGACACAATCGTGGAAAACCCAATGCGCTCTGCAACGGCCCAGTCTAAAATTGCAGCAACTAATGCCCCTGATTGTGAAATAAATGCAAGCTTTCCAGGTAAAACAGGACTGCTTTCAAATGTTACATTGAGTCCAATAGAGGGACGAATCACACCTAAACAATTAGGGCCAATAAAGCGAATATGCAATCGGCGGGCTATTTCAACCAGTTTTTGTTCTAATAACTTTCCTGACTCACCCATTTCACCAAAGCCTGATGATAAAATAATAACATTATGTATATTTTTTTCACCACACTCGATGAGAATTTGGGCGACTGTAGTAGCCTTCGTCACAATAACAGCAAGATCAATGGGCTGATTGATCTCCTTTACAGAAGAAAAACAGGGTCGACCTTGGATAGTCGTGTGTTTTGGATTAACAAGAAAAATATGGCCAGAAAAATCACTTCTCAATAAATTATTCAATACTGTAGCACCAACCGATAGAGGTTTGTTACTCGCACCAATCACTGCAATCGAATGTGGATTAAATAATGTGTCCAGGTAATGCTTATTCATGCATACATTCCTATCGATTCATTCGATTCAATAAACCCATCAAGCCCAAAATTAGGCTAAACCCCGCAATAAGCAGTCCTAAGCCACGTGAAACAATCATTGATTTTTTATCCGCAGATTGAATGATCTTTGATACAAAAAATCCATTTAGACTATCTGATGTCATCATTCCGAGCATAAATACAACCCCCAAAATAATTGCAAAAAAATACCCAGCCAAAACAGACGCTGAAATAGAAAAGAGCGCTACCTGAGTAAATGTGTCAAAAGAAAAGGCAAATAAGACGCCGATCAAGACAATTATCAATGGGTTATATTTTTCGCCCAGCAGTTTTATAAAGAAGAGCTCTTTAAAGCCTATGAGTAATCTGGTTGATTTTATTAAACTATTCCACAATGTTAGCAATCCAAATAACAATAAAAAAACAATCGATATCCAATGTCCACATGTTTCAAGCCATTTTGGTGCGCGTATCTGTATAAAGCCACTACCTATAATTAAACACATGATGATAACGACTAACCCATGCCCAAATGAAAATAAAAAGCCTACATATTTCGATAAACGAGCATCTTCTTTTACCGTACGCGTAATGGAGTCGATTGTCGATAAATGATCTAAATCAAAGCCGTGACGGATCCCTAAAGCGAAGACCATGCCAAATAAAAGCCAAGCCGAATCGGTTGCATAATTCATCAAAAATATTCCTGTTCAAAATTTTTGGTTATGTAAGCAGATCGAATGAAGTATCTATCATTTTCTTCATCCAATCTGACACTCATCTTTTAATTTTGCTCAATCAGAAAAATGCTGACGTAGAATAGCTACGCGCACATTTTTCTTCAATTTTCTTCAATCTCAAAATTAAAACCTGAGCATCAGCTTGGCGAATAAAATGATAGATACTTAATTCGATCCGCTTAAAATATGGAGTATTTTTTTTATCTCAAGTTTTTCATTACGATTCGCGACTAATACGGCATTTTCTGTAGCTATAATGTAGCAATTTTTCATTCCAGAGGTTACTAACACGGGTTTCGTGGAATAGAGCAAACAATGCTCTGTATTAATACTTAGCACATGCCCAATCTTAACATTATCTTGTTTATCTTTAACACCTGATGCAAATAATGTTTCCCAGTCACCTAAATCGTGCCACTCCCCATTGAATGGCAGGATTACGGCTTGTTGTGTTTTTTCAAAAACGGCATTATCTATAGAAATATTAGGACATGTTTTCATTGGATCATCAATATAAATGAAATCTCGTTCAACTGTAATATGCTGTATCGCCTGTTGGCACGCCAACAAAACGTCTGGAGCATGTTGCTGTAATTCGTGTAAAAAAGTAGACGCTTGAAAAATAAAAATCCCACTATTCCAAAAATAATCGCCTGAATCGACATAAGCACTTGCCACATCATACTCTGGTTTTTCAATGAATTGATTAACATAATAGCCTATGCTGTTATTGGGTAGTTTGTTTCCTTTTTTAATGTAGCCATACTCTGTATTCGGTGATACTGGCAAAATACCTAAAGTAACCAAATTATTCTGAAGAGCGTACTGAATAGAAGTCTTGACTAAAGAAGAAAATTGAGTGTAATCTGAGATGATGTGATCTGCAGGTAACACCAGTAAAATTGGATCTGAAATTTTAAGTCTCGCATAAAGTGCTGCGAGAGTGATTGCAGCTGCTGTATTGTGTTGCTGCTTCTCGAGCATGATTATGGCATTTTGATGAGATTGTTTAACTTGATCTGCAACAATAAAGCGGTATTTTTCATGAGTGACAATAATGGGCTCGCTTGCTTCAGAAATATATTTTAATCGTTGTAGAGTGGATTGCAATAAACTTTGTTGATTTTGCAAAGGTAAAAACTGCTTTGGAGTATTGCCGTTGGACAGGGGCCACAGACGTGTTCCTCTACCTCCGGCAAGAATAATAGGAATAATAGTTGACATTATTATGGTGACCTATATTACAAAGGACGTTCTGTTAGTATAGTTAATATACTAGGATGCAGCATTATATTATGAAATTTTTAAGATACATTACTTCTTTAGTCTTATTGTTCCCATTAACGGTTATTGCTGCGGCATGGTTACAGCCTAAAGGAGAAAGCTTAGTTATAGGAAACACGCAATATTACGATAGCTGTCATTATTGGGACAAACAAGGTCAGCTTAAAAAAGGCCCCTGCTTTAAGCAATTTGCCGTCTCGCCATATTATGAATATGGTTTTCTAGAGCGATTGACGCTCATCCTCAATCCAACATTGAATTCTTTCAGTCAATCGAATCAAAGTGTACCGTTTAACTTTGAAAATTTTTTCATTGGGGCCAGGTATGCATTGTGGAAAAAAGACTGGGATACACTCTCGATACAACTTGTAGAAAACGTTCCCATTCGACGTAGTCAATTTGGAAACCCAGCAACGCCCACAGCAGTCTATGCGATTATCAATCGATTATCTTACTTAGATGCGAGAATATTGTATGGGACTGGCGGAACGTTTGACAAAGAAAACTATAATACCTGGTATGCTGATGCTGAGCTTGCCTATCAACCTAATTTTAGTGGTGGCGCAGATGAAACGCGCATTAACTTTATGCTGGGTTGGAAAACACAAAATGGTCGTTTGGTTTTTGAATTACAAGAATTGAACGCAATTACCTCTAATAACCCCTCCAGTTTTAATAAACCCAACTATAATTTATGTACTGCAATAGCAGATGTCATTTATTGGTATAAACCAAATATAGCGGCATTCCAACTGGGGTTACAACAAGATTTTTATGGTACAAATATTGGTATGGGAACCGCACCATTTTTGGCTCTATGGTGGAGATTTAATTAGAGAATTATAGAACCCAACACAAACAAAACTCAACCTCTTGACTTGGGCTTGGGACTTAAAACTTAGAGATAACTAAGATGAATGCAAATGTTTATTACACTAAACTCGCAAAAAAACATGATATGCCTTGCATTCATTTGGACATTGCTAGCGTTGATACTTCGATAATAAAAATCAAGCATCGAGTTGATTATTTGACCTTACAGGCAATTCCAATTGCACAAACTAAATCTACTATCAAAATTGCTACCGCCAATCCTGATACAAACAATCAACAGAAAATAAAAGATTTTTTTTCAAAAAAGTCTAAAAAAAAGGTTAAGATTGTAGTCAGTCCTATCCAAGATATTACGGAAGTATTAGCAACGTGTTTCAAAACGTCGGACGTCAATTATATAACGAATACCCGAAATATTTTGGATAAATTTCATAGTGCAGCTCACACATTTAGCTTAACGGAAAAAATTGTGCTGTTAGTCATCGTTTGTTTAATAGCAGCAAGCGCATTAGGTAATTTTTTTCTAACGGCATTATGGATCAATGTCTTTCTTGCATCAGGGACCTTGATTTTGATGGCTTATAAAATGGGGCTTACGATCCATTCTTTGAGATTTTTAACTAAAAAGCCTAAAGAAAAATTTGACTTACTAACGGAATACCCTATTTACACGGTATTGATTCCATTGCTTGATGAAGAAAAAACAACTATCACGCTACTCCTAGAAGCATTAAGTCGGATTGACTACCCAAAAGATAAGTTGGATATTAAATTTTTGCTGGAAGAACAGGATACAAAAACTGCAAGTGTATTGCATCAGTTTTCTTTACCCTGGAATTATCAGACAATCATTGTACCTGCAGGAACACCGCGATCCAAACCACGAGCATGCAATTATGGTTTATGTTTTGCATTAGGCCAATATTTGACTATTTATGATGCTGAAGACAGGCCTGATCCTGATCAATTAAAAATGGCATTATCTCACTTTAACAACGCAAATCCAGAGGTCGTGTGTCTACAAGCGGCGTTAAATTATTATAATTATCGCGAAAATATTTTAGCTCGGCTTTTCACTATCGAGTATACACATTGGTTTGATTCTATGATTCCAGCATTAGATTCATTACATGTTCCGGTACCTCTTGGCGGAACCAGTAATCATTTCAAAGTCGACGCATTACGGAAAGTTGGAGGTTGGGATCCTTTTGTTGGAACAGAAGATGCAGAAATTGGGGTACGGTTATCTCGATCTGGATATCGAGTTGAGTCGATTCGATCCACCACGTATGAAGAAGCAAATATCAGTATCGTTAATTGGTTCAAGCAGCGTACGCGCTGGAACAAAGGGTACATGCAAACCTACCTTGTCAATATGCGTGACCCCATCAAAATGGCGAAAACATTAGGATTATGGCGTTTCATTAATTTTCAATTTTTTGTCGGGGGAAATGTATTCTTTCAATTGGCCAATTTACCATTGTGGATTTTCTTATTCACCACCCTGTTTTTTTATAATGAACAAGTTGCAGGACTTTATCCTAAAACGCTGGTTGCATTATGTTGGTATAATTTCATCATCAGTAATATCATTTTAATGCTTGCTCAGTTTGTGGCTACTTACCGACGTCGACTATATTGTTTGCTCCCGTATATCCCCTTGAAATTATTCTATTGGTTGCTTATGAGCTTTGCAGGATACTATGCAATCTTCGAGCTATTAATGCGACCTGGATATTGGTATAAAACAAAGCATAATCTCAGTAAACAAGGACGGCATACAGATATTCCATTAACTAAAAAACCTAAGCAACCAAAAGGCTGACAATGGAAAATAATCATAATATTCAAACCGTATTGGTCATTGGTTTAGGGCGTATCGGGTTGCCGCAAGCACTTGTGTTAACAAATTATTGTAATACGGTTTATGGGTTTACGCACAATCACACGATCACGGTAACTTTAAAAAACAAACAAATACCTTTTAATGAACCTGGCATGCTGCGTTTATTACAAGAGAGAAGTGAACAGCAGTTTTATATATTAGAGACATGGGCATCTGTTCAAAAAATCATGGCTGAGATAGATTGCATTATTTTTTGCGTAGGCACACAGGCACCATCAAATGAAGATATTTTGAATCATGCGCCCTTCGATTTAAGTCAGTATTATGCGTTGTTGGATCAGGTGTTTTCTGATAAAACAATCGTTAAAAAAACCATTTCCTTAATCATTCACACGACTCTCCCTTTAGGTACAACCGATAAATTAAAATATTATCTCGAAAATACGCATCATCTAAAAGAAAGCCAAGATTTTTTTCTTGCTTTTGTGCCAGAGCGGATGGCAGAGGGCGTTGCAATTTCGGAGTCGCAATCATTACCAAAAATTATTGGAACCTACTCCGATGCAGCTTTTGAGATCATTAATGAATTATTTAGCCGACATGGTGGTCAAACTATTCGAGTACAGAATCCAACAACTGCTGAATTTTGTAAATTAACCGATAACTCCTATCGAAGCACTATGTTCAGTTATGCCAATGAACTGGCCATGTTTGCTAACACATTGCAGATCAATGTCAATGACGTTATTCATGCAGTCAATCACCATTATAAACGCAATCATATTCCCCAGCCAGGATTTGTTTCCGGATATTGTTTGATGAAAGATCCTTATATCTTTGAGTTGGACTTTCTTAATCAACAACCCGAACGTAGTTTCCATTCGCTTTGGTACTACGGTCGTAGAACAAATGATTTTCTAATTGATTTTGTCGTCAATAAAATCGTTAAATCAATTAAAAACAAGACATCAGCTTGTGTAACCATTCTGGGATTATCATTTAAAGAAAATGTAGATGATTTTAGAATGTCACATGCGTTTAAAATCATGGATGGATTGATAGAAAAAAACATAATACAGTTCAATGTATATGATCCAAATCTTGAGACAAATACATATACTCAGATTCCTGCAATATATGAACCTTATGTAATAGCAAAAAGCAATCAAATATCGCCAGAGATCTTTGCTGATGTTGATGCTATTCTTATTGCAGTACCACATAAGGAGTTACTGACCTATAATAGCGACACTAAATTACATTCATTGATACAACAGGCACGAAAGCCGTGCTACTTAATCGATATCTATAACATTTGGGATTCGGCCAGCACTATGATGGAAGTAGATTATGCATCATTTTGGAACTGACTATGAATGAATCCACCACAAAAAAAACAATTTTAGTAACAGGCGCCGCTGGATTCATTGGCTCATTTTTATGTGAGGAGCTGCTATCGCATCAATTTTCTGTTGTTGGCGTTGATAATTTTTTTCGTGGCAAATTCGAAAACATTAGTCATCTACTGCATCAGGATTTTATCATTAAGGACATGGATTTAAGCGTATCGCAAAACATTAAACACTTAAAACATCTTATTACTAAGCACAACATTACTATTGTGATACACCTTGCTGCAATCAATGGAACGCAGTATTTTTATGATCAACCGTTTTTTGTACTCGATCAAAATATAAAAATTACGCAAACATTACTTTCTGCAATATTGAATACACCAGTGAGTTATATTATTTATAGTTCGAGCTCTGAAGTATATGGTAACCCTTTAGTGTTTCCTACCGATGAAGAGCAACCCGTTCTGCTGCATCCACTGGCCGATCGGGACTCTTACGCCTCTTCAAAAGCAATAGGTGAATTTTATTTGCGTTTATTTGCGACGCAGCATGATCTCGCTTTTTTGAACCTCCGCCTATTTAATACCTATGGTCCAAAAATGGTTGGTACTCGTTATGGACAAGTGATTCCCGAGTTTATTCAGCGTTTGTTATATGAAGATCAATTTACTCTACTGGGAGATGGAAGCCAAACACGGACTTTTTGCTATGTTCAAGATACAGTAACAGCGATAAGAGCACTTATGCAAAAAAACATGACTGGAGTCATCAACGTAGGAACGGATGAAGAAATAACCATCCTTACATTGGCCAAGCATCTACATGCCTTGGAACACAAAAATTTTCATCCTATCTATTTAAAAGGACGACCTGATGATCATCCAAGAAGGCATCCGGATATTAGTAAATTACGTGCTATGTTACCAACTTTGGAATTTACACCATTAAAAACAGGACTAAAAAATACCCTTAATTTTTATAAAGATGATGCTGGTATTAAATAGAAAATTTGGCCAGATCTGCTTTTCAAGAAAAATAGAACTGATAATAAGACATACGCTAATGAGCCAAATAATTGTAAAAATGATGGCAATATAACGTTCTTTTTTGGCACGTGGATTCCCTCTTATATTCCTACGGAGTAACATAGTTGGAATCACACCAACTAGAACAAATAATATAATGATGATGATTATCTGTAAAAACCATGACATACTATGATCCAAAAATAAAAAAACGTTCATATCATATTAATAACTTGAAATGATATGGAAATGCAAATTTTAACTCTGTACATCTGTACACCACAAAAACGATTTTGTCTTTCCCTCGAAGGCGGGAATCCATATTTAATAAGGCACAATACCACCGTCAGCATGGTTCCCCGCCTTCGCGGGGACGACAAAAATTAGGCGAATTTATTTTTCTCATGTACAAAAAAATTTTAACTACGGATCAACATACAAATGTTAGACAATGAGTTGCGCGACCATCTAAGATCGGATTTTTTTGACCCACCATTGATTGAATTTCTAAATGAAATAGAAATTGATGAAGGGGTTTTATTATTTTATTACATAAAAAAACCCTTGTTTTCATTGGGAGTAGCGTTGCTTTCAAACGATCATCCGAGCAAGATTGTGTGGGTAAAAAATGAGCCCTTGTGGCGTACTTGTGAAAAGATAAAGCCAATTAAGATGAGTTATGATCGACATCAAATCAATTTTTATTTTAAATTAGGACGTGAAAAATGCTTCATTGATTTTTCATTAGAAGATTTGCTTCAACACAAAATAAAGAAAACCCCGGATGTATTTCAAAGAATCAAGCACAACCCAATTCTACAGCCAATTGAGGCACACCATTGGGAATCTGCCTATGTATTTAATCCTGCTGCACTCATGCTTGATAACAAGGTGCATTTTGTTTATCGCGCAATTGGCGAGTCGGATACATCGGTTTTTGGCTATGCTTCTAGCCAAGATGGCATGCATATTGATGAACGATACAGTGAACCTATTTTTTTTCACACGGATGCCCCACCTCATGCACACGACCAGAAAAATCTCGTCTATACATCGGGTGGTAGTTATTGCGGCTGTGAAGATCCGCGTCTGGTGAAGATACACGATACTATTTATATGACCCATACTGTGGTCGATGGATATAGTGCACCATACATGAGCCTAACGTCTATCCATATAGATGATTTTTTGAATAAACGTTGGCTTTGGAGTCAGCCTATTCGTTTGTCACCCACGGGAGAACAACATAAAAACTGGGTTATTTTTCCTGAGTTATTAAATAATCAGTATGCAATACTGCATAGCATAACACCCAATGTATGCATTGATTATTTTCCGAGTCTGAGTTTTAATCAATCGCCATATATTAAAAGTCAACATTACTCATATGGTAGACAAGCGTATTGGGATAATTGGGTGCGTGGTGTCGGTCCCTCCCCCATTAAAATCGATGATGGATGGCTCGTGCTTTATCATGCAATGGATCGCAGTGATCCGAATCGTTATAAACTGGGTGGGATGATCTTAGATAAAGATGAACCAACCAAAATCTTACACCGTGCAAATATGCCACTTTTGGAACCTGATGAGTACTATGAAAATCAAGGATTTAAATCAGGCGTTATCTATGTATGCGGGGCAATTCTTATGGAAGAAAAAGTATTTATTTATTACGGCGGAGCAGATTCAGTGATTTGCGCGGCGCAAGCTCCTTTAGGTGATGTAATAAAACAAATTAAACAGGGATAATATTATAACGATGGACCAGATGGCTTTAATACGTAGTCCAAATAACCCATTTCTTCAGCCAAATCCTATGGCAAGCTGGGAGTCACGAGCTACTTTCAATCCTTGTGTCGTGAAACAAAACAGTCAATTTCATGTCCTGTACCGCGCAATAGGTGAGTCTCATTTTTACCACGGCGCAGACTTGGCACTTTCCACAATTGGCCATGCAACAAGTCACGATGGCACCGATTTTGAAAATAGACAACAATTTATAAAACCAGACTATGATTGGGAAAAATTTGGATGTGAAGACCCAAGAGTAACTTTATTTGAAGGTAAATATTATATTTTTTATACAGCTCTTTCAGCCTATCCTTTTCACCCAGCAGCCATTCGTGTTGGTCTGGCGATAACATCTAATTTTGTAACCATCGAAGCAAAACAGTTAATTACTCCATTTAATGCTAAAGCTATGACACTTTTTCCAGAAAGGATTAATGGAAAAATAGTCGCTATTCTGACGGTCAATACGGATATTCCACCAGCTAAAATTGCTGTTGCTTATTTTGACACGATAGAAGAGTTATGGTCAGTTGATTATTGGAATAAATGGTATCAAACACTTGATGATCATGTTATTCCGCTACTGAGAAACCGCAGAGATCACGTGGAAATCGGGGCCCCTCCGATTAAAACTGAAAAGGGATGGTTATTATTGTATTGTTATATTCAAAATTATTTTTCCAACTCAAAAACTTTTGGTATAGAGGCCATTTTGCTGGATTTACAAAATCCAGGGATGGTGGTTGGTAAAAGCACGTCTCCTTTGCTGATTCCGGAGGAAAATTATGAGCTCTATGGCGATGTGTCTAACATCGTTTTCCCATCTGGTGCGCTTATTGAGCACAATACTCTATATTTATATTATGGAGCGGCTGATACAACTTGCTGTTATGCCACTGCTAATATAAAAAAAACCTTAGACACGTTGACCATAGAAAAAAAGCAGTTCTTCATCACAGATGATGCGCGACCAAATGGATTTCAACGTTACGCTCAAAATCCTATTATTACACCACGATTTGAAATGGAGTGGGAAAGCAATGGCACTTTAAATCCGGGAGTAATTTATCTTGATGGTTATTTTCATCTCATTTATCGCGCAATATCAACGAGTGATGTATCCACATTTGGTTATGCCAGAAGTCGTGATGGTCTGCACTTTCCTGAACGCTCAACCATACCCATTTATCAACCGCGTGCTGATTTTGAAAAAAAATTGTGTTCAGGTGCTTCCGGGTGCGAAGATCCGAGGATTACAAAAATAGATGATATAATTTATATGTTTTACACGGCCTTTGATGGTTATACTCCTCGAGTTGCTTACACCACCATTTCTGTCGATAATTTTCTCAATCAGCGGTGGAAATGGGACTTTCCAAAAGTGATTACCTCTCCAAGCTCCCCAGATAAAAATGCGTGTCTTTTACCTAAAAAAGTCAATAATAAGTATGTTATTTTTCACCGCATGAGTGATTCAATTTATATCAACTATGAGGATGACCTGAATTTTGGTCCGAATCACTGGCTGGGTGCGCAAATAAAAATCATCAGGCGGCGTTCTGACTATCAAGCTATTTTAAGATATGGTGTCGTTGGACCTCCTATTGAAACACCATATGGATGGATTTTATTTTATCATTTTATCACAAGAGAAGAGCGTGTATATAAAATTGGGGCAATGCTTCTTGATCTTAATAACCCATCACATCTTATTAGCTTGTCTCATACTTTACTTGAGCCTAAAATGTGTTATGAAAAACAAGGAGTCATGCCTAACGTCGTATTTTCTTGTGGATCAGTCTTGTTAAACGAGAGTATTTATTTATATTATGGTGCTGCTGATAGTGTTATTGGCGTAGCTAAAATCGCATTGGCCGAATTAATAAAACAATTGAGCTAGCGTATGCTCCATTTACAGTCTGGTTCATAATAGAACCTCGGTTTATGATCCATTAGCCCAATCATGTTACTTATATCGAGTTCTCGAATGCATGAATTATCACTATGTCGAAGTCTATTAGATATTATCAATGAGCATGTTGCAGGTAAACATTTTAAATGCATTAAAAAAGTTACTTTGGACGTCGGTCAATTGACCGCAGTGGATGAATCTGCATTACGTTTTGGGTTTGAGATCGCCACAAAAGGAACGTTTGCTGAAGGTGCTATTTTGAATATTAATACGGTAGAAGGACAAGCCATTTGTAATGCATGCCATCAATGCGTTAAGCTTAAAAATTATTATGATGCTTGCCAAAACTGCGGTCAATTTTCTTTAACCGTGACGAAGGGCGAAGAACTGCGGATTCAATCCATGGAGGTCGTATAATGTGTGGTATATGTGGCTGTAGCGACGACTCAACAACGCACCATGAACATCAAATGTCCAAAACCATGCATCAACATAATCACCATGACGTGATTCAAATTGAGCAGGATCTGCTGGCTAAAAACAACCAATATGCAAAAGAAAACCATGACTATTTTTTAAAAGAAAAAATAACAGCCATTAATTTGATGTCAAGTCCAGGTTCTGGCAAAACAACCCTGCTTACCCAAACGTATACAGACCTCCAACAAGACATGGATATGACAGTGATCGTCGGTGATCAACAAACCGATCAAGATGCACAAAAACTGCAATCAGTGGGGATGCAGGCTGTTCAAATTAACACCGGTAAAGTGTGCCATTTAGATGCTCACATGGTGGGTCATTCGATTGAGCATTTATCACATAAGCATCAAGGTATTTTATTTATTGAAAATGTAGGCAATCTTGTGTGTCCTGCCTTATTTGATTTAGGCGAAGAATTCAGAGTTGTTCTTCTGTCCGTCACAGAAGGTGATAATAAACCGTTAAAATATCCCGATATGTTTCGCAAGGCAGATTTGATACTTTTGACCAAAATCGATTTATTGCCCTATGTTGAATTTGATACCAGCCGAGCGATTGAATATGCACAACGAATCAATCCATCGATTCATGCAATTAGCCTTTCTGCCACGACTGGTGTTGGCTTAAAAGAGTGGTACCAGTGGCTTAAAAATGCATCGAAAAAAATAACTCATGAGCATTGAACGATTACAAATTTTAATTACAGGTCAAGTGCAGGGCGTGGGATTTCGTCCGCATGTTTATCAGATAGCGGGCCTGCTTGGTTTATCTGGCTGGGTTCAAAATAATCCATCCGGTGTTTTAATTGAGATTCAAGGTGTAGCTACGGCTACTTTTTTACCGAAACTGACTGAGTCACACCCACCCCTCGCACGCATTGACAATATTCAAACAAAAAACATACCCCTATCCAATGATGAAAATGATTTTAAAATCATTCCAAGTAAACCTGGGGAATCGCGCACGATGATCTCGCCTGATGCATGCATTTGTAGCGATTGTCTCCATGAGTTATTTGACCCACACAGTCGTTATTACCATTATCCATTTTTAAATTGCACACAATGCGGGCCACGATTAACGATTACACGCAACTTACCCTATGATCGTGACCAAACTTCAATGGATGCATTTCCATTGTGCGCTGCGTGTCGTGATGATTATCAAAATCCAGGTAATCGACGCTATCATGCACAACCCACAGCATGCGTTCAATGTGGACCGCAACTTTCATCCAGCGTTGAAGTGATAGCTCTTGCGATTATGGATGGAAAAATCGTTGCATTAAAAGGACTGGGCGGCTATCAATTACTCTGTGATGCCAAAAATGAGACAGCCATTGAGACGTTACGTCAACGTAAACATCGTGAGTCAAAACCGTTTGCATTAATGGTTGATCATATTGACAGCGCGATGTCCATCGTCGAGGTCAACCACGATGAACAACAATTACTCATGAGTTCAGCGCGGCCTATTGTATTGTTGAAGCAACGCGATCTCACGCTACCAAAATCCATTGCACCAAACTTATCTCATCTCGGCATCATGTTGCCATCGACACCGTTGCATTACCTGCTGTTCAACGCATTAGAAAAAATGAAACCTACCATTCTTGTTGTCACGAGTGCTAATTTCGGCGGAGAACCTCTTATCATCGATGATGATGAGGCAAACGAAACGTTAGCGTCCATTGCGGATTTAATCGTATCTTATAATCGACAAATTGTGACACGAGCTGATGATTCTGTTATACGAATCATGAATCACGCGCCTCTGTTTATACGCCGCGCTCGTGGTTTTGTGCCTGAGCGGATAAAATTGCCCTACCCCATTCCTTCGACACTTGCCTTGGGCAGCCACCTTAAAAATACATTCTGCATCACACGTAATGATGAAGCGTTTGTCTCGCAACACATGGGTAGTTTAACCAATAAACCAACCATTGATTTTTTTCATGAATCATTAACGCATTGGATGCAATTTTTAGACGTTAACATTGAATGCATTGCTTGCGATTTGCACCCTGATTTTTATACAACGCAACTCGCTCACGATTATAATCTTCCGGTGATTGCTGTTCAGCATCATCATGCTCATCTTGCAGCCGTAGCGAGCGAACACCATATTCTACAACCCGCGCTCGGATTGGCATTGGATGGCTATGGGTATGGTTTAGACGGCGCTGCTTGGGGTGGCGAACTCACGCTATTCGATAATAGGCACTTTCAACGACTAGGTAGCTTATTACCTCTACCTGCACCCGGCGGCGATATCGCTACGCGTGAGCCATGGCGAATGGCCGCCAGTGTTTTACAGTTATTAAACCTAAACCATCACATCGTTGAGCGATTTCCGGATCAAGCTCAAGCACCACGCTTAGCCCATTTATTACAAACAAACGTTTCTATGCCTCTCACCAGTAGTTGCGGGCGATTATTTGATGCAGCAAGCGCCCTATTAGGCATCAATCACATTTCATCGTATGAAGGACAGGCAGCCCTTCAATTAGAAAGTCTGGTCACGAAGCTAGAAGTATTACCTAATGGGTGGTATGTTGAAAAGGGGCAATTTAATTTACTACCCACACTCCATCATTTATTGGATGTGAATCCGGTTATGGGCGCCAATGTGTTTCATGGCACGTTGATTGCAGGTTTAACGGTTTGGCTAGCTGAAACTGCAACCAGCATGTCAACGAATATAATCGTACTCAGTGGAGGGTGTTTTTTAAATAAAGTCCTGACAGAAGGACTTACAAACGGTTTGACTCAACATGGATTTAAGGTTTATTGGCCTATGCGATTGCCACCAAATGATGGTGGATTATCATTAGGTCAAGCGTGGATAGCTGGAACAAAGGGATCTCATCATGTGTTTAGCAATACCGGCCAAAGTTATGAAGATACTTGGTTTTCAACGTGCGCTAGTTAATTTAGGCGGCATTGAAAAAGACATTTCAGTAGCATTATTAGAGGATGTGACTATCGGTGATTATGTCATCCTGCATGTGGGTTATGCTTTAACAAAACTGGATGAAGGTGAGGCGAAAAAAACACTGCAATTGTTTGCAGAAATGATGCATGGAGCAACATAGTATGGAATACATTGAAGAATTTCGTAATGGAGATGTCGCTCAAACATTAGCACAAGCCATCACATCTTCGGCTCGCCTCGAAAAGCATTATCGATTAATGGAGTTTTGTGGTGGACATACTCATACTATCCACCGCTATGGACTCCCAAGTTTATTACCGAGCAATGTTGAGATGATCCACGGGCCTGGTTGCCCCGTTTGCGTATTACCCATGGGGCGCATTGATAAAGCCATCGCACTTGCCAATCTTCCCAATATTATTTTATGCAGCTATGGCGATATGTTGCGTGTACCGGGTTCAAATCAATATAGTTTACAGCAAGCCAAGGCACGAGGTGCCGATGTGCGGATGGTTTACTCTGTCGATGATGCGCTCACGATTGCGCGCCTTAATCCTCAAAAAGAAGTGGTATTTTTTGCGATCGGCTTTGAAACCACCACGCCGCCAACGGCGTATGCGATTAAACAGGCCAGAGCACTGCAGTTGACCAATTTCAGCGTATTTTGTAATCACGTTCTCACACCCGTTGCCATGGATAGTTTGTTGCAAACGCAACATAGCGATGCCAATGCTGTGAATTTAGACGGTTTTGTGGGGCCGGCTCATGTCAGCATCGTCATTGGTAGCCAGGCTTATGAGGCTGTAAGCCAAAAATACCAAAAACCCATCGTAATTTCTGGATTTGAACCACTCGATGTATTGCATTCGATTTTGATGTTGATTGAGCAAATTAATCAACATCGTTGTGAAGTTGAAATCCAATACACACGTGCTGTAACGCGTGAAGGCAGTTTACTATCGCAGTCCCTCATGGTAGACGTACTGGAGCTGCGGGAAAGCTTTGAATGGCGCGGTTTAGGCTCTATTCCAAACAGTGCTTTGCAAATTAAGCATGAATATGCCGAATTTGATGCTGAAAAACGCTTTGCATTGCCTGACACAATTGGTGTTGAGCACAAACAATGTGATTGTGGCGCCATTTTACGAGGCTTAAAAAAGCCTATGGATTGCAAATTATTTGCGAAAGTCTGCACGCCAGAAAATCCATTGGGATCATGCATGGTATCAAGCGAAGGAGCATGTGCCGCGGTCTATGCTTATGGTCGTGGGAGTGTACCCGTATGAGTACCGTGATTGACACACCGAATCGTATTAAAAAACTATCAGGGCCCAAGCTTAATATCAAACACGGTTGTGTCGAGCTAAGCCATGGAAGCGGCGGGCGCGCAATGGCTCAATTAATAGACCAACTTTTTTTTACAGCCTTTGATAATGAATGGTTAGCACAAAAAAATGATCAAGCGTGCTTCCCTATCACTGCCGGTCGCATGGTTATGACCACCGATGCTCACGTTGTTTCACCCTTATTTTTTCCGGGCGGAGATATCGGATCGCTTGCGGTACATGGCACGATTAATGACATCGCCATGGCAGGTGCCACACCGATGTATTTATCGGTCAGTTTTATCCTTGAAGAGGGCTTGCCTCTCAGTGATTTACAAAGAATTGTAACATCAATGGCTAATGCTGCGCGTCTAGCGAATGTCTCCATTATTACTGGCGATACAAAAGTCGTTGAGCGAGGGAAAGGTGATGGTGTATTCATCACCACAACAGGCATAGGCGTTATCCCCAATGGAATTAGCATTTCAGGTGACAAAGCATGCCCTGGTGATCACGTAATTGTCAGTGGACACATTGGTGATCATGGTGTTGCGATCATGTCATCACGAAATAATTTACAATTTTTTACGACGATTGAATCAGATACTGCGGCACTTCATGATTTAGTTCATCACATGATAACCGCTGTGCCAACGATACATTGTCTGCGTGATCCGACACGCGGAGGAATGGCTACAACATTGAATGAGTGGGCACTGCAATCGCAAGTGGGATTTATGATTGATGAGCGTCAAATTCCTATTCGTACCGAGGTTAATGGCGCATGTGAACTATTAGGTCTTGATGCGATGTACGTGGCCAATGAAGGGAAATTATTGGCCATCGTATCGCCCGAAGATAGTGCTACATTGTTAACTACCATGCGTGCACATCCTTTAGGGCAAGACGCAGCTATTATTGGTGAGGTCGTGCATGATCCGCATTGTTTTGTTCAATTAAAAACAAAAACAGGCGGGATCCGTATGATGGATTGGCTCGCAGGTGAACAATTACCAAGGATTTGTTAAACATGGATGATCAAAGCAATCATTTTTTACCTCATACGCAATTACAAGCTCTGATTGATACCTTGCTAGCCGCAGGTTTTTCCTGTGTTGGGCCGCAAGTTCGTGATGGGGCTATTATTTATGATGTTTTGACCCAAGCCACTCAATTACCCTGGGGTATACGTGACCACCAGACACCGGGAGAATATCGACTTGAAATACTAGATACAAAACAAGCATTCTCTTGGGCTAATGGTCCGCAAGCTATTAAACCTATTTTATTTAAACCCAGTGAAACCGTTTGGAAAGTCGCACGAAATAGTGCCGGTAAATTAGAATTTAATCCAACAGCCGCCACTGAAACACCGGTCGCAATCATAGGTGCGCGTGCATGTGATTTGAGCGCAATGGTCATCCAGGATAAAGTATTTCTAGCTAAAGATAAAACTGATGTACGTTATAAACAACGTCGCGAAGCTCTATTTGTTGTAGCTGTTAATTGCACGTACTCATCCAACAATTGTTTTTGTGTGTCTGCAGGTACCGGTCCCAATATCACGCAGCCATTTGATTTATTAATGACTGAGTTGGACGATGGATTTGTGATTAAAAGTGGCAGTGAACGTGGGCACGCCATACTGATTACGTTAAATTTGCACCTTGCTGCCAACCAGCAAAAAGAAGAGGCCATTCAGGCCGTGAACTTCGCCGCGATGATGCAAACAAAACGCATTCCTTTAGATAATAAACGTGAGTTACGTGATTTATTGTTTGCAAACTTAAACCATGCTCGCTGGGATGACGTTGCAGAGCGCTGTTTGTCGTGCGGTAACTGTACATCGGTTTGTCCAACTTGTTTTTGTCACAGTAAAACAGATAAGCCTAGTCTGGATGGTACAGGCAGCGAGCACCGACGAGAGTGGGACTCGTGCTTCACAGCAGGACACAGCGAATTAGGTGGTAAACCTATTCGTGAGGAAACAAGTCAGCGGTATCGGCAATGGTTAACCCATAAAGTGGGCAGTTGGTTTGATCAGTTCGGTACGAGCGGATGTGTCGGCTGCGGGCGCTGCACAACATGGTGCCCCGTTGGCATTGACATCACTGAAGAGTTGGCTGCCATTTCAGGTGAATCCAATATACGGAAAAAACCTCATGACTGATATTTATTTACCTCATCCTGCAGAAATTATCGCACGCACTCAAGAATCACCCACCATATTTACATTGAAAACTCGATTTATTGACCCCAAATATCACCCCGCTTCGTTCTTGCCGGGTCAATTTAATATGCTCTATCTTTATGGTGTCGGTGAAGTTGCTATTTCTATCTCATCTGACGAATCTGATCAATCCTGTTTAAGCCATACCATACGCGCTGTTGGCCGTGTCACAAAAGCGCTGTTTGCATTGCAACCCGGTGATGAGATTGGCATTCGCGGCCCTTACGGTCAGGGTTGGCCCCTAGAGCGTGCTCGATCCCAAGATATTGTCATCGTGACTGGCGGTTTAGGCTGTGCACCGACGGTGTCCATGATTAACTATATCTTGGCTCGCCGAAAACAATTTGGCGCTTTAAAAATTCTTCAGGGTGTAAAACACAGCGATGATTTTATTTTTAAAAAACAGTATGCTAAATGGCAACAACACGCGGATACAGAGGTTTATATCGCAGCAAACCTTGCCGGCCCCCATTGGCCCTGGGGGGTTGGCTATGTAACTGACATGATTCAAACGTTAGCATTGGATCCCGACAAGACCATGGCCATGATGTGTGGTCCAGAAATGATGATGCATGCAGCCATTAATGCATTGATCAACAAAGGCATGCAGGAGGATGCTATTTATTTAAGCATGGAACGCAACATGGCGTGCGGTATAGGTCACTGCGGGCATTGCCAATATGGTGGCTTATTTGTTTGCAAGGACGGCCCTATTTTTGCCTATCCAACCATAAAAGCACTGTTTTGCGAGAAAGGATTCTAATCATGAAAAAACCACGACTAGCTGTGTATAAATTCACATCTTGCGATGGTTGCCAATTGGCTTTTTTAAATGCCGGTGAATCTTTATTGATATTATCAGAGCTCGTTGAGATCGTACATTTTGCTGAAGTCGGCGTGGTCGCACCCGGATCACCTGTTGATATTGCCTTCGTCGAAGGGAGTATTTCCACACCCGATGAAATTGAACGCATAAAAAAAATACGTGAAAACACAACACATCTTATTACCATTGGCGCTTGTGCAACAGCGGGCGGCATCCAGGCATTGCGAAATGCAGCGAACCATCAAGAATGGATGACCAGTATTTATGCCTCCCCAAAAACCATTGAAACATTAGCAACATCAACCGCAATTGCCAATCACGTCAAGGTTGATTGGGAGTTATGGGGATGCCCTGTTAACACACATCAAGTGTTGAGTACCGTACGCTCCTTATTGTTTGGTGCGACACCAAGTACAAAACGAGATGCGGTCTGCTTTGAATGCAAACGACAAGGCCATGTTTGTGTTGTGGTAACTAAAAAAGAACCCTGCATGGGCCCAGTCACTCAAACAGGATGCGGTGCATTATGTCCAAGCATAGGTCGAGCATGTTATGCTTGTTATGGCCCATCAGAAAAGCCAAACACACGTGCATTAGGCATGCATTTCAAACAAAATGGCCTGAGCGATGACGTGATTGCAAACCGATTTTTACACATTAATAATCAGGCCCCTGCCTTTAATCAAGCCGGCACTTATTTTAAAGGAATAAAAATTGTCAAAGCATAAAACATCAACCATCCTTGTTCCCATTCTTGCCCGTGTAGAGGGTGAAGGTGCCCTTGAGATACGCATTCGTGATCAAAAAATTAAGTCCCTACAGTTGAAAATTTATGAACCACCACGTTTGTTTGAAAAATTTTTGGAAGGACGTTCGTATAACGAAGTGCTGGATATGGTCGCGCGAATTTGTGGGATCTGTCCTGTGGCCTATCAAATGAGTGCAACACATGCAATTGAACAATGTTTTAGTGTAGAACCACCCCCCTGGGTTCGCGATATGCGGCGTTTATTTTATTGCGGTGAATGGCTTGAAAGTCATAGTTTACATATTCATTTTTTAGCAGCACCTGATTTTTTAGGCTTCAAATCAGCACCTGATATGGCAAAAACCTACCCGGATGAAATACGCCGCGGTCTACGTTTACAAGCGTTGGGCAATGAACTGATTCGCTTTTTAGGCGGCCGCTCCGTGCATCCTGTTGGTGCCTGCATCGGCGGCTTTTATAAAGCCCCCAATCTAGCGCAGGTTAAAGCGCTACTTGAACATGTTTCAGCATGCGTGAGCGATTGTGAAGCATTATTACAATGGGTGGCAACGCTAGCACTCCCCAATAACACGCATGATTTTACTTGCGTCTCCTTACGTCACCCCTGTGAATACCCGATGAATGAGGGTCAAATTGTATCTGATCATGGATTGGCGATTACAATTGATCGCTTTGATGATTATTTCAAAGAATTCCAAGTGCCCTATTCCAACGCCCTGCATTGTCTGTTGCAGAACAAACCTTATCTAGTGGGTCCCCTTGCACGCGTCAATATTAATTATGACAAGCTACCCTCACCCATCATGGATAGTTTAAGTCATATCAATATCCATTTTCCCAGTAAAAACATGGCGCACAGTATCATTGCGCGTGCGATAGAGGTTTATTATTGTGTTTTAGAGGCACAGCGAATTTTAAACGCTTATGTATATCCAGAAACATCTTTTTCAACTATTCAGCCATCCTCAGGTATTGGCTTTGGTTGTACCGAAGCACCCCGAGGTTTGTTGTGGCAACGTTATGAACTAGATGACCAAGGTGTTGTCAAGTCAGCACGCATTGTCCCGCCAACCAGTCAAAACCAGGCGCGCATAGAAGAGGATTTGCATATTTCATTACAGCAATTCGGATTAAACAAGCCTGATGATGAATTACGTGCCTATAGTGAAATGATTATCCGAAATTATGATCCTTGTATTTCATGTTCAACGCATTTTTTAACCATGACGGTGCAACGCACATGATCAAGCTACGTGTTATAGGTATTGGTTCACCGTTTGGTGATGATCAATTGGGATGGGAGGTCATAAAATTATTGGAAAAATGTCTCGATCTTAATTCATTCCCTTCAAGTCAATTACAATTAATTTGCTGCGATAGACCCGGTCTGTATTTATTGGAATTGATGCGAGATGCAAACACGGTATTTTTAATTGATGCTGTCGTTACTGGCGCGGAATGCGGCACATTTCATCGCTTTAAAAATCAGGAAATTGAAGCGATTGGCAACCCCCTGTCAAGCCACGCGTTAGGCGTTGCGTACGCCATAAAAATGGGCCGTGCTCTGGATGAATTGCCGCCAACTGTCATTTTGTATGGTATAGAAATTGGCGATATTCATCACCAAAGTCGCCTTTCAACGCTCATCATTCAGGCAATTAAAACGTTATCCAAGCAAATAACGAACGATATTTTACAATGCTTAGATGCACCTGTAGAGTAGTTTGAAATATCAAATTACATTTGAAAAATAAGTGCGGAGAAATATAATTGGCTACAGATATTGAAATGTTTGTTTTTGAGCTTTATCAACAAATGAATGACCCTATTATTTGGGTTGATTTGCATGGCATCATCATATCACTTAATCCCAAAGCAGAAGATTACTTCGGTTATACCAAAGACGAATTAATTGGACAGAAAATTGAAATTTTAGTGCCCGATGCGCTTAAAGACAATCATCGCGTGTATAGAGAGCAATATCAAAAAAAACCTACGCCAAGACCCATGGGCCGTGGCAAAAAGTTGCAGGCTCAGCATAAAAACGGGGATATTTTAGATGTTGATATTTTACTATACCCCATAACGATACGGACAGGACAAACGGTTATCGCCGCTACAATCAGAAATGTTCAATCTTATCGCATTTATGAACGAAATTTAATTGATCTATATAATCATGACTCACTCACAGGTTTGGTGACCAGTACTTATTTACATACTAAATTGCAAGAGCTTATTAGTGACAAAATCCATTTTGAAAATTTGTTTGCGTTATGTGTTATCGATATAGACAATTTTAAATATATTAATGATGTCTATGGGCACGATGCAGGCAATAAAATACTACAGCAAATTGCAGAAACCATGAAAAATATAGGTAGAAAAAACGATGTTGTTGCACGCCTGGGAGGAGATGAATTTATTATATTATTAAGGGATTTTAAAAGCAAAGCTGATATTACAGCGGTTGTTAAGAAAATCCATCGCTATGTTACTGAGCGAACCTATTGTGTCGATGATAAGCAAATGAAGGTTTCGATTAGTCTCGGTGTTAGTATTTTTCCTGATGATGCAAATAATGAAGAATTACTATTCAAAAAAGCGGATGAAGCAATGTATGCCGTCAAAAAAAGTCAAAAAAATAATTATATGTTCTATAGCTCATTAGGCTTAATGAAAAATGAATTAACACACAAGGCTCCATCATATTCCGAGTTTGCTTGCTGGACTAACTTTATTAGTTTCGCCTTATTTAAGTCGTATATCAATAAAATTCTTACACAAGAGCCTCAAATCGCGAGATATTTTCTTCTGATTGGCGTTGATAATTTTAAAGGTATCAATCATATTTTTGGTTATGAAGTTGCAGATCTGTTGCTTACGCATATTGCCGCGCGCATTTATAAAATAGTAGAAAAAGAAAATTGTATTTTAGCTCATAAAGATGGTGATGAGTTTATTGTCGTGTTGGCAAACCATTCTGAAAGAAAGGTATCTAAAATAGCAAAAGAAATTATACATTATATTTCTCAGCCATTTCAAATTGAGTCCTACTCTCTTGACGTGACAGCAAGTATCGGAATCTCTTGTTATCCAAAAGATGCCCATAATAGGAACGAGTTTTTGACACATTCTGATGTTGCATTACAGCAAGCAAAAAATTCCGGAAAAAATATATTTAAATTTTATACTGTGCGCGATGGGTTACATTTAAAACGAATGCAAATATTACGTAATGATTTATCACGGGCACTCGAACATAAAGAATTTTTTCTGTGTTATCAATTACAATACGATATTATAAATAATAAGGTGATTGGGGCGGAAGCGTTATTACGATGGCAACATCCAACGCTTGGGTTAATCAATCCAGAAACTTTTATCCCCTTAATTGAGAATACCCCATTGATGAATATAATTAGTGATTGGGTTTTAACTGAAGCTTGTCAGCAGGCGAAACATTGGCAACAATGGATGGAGGATTTTCTTATTACGGTTAATGTGTCTGTAAGTCAATTGACATCACTATTTGTACATGGCAAATATAAGATCACAAAAAGCATACAAAAAGCGCTAGCAAAATCCAATTTATCGCCCCAATCACTTGAACTAGAGGTGACAGAGGGACTGGTACTCGATCAAAAGTTAGAGAAAAATATCTTGCAAAAATTAAAAAAACTCAACATTCATATAGCTTGTGATGATTTTGGTATGAATTTTTCATCGTTTAATCGTTTAAAAGATCTACCACTCTCTACCATTAAAACGCATGGGCATTTGATCAAAAATATAACCAAAGATTCATCCGAATACATAATAATCGACTCGCTTATAAAAATTGCAAAAAAACTCAATATTCGTTTAATTGTGGAAGGAGTTACACAACAGAAACAGATCGATATGCTCAGAGAATTAGGTTGTCAGTTTGTGCAAGGATATTATTACAGCAAGCCCTTAACGACAGATAAATTTAAACGATTACTAATACGCTTGCACCCAGACTCTCAAATGGCAAATTAAAATAACTCATTATCAGCTTTAAACAATGTGATGAAACTAGAGTCCGTTGGCAACGAAAAAAGCATTTATTTAAAACAATATTATGAAATGGTATATAATCGTTGTGGCTATTTGCTCAGTCAAGCAGATGAGATAGCTTCTGTAACCATTTTTGAAAACGGAGTAAACATGTCGTCATTTCGTCTAAACAAGAACCAATTAAAATGATCAAAACATCTTTCTCAAACCAACCTCTTGCCGAATTATTGCGGCCCAATCACATCACTGAAGTCATTGGACAACAGCATTTGCTCGCTCCAGGGAAACCGCTAAATACTGCGTTTGAATCAGGTAAATTATACTCCATGATTTTATGGGGGCCACCTGGCGTGGGTAAAACAACCATCGCTCGTTTGATGGCGAGCGCATTTGATTGCGAATGGATTGCGTTGTCAGCGACATTTTCAGGTGTCAAAGATATTCGTACAGCGATGGAGTTAGCTCAGGAAAATCAAACACAGCAGCTAAAAACAATTTTATTTATTGATGAAATTCATCGTTTTAATAAGTCACAACAAGATGCCCTTCTTCCCTACACTGAATCAGGTCTGATCACCCTCATTGGCGCAACCACTGAAAATCCATCCTTTGAAGTGAATAAAGCATTATTATCACGAGCTCAAGTCTATGTTTTACACTCATTAACCACCGAAGAATTAACGTTACTATTACGACGTGCTCAAGAAAAAAAATTCATGCATTTGCGGTTTCGAGATGATGCGATTGCGTTGCTGATTGAATACGTCGATGGCGATGCCAGACGACTACTTAACGTGTTAGAACAGATTGAAGTATTTACGCAATACACAAAAACGGATGATGTATCAATTGAGCTCTTGCAGCAAGTGCTTGTTGAAAAAATCCGTCGTTTCGATAAGTCGGGAGAATGGTTTTACGATCAAATTTCAGCATTACACAAATCAGTGCGAGGTTCAAACCCTGATGCAGCACTTTATTGGCTATGCCGCATGTTAGATGGCGGTGTCGATCCCACTTATCTTGCTCGACGTATTGTTAGGATGGCTTGGGAAGATATTGGTCTTGCTGATCCGCGTGCCATTCAACTAGCCAATGATGCCGCTCAGACCTATGATCGATTAGGATCACCTGAAGGTGAATTAGCACTGGGACAAGCTATCATTTATTTAGCAGTTGCGGCAAAAAGTAATGCCGGATATAAAGCTTACAACCAAGCAAGAGCGTATGTAAAAGATGAACAGTCTCGTGAAGTACCTATTCATTTACGCAATGCCCCAACCCGCCTCATGCAAGAATTAGGTTATGGTAAAGCCTATCGCTACGCTCACGATGAACCGCACGGTTTCGCGGCAGGTGAGCAGTATCTTCCAGATGAAATGCCCGAACCTAATTGGTATCAACCCGTAAATCGTGGATTAGAAATTAAAATTGCTGAAAAGATGGCATTTTTACGGTGTTTGGATAAAGACAAATGAATCAACCTGTTGGTGAATTTGAAGCTATTCATTACCCCTTTGATCAACTCAATGACAATGCGTAAACACGAGCAGGCGCACCACTGCCCCCGGCAATTTTCATAGGTGCCACAATTAACTGCATGCCAACCGGCGGTATTGCCTGCAAATTGGCGACGTTTTCAATACCAAACAAATTAGCGCCTAAGATAAGCGGATCGAATGAAGTATCTATCATTTTATTCGCCAAGCTGATGCTCAGGTTTTCAGGACTTACGCAAAACCTTGAGGTCAAGGCGGATTTTATTTTTAATGAGGGAGTTTAGACGTACTAAATGACCGAATTAAAAATCAAATCCAACGCAGAGATCGAAGTTTTGCGTAAGTCCTGGTTTTAATTTTGAGATTGAAGAAAAATGTGCGCGTAGCTATTCTACGTCAGCATTTTTCTGATTGAGCAAAATTAAAAGATGTGTGTCAGATTGGATGAAGAAAATGATAGATACTTCATTCGATCTGCTTAACACTGTCTTGACAATCTCCTTGATCTAAAATAGATTTTACGGTTTTGTATCACAAAACGGATTTTAGATGACTGTGTTAAAAAAGTTTCGGAGGATAAAGCAGTGTCTAACCTGTATCCCCTCTGCTGTGTCCCACATTGCAAAACGTTCCGCTCAGTTGATTGATATTGGGGGAAAAATACAATTACTTTCAGATCAGCTATTAGCTAATCAATCAAAACTTGATCTCACAAACAACCAAATTATAGATTTACATCAACAGTTACTGCAAACTGATACACAAACCAAACTCACTCAGCAAAACATGCAGAAACTTCAAAATCAATTATCGGGTATGGATCATGAAGCTCATCTTACACATGAAAAAATAATTGCCATGGATAATATTTTAAATCTATCTAATCATAAAATAAACAACATCATTAAAATGCTTTCTCATGATAGCAACAATAAAATAGGCGATTGCTTTCAAACAACACATGCTGGTTTTAATCTAAAAAATTTGGCTCAAGACGATGAAGTTTATGTGAATTATGCCCCACAAGAACCAATCCCAGAACCGAAGCCCATCACTCATATTACTCATAAGTACACAAACGAGCTCGTTCCTCATTACAACTTCGCAGCTAATTTCCCACCACATGCCCCGCTGCCTTATGATTTAAAACATGTGATTGCAACAATACCAGGTAGCGGCACACATATGGTTGTTAAAGCCTTAACAATGCTGGGTGAGGCGCATCCTTATGCAACTCATTTATTCTATCCCATTCAATCATCTCAATTGACAAGCTCCGACTTTTATAATGTAAAAAAAATCATCATGATTAGGGACCCACGTGACAATATTTATTCTCGGTTAGGATTTAAAGTAAAAGAATCAAATGGCGAACGACACGAGTTATTAAAAAAAGTAATCTCTGAAGAGATCTTTTATAGTATTCTGCAAATGTACGAGTCTTTATTCCATTTTTTAATGATTCCCAATGTTTTATTTGTGCGCTTTGAAGACATGATCGATCACCAAAAGAAAGACACAGAACGGTATTCGCCCAGAGAGAAGACATTAATTACCATAGGAAATTTCATCAATTTACCATTAAATGATTCTATTATTCACCACACGGCCGATCATTTGCCAGGTGATACCTGGAACTATGAACCCGGTGAGCACACTAACTATTGGAGAAATCATTTTGATAGAGACACGATTGAACTTTTCAAACAAAATATCGGTACTCTGGTGACTCGCCTAGGTTATGAAACAGATGATAATTGGTAACGCAAGGAGCTCTCAATTAAAAAATCACATCCATTTTATTTGATACCGCGTGCTACGACCGCCACCGGGTAGTTTTTCAACATAGCCTTTTATGACTAAATCTGCCAAATGTCGAGTTGCAGTTGCTTTGCTCACTTTAGCAACTTGTTGTTGCCAGATCCATGTGAGTAGATTTTGCATGCTTTCTCCTCACAATTGTGGGGAGAAGAGAAAAACAGTGCAAAAAAGATTGTCATTTTTACGACACTTCAATCCATACTCGCTGAGGATCAGCGATTGTTTCGTGGTATGACTCATTCCCTGCTAGAAAATATCGTTGTAATTTTTCAAGCGTTATATGATGTAAGCATTGCAGCATGCTTTCGTTCGAATTATTGCAATAATAATGCCTGTAATCGTAAAGCGTTTTGAGTATCATCCCAGCATGATTATTTTTAATAAAATGATAAGTAACATAATTGGTTAACTGCCATTGCTGATTATTTTTAGCATAGGAATACGTTCTAAATGATGGCGCATTACCATGGGCGGTTGATAATGCCGCTTGCATATATACCCCTGCTAAATTGTGATGAGATGAATCTTGAATAACCTTCACCTCTTCTTTATGGGTATGTGCAGCTAAAATAGCCATGATGATCGAATGATGTTGTTTAATCAAAGTTAAGAACTGTGCATTCGTAGCTGTAGTCCAAAATGCTTTATCATTATACACGTTTATACCAGGTGGAATGTGCATCGCTAACAGCACGGACTCACGCTGCCTTGCTGCCTCATTTAATTGTAATTTTAACCAATTCAATTGATCTGCTGCCGCTTTCTGCTCTCTACCCTCGGTATACAACGATGAAAACACGACGGAATTTAATGCGATCAAACGCAGCGATGGTTCAAGATAGGCGGCATAATATCCATCACGCTGATTTTCCTCAATGATGCAAGGGAACTCAGAGTTTGTTTTTTGGTACACAACCCCCGTGGATAAAAAATTACCTTTCCATTGCCCCGTGGATTTAGCAACATCGAGTGGCGTTATCCATTGATTCTTACCATTAGGTGATGAAAACGGACCATAATCCTTTTGTATTGAATCATTATTTCCAAATATATAAAAAATAGGTGTATTTGGAAATTTCTTGGTAAGTTGCGTAAAAAATAACGTTTCGCTATTCAATGCAAAATGTGGCGTAAAACGAACATGCCCCACCAAATCACCCAAAAACACAATGAATTTAGGCTTTGGCACTGTACCACGCTGAATACCATCAGTCATGTTATCCAGCAACAGCTGGAAACTGGGTACATCGAGATCATTATATACATATTGCCCTGAGAGATTCAGTTGCATGTGATGTTTTGAGAGACTATCAACGTGTGCATCCGAAAGGACTAAAAAATGCCTATCTGCCGCAGAGGCCATCATTTGCATCAACACCATAATCACGGCCAAAAACCATCTTGATTTCATCACATCCCATCTGTAGTAGGCTTTACTGACGACGCCAAGTCGTCCCCGTTGCTGTATCCTCCAATTCAATCCCCTGTACCAATAATTCCTGTCTAATCTCATCGGCACGAGCCCAATGACGAGCCTGACGCGCCGCTTCCCGTTCTTTAAGTAACGCATTAATATTATCCACATCCGCAACTTGCGTGGTTAATCCAGCTTGCAAAAAAACATCAGGCGCTTCTTGAAGGATTCCGAGAATTGCTGCCAATTGTTTTAGCGTAGAAGCCAATACAGCCGATTTTGTTTTATTGAGTTCATGACAAAGTTGAAATAACACAGCCAATGCTACCGGGGTATTAATGTCATCTTCCATCGCTGCATTAAATTGATCAACCCATGTCGCATCAAGCGTTTCGAGGCTTGTATCCAGGTCTTTCATTGACTGATATAAACGCATCAACGCTTTGCCCGCGTTTAATAAATTATCATCAGAGTAATTCAATGGACTTCGATAATGATTGCTCAGTAAAAAATACCGAATAACCTCTGGGTGATATTTAGCTAAGACATCGTCAATAGTATAAAAATTACCCGTCGATTTAGCCATTTTTTCATTGTTTACTTGCAGCATACCCACATGTAACCAATAATTTGCAAATGGTTTACAGGTTGCGCCTTCACTCTGAGCAATTTCATTTTCATGATGAGGAAACTGCAAATCCAGCCCGCCCCCATGAATATCAAATTGCTCGCCCAATTGATCCATAGCCATTGCAGAACATTCAATGTGCCAACCAGGACGTCCAGCTCCCCAAGGAGAAGGCCAAAATGGTTCACCAGGCTTAGCCATTTTCCATAGCACAAAATCCAAAGGTGATTGCTTATCTTTCACGACATCAACACGAGCACCTGCCATCAACCCATCCAAATCTTTTTGCGATAATTTACCGTAATCACTGAATTTTGATACCTGATAATAGACATCGCCTTGCTCACCAACATACGCATGACCTGACTCCAACAAACGCTCGATCAACCGAATAATACTCGCTAAATGCTCAGTCGCTCGTGGTTCTTTATCAGGCGGTATGATCATTAACGCACGCTCATCGGCATGCATCGCATCAATATACTGCGCTGTTAGCTCCTGAATCGCGATACCTCGTTCGTTTGCACGCGCAATGATCTTATCGTCAATATCAGTGATGTTACGCACATAAGTCACTGCATAACCTGCACTACGCAAAAAACGGACAATGACATCAAAGCACACCATCGATCGAGCATGCCCTAAATGGCAACGATCGTACACCGTAATACCACACACATACATGCCGATTTTGCCAGGTATCAGCGAAATGAATGGTTCTTTTGTGCGCGTTAATGTATTGAATAAACGTAACATGCTATTTATTACCCCAGGTATCTTTTAAATCCACCACACGATGAAATGCGTTCACTTGAGCATCATCTGCTAGTGAATGAACAGCATAATACCCCAAGCGTTCAAATTGAAACACGTCATGCAAATCTTGCTTAGCCATTGCGGGCTCACAAAATGCCTGTTGTATCTTTAATGAATCTTGATTAAGAAATTGCATAAAATCATCTTCTCGACCAGGATTTGCATCATTAAATAAACGATCATATTGATAGACGGTCACAGGATGTGCATGTGCCACGGACACCCAATGAATCACACCCTTTACTTTTCTATCCTCAGGATTTTTACCTAATGTGGCTGGATCGTAAGTACAGCGTAGCTCAACCACGTTGCCCGATGCATCATGAATCACTTTCGTACAACGGATGACATAAGCGTGCCGTAATCGCACTTCCGTACCAGGCGATAATCGAAAATATTTTTTCGGTGGATTTTCCATAAAATCACTGCGTTCGATATACAGCTCTTTAGCAAATGGCAAGACACGTGTTCCAGCGGTAGGAACCTGTGGATGAAAAGCAGCTGACAATGACTCGACCTGATGCTCGGGGTAATTTTCAATCACGATTTTCAATGGTTCCAATACCGCCAAAGCTCGTTTTGCTGTTTTATTCAATGCGTCACGTACACACGCTTCTAAGATTGAAATATCAATCACCGAATCACTGCGTGATATACCAATGATTTCGCAAAACTGGCGAATAGCAGCAGGTGGATACCCTCGGCTACGCATGCCACGCAGCGTCGGCAATCGAGGATCATCCCAACCGGTTACACAATTATTTTCAACAAGTTCACGTAATTTACGTTTGCTGGTTACCGTATGCGATAAATTTAACCGTGCAAACTCAGTTTGAATGGGTTTAGCCGGCACGGGTAAATGCTCGATAAACCAATCATACAAGGGGCGATGATCTTGAAACTCTAGCGTACATAATGAGTGAGTAATGAGCTCGAGTGCATCTGATATAGGATGGGCATAATCATACATAGGATAAATACACCATTCATCCCCAGTACGTTGATGCGCAGCATGACGAATTCGATACAAAACGGGATCGCGCATATTAATATTGCCTGAGGTCATATCAATACGAGCACGTAGGACATGCGTCCCATCCGGAAACTCACCATGCTTCATTCGCGTGAATAAATCTAAATTTTCAGCGATTGGACGATTACGATAAGGACTTTCTCGACCAGGCTCTTGTAATGTGCCGCGGTACGCACGAATATCTTCCATACTCAAACTATCGACGTACGCTAATCCTTGTTGAATCAAATGAACGGCAAAATCATAGAGCTGATGATAATAATCAGAAGAATACGTTTCAGCGCACCACTCAAATCCTAACCAACGCACATCATCAATAATGCCATGCACAAACTCATCTTCTTCCTTTAATGGATTCGTGTCATCAAACCGTAAAAAGCATCGACCATCATAATCACGTGCCAATCCAAAATTAAGACAGATCGATTTAGCATGGCCAATATGCAAATAACCATTAGGCTCAGGCGGAAATCGCGTCACGATTTGTTTATGTTTACCGGTGGTTAAATCATGAGTAATTAACTGTTGAATAAAATTTAACGGTTTGTCGACTTCGATTGCTGGCTTACTGCTGTCATTCATAATAATTTAAATCTCTAATCAAAAAATAAAGGTTCAGAAACGGACTCTACTATACCAAACTCTGTCGGATAGGTCACACCTACTAAGTAAAGACCATAAGGTGGCGCAGTTTCTGCACCCAACTTGCGATCTTTTGCCATTAATACCTCATGCACCCACGCAACTGGTTTTCGTCCCGATCCCACAGTCATGAGCACACCGACCACGTTCCTCACCATATGATGTAAAAACGCATTAGCACTGATATCAATGATCACAAAATCCGACTTACGTTTGACACTCACCTGTGAGACATAACGCATGGGCGTTTTAGATTGACACTCTACCGAACGAAATGATGTAAAATCATGCTCACCAATTAAATATTGGGCGGCTTCATGCATCAAACGATGATCTAACTGCCGATATTGCCACGTTACATTTGATCGTAACAAGGCAGGTCGAATGGGCGCATTATGAATAACATAACGATAACGACGAGCAGTGGCCGAATAGCGTGCATGAAAGGTATCATTGACTTCCTTCCCCGAACGCACGCACACATCTTTTGGCAGAAATGAATTAGCACCATAAATCCACGCCCGAATCCCACGCTCTTTATCTGAGTCAAAATGAACAACCTGATGTGTGGCGTGTACACCAGTGTCCGTTCTACCAGCACAAACCACACTAATCTCGTGATCAGCGATATGACTTAGCGCACCTTCTAATGTACCTTGAACGGTATGTAATCCAGTTTGCGCTTGCCAGCCATGATATTGACTGCCATCGTATTCAACTATCAGAGCAATACGCATTGATAATTCCTATTGAAATGGCCAATGTATACTAATTACGATGGTTTTGTCTAGATACTGTGGTATCCCACTCGGGTTGTCCCATTACAAATCTCCGTCATGTCGAGCATCGCGAGACATCTCCTGAACATGGCAATGTACCAATGTCGGAGGTCCCTCACTACGTTCGGACGTCAAGGAGGCTCGAGATGACCTGCATTTTGAATGATGATTCCAGGTACGTTTACTCGAGGTCCCCCTTACCCAAGCTAAGTTTTATATGGTACTATGTGCTTGTGACAGGGCTTACAAAAAAACTCAAGAGCAAGACGGATTTAATTTTATCTTCATCCATTCCGCAGATGATTTTGTTAAAAACCAAATTCAACGCGAAGGTTGATGTTTTTCGTACGCTATATTGTGACTTATAACCACCAATACAAACTGCATGGACTCTATGACTGCTTCAATTCTCGATGGTAAACTCGTCGCATTAAATATCAAAACAACCATTAAACATCACGTCGATCACGCGCTGCAACAAGGTTATCGAGCGCCAGGTCTTGCAGTGGTTTTAATTGGCGATGACCCAGCTTCAGCACTATATGTTAATGCCAAACGTAAGGCCTGTTTAGAGGTTGGATTTCAATCATTTGCCTATAATTTACCTGCGGAGACGACTGAGCTTGAATTATTATCGTTAATTGATACATTAAATCAGACCAATGATATAGATGGTATTTTGGTACAGCTACCACTGCCCTCTCATGTCAACACGAATAAAATTATTGAACACATTAATCCAAACAAAGATGTCGATGGTTTTCATCCTCTTAATTTTGGCCGACTGGCACAAGGCAACCCGATGTTGCGACCATGTACTCCTTACGGCATCATCCAATTGTTAGATGCCTATGAACTCACGATACCGGGTCAACATGCGGTCATTGTTGGTGCATCCAATATTGTGGGACGGCCGATGGCTCTTGAATTTTTACTGGCTAAAGCAACCGTGACAGTATGTCATAGTTTAACAAAACCATTAGAACACTATGTCAAAGCAGCCGATATTTTAGTCAGTGCAACGGGTGTGCGCAATTTGATCGACCCAAAATGGCTTAATTCGAAACAAATTATCATTGATATCGGCATGCATCGTATCAACAACAGGGTGTGTGGTGACGTTGATTTTCATAGTGCAAACGAAAAGGTGGCATGGATTACGCCAGTGCCTGGTGGTGTGGGTCCCATGACCATTGCGACATTATTACAAAATACTTTGTCCGCATGGCAAATGAATCGAACTACCGTATGAGCGCTCAGCGGTTGAGATTATCCCAATCAAACTCGTCGTCTAACTCACCTTCATAATCTTCCAACTCCTCTTTTAAACGTCGACGCTCAAGACGATCCTCTAACTTACGACGCACGTCTTTTTTATGAGACGATACGTTAATATCATAATCGTCATCATCGACGTTATAATCTGCACTATAACTGTTATCATCATAATCAGTATTCAACCCCATGACCATCTCCTGTAGTTGAGCTCTACGTATTACCTTGTGCATTTCTGCACAAGGTATATACATAATTACAGTATAGATCCAGTTCTTAAAAAAGGGGAAATCAGTCTGTATTTTTCTACAAATATGATAACATGCGCATATTACACATACTCATTCATCGCTTATGCTCAGTTATCAACACGCGTACCATGCCGGTTGCTATGCCGATGTGATTAAACATGTCGTTTTAACACGCATCCTGGATTATATGGTGCAAAAAGACAAGCCTTTGTTTTATTTGGAAACACATGCTGGACGTGGGATCTATGATTTACAGGACAAGCATACTCAAAAGACTGGAGAAGCTGCACTCGGTATTGAGCTGTTTTGGGCAAACAAACAGAAACTTCCTAAATTATTTTCATCCTACATTCATGCAATTCAAGACATCAATCAAAATCTAGCTATGCCATTGCGTTATTATCCTGGTTCGCCAACCTGTGCCATAAGCTTGTTGCGTGCTATTGATAGACTCTATTTATGTGAACTGCATCCGGGTGAATTTAGACATTTAGAACAATTGTCCCATCGAGGTAACCGCGTCTTTGCTGATCATACCGATGGAATCAAACAGCTGACTGCTTTGTTACCCCCCACTGAGCGCCGAGGACTGATTTTTATTGATCCATCGTATGAACTCAAAACGGAATATCGCACAATTCCCAATGCAATAAAATCTGCCTATCAACGATTCTCTACCGGTATTTACTGTCTATGGTACCCCATCATCGATAACAAACTGCATGGGCAATTGGTGAGAGGACTAACGACCATACCCACTCCCAATCACCTGCGTATTGAATTTTATTTAAATACCAAGCAATCGTCGGGAATGACCGGATGCGGGCTGTGGATTATTAACCCACCATTCACATTAAAAGCTGAATTAAAAGCAGCCGGCGAATTATTTAAAACAATGTTTAGCCCAGGCACATCGAGTTATTTAGTCGAGTGATGTTTTAAGTCGTCGATTTAGGGTTTATTGACAATTCATCTCGATATTTACGCCTCACCCATCTCTATTTCTACGCCCCGCGGCTTGTCCGCAGGGGCCATGGATTCCGCGGACAAGCCGCGGAGCGTAGGCGGAGACTAAATTAAGAATGCATTGTCAAGAAACCCTAGAGCAAATCAGACAAATCGTCGGCATGCTCTTCTTCATCTTTCAGAATATCTTCTAACATGCGTCGCGTGGTTGGATCGGCTGTTCCAAACCATTCAATCATTTTTCGATAAACCATGATTGCAATTCGCTCAGCCACTAAATTTTCTTCAATTAATTTCAACAAATCACAACTGTCACCGTATTCCGTTGCGGTGCGTTTAGAAACTGTGGCTGGATTAAAATCAGGGTTACCACCTAATTGATTAATTCGCTCAGCAATCATCATCATATGCCGCTCTTCATCCAAGGCATGCTCTAGGAATTCTGCAGCAACTTGTGGCCGATCAATACCTTTCGCAATCACTTGGTGATGGCGGTAACGTAGCACACACATAATTTCGGTAGCGAGCGCATCATTCAAGTGTTTACACGCTTCATCAATATCTAAAGGATAATCATGCGTAACAGAACCATTATCAATAGACTCTTTGGCTTGTTTTTTGATTTTATCAAGATTAAAAATGGCTCTTTTCTCTTTTGAATGACCCATGATGCTCCCTCTCTCAATGTCCTTATTGATTGAAGTATAGACCAGGATTTTAAAATTAACGCAATGATCGAATTTCCACAGAATAATACGTATCTGTCCTGCGTCATTCCTCAGGTACGTCATCCAGATCGTAGCGAAAGATCTCAGGTTGATTAGGTTTATGCCTAATCCCGGAGATCCCTCACTGCGTTCGGGATGACGTGAGCTTGTTATGGATCATGTTGAAACAAACTTATCCATAACCTAGGGAGTTACTAAATACCTAACAAGTTGTAAACGTATTAACTGATTGTGCAGCAGGATGCCATATTTCGCTGATCCAGTTGCGCAATCTGTTCATTAATCTCTCTTTCCCTTTGCCGGGCCTGTAGCAATTGATTATGCAGATGTAATAACTCCTCACTCCGTTGCTCCATTTCGGCTATTGCCACCAATCGATTGTTTATCTCATTTGCAAGTCGTACAATCTCTACGTTTATTAGTAATTGCCCAGCATCCGGTAACTGCTCATCATGTTTTTTAAAAAATGTCATAATCCCCTCTTTATAAGCATCATAAAAACAAAAAAAGTGATGTAAAATTATAACACATTAAGTAAAAAAGGCTAGGACTCGCAGAACGGCAGCGATTTTTCATTGGACAGATTGATCGCTGCCCTATAATGTCTAGCCAATGCCCGTAGAGAATATAACCGTTGATGAAGTTGATAACCACCTTGAATTAATCGTTCGGCTAATATTGGATCATGAAGTACATTCAGGCAGGCTTCTGCAAAAGCTTCTGATGTATCCGCCAGTATGATATCGTCACCCGACGTCACGTGTAATCCCGCAGCTCCGATGGAAGTTGAAACGACGGGACATCCCTGGGTGAATGCTTCGATAATTTTGATTCTCGTTCCAGTTCCCGCGCGCAGTGGGACAACCACGAGCGATGCTTTGGCGTAATGTGTTGTTAAATCGTCTTGGGCGCCATAGCACACTACTCCCGGGTAATCTGCTAAGGATCTAACAGACTCTGATGCCGAAAATCCTACGATACAAAATCGCACGTTTCCTTGTAGTCGTTGATAAATAATCGGGAAAATAGCGTTCACAAAATAATGCACAGCATCTTCATTGGGGTAATAAAAAAAGGACCCCACAAATAAAATTTCTGGCACAACTGCTCGTGTATGCTTAAATCGCTTCTTCACCTCGGGTAATACGTTGGGTAGCACATTAATTCGGCTACAATTTGTATGAAAGCAGATTTCATTCGCTTCGAATGCAGACGCCGCAAACACATGGTCAAATTCAGGAATGACTTTTTTCTCAAGCAAACCAAGCAATCGATTACCTCGTTGAGCTGAATTCTGATTTGTAATCATCGCACCCGTTTTTTGCTTTAAATCATCGATTAATTGATTGCGCCGTGATGAAAGCTCATCCAAATCGATGTATTTAACGGGATAAAAATTCAAACCGCCTTCCATGAGACAATACGTTTCAATTCTAAAAACGAACAACTGCTGTAAATGATATTGCTCATAAATCCCACGCATCGTACTTGCAACCTGACCGGGCTTGCATGTGATCTGAATGCCATACTCTTGTGCGGCTTCATCTGGTTCCGCACTTTGCACAACATGAAGATGATATACAGCTCGACAAAGTCTATCCATACTATGATCAATGACAGCACTTGACGACTGAGTTTCTTGATGAATAACCAATAAACAAACATCACCCTGCATAATCAGCATTTCAACCAACGACGCCGCCCGTTTTTGTGAACCGGAACCTGCAAAGGTTGGGTAGGTGAATGAAACAAATAAGGTGTTGTTAAATGGAGGATGCATGTTGTAATTTCTTGCGAATAATTTTCAAATAGTCAGTGTGCGTGGCTGCGGGATTTGTCAGTGTCATATTTCGTCCATGAATACGTCGGTGTAATACAACATCGTCTAGCATTGCAAATGAAAAACCTTGTTGCTGAGCACACACATACCACTCAATGAATTCACCGACTTGCAAATGATCAGAAAAAAGACCCACCTTCAAAAAATCATCTCGTTTCATCAATAAACAACCTACGCTATAACCCGGTTGTGGCGTCGTCACACATTGATATCGTTTTTTTTCGATGTCCGATAACTCCGGACTCAAAAATTGCTGAATATAACCAAACACGCCGTGTACATAAGGCTGATGCCGAAGCTTATCGAGTTGTTTTTCTAATTTATCAGGAGTCCAATAATCATCTGAATCGATAAAAGCGATATAATCTCCTGTTGCTTGTGATACGCCTAAGTTACGCGCAACGGCAGCGCCACGATGTGCTTGTTGTACGACTCGAACACCGTATTTTGCATAAGAGTTAGCAATCATGACACTGTGATCAGTCGAACCATCATCCACCACAATCAATTCAAAGACCTTCATCGTTTGTTGCAATACACTCTCTATCGCAGCGGATAAATAGCGCTCTGAATTAAACATGGGAATAATGACACTCACACGCACTGTCATAATATCTATACCTCAGGCTGGAAAGGCCATCCTTTTTCTGGATTTACTTCGTGAACAGGATCTAAAGCCACTAAATCTTTTAAATCATCGTGTTTCGATAACATGGGAATGCCCCATATCGTATTTTTTGTGATTGATAATGTGCTCGCATCGTTAGTTCCTTGCTCATCAACAAAAACTAATTCCTCACTCAATAAATCGGCAAAAAAATCACACAAAACCCGTTCGTGATCCTCAAAAGTCTCGGCACTGTGAAAAGCCCCCTGAATCTGCTCGACAGAATATCCCGCTGCAATCGCATCCCATATTAATGAAGCATAACCATCGGCAACAAAATACATCCCATTTAATGTGTTAATAATAAACGTTTCCGTATCAACTTTTTCATGAACCACGCATGCTGAATTAATTCGATAAAACATCTTTCACTCCCTTTCTTCAACGTGTAAGGTAATCGCAGGAAACGCATTACCTTGTTTTGAATACCAATTGATTCCTTCGTGTACCACATCAAGTTGTATGACATAATGACCTACTTCAAACGGCGCCTCAATCTGCAAATCACATAAAATAGGTTGCCGCCCCAAAAAGGTCACATAATTTTTTCTCGCCTGCAAAAAATAATATCGCGGGCAATCCCACGTATGCAACGTACCATCTTGATAAAATACATGATATGAAACGCCATAAGGATGTTCGGCATGGCGTGATGAAATCCACAACCAAGATCCTTGATTAAGCAACTTTAATTGGAGCGGTATGCGTTGCCCAGGTGCACAAACCACATGCCTCGGGTTATTTAAAATCGTGAGTTTAGCCTGATAATGATTAAGTGTACTGTCTGACTTAATCATCAAGCAACCCGGTTTAATTTTTACATATCCCTCACCCATCGTCGGATATCGCCGTGTCAATCGTGAAACATCAGCAGAGCTGCATATTTCAAACAAATTAGACAACCCCGATAAATATTGATGACGAAGATACAATAAATTAATTTGCTGCTGTTCATCGTAAAAACAACGAATATGATGAGGTTTATGTTCATCACTGATCTGTTGGTCATGCAGATTTCGTTGGCCCGGGAATAATGAACGATTCACAGCCCCTAAATATCGTATTGTTCGCATTAAAAACGTTTGTTTGCGCGAGGCTTGCATCGGTTGAATCAATGCTTGATTTAAGCCGTGCGATCGCCCTTCAGAAACCAAAGTACATAATAGATCAGTCGCATATGCGCTGTGATTGGCTAAAAAAGTATATAACTGTTGAGTGGGAACAGTATGCGGTGAAATATCATGAATGATCGTTAATGCATTAAACAAAGGTTGAATTAATTTTCGAGCATTTGCCTCTTCATAAATCACCTGCCAAGCGATGGACGGCTCACGTCGAATGATGGTGATGACATCATAAACCCAATCATAACGCAATTCAGCCAAATGTCGCACACCATTCACACAACAGGTTAACATGAGATCCTCTGCAGACATCACCTGGACCGACAAACCATTCCAATCCACCGCAATTGATCGTGCCCATATCCCCTCGTCAACGCCTGGATACATCGACTCAGGCAATGCATAGCGGTGCATATCATAACCATTCTCATTGGCATCGATGTAATCAAGAGAATGCTCATGAAAAGCCAGTCGACGCTCCTTGGTATAACGATACGCCAGGCCATGAATGAATAAAATCTCTTCGGCGCGCAATACATCTTTGTCATGAATTAAGAAGTCCATATCATCCATCATTCGAACTGCTTTATTATGATAATATTTCAAGGTCAAGGCCGCCCCTTTAAAGAGTATAAACTCGATGCCCTCCTGTGTTAATTGTTGGAAAATCATCCTACCTTTTGCAAACAATAATGCATGTTTAAACGAAACATACCGATAAATCCCCTTCATGCGCGCATGATATGGATTTTCGGCTTGCATCGTTTGGAATGCGGAAAAGACTAATGGCATGAGACGAAAAGATCCCGAATCAATCGCATCAAAATCAATCATCGTAAGCCATTTTTTAAAATACTCGATCGAATGTGATGCAACAGCAATTAAAGATAATAATAAAAGTCGTTGAGCATCATGAATCACATAATTACTTTCGATATAATCAAAAATCTCTAAATCCTGCATCGCACCAACACCTCACGCTCAGAATGAGTTCGCTGTATAAATTGTTTTAATGTTTCTGCAATTTCGTTGAAGTCTTGGCTCAATCGCATGGAATATGACGGCAGTTTGCGGCAAATATTCGTAAGCTCACGCAACATATCAGCACCACATCCTGGCATCTGTAAAATGGTGCTTCCGGCAAAATCAGCCAACAATTGCATGGGCGATATCGATTGAAATGAAGTTTGTTTTGCCTGGGCAACCATCGGACGCATCATCATATGTAACGACAAGCTAGAGACTAATTTTCCAATGTTATCATCCAATCTCACGATATTTTTTTCTTGATGCTGCTGACCATACACGTTTTCATGATTCATTTTTAATTGATAAGGTTTAAGTTCCGGCAATTTTGATAATGACGCATCGGTTAATTTCGCACTACGATATACGGGATAGCCCTTGATTGTGTCTCGAACTGAAATTGCAATGTAATCATCACCAATGAACTCAAAACCATTCAATAAAGACAGCAAAGCTGTGGTTGATTTCCCCGCACCGCCACGACCAACCAGTAGAATACCCATGCCTTGATAACCAATCCCTGCTCCATGGACAAACAACAGTTGATTCATTCGGCAAAACCAATGAATAATCGTTCGCATGGGTGCACTGATTTCATAATCGGGCAATTGTTCAACATCCGAGGTGAAATAAAATGCGATGCGTTTTGACACATCAATAACAGATAAAATATTACCTTGGTCGTTAAACTGAAGATGGATTGTCGTTATATGATCTATCTTTTGGCGCGCATGATTAAGACGTTGATAAAGTTCTTGTTTAAACGCGTCATTAATAAAACAAGGCACGCGGCTTGCATCCCATAAATAAATAGTCAGTGATGGTACAACGTCGTTTTGATGCTCCATGCATGCATGATTGAATGAGGGCAATATCGCTGCTGCTAATGCCTCTCCTGCAAATGTTAAGTGTGCAACATGTCCACCAATATTCAGATAAACACTGGACGTGCCACTCTGGCTGGTGGCAGCTCGATAAGAAGCATATAGTTTATCAATCAATGCCTCACCCATTAATAACAACCCTCAAAGAACTTACGCAAAACCTCAATCTCCGTGTTGGATTTAATTTTTAATTCGGTCATTTAGTACAGCTAAACTCCCTCATTAAAAATCAAATCCGCCTTAACCTCAAGGTTTTTCGTAAGTCCTGTCTCAAGGATTTCATCCCAAAAATCTCCGTCATTCTGTTCCTTTCGACAAAAGTCGAACAAAGCACACGTTATCCTGAGCGCTTAGCGAAGGAGCTCCGACATTGACACAATGCCACGTTCAGGAGATGTCTCGCGATGCTCGACATAACGTGCTTCTTAGCGAAGCAACTCGGATGAGGGTCAAATCAAATCCGCCTTAACCTCGACGTTTTTCGTAAGTCCTGGTAAACTGACCGTCCGGTGTTTTAAAGTCAGGCTCCGATATTGAAGTATAAATCACCTCGACGTTATCGTTTGCTTTTGATTCTATTAAGTTTTATCTGTATACAAGCTGCGTGTGCTTACACCACACCTAACGTTTGGGATGTACTACGCCGACAATTCGCCCTTAATCATGAAATAACTCAACCTGAAGTGCAACATCAATTACGCTGGTTAATCTCTCATCCGAATTATTTGCGCAAATTGGCTCAATCTGAACCTTATATGTATCATATCCTGACTGAAATTAAAAAGCGCAATATGCCTGGTGAGATCGCATTGATCCCGATGGTGGAAAGTGCTTATGATCCATTCGCCTACTCGGGTGCTGGTGCTGCTGGGTTGTGGCAGTTTATGCCGGGGACAGGGACAAATTTAGGCTTGAAGCAAGATTGGTGGTTTGATGCACGACGCAGCATCGGTCCATCTACTGATGCTGCTCTCAATTATTTACTGTATCTCCATCGTTTTTTTGAAGGAAATTGGATCCTCGCATTTGCCGCATACGACTCAGGCGAAGGAACCATGGCTCGAATCATTAAGAAGAGTGGCCAATCGATCCATCACGTCCATTTTTGGTCATTACCAGTGCCGAGTGAAACAAAAGCATACATACCTCGTTTACTCGCTCTCGCTGAGATCATTCAAAACCCTCAACGCTACCATATTGAGTTACCAAATATTCCACACGCGCCTTATTTCGAAGAAGTCAATATCGGCAGCCAAATTGATTTAGATCACGCGGCAAAATTAGCAGGCATTTCATATCATGATCTGTTAAAACTCAATCCCGGTTATAACCGCTGGGCTACGGCACCTTATCGACCTTACAAGTTACTTATCCCAGCAGATAGAGTAGAAAGCTTTAATCGAAATTTGGCACATCTTCCGGAAGAGCAGCGTGTCAGTTGGACCAGACACCAAGTCAGTGCTGGCGATAATTTGCAGGTGATCGCTCAAAAATATCATACGACAGCTAATTTGATTAAAGAGTTAAATCAGCTTAAATCCAATGCGATTCGTAAAGGCCAGGTGGTGATGATACCGAGCCAAAATAACCGCCCTCATATAACGGCGCAGCAAACACACGCACCTGCACACAAAATACTGCACTTTACAGCACCGCAACAATTTAAAATCATCCATATTGTAGGCAAACAGGATTCTTATCGTTCCATACAAAATAAATATACAGTATCTATCAAACAGCTTAGACAATGGAATAAATTGAGTGCCACAGCCAAACTAAGACCAGGTCAATCACTAGTGATTTGGCGAAAGGTAAAGCAACCAACTCAATATACCGTGAGATCCGGCGACACACTCAGCCGAATAGCACAGCAAAATCATACACCAATCCGCGCGCTTCTTCGTTTAAATCCTCATTTAGCAAGAAATAAACTGAAGCCTGGTCAGTCCATACGACTGGGTTAGATAGGACGCTCCTTTAAGCACAAAGCTTTAAATGATCCATCGTAAGCCATAATCGCCCACATATGACGAGTGTTTTTATTTGCCACTGCAACAGCAGCTTTATGATATCCTCGTTCTTTATGAATCCGTTGTACTCAACGGCATAAATAGTGTCAATTTCTTCAGCAGATAGTAATCCGGGCTATACATGCTACACTCTTGTAGTTTTATTAGGGCGGGGGGAGCAATTGTCAACACGCCCTAGCAGATTTACTTACAAAGCTTTATACTTGGATCACCATGATTAAGCAGTAAAACGCTATGAAATTATTATTTGATTTTTTCCCCATCTTACTTTTTTTTGTATGTTATAAATTTTTTGGCATTTACTATGCTACTGCACTTGCTATGGCTGGATCAGCATTTCAAGTTGTTTTCCATCGCGTTAAATACCAACGATATGAAAAATTACATCTTATTAGCTTAGGGCTTATCCTTGTTCTCGGTGGTGCAACGTTGTTTTTTCACAACCCCTGGTTTATTAAATGGAAACCAACGGGTATCTATTGGTTGTCTTCCATGGTCTTTTTAGGATCAGCGTTCATTGGAAAAAAAACGATTATTCAAAAAATGATGGAAGGCAATGTTAATTTACCTGAAAAAATTTGGCGACGCCTAAATTTTGCTTGGGCGCTTTATTTTATTTTTATGGGTGCTCTTAATCTCTACGTCGCATATTATTATGACACTGATTTTTGGGTGAATTTTAAATTATTTGGTGGTGTTGGCTTTATGCTTTTGTTTGTATTTATTCAAGCCATTTACTTAACTAAACATGCCATAGAACCCACCTCGAGCAAAACATAATGCGGCTACTGCTAGTTGAAGATGACGAATTATTAGGCGATGCCGTCAAGACTGGACTCACGCAGTTTGGCTATGTTGTTGATTGGCTCAAAGATGGTGAATCAGCGCTTCATGCAATTCGCACGGAGTCGTTTGAGTTGATTATCCTCGATTTAGGATTACCTAAATTGTCAGGCACGACCTTACTGCAGATCATACGCCAAGAAGGTAACACCACACCCGTTATCATTCTCACAGCACGTGAATCCATTGAAGATCGTGTCAAAGGATTAGATAATGGTGCCGATGATTATATTACAAAACCATTTGATTTAAATGAACTCAGTGCGCGTGCTAGAGCATTGACGCGTCGCTCACAGGGACGCGCTGATGCAGTCCTGCATTATAATAACATCACACTTGACCCAGCTGCCCACTCCGTATTGCTTGATGGTGTTCCCGTGAATGTACCTCGACGCGAGTTCGCCCTACTTCACAAATTACTTGAAAATCACGGTCAAGTCCTGTCACGTGATCTCCTCATGCAAAGCATTTATGGTTGGGATGAAGATGTCGATAGCAATGCATTAGAAGTCCACATTCATAATTTACGAAAAAAACTGAATGCTAATTTTATACGAACGATCCGTGGTGTGGGATACTTAGTAGAGAAAAAATAAAACATTGTTCAACAGGACACCGATACCTTGAAATCATCAATCCGCAAGTTTTTACTGATTAATTTGCTCCTCGCAGTGACCATCACTACAACAGTCACCGCCATCGGTAATTACTATTTAGATCAAAAAGATATTCAAGAACATTTAGATACGCTGATGGCTATTTCTGCTATGTCTTATCAAGCATTATTGGGAGATGATCTTCATCAGCGCCCCCTCTCAACCATTCAAAAGACGTTAAATCATATTCCACAAAAAATAGAAACTTATTACCCGCGTCCTCATTTATATAACCAAACACCCGAATATTATTTAGATAAATTTAATTTTCAGGTATGGACTGATACTAATCAATTACTACTTCATTCCCCAGGCGCACCAGAAATTCCGCTATCTACAAACACAGATGGATTTAGCGATAAGCTCATTGGTACCCAAACCTGGCGTGTTTTTACGACCAAAAATGCAAAAGCTGGCATTCACACTGTCCTAGCTGAGCGTTACGATACACGTAACGAATTAGGACAACGCATCGCGCTTGACGATATTTATATTATGCTTCTGACCTTTCCATTATCAGGTTTATTAATCTGGATTGTCATTGGTAAAGGATTAGGTAGCCTAGACCGAGTGGCTCAAGAATTGTCCAATCGCGCGCCAGGACATTTAGAACCAGTCAGTATTAAAGCATTACCCGAAGAAATAAAACCCGTGATTGATGAATTAAATAAACTATTTTTCCGATTAAAAGAAGGATTTGAGCGTGAAAAACGATTTGCCGCTGATGCAGCACATGAGTTACGCACACCTCTCGCCGCACTCAAGGCTCAAGCCCAGGTTGCACTCAATACCAATGATATCGATGAAAAAAATACGGCCTTACAAAAAGTTATCGCGAGTGTGAATCGCAATACACATATTGTCCAGCAGCTATTAACCCTCAGCAAATTAGTGCCTGATGAGAAAAATATTAATGATCTTGATGATGTCAATCTAGCAAAAACGACGCGGGAAGTACTGGCAATGTTGGCGCCTACTGCTGTAAAAAAACAAATTGAGCTTGAATTTGACGGCCAGGAATCGACAGCACTCATCCCTGGTAATGCAACGGCGATCAGCATCTTAATCCGCAATTTGGTTGATAATGCTATTCGCTATAGTCATCCGGGTGGCCGAGTAACCGTGCATGTATACCAAGAAAAAGGGGAAGTTGCCCTGCAAGTGCAAGACAATGGACCTGGTATCCCCGATGAATTTCGTACTCGAGTATTTGAACGATTTTTTAGAGCATTAGGAAATGAAAGTCCGGGCAGTGGCCTCGGTCTCGCAATTGTTCAGCAAATTGCTGCACTGCATAATGCCCGTATTGTTTTGACGTCCCCCAGTCAAGGAACAGGTTTAATCGTGTGTGTATTTTTTCAAACTAAAGCATGAGTACGCAATAATTGCTGTTGCCGAAGAATCCAAAGAAACGGAATAAAAACAAACGCTAAAATAAATGAGATTTGATATAGCCCCACCCAACCTGCATAAGCCTGCAAAAAGGCACCTATCGGCCCAGAAAAGACGCGTGGCATCGTTGCAAACGCCACCAACAGTGAAAATTGGGTTGCTGTGTAACGTTGATCCACAAACCGCATAAATAACGCAACAATGGCAGTTGATCCCATCCCGGCCGCAAAATTATCACTCACAACAGCCGCAGAAAATAACAGCACATTTTTACCAACCATAGCTAATAACACAAACAAAGCATTGGTCAATGCTTGAATTAATCCAAACACAAACAATGCACGATAAAGCGACCAACGTAATAAAATGACGCCCGCCGACAAACCGCCTAATACAATGGCGACCACACCTAAAATTTTATTCACATAAGCAATAGTTTCCAGGGAAAAACCAATCCCTTGAATTAAAAAAGGCATGACGATACCACTGGTACTCGTCGTAAACGCTTCCCCAAATTTATAAAATATAACAAATAGACACAACGGGATAATACCGGGTCGGGTGATAAGATTTTTTACCGGTGCAATGAGGGACTCTTTCAACGATGTTTCAACAGGGAGAGGAGTGGATGGTTCTGGGCTCCATAAGATGGCAAAAACACCGACTAGCATTAAACACCCCATCACACGATAAGCAATCACCCACCCCGCGTATTGAGCAATAATCAACGCCAAACCACCCGCAGCTAATAGAGCCAAGCGATATCCAATCATGGCAAACGAGGCACCTAGTCCATATTGATTGGGTGATAAATATTCGGTTCGGTGGGCATCAATACTAGCATCTTGTGTTGCAGAAAGACTTGCCAAAATAAACCCTAATGATGCAATCACAAACGGTGAAGTCAATGGCGAAAACCAAGCCATCACGTTAAATCCAACGCAAAGTAAGAGTTGCATTGCCAGGATCCAACTGCGACGTTTTCCCAATTTGCTACATAATGCGTATCGATCTAAAAATGGTGCCCACAAAAATCGATAAAGGTAAGGAACACTGATTAAACTGAGCATGCCGGTGGCCAACACCGACATCCCTACGTCTGCAAACCATGCTTGCAATGTTGTGCTAACCAGTGCTAACGGCAATCCGGATGAAAAACCTAGCATGAAAATAATAAGAAAGCGTTTAATCATTTGGATGTTGGCCGTGGGGGAGTTGGAGTGCGTGGTAGTGGGGTGACGCAGTGATATGTAGTGGTGGGCACGCCGCGCTTTGCCCACCTACGCCCCACCCCTCAGTCCACCCTACGTCTATCCGACTTATTGTTTTGTATCGGCTGATGTGCTTTTGTTTTTATCGATTGAGATTAAATGAACATTAAAAATCAATGTTTCATTTGGTCCAATCAAGCCACCAACATTTCGTGAGCCATAGGCTAAACTCGCTGGGACATATAATTCCCATGTTGAACCAACTGGCATTAATTGCAAGGCTTCAGTCCATCCGGGAATAACTTGCGACAATTGGAATGTTGCTGGTTTACCTGCTTTATCGGTGCTATCAAACACATCACCATTAATCAAGCGACCTGTGTATTCAACAGTCACGGTGTCATCTTTACTTGGTTTTACACCTGATCCAGCAGTAATGATTTTATATTGCAAACCACTGGGTAGAACAACCACACCCGCTTTTAATTTATTTTCATTTAAAAATGATTCGCCTTTGGCTTTATTTTCATCTGCTTTTTTTTCAAATTGTTGCGTACGTTTTGCCATCAAATCTTTTTGAAATTTCACGAGGGCGTCTTTCATTTGTGCGTCTGTTAATAACAACTGATTATCGGTCATCGCATCCTGAATCCCTTTCGCCATTGCAGGGACGTCAATATCAATCCCTTGCTTTTTAATATTTCTTCCTAAATCCACACCAATACTGTACGACAATTTTTGTATATCCGTATCCAATGGCATCGCGTCAGTTGCTGCAAACGTCGTTGATAAAGCAAACCCCATCACAGCCGCAGCGACTAATTTCATTTTCATCATCAATCCCCTTTTTATTTTTATCAAAACACAGAGTGTGTGCAACATTCTGCACAATTTCAAAAAAAAATACTAGTATCTAGCAAAATTATAGATATTTTCTTTACATCCTCTCCAACAGTCGTTAAATTAGGGCTTTTTATAATAGAGCAATAATCGATGCAACAGTACAAAAAATTTATGTGTGTGATCTGCGGATTCATTTACGATGAAGCTGAAGGTTGGCCAGAAGATGGCATTGAAGCGGGTACATTTTGGGAAGACGTTCCAGAAAACTGGTTTTGCCCAGATTGTGGTGCAGGAAAAGAAGATTTTGAAATGGTCGAAATCAGCTAGGGTTTAATGACAACCAACAAAACAATGCCTATTAATAAAAGAGTCGGTATTTCATTAAATAACCGATAAAATTTGGAGGTGCGCTTATTGTTGTCACCTGCAAATTGCTTCACAAAATAGCCACAAGTGACATGATACAACCAAAGCATACACACTAAAATCAGTTTGGCTTGCATCCAACCTACATTTAAATAGTATTGTCTATTGTAAAAAATCAACCACGAACCAAAAATTGTAGTCAACAAAGCCGCAGGTGTTGCGATAGCATACATTAAACGAAATTCCATCACTTTAAAACGTTCGATACTGATCGCATCACGTGCTTCAGCGTGATAAACAAATAACCGCGGTAAATAAAAAATACCCGCAAACCAGGCCACCATAGCGATAATATGCAATGCTTTAATGATCAACATATAAGACTCACTTACGCTGATTCAAACGTCTTTTCCGACGCTCACGACTTAATAAATTCAGTGTTTCAACACTTAAAGAAAATGCCATTGCAAAATAGAGATAGCCTCTGGGTACATGGAAAGCAAAGCTATCTGCAATCAATAACGTGCCAATCAAAATTAAAAAACACAACGCCAGCATTTTGATCGTTGGATGTTTTTCAATAAATTTTGCCACAGGCTGACTTGCATACAACATCACTAGAATGGCAATACTGATTGCAATTCCCATCACGACTAAATTGGATGTTAAACCAATGGCTGTTAATACGCTATCAAGCGAAAAAATAATATCCATCAACGCAACCTGCACAACAACACCTCGAAATGATCTTGCTGCAGCGCGCATTTCGACCACAACTGCATTTTTGTCCATCAATTCAAAATGAATTTCTTGAGTCGCTTTCATAATAAGAAAAGCACCACCCCCAAACAAAAATAAATCGCGAATTGAAAATGAAAAATCATCTATCACCAAAATAGGTACCGTTAAATGTACGATCCACACAGCCGATGCCAGTAATAGTAATCGAGTGACCCATGCAAAACTCAGCCCCCAATAACGGGCGCGTTTTCGTTCGCCAACGGGTAATTTTTCGGTAAGAATTGATAAAAAAACTAAATTATCAATTCCAAGAATGATTTCCAGTATCGTTAACGTAATCACACTTAACCCAAGATTCCAAAAATTCATCGACTGTCCTTACCTAACTGATTCACTTTCGTTTTTGGCTTATGATACAATAACACGTTATTGCTAGAAGTTGGAGAAAGCACAATCATCAATTTAATTAAAAAGCTGTTGCGTAAAACGAGACACAATATCCATCCTGTCGACACAAATTTTATTGTACCCCGCAACGATCATCATGTATCTAAAACAGACATTAACCCCAATGCACTGAAAGTATTAAATCGCCTCAGCAGCTCAGGCTTTCAGGCTTATTTAGTTGGCGGCAGTGTGCGTGATTTATTGTTACGGAAAGTACCGAAAGATTTCGACGTGGCTACCGATGCCAAACCCCATCAGATTAGAAATTTATTCCGTAACGCACGAATTATTGGCCGTCGCTTTAAATTAGTGCATATTCTATATCATCGCGACATCATTGAAGTTGCCACTTTTCGCGGACATGAGCCCGTTGATGTTAATCAACAAACAAACGATCACGGCATGCTGATACAAGATAATGTCTATGGCACCTTGGAAGAAGACGCCTGGCGCCGTGATTTCACTGTTAACTCACTTTATTACAACATCGAAGACGGTTCTATTGTCGATTTTACTGGTGGCGTGAATGACATTAACCAACGCTTGATTCGTATCATCGGCAACCCCGTTGTTCGTTACCAAGAAGACCCAGTCCGCATGCTGCGGGCCATCCGATTTAGTGCCAAACTGCATTTTGAGATTGCGAAAGAAACGGCAGAACCGATGCACACATTATGTGATCTGATTACACACGTTTCCAGCTCACGTTTATTTGATGAGATGGTCAAGTTATATCAATGTGGTGAATCTGAAACAGCTCAACGATTATTGGAACACTATGGACTTTTTACTCACCTCTTTCCGCAGACAGCCAATCTATTAAAAAGCGCCTATCCAGTCAATGCGCTACTGGTGTTTGCCCTGGAAAGTACAGACACCCGCATTCGTGAAAATCGTCCTATCACCCCTGCTTTTCTATATGCCATATTGCTATGGTTTCCGTTAATTGAACGTGCCAAACAATTACAAAATGACGGCATTGATCCATTGCCGTCAATCGATCAGGCCATGTCGCAAGTTATCACCGAGCAAAATAAAGTAATCACCATTCCCAAGCGTCATACGCAAATTATGCGCGAAATTTGGTTATTACAATATCGTTTTGCTAAACGCAGTGGCCATCGTGCACAACATTTATTACAACACCCACGATTCCGTGCGGCATATGACTTTCTTGCGCTACGTGCGCTTGCTGGTGATGAATCCATGGAGTTGGCACAATGGTGGACTACATTTCAAGATGTAGATCGTGCTGAGCAAGAAAAAATGGCTGCCGAGTGTTCAGCTCCCCCCATCTCACCCAAGCGACACAAATAACATGACACGTTGTTACCTCGGATTGGGCAGTAATCTGCAATCACCCATACACCAGCTACAGCGTGCAATTACTGCACTTCGTCAATTACCTCATTCACGCCTTGTTGGTTTATCCAGTATTTATTTCAATGCGCCAGTCAGTCTCTGCGCGCAACCGATGTTTTATAATATGGTCATCGCTTTAAATACATCTCTTTCACCTCATCGTCTTTACCACTATTGCCAACAAATCGAACGCAGACAAGGTCGCGTACGCAAAAAAAAATGGGGAGCGCGCGTGATTGATATTGATTTATTGTTATATGGACAACAAACAGTGCATACCCACGTATTGCAAATCCCCCATCCGTATATGTTAAAACGCCCTTTCGTCCTCACACCTTTATTGGAATTAGCACCTGAATTACGACTACCCTCAGGTGACATCATTGCTCGCACCGTTTCTCCAAACATGGCAACATCCAAAAATGCAACAATCCATTCCCGATTGCGTCGTTATATACCCTCATAGGTCCGGTTTTCAGAAATAAGCGGATCGAATTAAGTATCTATCATTTTATTTGCCAAGCTGATGCTCAGGTTTTAATTTTGAGATTGAAGAAAAATGTGCGCGTAGCTATTCTACGTCAGCATTTTTCTGATTGAACAAAATTAAAAGATGAGTGTCAGAGTGGATGAAGAAAATGATAGATACTTAATTCGTTCTGCTTATGTCATGTCGATCTCAAGAGCATAGCATTGTGCCTAAAATCGACTACACTAACTATATCAGCTATCAACACGAGATAACGATGTATACTCATATTTTGCACGCCACTGATCTTGCTGAAAATCATTTCCACATGTGTCAGCAAGCCGTAGAAATTGCTAAACGCTTTCATGCAACGCTTTATTTGTTGCATGTGATAGAAACACCCCCTTCACTGCAATTAGCTCAAGGATTAGGGTTTGCTGAAATTGAAAATCCATTACAGATACAACATGATGCGCAAGCCGTTTTAGCAGTTTTGGGCGAATCGCTCAATATTCCATTAGAGCAGCAATTTGTGGAAATTGGCTCGATCAAACAACATGTACACGATAAATTACACGAATTGGGCTGCAGTCTTGTGATCGTAGGACGGCATATGCAAAACAAGCTACCCGCCTATCTTGACAGTTCTGCGCATTCAATTATTCATGAAACCGGTTGTGACATATTAACCTTACAGGGATAGCTATCATACGATGCCCATAAAAAACCGCGGTCAAAGCCGCGGTTTTTTATATATTTCACATTGGTTGTAATCTTAATACCAACCACTGTAGGTATAACTTGCATCATAACCACATGCACTGCACGCACTGCAGGTGTTACATGTATTGCACGAAGCACATGCACTGCTTGATACATAACTTACGGGTGAAACATTACAAACATTATCGGTACAACAACCACCCAATAATGCCAACGAAGCAACTAAAATTGCTGATAAAATAATACGGTTCATAATGACGTCCTTGTTTTATATGTTTGCACTAAAAGTATACACCATGATTTTATTATTTTCAAAATAATACCAACAATTTAATGAAGCTAGGTTGAAACCCAACGATTTACAATATAACGGTTTCCCACGCTATGCATCCTTTATTTGAAATACAAGCCATTCTCATGGCGCAAATAGGCCACCAAATCATCTACTGTATTTGATCAGTTTCATTTTGATAATCGATTAAATTGTATTGTTGGTGCACGAGGCATAGGAAAAAAAACGTTAGGGACACTGATGTGCGCTTGTTATGTATTGATGAAATTCATAAGCACCCCCATTGGCAGCAGCAACTTAAAAATATTGCGGATATTTATTTTGAAATCGGCGGAAAAAACAAATCGTTTTCACAACTTAAACACATTGAGAGATCTTACATCTTTGCTGACGGCATCCTATCCAACGTCGGTAAAAAACTTCCATTGCATTGGCTAGGATTTCTGTGTTAACTCAAATACACCCGCATAATCCACACGTCCTAACAGCGGCATATTCATTTTATCAATCAGGGTGATTATATTTTCCTCTAAACAATGCATGGTGTTATCTAAACAATTAGCAATCCAACCCGCACACGGAATCTGATGTGCATCTAAAACAGATTGTGTGAGTAGGGCATGATTAATGCATCCTAAGCGCATACCAACCACCAAAATAACGGGAATCGCTGTTTGCTTTAATACGTCAATCCAAGTTTCCTGAGCATTTAGCGGTACCATCAGACCACCCGCTCCTTCAATCAAGACATAATCAAATGCATGCCATTTTGGATCAATGCAAAACGCTGCAACCGATGTGGCAGATAATGAAACACCATCGGCTTTTGCAGCTAAGTGAGGGGACACGGGTAATCGCAATGGCCAAGGACAAATGTTGGTTGCAGGATCATCATTGCATGATTGTAATCGCTGCGCATCATCGCTTTTCAAATGCCCTGTCACCTCCTCATGACAACCACTCGCCACCGGTTTTAATGCCATCACGGTGTGATTGTTTGCTTGCAAATAACGCATGAAAGCACATGTCACATAGGTTTTGCCACAATCCGTGTCTGTTCCTAAGATAAAATAAGACTTCATTTAAATAAACTCGTACAAAATCGTTAAAAATTCATCTTGATGAGATAAAAACGGCGCATGCGCCGATTTTCGTATCATCTGATAACTAAAATCGGGATAACTCATCTGCATCGCCGACATAGTATGGCGTGAAACAATCGCATCCAGACGACCAAATACATAACAAACAGGCAGCCGCAATTGTGATAACAGCGGCCGTAAATCCCAGGTTAGCAACCAGTCTAACCCCTGTCGCAACCCAAGTTCACTGGGTGGTTCTGTAAACCAAGTGGGTGAAATGGGGAGATCTTGGAGTTGAGCCTTGATAAAATGACGGCGTGTTTGATCGGGATCAATTCTCAATTGGTCATAAAACGCATCAAAACTCGCTGACTCAATTCCAGCCCAATTTGTCGTTTCAACAAATCGTGGCGAGGATGCAACATTCATCAGCTGAGTGACCCGCTCAGGCGCTTCGATGCTCAGTCGAGTTGCTAATAATCCCCCCATCGACCAACCAATCACTGCAAATTGCTGCGGCAACTGCATGAGAAGATTTAACTTAAAATCATCCCATGCCAAATAAGGACTACGCCCAAAGCCCGGCAGATCAACTAAATACACGCGATATCTATCGATTAATTCAGGAAGCAACGACATCCAAATCTGACTATCGAACCCCCAACCATGAAACAAGACTAAAGGCTTACCCCTACCGTGTTGTGTGATGTGAAGTGCCGTCATGATGCGTGTAGGCATTGAAATAGTAAATCAATATGCTCAGGTTCATGCTGATAATTTAAGATAACCCGCAAGCCCGTTTCCTCTTTAGTCACTGTAGGTTGGCGCATAGGTAAACAGACGATTGAATGCGCCAATAATTTCTCTGCAATGGCGGTCGCACGATATGGACAACCCACTTGCAATTGCTGTATGGGTGATGATGAATCTCGCCACCGCAAGGGAGATTTATCAATTGCGGCACGAAAATATGCGACCAAATCCATCAACTTTTTACGCCTGTCATCCGCATGCCGAACCATCTCGAACGTCTCCAATATACCATGCGCATATGCAGGGCTTATTGCAGTTGAATAAACGGCTGGCCTCATTTGTAATAATGCGTCAATCCAAATGCTTTGCCCGACAACGATGGCTCCTGATGCACTCATGGCCTTACCAAAGGGAATGACACGCAGAGGCACGTCATGTTGTGTCAAACCAGCTTTTGCAACACCTCCCAGTCCTTGAGGCCCAAATACACCAAAGGCATGCGCTTCATCCACGATCAAATCCATGTTAGCTATACGAGTTAATCGCGCCACTTCAGCTAATGACACGTGTTGACCACTCATACTAAATACACTTTCCGTCATAACCACGGTATTGCTCGAAGCCGTTTTTATTTTTTTAGCTAAATCATTTAAATCATGATGTATATATCGATGGTATTGAGCATTCGCTAATTTCAGTCCATCATAAATAGAGGCATGAACCGCCTTGTCAATCAATAACGACGCACCACATTGCGCTAACAAACTAACAACACTTAAATTTGCAGCATAACCAGAAGAAAATAAGAGACCATCATCCACTTGCAACGCTTGCGCCATACATTTTTCTAACGTACGGTGTGAGGAGTGATACCCACAAACCACCATTGAGCCACCACTGCCAGCAGGATATTGTGAAAAACCCGTTCGATATGCTTGTTGCACACGTCGGTCAGATCCTAAAGATAAATAATCATTGCTGCTAAAATTGATAACCTGTGTGTCAGGGGAAGTCACATGTCGACGACGATGCAATCCTTGCTGCTCACGCAACATGGATTGCTGTTGTATGATTGTGGTTAAACGACTACTCATTCCCATTCGATCGTTGCGGGTGGTTTACCGGAGATATCATAGGTCACTCGAGAAACCCCTTTAACCTCATTGATAATCCGATTTGATACTTGTCCTAAAAAGTCCCACGGTAAATGGGACCAATGCGCTGTCATAAAATCAATCGTTTCAACAGCCCGTAGAGCAATAACATAGCCATATTGACGTCCATCGCCCATGACGCCCACGCTTTTCACAGGCAAAAATACCGCAAAGGCTTGGCTGACTTGATGATATAACCCGGCTGTATGTAATTCATCTAAGAAAATAGCATCGGCCTGACGAAGGATATCCGCATATTCCTTTTTGACTTCACCCAAAATTCGCACACCAAGTCCTGGACCTGGAAAAGGATGTCGGCGAATGATGGTTTCGGATAAACCTAACTCTAAACCAATTTTACGTACTTCATCTTTAAATAATTCTCGTAAAGGCTCTAATAGTTTCAAGCGCATGGTTTCAGGCAAACCACCGACGTTATGATGTGATTTGATCACCTCAGAAGCACCATGTGCATTCGTGGCCGCTGACTCGATGACATCAGAATAAATAGTGCCTTGAGCCAACCATTGTACATTCGGAATGTGTTGCGCTTCGTCATCAAATACATCGATAAACAATCGCCCAATAATTTTACGTTTTTCTTCAGGGCATGTGATCCCTTGCAATGCCAGCAAAAATCGCTCTTCTGCATTAACCCAGCGGATTTGAATACCCAATTGGTCTTGAAACATCGCTTTGACTTGTTCTGCTTCACACAAGCGCAATAAACCAGTGTCCACAAACACACAGGTTAACTGATCACCAATGGCCCGATGTAACAAGGCAGCAACAACCGATGAATCAACACCACCAGATAACCCCAACAGCACACGCTCATCACCGACTTGCTGTTTGATATTCGCTACGATTTCATCAATAATGTGATCGGCGGACCAGTTGTGATCAGCACCACAGATGTTTAATGCAAAACGACGTAATATTTCTTCACCTTGTGGTGTGTGTGTTACTTCAGGATGAAATTGTAAACCATACCAATGTTTTTCCTTGTTTGCCATGCCAGCAATCAAGGTGTTTCGCGTTGTACAAATACTTTCAAAGTCAGGTGGCAAGACCGTTACTTTATCACCGTGACTCATCCAAACATCCAATATGCGATGGTCTGCTTCAATACGTCGATCATCAATTTGATCCAACAAATCGCTTTGACCTTGGATTATCACTTCAGCATATCCAAATTCGCGATGCATCGATGATGCAACAAAGCCACCCAATTGCGCTGCCATCGTTTGCATACCATAACAAATGCCAAGTATCGGCACACCGGCATGAAACACCCACTCCGGTGCACGAGGATTTTCTGCAAGGGTCACTGTTGCAGGGCCACCTGACAAAATAATCCCACATGGTTTTAATACAGCCAAATAAGCCATGTCCAAATGATAGGGATGAATTTCACAGTAAACACCTATCTCACGTAAACGTCTCGCAATCAACTGCGTGTATTGCGAACCAAAATCCAGAATAAGAATTGGTTTATGTTTAATTGAAGCTATTTTAGTACCCTCCAGCATCATCAACCTGGTAATTCGGTGCTTGTTTTGAAATACGTACGTCATGCACATGTGATTCACGAATACCCGCACTCGTGACTTGAACAAATTCTGCTTTTTCATGCAAATCTTGAACGGTACGAGACCCCGTGTAACCCATGCAGGAACGTAACCCACCCAATATTTGATGAATAATTGAGTGCACCGCACCCTTGTAAGGTACTCGGCCTTCTACACCCTCAGGAACCAATTTTTCAGCGCCAGCTTCCACATCTTGAAAGTAACGATCACTTGATCCTTGTGCTTGCGCCATAGCACCAATAGAACCCATGCCACGATAACCCTTATACGTACGTCCTTGATATAACTCTATCTCACCAGGCGACTCTTCGGTACCAGCAAACATGCTACCAAGCATCACGGTATGGGCACCAGCGGCCAATGCTTTACACACGTCACCTGAAAAACGAATTCCACCATCGGCGATCAAGGGCACCTGTCCTTTTAATCCGGCAGCGACATTGGCAATCGCCGTAATTTGTGGCACACCAACACCCGTCACCACACGCGTTGTACAAATTGATCCAGGTCCAATACCAACTTTCACTGCATCAGCACCTGCCGCGACCAAGTCTAAAGCTGCTGCTGCAGTTGCAATGTTTCCACCGATGACTTGCACATGCGGAAAATGTGTTTTAATCCATTTCACACGATTTAACACACCCTGCGAGTGGCCGTGTGCTGTATCAACAATGATCACATCCACATGAGCATCCACGAGTGCTTCAATACGCTCATCTGTCCCATCGCCAACACCAACAGCTGCACCCACTCGCAACTGTTCCGAATCATCCTTACAGGCAAACGGATTATTTTTAGCTTTTTGAATATCTTTTACCGTAATTAAACCGCGTAAATAAAACGCGTCATTCACCACTAATAGTTTCTCAATGCGATGTTTGTGCAATAATTTACAAATTTCCTCACGACTCGCCCCTTCTTTTACGGTGACAAGGCGATCTTTTGGTGTCATGACGGAAGATACCGGTAGGGATAGATTCGTTTCAAATCGAATATCACGACTGGTTACAATACCCACCAATCGTTCTCCATCCACGACTGGCATGCCTGAGAAGCTATGTTTTGCCATGATATCCAGCAATTCTTTAACCGAAAGATCAGGCGTTACAAAAACAGGATCTTTGACCATGCCGCTTTCAAATTTTTTCACTTTTCGAACTTCATGGGCTTGTGCAGCAATGCTCATGTTTTTATGAATAATTCCTATGCCGCCTTCCTGAGCCATAGCAATCGCTAAACGCGCTTCGGTTACCGTATCCATCGCCGCCGAGACAAGTGGCATATTCAACTCAATATCACGAGTTAAGCGTGTTGCCAGCGCGACTTCTCTCGGTAAAACTGCTGAATGAGCAGGCACTAACAACACATCGTCAAACGTTAACGCTTGCTGGCAAATCGTGAGAGACATAACACACTCCGGTCATTTCAAAAGCAATGCGTAATTTTATACTAAAATAGAACAAATATCTATTGAAATGACATGGTAATAACGTGTACACTGAGGAACAATACATAACTATACCTGTCAAACGCACCTGATAACCGCGTTGGGTAAATAATGGAAGGGTTCTACGTTGGCTAATATCATCGTTGTTACTTCTGGCAAAGGCGGCGTGGGTAAAACAACCACTTCTGCTGCCATCTCCATGGGCCTTGCAATGCGAGGTCATAAGACTGTCGTCATTGATTTTGATATTGGCTTACGAAATCTTGATATCATCATGGGCTGCGAGCGACGTGTGGTCTATGATTTCGTCAACGTCATTAATGGTGAAGCGACATTAAGGCAAGCGCTTATCAAAGACAAACGCATTCCAGAACTATTCATCCTGCCCGCATCACAAACACGTGATAAAGATGCGTTGACACTTGAGGGTGTTGAGCGCATTTTAAACGAATTGGCTCAAGAATTTGAATTTATCGTCTGTGACTCACCCGCAGGTATCGAAGCAGGCGCACTCATGGCAATGCATTTTGCAGATCACGCCATTGTGGTCACCAATCCTGAAGTATCATCTGTACGTGACTCCGATCGCATATTAGGTATTTTGGCGAGTAAGACGAAACGTGCCATTGAAGGTCAAGCCCCAATTCAAGAGCACCTGCTACTCACACGTTACAACCCGGAACGTGTAGAGCGTGGTGAAATGTTGTCTGTTCAAGATGTGAATGAAATTCTTGCTATCCCCCTAATCGGAATCATTCCAGAATCAAAAGCTGTATTGAAAGCCTCCAATACTGGGTCACCAGTCGTTTTAGATGAAGAAAGTGATGCAGGTGTTGCCTATCAAGATGCCATCGCACGCTTTTTAGGTGAAAACCGTCCCATGAAATTCGTTCATAACGAGCGTAAAGGGATTTTAAGACGCCTGTTTGGTAAACAGAAAGAGGACGCAACAGCATGAGTATTTTGAATTATTTACGTAAACGACATTCCACGGCATCTGTAGCCAAAGAGCGCTTACAAATCATCATTTCGCATGAACGGACACAACGTAATACACCTGATTATTTACCAAAAATACAGGATTTGCCCAAATTACAAGAAGAACTGTTAAACGTCATTACAAAATACATCCCTATTGATCGTGACAAAGTCAGTGTTAATCTTGAGCGAGTCGGCGACAGTGCGGTGCTTGAATTAAATTTTGCAATGCCAGATAAACCAAAGAAACATGCATTAGTTGAAGAAACGGTTTAAACTGGCTTTATAATTTCAAAACACAACAGGAATTCAAGCTTATCTTATTACAGGGTGCAGTTCGATCAACACGCGCATCATCCTAAGACTGCCTCACGTCATCCCGAACGCAGTAAGGGATCTCCAGCACTGACACGATGTCATATCCAGGAGATGTCTCGCGATGCTCGACATGACGTGCGTTTTCGACCCTGAAAAGAAATTGACTAGTTCGATAAAATTGTTGTACGATGTTGGTTCATTTGATAAAAAGCACGACTCAATGGATAAGAAGCTGTGCTGATTATATTCATACTTTGGATGTGAGATAAGATGTTCACCAACAATGAAGATGGAGAAAATGGCTTAAACGGAAATGAGCCAATGGCCAAACCCGTTTCATCCCCGGCTCAAGCTGGAAAAAAAGTATCTTTCGCAAAAGATGTTACAGAATACGGATATGCTAATCTACCTAAAGGTAACACACCAGTATCTGAAGGCCGGCCTGTCAAAAGCTGCCTACGGGCTTCAGCGTCCTCAAAAAATCCAGACCCAGATCCCAAAGAACTCTACGAACAAATCACGATAAATCAAAAAGATGATAGACCAGTGAGTGCACCTGTATTCCCTGAGTTCCCTGATTCACATGAATATCTTGAGAGGTTCATGCCGCTTGACTCATCACACAGATCGCACTCGAGTGACACCATGAGATCTAGCTCCTCCGAGCTATCTTCAATGGATAGGAGAGATACTCAATCCACTCATGGCCGTAGCAGTACGCCCTATCCTAACTTTGGCTCTAACTCATCACTACTACCTGAATCCCAATCTGAATCACCATCCATAATGATTGCGACAAAAAATCAAGATCTTGATGAAATTGATGACATTGATTACCCTCCACGCATAGAAACACTAGGGTCTGGTGACAACTCGTTATCTAAGCCCTCATCTTTTGCGACTTGCTCACAAAATTTATTCGGATCTAGTCCAATAGAACAAACTACTGCAGTTGATCAACCCTCTGGACCCCGCGAACCAGTCGAGGGGCGTCAAGAGCGGAATTATCAGCAGAGCCTAATTAAGATCGACATTCCTGAAACCCCACCACTAATAGGAGCACCGATAGAGGTGAAAACTCCAGATCGAGTTGACACTAGCTCTCCTGAAAATGACGCTCATCATGAGCCTCAAATCACCAAGTCACCTCTTAAAGATCACGGGTCTTCAAAACTCAAATTGCCAACCTATTACAGTCCATTTCTCATCGCAGTTTTCTCAAATCCTTATGCAAAGGCATTTGCAATTACTGGCATTGTTTTATTTATTGCAGGCGTCATCGCATTAGGTGTGGCGATTGGTTCCCCGCAAGCGATTGCTTTCTTATTTGGGACTGCGCTCACTGCCTTTAGTGTTAAAGTCTTGGGTGGATTTGCGATTGGTTTTTCCGTGGCGATTGGGACAGGTTTGATGTTTTTTGATACCCCTAAACCAACCTCGCTTTCTCGTAAAAAAGTGATAAACATGGGAAATCAGCAACTATCCTCCATTGATTTCACAAATGAGCCTTTTTAATATAAACCTCCACCCCTTTGCCTACGTCATGCACTTCACGCGCGATCTTGATTGGGTTCAGGATCTGGATTCCGCGCATAAAGCGCGGAACATAGGCATTTTGAGCTTAGGTTGTACGTTTAGATACGTTTGCCTTGGGCCAACCTACCGCTGTAACTCACTCTGACTAAAATCATCCACAGCAATAACATATTGCCGTGCTAATTCAGCCTCATGAAGCTGGGCTGCTTCTTGTTCACTGATGATACCCTGAGCTTTAGCCTCTTCAATTTGCTTCAGGAATGTGAGTGATTGTAGTTTGCTTTCTTTAGCCGCATGCATCACCTTCTTCTCAAGTGCCTCTACTGCACAAATTTTTAAAAATGCTGCTTCAACTCGTCCTATTGGACAATTCGGTATATCCTCACGAAAAGCCAGGCGTGTTAATCGAGCACGTGTTTCTGATGGTGATATTAACAACTGAGCAACTTGCCGACCCAATTGATCAGAGGGCTTGTGTCGCAATATCCCATAAGGCAGAAACATCACACGTAATAAAGGTCGTATCCAACGCACAGAGAAATTGCTAGCTACCCCATTAATCGCAATGTCACATTCATGGTACAACTGCTGACAAGACCATCTGACCAAGGGTAAATCTTCTTTAGGCTCACCATCTTGATGATACCGCTGCAACACGGCTGAAATTAAATAAAGATAACTGAGCAAATCACCAAGACGCGCCGATATTGATTCCTGGCGCTTTAGTTTCCCACCCAAGATAAACATGGATAAATCCGTTAAAAACGCCAATCGCGAACTATACAACGTCAGAAGTTTATAATAACGAGCAACAGCACTCTTAGGCGCCTGAAGAGGATGAGCATCTGTCCATCCAAATAAGATGGTTCTCATGAAATTACTGAGGGTAAATGCAGCATGCCCCCAAAATGCTTTATCAAATGCCTTTAGATCACGTTGCCGAATACTTTCCATTTCACGAAACACAAATGGATGGCACCGAATAGCTCCTTGACCGAAAATAATCAAACTACGAGACAGGATATTCGCCCCCTCAACCGTAATGCCAATCGGCGAATTCTGAAAACCACGGCCCAGATAATTATTAGGTCCTAAACAAATTCCCTTACCACCATGAATATCCATCGCATCACACGCAATTTGTCGTGAGCGTTCCGTTGTATGATATTTAACAATAGCACCAGCAACGGGAGGTTTGGCCCCGTGATCGATCGCCGCAACAGTCATGGTTAATACCGCATCCACAATGTAAGTATTCGCTGCAATCCGTGCCAAAGGCTCTTCTACGCCTTCAAATTTGGCAATGGGCTGATGAAACTGCTGACGCACACGCGCGTAGGCACCCGTTGCCAACGCCGCGGCTTGTGCAGTACCTGATGCACTGGATGGCAATGAAATAGCTCGTCCAACACTTAAACACTCCATGAGCATACGCCAGCCATGCCCAGCGTTATCAACACCCCCAATTAAACAATCAAGTGGCACAAAAACATCAGTCCCCTGCGTAGGTCCATTCATAAAAGCGGCATTCAAAGGAAAATGGCGACGCCCCCTCACAATACCCGGGGTATCCGCTGGAATTAAGGCACAGCAAATTCCAATATCCTCACCCTTTCCAAGTAAATTATCAGGATCAAACAAGCGAAACGCTAAGCCAATGATCGTGGCCACAGGACACAGTGTAATATAACGTTTATCCCACGTTAAACGCATCCCCAATACTTTCTTAGTCCCCTGCTTTTGATAGCATACAACACCACTGTCTGGAATTGACGCAGCATCAGAACCAGCATTAGGTCCCGTCAACGCAAAACAAGGAATATCTATCCCCGCCGCTAATCGCGGCAAGTAGTAATTTTTTTGTTCATCCGTACCATACTTTAATAGCAACTCGGCAGGCCCAAGTGAATTAGGCACCGATACTGTCGTTGCAGCAGTGATAGAGCAACCATACAATTTCACCAAAACAGACATTTGTGCCGTCGCTGAAAAGGCTAGACCGCCGTATTCTTTAGGAATAATCATCCCCAAAAATCCATTATCTTTGATATATGCCCATACGTCCGGCGGCAAATCTGCTCGATTATGCGTAATATCCCAATCATTCAACATGCTGCAAAGCGTAGCCACAGGACCATCCAGAAATGCTTGTTCATCGGACGTTAATGTCGCAATCGGCGAATCACGTAATAAGGAGAAATCAGGCGCACCACTTAATAAATCACCTTCCCAACCGACCGTACCTGCCTCTAATGCTTCACGTTCCGTCGATGACATTTCTGGCATAGCCCGACTCGCAATCGTGAAAATGCGCTTGGTCAGTAACAGACGACGCAGCGGGGCAATTGAGCTTAACCCTAATAAGGCCCAGATTAACCAACATATTGTTTGAGTACTTACCTGATTTTTACCGTAGATCGTGACTAAGAGTGTGACGATTGTCATGCAGATAAACCAATTCACAATCGATGTCCGTTTAATCAATAGCCAACATACGCCACCGGCAAGCACCATTGCCAATACAACACTTAACATGACTTACTCCTTCTCATTCAATCGTCCAAACTCACGCATGAACCAATTGTTTACTCTCACGCTTGACAGCCAATACCGCATAACTGAAATACATGCATACCAAACACGTTGACAAATAGTTCATGAAGGTTGAATTCCATTGCAACGCTTTAATGCACAAAAAGAAAAAAATCCCCACGCTCGATGAGACCATGGTAATGCGGCAAGCTGGTTTAAATTTCAACTTATATTTAAAAATCGTAATGGAAGCAATTTGCCCCATCATGGCAAACACAAGCAGCAATGTTGAAAAAAGACCAAAAAATCCAGACACAAGAATAGGATAAATCGCGGCGAGAAAAAAATTTTTAACACTCAGAAGCCCACTGGATTTGACCCAGCTCGCTGCATCAAAAACACCGTTTTCGACGTCTCGTAATGAATACGTTTGAATTCGTTCTGTTTCAAAATAGCGTTGATTTGCAGAATCATCTTTTAAGAAAAGTAATTTTGGTGAACGAAAATAATATTTATCTTTCGTAATCAACATGCTCAAATGAGGATATTTATTTGTGATTTTATCAATTTCACCTGTGGTATCAATGATCACAATATCTTGTCCCATTTTATTCTTGATGTGGTACGGCATTTTTTTATTAAATACAACCTGCCCATCTTGTATTTTAAAAATAGGTATTTTAGAAAAAGGTACCAGTAAATCGGTACTGACATATTGATTGAAATCCACCATGGATTTAACTGAAAAAGGGATAACCGCCACCGATAAAAAAATAAAACAATAAATAAATCCAAACCCTTTCCAACGTTTTGCAACATCAACGTATAAACGCCTGGAGTAAAACGCGAGATATAATGCTTGCCAATACCGATACACTCGCGTATCAATCGGTTCTAATGTTTTTTTTCGTCTAAACATAATATCCTTGAAGAAAAATAGTAGATTTTTTTTGCATGCATTAAAAAAAATCTTCAAAATACCCACACATTGTCATCATTATACTGTAAAATTATGCTTTTCATCAGGGTATCTTATGACTATTACTCTCGAGCATTTTAAAAAAATTGCGGATCTTGCTTATCTCGACACGCAAGATGCGGAACGTCTACTTCATGAGGCAAACGTTGTTCTAAAACAAATCGACACATTGCATGATGTTGATACAACGAACATCGAACCTCTCATACATCCGTTAAATCCTTCACAAACCTTGCGAGTCGACGAAGTCACTGAAAATAGCTGCGTTGATGAGTTGGCACATATCGCCCCCACATTTGTTGATAGCCATTATTTAGTGCCCAGTGTGATGCGAGGTAAGTAAACTATGCATACATTGTCCTTACGCGGTTTAATTCAAGCCTTGCAAACCAAAAAATTATCGAGCACTGAACTGGTTGATCATTATTTTAAACGAATACATAAGGCACAGGCTCTCAATGCATTCATTCATCTGGATGAAGAACGCGCAAGAGAATTGGCCAAAGAAGCTGATAAACAATTACAGCGAGGCAATGCACCTCATTTGACCGGCATTCCCATGGCCCACAAGGATAATTTTTGTACTAAAGACATGCCGACAACCTGCGCGTCCAATATGTTGGCTCACTTTACTCCGCCTTACAATGCAACCGTTGTCAATCGCTTTGCAGATCATGGTTGTATTTCTGTTGGTAAAACAAACATGGATGAATTTGCCATGGGCTCTACGAATGAATCCAGCTATTTCGGAGCCGTTAAAAATCCTTGGAATATGGATCACGTGCCCGGTGGTTCTTCGGGCGGTTCAGCATCGGCGGTTGCTGCTAGACTGGTTCCTTTTGCAACCGGCACAGACACCGGCGGCTCCGTTCGACAACCTGCTGCATTTTCTGGTATTTGTGGTCTAAAACCAACGTATGGCTTAATTTCACGTTTCGGTCAAATTGCTTATGCGTCCAGCCTTGATCAAGCCGGCCTTTTTGCGAATAGTGCTGATGATTTAGCCATTGCGTTACAAGCCGTGGCTGGGTTTGATCCCCATGATTCAACCTCAATCAATCAACCTGTACCTTCATTGACTGAGCAACTGAATCACCCCATCAAACCCTTACGCATTGGCGTAGCGCCGGATTTTTTTTCACAGGTTGACACCGAGATCCAACAAGCTATTATGGATGCACTCAAGGTTTTTGAGCAAGCTGGTGCTGAAATTGTTGACATTAATCTTAAGTTACGACCATATTGGCTCCCCTGTTATGCCGTGATTGCCAATGCTGAGGCCTCATCAAACCTCTCTCGATATGATGGCATTCGTTTTGGCTATCGTACGTCCCATGCAGAAAATTTACGTGAGTTAATCACTAAATCACGCAGCGAAGGTTTTGGTATGCAGGTCAAGCGGCGCATTTTAACGGGCACACATGTCCTATCCTCTGAACATTTTGACACGCATTATGTGCATGCTCAAAAAGTACGGCGCATGATAGCGGACGAATTAAAACAGACGTTATCAACAGTCGATGTTCTCATCGGTCCCACAACACCGAGTTGCGCATTTAAACTGAATGAATCACATTGCGATTCGCCCAAATATCAATTGTCCGACCAATTCACCGTTCCCGTTAATCTTGCTGGACTTCCTGGATTGTCCATTCCGGTAGGCTTTAATCACGCTCTTCCTATCGGCATGCAATTAATCGGCAATCATTTTAGTGAAGCCCGATTATTGCAACTTGCACATGCTTATCAACAATGTACCAACTGGCACAGTATGATACCTGGAGAATGGAAATGACATGGGAAACAGTAATTGGCCTTGAAGTTCATGCACAATTAAGTACCGCATCAAAATTATTCTCAGGATCGAGCACGCGATATGGGGCGGCCCCAAATTCTCAGACCAATTACATTGATGCCGGATTACCCGGTACATTGCCCGTACTCAATTATAAGGCCATTATATTAGCAATTCGGTTTGGCTTGGCAATCCATGCCAACATCAATGACTTATCTTATTTTGAGCGAAAAAATTATTTTTATCCTGATTTACCTAAAGGATACCAAATCAGTCAATTTCGTCATCCGATTGTCAGTCAAGGATACCTTGATATAAACTGTCATGATCAAAGCACAAAACGTATCATCATCGATCGCGCTCATCTTGAAGAAGACGCCGGAAAATCAATCCATGACACGCATGACAAATACACTGGCATTGATCTGAACCGAGCAGGCACGCCATTGTTAGAGATTGTTACGACTCCCTGTCTTTCATCTGCTACCGAAGCCATCAGTTATCTAAAAACGTTACACCAGCTACTGCGCTTTCTTGGTGTCTGTGACGGTAACATGCAGGAAGGTTCCTTTCGCTGTGATGTGAATTTATCAATTAAACCTCAAGGCGTAAAACAATTAGGTACACGCACAGAATTAAAAAATCTTAATTCATTTCGCTTCATTGAAAAAGCCATTGCCTATGAAGTTCAACGACACCAGGATTTGCTTGAATCAGGTGAACAGGTGATTCAACAAACACGATTATATTCTCCTGACACCAATACCACGCAGCCTATGCGTGATAAAGAAAACGAAAACGATTATCGCTATTTTGCCGACCCTGATTTATTACCCATTAAACTATCTCGTGATGAATTAAACCATATTCAGCAAACGATGCCGCCATTACCCAGCACGATTAAAGAGCGGTTGCTTAACGATGGTTTATCGATTGACGAAGTTGAATTTCTTTTAACCTCTCCAGAACACGTTCATTTCTATGAAACCGTTAAACAACAAAGCCAGGCATCAACCAAAGTCATCATCAATTGGCTTAAGGGCGTTTATGCGGCCGCACTCAATGAACTGAACGTGGGATTTGATAAACCACCCATTTCGGCTGAACAATTAGCCTCTCTATTGGATCGACTCACCGATAACACCATTTCAACCAAGATCGCCAAACAAATCTTTGGCAAACTCATAACCAGCACCATGAGTGTGGATGAGATTATTGCTGCTGAAGGTTACAAAGCAATGAACGACGGTACGGAGCTTGAATCAATAATTCACACCATCATCACGCAGCACCCTGATCAAACAGCAGAATATCGCGCAGGCAAAGAAAAATTACTCGCATTTTTTGTCGGAAAAATAATGAAAGAAACCAAAGGCCAAGCTGATCCTGAACAGGTCAATATATTATTGAAGAAGCATTTAAGGGCATAGACGTAATTGTAGCAGGAAACTAGGATACACACTTTTTTCCGAAACCGATAGCATGTGAATTAGTAAATCCTCCTGAAGCGCATATATCCCGGTATTAATTATAGACTGGGACAATGCAGTCTGTAGAATTATCTGTGTTATCATGACACCAAGTATCGCACGACACTGAACAACTGCACAAACTACCCGTCTTGCTTTCGCAATAACCGGTAGTTTTCTCATATACGCAGCTGCACACATCTGGACCGCATGGGGAATACGAAGGACAACACACACCAGCACACGTTCCCTCAATTACAGCAGCACAACAACCACATTCGCACCCATAAACCAAATGAGTACAAAGCAGAGATAATATGAAACAAGACAGTATATATTTTAGTCGCATATATTTTCCACACAAGGACAAGGGTCCGTTAATATTGTAAGTTTTAAAGTCGCAAAACGTCGGGCTTCTTGGGATGTCAGCAGACATTAATCACTATAATACATATCAAATTCAATTGGATGAACCAAATGACGAACTTTTGCGATATCGTCTTTACGCAACTCAATGCAACTTTGCAAGAAATCGTGGCTGAATACATTGCCTGCTAACAAAAACTCATGATCGCGCTCTAAATGTAATACCGCATCTTCAAGTGAAGTGGCAATCGTTGGAATGTCCAATAACTCCTCCGGTGGTAATTCATAGAGATCTTTATCAATGGGTTGACCCGGATGGATTTTATTTTTAATCCCATCTAACCCGGCCAACATCATTGCAGAAAAAGCCAAATAAGGATTTGCTAATGGATCAGGGAAACGCACCTCAATGCGACGTGCTTTAGGCTGAATTGTATAAGGTATACGAATCGCTGCCGAACGATTACGCTCGGAGTACGCCAACAACACAGGGGCTTCAAATCCGGGAACTAAACGTTTATAACTGTTTGTGCCTGGGTTTGTAAAAGCATTCAACGCACGGGCGTGTTTCATGATTCCGCCAATATAAAATAAAGCGATTTCCGACAAACCTGCATACTCATTGCCTGTAAATAAATTGATACCATCTTTGATTAGCGATTGATGACAATGCATGCCACTGCCATTATCCCCCACCAATGGTTTTGGCATAAACGTGGCTGTTTTACCATAATTATGCGCAACATTTTGCACCACGTACTTTAAAATCTGAATTTCATCCGCTTTTTTAGTTAATGTATTAAAACGTGTCGCAATTTCTGATTGGGCTGTAGCTACTTCATGATGATGTGCTTCAACGACCAATCCCATCGTTTCTAACGTTGAGCAAATAGCTGAACGAATATCTTGTGAAGAATCCACTGGCGGCACAGGAAAATAGCCTCCTTTAATACTGGGTCTATGTCCTGTATTCCCTCCATTCATTTCCACACCTGAGTTCCAATGCGCTTCATCCGAGTTTACTTTATAAAAAGCACCACTCATGCTCGTATGCCATCGCACATCATCAAAAATAAAAAACTCAGGCTCAGGACCAAACAATGCATCATCCGCAATGCCCGTGGATCGCAAATAACGCTCTGCGCGTTCTGCAATCGAACGTGGATCACGATCATAATCTGATTTAGTCATTGGATCGTGCACGTTGCAACGTAATATGATCGTATTATCTTGATAAAAAGGGTCCAACATCGCCGTACTTAAATCAGGAACCAGCGCCAGATCCGATTTATGAATTTTTTGCCACCCTTTAAATGACGAACCATCAATCATTTTACCGTGCTCGATAAAATCATCATCAACGCAATGGGCCTGGATCGTAATATGCTGCTCTTTTCCGCGCGTATCCGTAAACCGTAAATCAACAAATTTTGCATCATGTTCATTTATTAGCGCAAGCAAATCATTTTTATGCATACCAGTCTCCATCATCTTAACTTTATGGCGCTAAGTTTACCTCAAGTGACTATTTAATCCCAATAGAATACACTAGTTATTATGATTATTATTTTGATTTAGACAATGGGCGCCTATCAATATCAAGCGTTAAAGAAAAAAGGCACGGTCTGTAAAGGTGTGATTGAGGCAGATTCAGAACGCCACGCACGACAACTTTTACGGGATCAGGATTTGATTCCAACCCATATTCAAGCATTGAAAAAAGTAGCACGCACAAAACATAACGATAAATTGTCCGCACAAGAATTAGCCCTATTAACACGACAGTTGGCAACCTTACTTGCTGCAGGGATTCCGATTGATGAAGCATTACGCGGCGTTGGCGAACAATCTGAGCATGACATCGCCAAGCAACTGATCATCGCAGTACGCGCTAAAGTGACCGAAGGTTATGGTCTAGCACAAGCGATGGGCGAATACCCTCACGCATTTCCAGAACTGTATCGAGCAACACTGGCCGCTGGGGAGCAAACAGGACATTTAGATTTGGTCTTAGAAAAATTAGCAGAATATACCGAGAATCAACAAAAAATACGGCAAAAAATACAGCAGGCACTCATTTATCCAACGCTCATGATTGTGGTATCAACGGCTATTATCAGCTTTTTACTTGCCTTTGTCGTACCCAAAATCATTGATGTATTTACCAGCAGCGGGCAAACGTTACCCATCATGACCTTAATTCTGATCAGTATCAGTTCATTTATTAAGCATTACGGTGTGTATACATTAATCTTATTCATCCTATTGTTTATCGGGTTTAAGCAAAGTCTTAAAAATCCGCGTATTCATCGCAAATGGCATCAATTTATTCTGAGCATTCCCATTCTATCGAACTTGGTAAAATCGGTGAACGTCGCGCACTACATCCATACATATGCAATCCTCTTTGCCGCTGGCGTCAATGTGCTCGAAACAATGCGTGTTTCAGCAAGCCTTTTGAATAACATCGTCATGCGCCAAGCATTTGATCTCGCAACGATTCAAGTCAAAGAAGGTACCAGTATTAGCTTAGCGCTACGAAAAACAACCTTCTTAAAACCCATGGCGGCACACCTAATCGATAGTGGTGAAAAAAGTGGTCAACTTGCCATCATGATGGAGCGTGCGGCGCAGCACCTTGATAGCGAAGTCAAACGAATCATCGACACAGCCCTGACACTTTTAGAACCACTGATCATCTTATTAATGGGTGCTGTGGTATTATTTATTGTCCTTTCAACCTTATTACCCATTTTTTCAATGGAACAATTGGTTTAAAATGAGACGAATGATTGTATTTAGAGGAGAATAGTGTGACTAAACAACAGGGTTTTTCATTAATTGAAATCATGGTTGTGGTTGTTATTTTAGGTATTTTAGCTGCCTTGGTTGTACCTAAAATTGTCAGTCGTCCTGATGAAGCACGGCTTGTTAAAGCAAGACAAGATGTGCTTGCTATTCAAAATGCACTGGAACTCTATAAACTCGATAATGGGTTTTATCCAAGCACGGATCAAGGATTGATGGCATTGGTGGAAAAACCAACCACTAGCCCAGTCCCCAATGACTGGAAAGCCTATTTAAAATCATTACCCAAAGATCCTTGGGGTCGCGATTATTTGTATTTAAATCCAGGACAACATGGTGATATTGATGTGTTTACTTACGGCGCCAGCGGACAAGCTGGCGGAACAGGTATGAACGCAGAAATTGGTAATTGGAATGCAGGATAAAACGTATGCCATCGCAACGTGGTTTCACATTAATTGAAATCCTAGTTGTTGTCTTAATTATTAGCATTACGCTGGGTTTCGCCATGTTGTCATTCGGTGACTTCGGTGAAAAACGCCGTATTATCACCGCAGCACGGCATTTTGCACACTACATATCGTACGTGAGGCAAGAAGCCATGTTGGAATCCAGCACGCTGGGTGTTCGGGTGAACCAACAAGGTTATGAGGCTCTGCGATTACGTGAACCCAATCGTTGGCAGTCAATACGCGGTGTTTTTCATTATCAAGCGTTTCCCACACATATGATTCTGCAAGTTAAACAGCCTCATCAAGTCAATAGAGCCCCGATGATCATTATCGATGCTGCTGGTGATATGACACCGTTTGCAATAAGCTTTGGAACAACACAACAACCTCAGTTAATCGATGTCATTGGCAAAATTGATGGCTCTATCAAGGTAATAGCTCATGACGCGAAATAACTCGACTTTAACCGTTTGTCGTCAAAGGCCCTTCGAGACGCGTGCTGTGCACGCTCCTCAAGGCGAACGGTGTAGAATAAAAGTGATAAAATCGAAAAATAAAGGATTTACCTTGATTGAGGTCCTCATCGCATTAGCGATATTAGCCATTGCTCTCACCGCATTGCTCAAAAATACCGCTCAAACCATTGAAAACACACAACGCATCAAAGACAAATCAATCAAACATTGGGTGGGCATGCAGGCCATTACTGTCATTCAACTCAAACAAATTCCTATTGGGATCAATCAAACCATCACGCAATCCACACCCATGTTAGGTCACATCTGGTATTGGCAAGCACACCTCTCAGCTACACCGATTAAAACAATGCAACAAATCAGCGTTACAGTAAGCGCTGATCAACATGGACCATTTACCGATGAATTGGTGGCCTTTCGTCATGACTAAGCAACATGGGTTTACATTAATCGAAATCATTATCGCTCTCGCCATTTTTGCAACCATTGCAACGATTACTTCATCCATTTTATATCAATCTTTTCAAGTTCAAACCCGCGTTACGTCACAATCGGAACAATTAAATATGCTACAGTTAACACAAGTGCTATTACGTCGTGATACGGCTCAATTTATACCACGTCCTGTACGAGGAAATGAGATGCATCAGTTTCCAGCCTTCATTGGTCAAAGACAGTATGTGGAATTTACTCGAACAGGTGCTATCAATCCGCTAAACGTTGAACAGCGCAGTAATCTAAAACGCATTGCCTATTTATGCCAAGCGAATCAATTGATCCGCCGTATCTGGACACAGCTTGATACGCCCAATCGTGATGATTATCAAGATACCATTTTATTGGATCATTTGCGTCAGTGTCAGTTTGCTTATTTGGGTCCGCATCGCCACATTATTGCGACTTGGTATTCACCCGCCCCATCCAATGCAATGAGTGCACCTACGTCCTATCCCAGTGCTGTACAGTTAACCACTCAAAATAGCTGGGGTAAGATGGTTTCGTTGTTTCCACTCTCATTGGAGGTCACATGACATTGACTCCAATGCAATCTAAACGCGGCAGTGCCTTGATCACCGCATTATTTATCATGACGATGGTTGCCATCATTGCGACAGCAATGTCCTCTCGTTTACAACTTGATATTCATCGCACTCATTTAATTCAACGTAGCGATCGCATGTATTTAGCATCTCAGGCAGTCACATTTTGGGCAATCGATCGACTTTCGCAACCTAAACTATCATTCGTTGCTCATGATCCATCCGGCCAGGTACTTGTATTTCCCAAAACATTGCAAACTATTTATCCTAATATGCGCATTGAGGGAGAATTGATTGATTTGCAATCAAAATTTAATTTAAATAACGTGTCTGAACGAGCATATTTACCCATTTTTTATGGACTATTAGAGCGTTTATTCCCGCATTTGTATTCTCAAGAGCGTAAATCCATATTGGACGCCACTACTAATTGGGTCAATGGCAAAGTAGATGATAGTCTGACGCATAATGAATGGTTCGAGCGCTATAGCAAACAAAATCCCGTTTATTTTCCTGGTTATCAATTCATGCAACACGTTTCTGAATTTCGCACAGTGTTCGGGATTGATGCGAAACGTTATACGACTTTGCTACCATTTATTACCGCATTACCAGAACCAACACTCATTAATATCAACACCGCACCCAAAGCCATTTTAATGTCATTGGGGGATGGATTATCATCTCTCGACGCCGATGCCATTATTAAAATCAGACAAAATGACGCGATCGATGAGTTCGGTCGCATCCATTTTTTCATGACCAAATATAATATCCCACAACAAACAATCACACTCAGTAGTCATTATTTTTTAAGTATCGCTAGAGTTTATATCGATGATATCGTGTTCACCAATTACACGGTGATTAAACGATATGAAGGAAGGCGAGGTAAATTGGTCTTATCCGTTCTTAGCGAGAGTTTTAATACGAGGTAGCAATAGCCAATAATGGCCCGAACTTCTAATTTTTGTCGCAATCGCTGTCGCCTCTTGACCAGCACCCCAATAAATATCACCACGTACCATGCCACGGATCGATCCACCGGTATCTTGGGCAACCATGAGACGGTTAAATGGTTGTTGAGCTTTGGTTTTAGGATTATGGATGTTTGTTGATAGCCACAATGGTATCCCCATAGGGATCCATTTTCGATCAACCGCTAAAGTATATCCTGGCGTCAATGGCACACCTTGGCTTCCAACGACTGCATTTTTTGCAAGCTCACGAAAAAAAACAAACGATTTATTTTGATTGATAATTGATTTTAATTGCGTTGGATGTTGTTGAAAATAAGTACGAATATGCGACGTAGACGCCTCATCCGCTGTCATTACCCCATTTTGAATTAAAATGCTCGCAATGGCACGATATTTTGCACCATTATCCGCTGCATAACCAACCGCCACACGCCCACCTTCTTTTAACTCAATAATACCTGAGCCTTCTGTTTCTAAGACCAAACGGTCAAGCGGGCTTTTAACCCAGGCAATCACGGGTGTTGTTTTAGCAATTGCTCCATTATCAATTTGTGCGCGCGTGTAGAAGGGGATCATTTTTTTCTCGACCACATGACCGACGATACGTTTGCGCGGTAAATCTGTCGAAAAATCAGCTACGTTAGCCGTTAACAAATTCGGTGGAACCGTATAGATAGGCACAGAGTATTCGGCTGATTTGGTTAAACTCCCTTCCAAAGCTGGCAAATAATATCCAGTAAATAAACCGTGCACGGGTTTACCTTGTTGAAACTCCACGGGCATAAACCAAGTTTGAAAAAACAAGCGAATTGCTTCGTCCGATGTTGCATCAACATCCGTAGCCGCATGACAAACAGGATACCAATCCTTTGCTTTTAAAGGAATATAGCGACTGCCAACAGCATGCTCTGGATCATGCCTCAACAAAGTATGGCAAGAGATTTGAAACGCCCGTAATGATTGTTTCAAATCCGCGCTGTTCCATCCCGGTAATTGAGCGTACGATCCCGATTTTAATTTTAATCCATGTTTTAAAGCGGGCAAATGCCGAGGTGATAATAAAGCGGCCGTACGTGCTTTTAACTGCATCAGCGGTTTAGGCTTCCAGTACAAATAACTTATCCCTAGTATTAGCGATAAACCTATTACGCTATATAGTATATTTCGTTTCATAGCGAGATATTATATCATCAATATGAATTAAAATACAGCATAGTTACCAGAAAATGAAAGTCAGAGTGAGTCTGATTTTACCCTCATCCACCCTGCGGGCACCTTCTCCCAATTCTTGGGAGAAGGGAAGACATTTAATTTTTAGTTATTCGCCCCGGATGTGATTCTTTTAAGCAAAACAACACTAACAGCAAGCTTAAGAGATAACAACTTGGCATCACCAATAATGCCTTTTGATATGCAGATACTGCATAAACGGGAACTGCATTCACCAATCGCCAATCCGTACTGTGGTGTAACACAACACCGACCAATGGTTGAAATATAGCACCGCCAATTAAGACGGATAAATTATTAAATCCAGACGCAGTACCCACTAAATGCAATGGATTATTTTCCGTCACAACGGCAAAACTCACGGTTTGCCCCCCTGCGCCAAGTCCTAAAACAAATAACACGACATACATCAGACTCATCGAGACATGAGGCACATACAATAAAATAACCGTGGCGACCAAACCCAATACCGAACTAATACCTAATGCAAGACGCCGACTATTGAGTCGATCGCTTAACCAGCCTAACGCAGGGCTGCCAATCCCAATACCAATCCAGATCATACTGCACATACCTGAGGCCACAACAACGCTAATTTGGTATTTTTCTTCTAAATAAGGCACACCCCATAATGCAGCAAACACAGCGATTGGCGTCCAAATTGCAAAGGCATAAGCGCCTGTGATCCACGTATAAGAATGACTACAAACCTCGCGCAGACTTTTCCACTCATCTCGTAAGCGGCGCGTAGGAGGATGCTGCGTGGTTTGATGTGGAAAATCGCGAATAAACGTCCACAACAATAACGACAAAAATACGCCAACAGCAGCTAAAATAAAACTGGCTTGTCGCCAACCCACTACATTTGTCAGGGCTGCCAGAGGTGCCTCACCAAAAATGGCACCCACAGAACTCATTGCCTGAGCAATACCTGCTAAGATTGCAAAATGTTTAGCTGGAAACCAGCGTGACAGTAAAACCAGCACACCAATGAATGAAAACGCCGAAGCAATACCAATTAAAAATCGACCTATCGCCGCAGTAATAATGCTCTCTGTTGAAGCAAAGAAAAACGAACCTAATGCACACAAGAGCAGCGCAAATGCCATTAATTTTCGCGGTCCATACCGATCAAATAATAAACCCGCCGGCAATTGCATGGGGGCATAGGCATAAAAATAAAAAGCCGAAATCACACCAAATCCCGCTGCACTCACATGGAATGTACGCATCATTGGCCCCGCCATGACACTCGGTGCCACCTGCAAGACAAACTCATATAAGTAAAATGAAGCGGCTAAAAAAAAGATCGCATAAGCACCAGGGTGTCGTATTTCCGTTGGATTTACTGTATTAGTATTCAAGATTCACTCCTCAACTTGTCCGGCCGCGGTATCATATCACAAGTTAACAAGACTTACGAAACACTCTGAGAGCGAATAAGGTGCCTGTCATAAAGAAAGTGTTTGAGGTTGATTAAGACACGCTGTTGCACTTGCTTTTTCCATGGTGACAAGGTCTATATTGTCTTCATGCTGAGGAATCTCTCGTTTATTGACTGCATCACATATCTCCGCTGAATAATGTGCCAAAATGTACAAAGAAACCCAACTATTATGTGCCAATCCGATTTGCAGGAGTAAATGATATTGATCGCTCATATGACGCAGTACATTTTCTTGTCTTAAAAGAAACACTAACTCCTGATTACTCACATCCGCACTTCGTGCTACTAATTTTTTGGTAAAAAGTAATGCTAACGCAGCTTCAGTATCTTCATTTAATAATGCAGGGCGACGGTGATAAGTACGAAGTTTTTCTATCATAAAAAAATGCATGCTGCGCTGCGCGTGATATTGATCATCATCCTGGGCTAACTGATTAATACTGGGGATACTTAACAACAAATCTATCCCACATTTTGCCTCGGCGGTTTCAAGTCCAAGTAATTCCACTAGCACATTCATCCACTGCTGCACAGCATAACTATCGAGCATGAATATGCCACTGATTTGTTTGAGAGAAAAAAGCAGCTTTCGCTCCCGCAATCGGTAAAGTTTCATCCATACTGTCTGCCAATCGTCATCGTCAAAGGGCGTAATGTCTTGATCAACACGAGGATTTAAATGAACAGGTGATTCACAAAACACAGGTACATCATCTGCATCTGAATCAATTGAACATGCCGTTGTCCTCGGTAATTCGGAAGATAATTTGCGATCGTTTGGTGGGCTGTTATTTAATAATAAAATGGCAACAGAAGACGACAGTTGCTGTTGTTTCGATTGGGACATTAACCTGTTAAAATATCGCCGTATATTAAGCATCATGTCACCCACCATGCATAAAAACTCGCAAACATCATACTGTACCCTAACATTAAATCAGTAGGTTATGTCAACTATTTTTCTTGTTGATCATTCAATGTAGCTCATCATCGGTCAAGATGCATGTCATCCCGAACATCTTTTCCGTCATTCCGAACGCAGTGAGGGATCTCCAACATTAACACAATGCCAAGCTCAGGAGATATCTCGCGCTTCTCGACATGACGTGCTTACTTATTTGGGAACGATCGGCACGACGTCACATTTTTAATAATACAACAGCATAGATACTGACGAACAAATTGACATAAATAAAAACAAAATATAAAATATATATCCATTTATTTGACAGCCTTACAGGATAAACGCATCTTACGATCAATAAAAAATCGATCCGTCCGATCCGCGACCGTTAGGGAGCGAAAGATTTTGGATCTATCCAATTTCCGCTCCCTAACGGTCGCGGCTCGGATAAATAGTTTTAAATTTACTCAAAAGTGGCCGCTATACTGTGTAAAAATTAGATACCCTGACCCTGAGCAACCTTGGCTTCACAAAAAGGAATACTATGTTGTACAATCCTAGACTACTGTTATTTTTTATTTTATTGGTATTTACCATAACCGCACGTGCCAACATGAATGACCTGATCCGTTTACAACATGCTTATCCTGACCATATTCAACACGTCACGCCTCACCAAATCATCTGGTCCGATGGGACTTCGATGGCAATGCATCATGATATGCCTCATAAAACAGCTGTGGATAAATTAAACAATCCATCGTTGTACGATCAAGTTAAAAACATGCGTTATATACCAGGAATTCCTGATCATCCTGAATTATTTATTCCCATGGATGATCCAGGCCGTATTCGTTATGAACCATTTTTTCTCAAAATGTACGGAGAAACTGAACAAGAAGTCGCAGCAAATTTAGTCACTATTTATTGGATGCCTGCGGTATTTGGACACAACTACCCATTACAAGTTACTCGAATCAATCAAGTAGATCAAAAGCTAACTAAAATATCACATGAATTAGAACAATTAGTATCCAAACATCCCGAATACATCCCCTTCTTAGAGAATCCGGGTGGCACCTTTCAATGGCGATATATATCCAGTACAACTCGACTTAGCATGCATAGCTTTGGTATGACTATCGATATTAATTCAAGCGCATCAGACTATTGGCAATGGGAACTGACTCATGTCGGCCTTCCCATTACTGAAGATGCTCCGCTTAATTACCGTAATAGTATTCCATGGGAAATTGTCCCAATTTTTGAAAAATATGGCTTTATTTGGGGTGGAAAGTGGTACCACTATGACAGTATGCATTTTGAATATCGCCCTGAACTGTTTTAGCTATAGCTATGCTCTGTTGACAGTTCAGTTCTGCTCTATGGATTAGTCGACAGATTGCTTGATAAGCCTCCTGGACAAAATACAACTTCGAAATCCATTGCAACCGCTTCCGTTTGCGAAGCATCCTGATTGTTACAATTAAATGAAACCGATGGATCATCAAACTGATACGAATACGCGGTTGGGCAGGCATTTTTCAGCCATAAAATTGATTCATAGGGTGTAATCGGCAAAGCGGACGTGCTCAACCAATCGGGATTTTGCGCTGTCGAATTCGAGCTTTGAGCCGTTAAATAGGGACTAAAACCATTCGTCGCATTCCAATCGTGCGCCCCACAACACAGGGTTGTGCTTGGACTTGTGACACTGGGGTAACAAGTTGTTAATGTTGTTCCCTGTGGAGTACAAGAATACAAGTCATATGCATTCGTACCACTTGGATAACCTGACTGAAATGAAGGCGAAGTCAATAAGGTACTGAACTCAAATACCGTCGCTGGATCATAAGCCGCATTTGATCCAACATAGTTCACGGTCCCCATTTGGGTTAACGTCCAATAACCCAATAATCGTCCACACGCCAAAACAATATTTTGATTTTCAGGCGTTGTCTGATAGGCCAGACCGCAAACATTCGGCGATGTACAACCACTGCAACTGGTCACGGTGGTATCATTTGTAACGAAATAATACAACGGTGAAGAACCTGACGGCGTATTCGGCACGGAATATGTCCAGGGACAAGACCCCAGGTTAATATCACTCAAATAAGGTGGGTTGTAAAACGGAATCGGAATTGGCGCCCCTGCCCCGCTGCAAACAAATGAAGCCGCTGGCGACGCTGTCTGATTTGTGCTCGGTCCCAGTCCTTTAAATTCAGCGGGCACTGTTGGGCCGTTTTCTAAGGAAACATCGTAATTCCCTTGCGTAGTTGAGCTGGGAAATACTTCCTCAACTCGCGTAAATGGTTCATACGCAGTACCCGAACATTGTGCGTTTGCACCAGACACGCAGTCGCCTGTCGCGCAAGTAAAACTCGATCCAGACGATACGCAACCAGTTCTCGGTAAAAATGTCCCAAAATATGAATTTGCCCCGAAGGAAATGGTTTTAGTAGCTGGCGCAACACCCGGGGCTTGAGCGGGCAATAGATAAGCACTGGGCGAAGGAGACGGCGTTGGGTCAGACGACCCACTTGGGGTTGTCACACCATACCATACGGGAAATCCACATTGATTTACAAACGTCACATTATGTGCGTATGACGGTGCATTGACTGTGGTTGATGACGTTGCCTCAACGCCATCAACTGAAGCTGTCACCGTAAGTGTACCTGTATTTTGGGGGATAACCGAAACAAGCACCGTACAACTACTATGTGCGCCAATCGATTGCCCAGAACAATTATCAAAACTAGCATTATATGGATTACCTAATACAGTTGGACTGGTTGAGGTGCCTGAGGGCGTAAATGCCACAGTACCTAATGTACTGGTTGGAGTACCGCAGGAATTACTGTAAGTAAATTGTAGAACGTTGTCTGCATATTGCAGCGTTGGACTTTGAAACGGTAATGTTGCTTCACCAGACAAACATTGCCCTGGTGTACTGGATACGGTGGTCGTATTTGTGGAACTTGCAGTCGTTCTGCCACTGTTATAGGTGAATATCCCCGTTATGGTTACGCTCCCGCCATCCACAGGGGTAATTTGTGCTTGTATTGTACAGGATTGCCCAGGAGTAATCGTGACAGGCGCATCCACTGTACCACAAGTATTCTCACCTGGTACAACAGCAATTGTCGCCACACTTGTCGGCAGTGCCGTGAATAAATTATTACCGGATGAATCACCGGCATAGCCTGTGATGTTGGCAGAACTTTGGTTTGTATAAGTAATCATAATAATCGGGGTTTGAAATGGCGTCAATCGAATGATGGTTGGTAACCCAGACATACTACCCACTAATCCTTCATTTTCTTTCGATCCTGAAACAGATAATGTGGGTAAAGAAATGAGATTATCATTATATCGATAATTCATTTGAATACTGGATCGAGATGTATCAATAGGTACATGATCAATCGTGATTGTGCATGATGCACCGGGACTTATCAGCTTATTATTGCAGGTATCCGTGATAGAAAAACCGGTGCCATGATCCGTGAATTCCGTCTTAAGTGTGACAGGTCCTGGAAATTGTGGATGGACGGTTAATGTATACACAACCGTTGCTGCTTCACCTGGGATTACATCTGAAAAACCTGCTGCTGGAGTTAATGTCCAACTGACAGGATTTACGCCAGCTATCATACTCGTAGCAAAAAGAGACAGCACAAGGCTTAAAGCAAGTCGAATACGAAGCATAATCCATTACCCTTTGTTAGTTCTACCGATTTCAAAACAGTTGAGTATATCAAACGGATCTGTAAAAATGATACCCCAGATCAAATTGGATGGTCATCTGCATGTACAAGAATTCCGTAAAACAAATTTGTCAGAAAATCGTGTTTGCTTTGCTCTTCAGCATTGCAGCGATAACTCATGCAGAAAATACCCGCACTCATTGGTATGGCACCCTTGGCGGCGGAGCACAATGGGCGCAATCTCAATCAAGCTTCACCGTACCCAATGGCTCACAATATACAGCCCCACACCAACTTGATCTTTTTTCTGTGCAACATCATGTAACGGGTGGTTTATTTTTCTTATCAGCAGGACGCCAATGGAAACTTGATCGTGATTGGTTTTCCGCTTATTCACTGGGTGCATATTATCAACGTTTATTGAATCACAACATCACCGGTACAATCAAACAGTATTCTAAATCGGAGTTTCTAAATTACTCTTATCAATGGGGAAGCTCGACCAGTGTCGTTTTATTATCTGGGAAATTAAACATGCGCCAGATACGACAATGGTCCCCATATCTTTCACTTGGTCTGGGCGTAGCCATGAATCAGACCCAAGATTATTCAGAAACTGCATTCACAGGCGTTACTGCGCGCAACAATCCCTCATACCGCAACGGCACATCCACGAATTTTGCCTATCAAGCAGGCCTAGGAATCGATTATCAACTCAAGCCAGCATGGATTATTAGCCTAGGATACGCTTATCAATCCGTCGGTCCCATTCAATCCGGTCCAGGACAATCAACCTGGGTTAATACCCATTTAACCTTAGGATCATTAGCGCAAAATGAATTAGTTGGAAGCATAACGTATTTGATTTGATGGTTACTCATCCATCAGCACAATGCCAATGTTCAGGAGATTCCTCGCTACGCTCGGAACGACGGGCTAGGACAACCCTGATTTAAATAAATCGCCCCGAGAATTGCTGGTTTTTTTGATCCAGTGATGGATCGGAGATCCAATGACGTTTGCGTGAGTGTTTGATGGGCGAGCCAAGCAAACATCATAGCCTCTAAATAATCGGGATCGACGTTTAGGGTTTGGGTATTGGTGACTTTGCAGTGAAGAAGTTGCGCCTGGATCGCATTTAATAGCATATGATTATGCGCACCACCACCACAAATTCCAACATAACGCGGACTTGTCGTTAATTGGTTCACTGCGTTTGCAATAGAAGTTGCAGTTAATTGCAATAATGTGGCTTGAACGTTTTCAGCACTGTATTCAGCAGAGCAAGTTGGAATATACTGCTTCAGCCATTCTAATGAAAAATACTCTTTCCCAATACTTTTAGGCGGAGGCAATATAAAATACGGATCGGCTAGCAGCGCCGATAATAAGTTTGGAATAACCTTCCCCGTGGCAGCCCATATTCCATCCGCATCATAGGGTTGTGATAAATGACGTTGTGCCCAAGCATCCATTAAACAATTACCAGGCCCGGTATCGTAACCACTGACCTGCGATGCAGCTGTAAACGATGTAATATTTGCGATACCACCGATATTAACGATGGCGATCTGATCGCCGCGCTGACCGAAAAGGACTTGGTGGTACAAGGGTGCGTACGGGGCTCCTTGCCCACCCAATACTAAATCACGCATTCTAAAATCAGCGACAACGGTCAAACCAGTCAATTCAGCAATCGTATGTGGGCAACCCAACTGCATAGTATAGGGAATCTCTGCAAACGCATCATGACAAATCGTCTGGCCATGACTACCAATCGCTGCCACATCTGCAACTGTGATCGCCCCCTGCACGTGATCAAACACCTGATGAACAGCCGCCGCAAATTCTCGACCTATCCGAGTATTTAATTGACTAAGTTCACTAGGTAAAAGACGCTCCCCTGCCAATACTACACTGAGATGACGTCGTAAATCATCGCTATAAGGACGAGTAACACCTGCAATCAATGTATGGTTAGCCACATCCACTAAGGCCGCATCAATCCCATCCATACTCGTTCCTGACATCAAACCAATATACAGGTTCATTATGCATTCACTCTAAAACAGCGGTAAAAATTTTCCGTGGTTGCCGCGGCAATCGTCGCAAAATCCTCACCGCGTAACTTACTTAATGCTTCAGCCACATGTTTGACTAAAGCCGGGTGATTTTGTTTACCTCGAAACGGTACTGGAGCCAAATACGGTGAATCGGTTTCAATTAACATACGATCAAGTGGCACCTTTTTTGCCACCTCTTGCAATGCCGTCGCATTTTTAAAAGTTACAATGCCAGAAAATGAAATATAAAAATTTAAATCCAAGGCACGTTGAGCCACGTCCCACTGCTCAGCAAAACAATGCATCACACCACCAATATCATTGGCTCGTTCATCTCGCATCACACACAACGTATCCTCTGCGGCTTGCCGGGTATGAATGATCAATGGTTTTGATGTCGCTAATGCCGCGCGAATATGCTCTCGAAATCGTGAACGTTGCGCTTCCTGAGCATCCTCCATGTCTGTTCGATAATAATCTAACCCTGTTTCACCAATCGCAATACAAGATGGATGTGCGGCTAATGTTGATAACATGGATGCATCCGGTTCTTGATCCATAACCGTGTTCGGATGAACACCGACTGAGGTGCTGACATTGGGATAGCGTGTTGCGATATCATGCAATGCCGGAATATCCGTTAACTCCACACAAACACACAGCATGTGCTTCACGTTATTCGTCTCTGCCCTGGCAAGCACGTGATCAAGATTTTGATCAAAATCCGTTAAATCCAGTAAATTTAAATGACAATGCGAGTCAATTAACATGATAAATACCCTAATAATAAACGTTCCAATACCAAGGATTGATTTAATGCGATATTTTGCTGTATTTTTTTTAACATGGTCTGCATATCATCCAGCTGTTTGAATAAGATTTCGGGTGTTATTTTCTGTGCGAAATCGTAGAGTGTTTTATACTCTTCATTAATAGTTTGCTGATTTAACAAACGATACTTGATAGCAATCGTGGTCAGCAAATATAAAAACCAGATGATATTTTCAACCTGATAATCAACCCACTTTGCAGCAATATGACAGGGTGTTGTTTTGCCTACAATCAAATCATGTAATAACGTCATGATGGCAAACCGCTGTTGAAATAATACCGCACGTTCATCTGATTTATCGTAGCATGCAGCAATCGACATAGACGATTCAAGCTCATTACCCATGGAAGGCGCGGGGACAACATAGCGTTGGCAACGACTTAAAATCGTGGCGGGCAACAAACTGATATGCTCGGCTATCAGCATAAAAACAGTATGTTCCGGTGGCTCTTCTAATATTTTTAATAAAGCATTGGCGGCTGAACGATTTAATTTATCTGCAGGGTCAAGAATAACAAACCGCCGTTCACCACATTGTGGTGTTTGATATATATCATGCTGTAACAATCGGATTTGATCAACTTTGATGGGTCCTTTGGCCTGCTCTGGACGAATCATTTGTACATCGGGATGAGTGCGTTGTAAAACCATACGGCAAGACTGACAATGACCACATGGCGCAGGTTGTTGCTTGCACAATAGCGTTGCAACCAGTCGTTCGATAAACATCAACACGTTTGCATGGCGCGGGCCAATCCACAACCAAGCGGGTGCAATCCGCCCAGTCTGTAAAATAGGCTGCATGCTCGCCCACAACGGCTCATGAAAAGCGAGTCGGTTAAACGGTTGATGTGATAGCATGATGCAACTCGGTGCGAATCATCGTTTGTACGACAGATAACGGTTTACTGGCATCAATCACAATCACATTAGGTAAGGCTTTAATATATCGATGATAACTGGTGTAAACATCGTTAAAAAAAGCTAATGACTCTTGCTCCATACGGTCCAGCTTCCCACGCATCATGGCGCGCTCTAACCCCTGCTGTGGATCAATATCCAAAAATACAATCAAATCAGGTTGGCAATCACCTACGCAAAATGCAGATAAGGATTGTAACATGCGCTCATCCACATGACGTCCCCCACCCTGATAAGCAAAACTCGACAATTCAAATCGATCTGCTAATACCCAGCGTCCACTCCTCAACGCAGGTTTAATCACCTGCTCCAGTAATTGCACGCGGGCTGCGTAAAATAATAATAATTCAGTCCGGGCATCTAAGGGTTCTGTCGCAGGCGACTCTTTAATCACCTGCCTCACTGCTTCACCAACAAAAGTACCACCCGGCTCTCTTGTTGTGACGACATCAAATTGCAGTTCAGCTAACAAGCGTTTAATGGTTTTCATCGCTGTAGTTTTACCCGCTCCTTCCAACCCTTCAACCACAATAAAGCGTCCTGGTTTTACATTCATGCCTTTTTCCTCATATAACGCTCAATGGCTTCTCGTTGCTGATCATAGGTCTCAGAAAAAACATGCGTACCATCACCTTTTGCCACAAAATAAAGATAGTTCGACATTTTAGGCTGGCTCGCTGCATCGATAGCATTTTTGCCCACTGTGGTGATTGGTGTCGGTGGCAAGCCCAGATAACGATACGAATTATAAGGCGAATCAATTTGTAAATCATCATGAGTTAATTTACCATGATACGCTGATCCTAATGCATAAATAACGGTCGGATCCATTTGTAAAGGCATGTGATGTTTCAACCGATTGACAATGATCCCTGAAATTAAACGCCGTTCATCCGCAATAGCCGCCTCTTTTTCAAGAATTGATGCCACAATCAATAATTCATAAGGACTTTTATATGGCAGCGTCGGATCACGATGCTGCCATGCTTTCAGCAAATGCTGTCTTAACTGTAAATAAGCCTGCGATAACAATCCTGACGCATCACTGCCAGCGTTATATTGATATGTATCCGCTAAAAATAATCCTTCAAGTACTAAATTGCCATCTTTTCCATGGATATTGGCATCCTTCCATAAATGCATAGCATCATGTTGTTGGTCATCCTTGCTAGACGATGTCACTGCATGCAGCCAGTCACTGATTTGATAATTTAGATAAGGTGCTTGCGCAAGATTTGTTGAAATTTGCTGCTGGGTTGTACCAGCAATCATTCGAAAAGACTCTTTTAGTACATCACCATTGACCACCCGCGCTAACAATTGCTGCGCAGATTCGCCGGATTTCATTTGATACACGCCTGCTTTTAGGCGCGTTGATAGGCCTTGTAATCGAATTAAACCTAAAAATAATCGCCCCGCATGAATTAAATGTTGGGACTCTAACGCACCAACAAACGTTCGCGCAGACGAGGACTTATCGAGACGAAACACAATGGATTCATTGTGTTGTAATGGCATGGGCCGATAAAACCAACAATAGACTTCAAATCCCAAACACCCACTCACCACCAACACGCCGATCATAACGTACATCAAGATTGATCGTAAGTTTTGCATTGGATATTAAGAGATGCGTTTAAATAACAAAGTACCGTTTGTACCACCAAATCCTAAAGAGTTACTCATGGCATATGTAATGGGTCGATATTGTGGTTTATATGGCACATAATTTAAATCACAACCCTCATCCGGATTATCGAGATTAATGGTGGGCGGAGCAACTTGATCACGTATCGCCAATATACTAAAAATCGCTTCGATGGCACCTGCAGCGCCCAATAAATGTCCGGTCATGGATTTGGTCGAACTAACAGCCAAATCGTATGCATGGGCACCAAAAACACGTTTAATCGCTTTAGATTCGTTAATATCATTAAGATAAGTCGACGTACCATGTGCATTAATGTAATCAATTTGTTGCGGTGTTACACCTGCATCGTCTAACGTTGCTTGGAATGAACGTGAAGCACCATCGGCATCTTCATCCGGTGACGTAATATGATACGCATCACCAGACATACCAAATCCAGCTAATTCAGCATAAATTTTGGCGCCACGTGCTTTAGCGTGCTCATACTCTTCGAGCACTAAAATACCTGCACCCTCACCCATTACAAATCCATCTCGATCTTTGTCGAATGGTCGTGAAGCTTTGGTTGGTTCATCATTGCGCTTTGAAAGGGAGCGCACTGCTGAAAATCCGGCAAGACATAAGGGGGTGTTTGTCATTTCAGAACCCCCACAAACCATGACATCAGCATCACCGTAAGCAATCATACGAGCTGCTAAACCGATATTATGTGTTCCGGAGGTACATGCGGTAACAACCGCAATGTTGGGTCCTTTCAATTGATAACGAATTGAAATTTGTCCGGCAAGCATATTAATAATACCTGCAGGGATAAAAAATGGCGATACTTTGCGTGGGCCACCTTGCATCAAACGCTCTTGATTGCTAGTAATCGTTTGGATACCACCGATACCTGCACCAACTGCCACACCGGCACGATGTGATAATTTCTCATCAATCACAAGATTAGCATCTTGCATTGCTTCATACGCCGCAACCATACCATACTGCGTGAAGGGGTCCATTTTACGGGCATCTTTTGCCGGTATGAACGCCTCGACATCTAAATTCTTTACTCTTGCCCAAATCTTAGTTGGGTAATCACTCGTATCAAACTCGTCGATCGCACTAACGCCACTGACGCCAGCTAAAATATTGCGCCAAGATTCATCGACATTAAGACCAACGGGCGATACCATGCCCATTCCTGTTACTACCACACGTCGTTTATTCAAAGGACAACTCCTAGCTAGAATCAAATAACACATGACCACTGAGTCTATGGATTGTACACCATGACCCGTCATTTTGTCGTTACTGTTTACCTTCGAATGGATAAACAGTACAAAACACACACGAAACATCATAGCTTGCCCGAGGAGCACGAGGTTTTGCGCAAGTCCTGTTTTCATTGTCATTTCCGCATAGGCGGGAATTCATTCATGATTTACATACGATGCCACATCGATGAATGGACCGCCTGTGCGGAGACGACAATCAAATAGCCAAAAAGCTTATTCGTCTTTATTTAAATTAGACTCAATGTAATCAATTGCTTCTTGAATTGTCGTTATTTTTTCAGCTTTTTCATCAGGAATTTCAGTTTCAAATTCTTCTTCCAGAGCCATAACTAGTTCAACAGTATCTAACGAATCAGCGCCTAGATCATCAACAAATGATGCATCATTGCTCAATTCATCTTCCTTAATTCCCAATTGTTCTACAACAATTTTACGAACTCGTTCTTGTACTGTACTCATAACTTGCATATCCTCTTCAGTTTATAAAAAAACATAGCCATGGTCTGATTTTGAATATTCTAAGCCCTACTTGTCAAACATTCAAACCAAATCATGATAAAAAAATAAAACATGGGCTAAAGTATACCTTGCTCTTACCATTCACCACAAGATTCTTTAATCCATATACATTCCACCATTCACATGAATGGTCTCTCCCGTGATATACCCTGCTGAATCAGAGGCAAGAAATACCACCGCAGCAGCGATATCGTCAACTTTACCTAGGCGCTTCATTGGAATACGCTTAAACATTTCATCTTTCACCATGTCAGGCAATGCAGCCGTCATATCGGTATCAATAAAACCAGGAGCAACCACATTGACCGTAATACCGCGCGATCCCATCTCTGCAGCCAGTGATTTTGAAAATCCAACCAATCCTGCTTTCGCAGCAGTGTAATTGGATTGTCCTGGATTACCGCTTGCACCAACGACTGAACCAATGCTAATAATGCGTCCCCAACGAGCACGAAACATCGCTTTTAAACTTGCCTTGCTTAGACGATATACAGAACTTAAATTGGTTTCGATGACGCTCAACCACTCATCATCATCCATACGCAGCAATAAATTATCGCATGTAATCCCAGCATTATTGACTAAAATGGCTGGATTTTGATTGCGTTCTGCAAGCTGCGAAAAAAGGTGATCAATACTGTCCTGGCGTGTGACATCTAAAACAACGCCCTCTCCAGATAAATGCTCATCACGAAAAAAATCTGTAATTGCTGCAGCACCTTTTTCTGTCGTGGCCGTTCCAATCACATGTGCGCCCTGCTTAGCTAGCCCCAATGCGATAGCACGACCTATTCCTCGACTTGCACCCGTCACTAATGCGACTTTATCGTGTAACTGACTCATATTTCGTTCCTCACAAAAGTTGCTCATTTGCATGCTTAGTCTGTATTGAACCATCAATTCGTTTTACTAAACCACTTAATACTTTACCAGGCCCACACTCCGTAATCGTATCGATGCCTTCTTGTCGAAATGCCTGAATAGTTTCCACCCAACGCACCGGTGAGAATAATTGTTGTTTTAATAACATTCTCATTTGTGGCACAGTATGATAAACGCTTAAGTCCACGTTACTCATCACAGGAATAGTAGGTACTTTAAAATCAGCCTCGGACAAAGCATCCGCAAATTGCTCGGCTGCATCGCTCAATAAAGGACAATGACACGGCACGCTAACTGGTATTATCTTTGCCAATCGTGCATTCATTTCCGTTGCCGCTGCAATGGCTTTTTCTACAGCTGACGTATGCCCTGCAATCACTACTTGACCAATGGCATTAAAATTAGCAGGCGTTACTTGTTCAGTAGCAGAGCTGGCTTGTTTACAAAGTGTCACTACCTCATCATCAGATAAACCGACAATGGCTGCCATCGCACCCACGCCAAGTGGTACTGTATCCTGCATTAATTGGCCTCGTGTGCGAACCAGTTGTGCTGCGTCCACTAATTCGATCGCGCCAGCACACACCAAGGCAGCGTATTCGCCCAAACTATGTCCTGCCATCATGGTCGGCTTAAAATCTGTTTGCTGCTGCAGTAAGCGGTACATCACCACATCCGCCGTTAACACAGCAACCTGCGTATGCATGGTTTGATTGAGAATATCAGCAGGGCCATTTTGTACCAAAGCCCATACGTCATAACCCAATCGGTCAGACACATCAGAAAATAAAGTTGTCACGAGCGGATAGCGCTCAGCCAGATCATGGAGCATACCAACAGACTGTGAACCTTGTCCTGGAAAAACAACAGCATGGTTTAGCATCGATTTAAACTCTCATCAGTTAATCTAAAGTAGCAAGCCTTCGTTGATAAAATCGGTGATTTGGTCACGAACCAAATCAACCACATTATTTTTGACTTGTGATACGGCCTCTTCAATTGCAAATAAAAAGGCAAACTCACTCGCGCCGCCATGACTTTTAATCACAATGCCGTTCAACCCTAAAAGACTTGCGCCATTATAACGCGCTGGATCCATACGTTTACGTAAATGAGCAAGGGCTGGGCGAGCCATTAAACCGACCAATTTTGCCCACCAATGCTTAGTAAATGATTCTTTAAGTACCGCAATCAATAAGCTGGCCAATCCTTCACTTGCTTTTAAAGCGACATTCCCAACAAAGCCATCACACACGACTAAATCGACTTCACCTGAGTAAAAGTGATCGCCTTCGACATAACCAACGTAATTCATCACACGACATTCAGATAACATATGCGCTGTGCGTTTCACCTGATCATTACCTTTAATTTCTTCGACCCCAATATTAAGCAAAGCAATTTTTGGGTTTTTTTTATGATCGACTGCTTTAATCAGCGCAGATCCCATGACCGCGAATTGGAATAAATGCTCGGCACAGGAATCGACATTAGCGCCTAAGTCAATCACACGTGTTCGACCCTGCGCGGTGGGAAGCTCTGCGATAATGGCAGGTCTGTCAATTCCGGGTAAGGTCTTCAACACAAAACGGGCTGTCGCCATCAATGCGCCAGTATTTCCTGCACTCACACAGGCCTGCGCCACACCATCTTTAACTAAATTAATGGCCACACGCATGGATGAATTTTTTTTATTACGCATTGCATGTGAGGGCAACTCGTCCATAGCCACTACTTCGGGGGCATGTTCGATCGCAAACTGAGGATGTTGATGCACCGATATGCCATGCTTTTTGAGATGCGCAACAATCTGACTTTGATCACCAACAAGAATAAGTTTCAAATCAGGATTATCACGAACTGCACGGACTGCAGCAGGAATCACAACGGGTAAGCCGTGATCACCGCCCATTGCATCAATGGCAATAGTGATTTTATTCAAGGATGTTTACTCTTGATCATCATCATAGTTGGTACCCACGTCGATCACTTTACGACCACCATGAGTATAACCATCTGGGGTAATGTGATGACGTAAATGCGTTTCACCAGTAGTTGAATTCACCGAAAGAGTCGGTTTGGTCAAGGCATCATGTGACCGTCGCATATCCCGGCGTGCGCGAGATTTTTTATTTTGTTGTACTGCCATTGGGTTACTCCTAAACAATTTGCTTTTACAGGGCCGTAATTTTACAGAGTTTTTATCGAAAAACCAAGTGATCGTCTCTAAAAATGACGCAATCACCCAATCAAAGCATGACACATGGTTAAATCTTCATGTCTTTCTGGACAATATAAATGCAATTCATCTGTAATAATATCTACCAAATTAACTTCATTTTCATCGGATAAGATACATTCGTATGATGACATCAATGTTTCAGCAACTTCATCCGAGACACATACCGCAAGCTGGCTTTGATTGTGATAAGCATATTGAAAATCTTCCATACAACGCTGACAAGTGAGATTAAGTTCGCCTTTAACATTCAACACAAGAAGATAATAATTACGATGAGCTTCTACTTTAAATTCACACGCCAATTCACACGGTGAATGAATAAAGACAGGTAAACGATCATTAATATGCATCACAATATGCTCAGATTTCACCTGTTTTGCATGCGTTTTTAAACAAATATTCATCATATAGCACAATTAAAATTGAAGCGGCAGGCAGTATAGCGTAAAATGCGGCTTTTGTATTTAGGTCTGCTGAGAATTCGTGACAAAGAAAGTAAAAGTTATCGTGGGTATGTCAGGCGGCGTTGACTCATCCGTTGCAGCCTATCTATTGCGCGAGCAAGGATATCATGTTGAAGGCTTGTTCATGAAAAATTGGGAACAAGATGATCGAGATGATTATTGTGCAGCTGCCGCTGATCTTGCTGATGCACAAACCGTCTGCGATCAATTAGGTATTCCCTTGCATAGCGTAAACTTTGCTGAAGAATACTGGCAACGTGTTTTCACTCATTTTTTAGACGAATATCAACACGCTCGAACTCCCAATCCTGATGTACTCTGCAACAAAGAAATTAAATTCAAAGCTTTTTTAGATCATGCACTTGCCTTAGGAGCTGATTATATTGCCACCGGTCATTATGCCAAAGTAGCATTACAAAATAACATAGGCACCCTGTTTAAAGCCAAAGATCGGGACAAAGATCAAACTTATTTTTTGCATGCCGTAGCACCACAAGCATTGGCTAAAACTCTTTTCCCAGTCGGTGATTATCTAAAAACCCAGATTCGCACGATTGCTCAAGAATTAGGTTTAGCAACGCATGCGAAGAAAGATTCAACAGGCATTTGTTTTATTGGTGAAAAACGATTTAAGACATTTTTAAATGAATTCATGTTAGCCAAACCAGGTGACATTCAAAACACACAAGGTGAACGACTTGGCCAGCATGACGGTCTCATGTTCTACACGTTAGGCCAACGTCAAGGCCTAGGTATAGGCGGAACAGCACAAGGTTTTGATGAACCATGGTATGTCGTTGACAAAGATATCACCGCGAATACCTTGATCGTGGCGCAAGGCAAACATCATCCCATGTTATATGCACAAGGATTAATCTGTGGTCCAATTCATTGGCTCATTGACACAGCCCAGCAATCATTACCAATGACATGCCACGCCAAAACACGTTATCGCCAAATTGAACAACCTTGTATCATTTCACCCGCAAATGAAATGCAACACTGCGTTTTATTCTCCGATCCACAACGCGCCGTTACTCCGGGACAGTACATTGTGTTCTATGACAAAAATCAGTGTTTAGGTGGTGCGACGATCGAGCAAATTATTCGATAATCAGGTATAATGAGTCCCAATATGATAATGGAGTTGAAACAATGAGCGCTATTGAACCAGCAAATGAAACAACCATTTCTCCTGTGCACACAACACCCGCTGATATTTATTTGTCGGTTAGCGCCGCAGACAAAGTTGCTGAATTGATTGCTGAAGAAAATAATCCCCAATTAAATTTACGTGTTTATATTACGGGCGGTGGATGTTCAGGATACCAATATGGTTTTACATTTGATGAAACCATCCATGATGATGACACCATCATTGAGCAAACCTGCTCTAATCACCAATCTAAAATCAAATTATTGGTTGATTGCATGAGCGTCACGCTACTCAAAGGTGCAGAGATTGATTACACTAGCGGCATTCAAGAGCAATTCATCATCCGCAATCCAAACGCAAAAACCACCTGTGGTTGTGGATCTTCGTTTAGTATCGACGATGAGAGCGTATAACAAACTGTTGCGATGTCTGCGTACATATCATCGATTAGAGCAAGGCCTAATCAATGACATGTGTCCTCTTTACCAAATCACACACCGATTTTTATTAACCATCACGCTGTCATCCGGCACATCAAATGTCGCCTGAAATTCCAGCATATTAGCCAATGTGCCATTGACACGGTATTGAGCCGGTGGATGTGGATCAACCATAATTGCATTGTGTGCTTGCTGTTCGCGAATATTGTTAGCCCAGACATGTGCGAAACTTAAGAAAAATTGTTGATCCGGTGTATAGCCATTTATCGTTTTAGCTTCCTTATATGCATCAGATGCATGATATGCTCGATAAGCTAAAATTAACCCACCTAAATCGGCAGTGGCTTCACCCACTACCAATTTACCTTGTACCGCAACGTTATCATTGATTGTATACTGTGAAAATTGATCGATAATACATTGCGTGGCCATTTTAAACTTTTTAGCATCTTCAAGCGTCCACCAATTATGTAAATTCCCATTACCATCAAATTGCGACCCTTGATCATCAAAACCATGTGTGATCTCATGACCAATCACCACACCAATGGCACCATAATTCACTGCCGCCGAAGCTTTTGGATCAAAATAAGGAGGCTGTAGAATGCCGAGCGGAAGATTAATGTTGTTCATCGATGGATTATAATACGCATTCACCGTTTGCGGGGTCATATCCCATTCTGAACGATCGACCGGTTTACCAATTTTGTTTAAATCATAATTAACTAGAAACTCGCTACCACGAAGTATATTTAAAATATATGGCCCTCGATCGATGGTTAATGTTGAATAATCCCGCCATTGATCAGGATATCCAACTCGATCACCCATCACATCAAGTTTTTTGATGGCTTCCTCACGTGTTGCTGGTGTCATCCAGCTTAAATGTTGTAAATCGCGACGCAACACCTGGCGAATTGATTGAATCATTGCGGATACATCACGTTTGGTTGTCGGTGAGTAATACCGCTGCACAAACAATTCACCCACTGCAAATCCCAACACAGCATCCTCTGCAGCAATCACTCGTTTCCAACGAGGTAGGATTGTTTTTGCACCGGTCAATAGAGAAACCATCTTAAAGTTTTGATCAACATAGGGTTTCGACAAGTAAGGCGCGGTCGCATTTAATAAGCGCCATCGCAAGTAGGTTTTCCACTCTGCAATGGTGTATGTTTGCAATGCATTATCCATCGCTTTTATAAACTCTGGCATTGCAACGTTGACTTCGGTCAATCCGGATTGACCCATTGCATTAAAATAATCAGACCAGGTGATGTGGGGCGCTATTTGTTCCAATTCTGCTGTGCTCATAATGTGGTATATGGCCTGTGGATCGCGCTGATCAATTTGCGACATTGAGGCACAGGCTAGCGCCGTTTCAATACGCATGACAATATCCGCTTCACGTTTGCTCGTTGCCACATTATCGCCCATGAGTTGGAACATTTTACTCATATGTCGGACATATTCAGATCTGATTTTTTTAAATTTTTCATCCTGTTTTAAGTAATAATCTTTATCAGGCAGACTTAAACCACCCTGTGCAACAGCAGCAATAACCTGTGTACTGTTCTTAAAATCCTGCATACTGCTGAATGTAAAAAGAGCACCAACTCCGATACGATGTAAATGCGCAATTGCTGCTTGTAAATGTGCTAAATTATCAATTGCTGCAATTTGAGCAAATTCAGAGGCCAGTGGCGTTATACCGACTTTATTAATGGTTGCCTCATCCATACCACTGTAATAAAAATCCCCTACTTTCTGTTCGATACCTCCAGACTTTGCATGTTTGTCTGCTGCAGCTTCGATCAACATCGTATGAATATCTGCCTGATTCTTTTCTTGCAAAACGGCAAATGTTCCCCAATTTGAATATTCGTCAGGAATCGGATTATTTTTTTTCCAACCACCGTTGGCATATAAATAAAAATCAACATGCACTGGAATCTGTGTATCCAGCCAATCTAAATGTAACGATTGAGCTTGTGACATGGTGGCTGTTAAAACAATAGACGCATAACCTAATAGAAGAGCTGCCAGAAAACGCATACGTAACCCTATTAAATTTTAGATACCCTAAAAATAAGAGTAGCCTGAACAACGGTTGCATGCAAATTCTAATTTGTTAAGATACGCAATAGCATACGTCAGAGGATTCACAATGGATGACTATTTATACACAATTAATGAGCGAACCATCAATTCTATTGGCAGTGCAGATAAAAAATCTGCAATTAAAGCCATAGAATCTGGCAAAATTATTTATTTCCCTCGTTATGCGTTAATACCTCAAACGAATGAACAACCCTTATTATGCGAATCAATATTGGATGCCAAACATAAGAACATTAGTTACGATTATGCCAAACAATCCATAGCAGGATTGACTAAAAAAAATAAATTAAATGCTCTCGCGCAACAATTCATGCATCGTTACGCGCTGTTTGCTAGGCAATTGGTTGATACCGTTTTACCCCAATATAGCGATGAACTCATTTGGGGACGAACCAGTTATCGTCCCGCGCAGATTTTAGGTCGACACAGTTCAAAACGTAAAGATGATACTCGTGTCCATGTGGATGCCTTTCCATCCACACCAGTGAATGGTCTGCGTATTTTTCGCGTGTTTTGTAATATAAACCCTTATGACGAACCACGTGTTTGGCATATTGGCGAAGCATTTACAAACGTGCTAAAGACCTTTTCTCCCAAGCTCCCACCTTACAGCAAAGCAAAGGCAACTCTCTTGCATCTTGTTAAAGCAACTAAAACGAAACGCTCAGCCTATGATCACTACATGCTGCATATGCATGATACGATGAAGCTAGATGATGACTATCAACAATCGTTAAAAAAGCAACGGATTGATTTCCCAACCCACAGTACCTGGTTAGTATTCACGGATCATGTGTCTCATGCAGCATTAAGTGGTCAATTTCTGCTCGAGCAAACATTTTATTTGCCGGTACACGTGATGCAAAACCCCGCATTATCCCCGCTCAAACAATGGGAATCGATAGGCGTATTGTAGATAACAAGATGGTGGGCCGTGTAAGGATCGAACTTACGACCAAGAGATTAAGAGTCTCCTGCTCTACCAGCTGAGCTAACGGCCCTCAAGCAGGTTTTATGATACCCTATCAAGCATTACATGAACAGTTTATTTCAATGATCATTTGGGAGCATGCGCTGTAATACATCATCTTTATCAATTAAATAATGTTTTACCGCTCCCGCAATATGTAATGTAATCAGAATGATGAGTATCCATGCTATGGTTGTATGACATTGCGCAAAAAAATGCGATGTCGCTTCATTGGGTTTTAGTCCAGGAATAGGCACATTGAATAAACCAAAATAAACCGGTGTTCGACCCGCAGTAACCGACATGATCCAACCACACAACGGCATCGCCAGTAAAAAAACATACATGCTATATTGCACCGAACGAGCCAACATTACTTCCCAAGTTGGTATGGTTGCAGGTAGTTTGGGTCTTCCCGTTTTGATTATCCAAATAATACGAAGCATCATTAAGATCAAAACGGTTAATCCAAACGATTTATGAATCATATACGCTGTTGGTTGCACTGTTTTTGCGAAATCGCCAAGGAAAAAACTCAACGATAGCATCATGATTACAATCAGTCCAATCAACCAATGCAATAGTTTAGAACCAGACGAATAGTAAGTCACACCCGTGTCGTGTTGCATCACATCTCCTTATGTAATTGATAGTTACGAAACCCCATAGAGCACATGGAAAGAGAAAGCTACTGATGGGTTCTGCATTTTAGACCGTTGCGCACAGGGATAGGCGCATCGATCGCAGGACGTGGATTCGTCTAAAATGCAGAATCCATCAGTAGCTTGCGATGCTGTGGTAGAGAGATAAGATACAGCATAGAAACAACGGGCCGCAAAGTTTCGTATCTCAATACCTACAAACCCTGGTCAGCCATTTGCATCGTGGCTTGCGTCAAATCCAGCAATTCACGGATTGCTACAAAAAACATCGTAAAGTTTAAAACGCTGGCCGCTTTTAAATTACTTAAAATATAATTCCAACGTTCAATTAAACTCACATTTTCCGCAGCCCAAAGCTGTAAGTGCTCCGTAAAATCAGTTTTCTTCGATTTGCCATTTAAGATGCTAACGGTTAATTGCCGCTGATGCCAATCAAAGTCATCTCGCAGCGCTTCTCGCGATAATGCTTCCCAATGATTTTCAGTCGCATGAATAATAATCTCATTGCGAATCCAGCCTAGATCTAAAAATTCACCTACATGAAAATACGCTTCAGCCGCCGCCGTCACACTTATCTTCGATTGATGAGCAATCTCGACAATGTCCATCGCTGAAAATAAGCCTCGCGTTGTGGTTAACTCTTGAGCCAGTGATTCTGGAATGCCCGCTTTGATGTATCCATCATAAAACTCATTGTAACGCGCCCGAAACTCTTCACCCAAGCATGAAGGCAATACCTTACGTAGTTCAGTCACATCATCAACATAAAGTTTAATGGTTTTACTGATGTCAAGATGCACACGTTGTGAGCGTAATACCCAGCGCGCCAAGCGTCGCAACAATCGCACATAGATCATCATGATGTTCATTTGCTCTTTTGCATCGATCTGATTATCTAAGGCTTCAATTTGTTGCCACAGTGAATCCATGTCCATGATACCTCGTGCTGTCATGTACGCTCGTACAATCGCAGGCACTGAGGCTCCGGTCTCATCTTGCATTCTAAAAATAAAGCTAAAACCCATTTCATTGAGAATGATGTTGCTGACTTTCGTCGCAATAATTTCTCGTTTTAGAGGATGATGTTGCATTTGCTTCGCAAATCGCGATTGCAATGGTTTTGCAAATGATCCAATTAGAAATTGCTTCAAATAGGGCTCTTCCGGTACATCCGATGCTAAGATTGCCTCTTTGAGAATAATTTTGCTGTAACATAATAAAACTGCAATCTCAGGACTACAAAGACCTTTGCCCTGAGATTTACGCTCCATCAGTGTTTTTTCATCAGGCAAAAATTCCAATTGTCTATCAATTTTGCCTGTTCGTTGCAGTTCGTTAATATAACGACTTTGCAACTCCACTGAACGCACAGCCTGAGAAACTGATAAATTGATCGAGCGGGTTTGTAAATAGTTTTCACGCAAGACCAACTGAGCCACTTCATCCGTCATTTCACCCAGCAGTTCATTACGTTGTTTAAATGTAAGATCACCCGCCGTCACAATACTGTTTAGCAAAATTTTGCTCTTCACTTCCTTATCTGAACAACTCACACCCGCTGAATTATCAATAAAATCTGTATAAATCAAACCGCCATTTAAGGCATACTCAACGCGCGCTAACTGAGTCAATCCTAAATTACCGCCCTCAACGACAGATTTGCAGCGTAATTGTTTACCATTAATACGAATCAAATCATTGCTGCGATCGCCTACATCTACATTGGATTCAGAGCGTGCTTTAACAAACGTACCAATTCCACCACTCCACAATAAATCAACTTTTGATTTTAAGAGACATTTAATCAGTTCATTTGGTTCAATCACCGCCTGTTTAATACCAAAAACGGCCTTCATTTCAGGGCTCACGTTGATTGATTTTGCACTACGCTCAAATACACCGCCGCCTTTAGAAATTGATTTTTTCTCATAGTCAGCCCAGGTTGAGCGAGGTAAATGAAACAATCGTTCGCGCTCAACATAACTCAACGCTGGATCGGGGTTCGGATCGACAAAAATGTGCATGTGATTAAATGCTGCAACTAATTTAATATGTTTAGAAAGCAACATGCCGTTACCGAAGACATCTCCGGCCATGTCCCCTATTCCAACCACCGTGAAATCCGTTGTTTCAATATCAAGTCCCATGTCATAAAAATGGCGGTGTACCGATTTCCAAGCTCCTCGGGCTGTAATCCCCATTTTCTTATGGTCATAACCGATCGAACCACCAGACGCAAAGGCATCTCCCAACCAAAATCCATACTCTAATGAAATTTCGTTTGCGATATCAGAAAAAGATGCCGTGCCTTTATCTGCGGCCACGACCAAATAAGGATCATCTTCGTCATAGCACACAACGGCAGCAGGTTTAACCAATTTTTCGGCCACATAATTATCGGTGATATCCAATAAACCACGCATGAATTGCTTGTAACAGTGAATTCCTTCCGCCAATACTTCCTCACGTGACATCGTCGCTACTTGTGGTTGCTTAACCACAAAACCACCTTTCGCCCCATTTGGTACAATCACCGCATTCTTCACTTGTTGGGCTTTCATCAACCCAAGAATTTCGGTACGAAAATCTTCTTTACGATCAGACCAACGCAATCCACCTCGTGCAACTTTACTGCATCGTAAATGAACGGCTTCAAAGCGTGGTGAATACACAAAGATTTCAAACATCGGATGAGGACGTGGTACGCCTGGAATAATCTTACTATTCAATTTCACTGAAATATAACTTTTATATTTTCCAGACTTATCTTTTTGGTAATAGTTTGTGCGTAATGTGCCACTGATTGCATGGACAAATTGGCGGATGATTTTATCTTCATCAAGATTTAAAACATCATCCAAATCATGCAAAATTTCTTCAGCTAATTCAGCGAATTTTGCATCACGATCTCCCAAACTAGAATAGTGAGGATCAAACCGTAATTCAAATAAATGCACTAATTTTTTAGCAATCACGGCATGATTACTCAGGGCTGTTTCAATGTATTCTTGACTGAACGTTAAACCAATTTGCTTGAAATATTTCGCATACGTCCGCAATACAGCCACTTGTCGCCAATCTAAACCTGCTGCAAGCACTAGTTGATTAAACCCATCGTTTTCAGCCTTTCCAAACCAAACACTGGAAAATGCATTTTGAAATAAGTCTTTAATTTCATCGACATTGATATGACCATCACGTACATATTGCATTGAAAAATCATTGATCCAAGTTATCTTTCCATCATCAAATTTCAAAACATACGGACGCTCGCTGATCGCTCGTAACCCTAAATTTTCAATAATTGGCAATACATCCGATAAAGGCAAGGTCATGTCGTTTTGATAAATTTTCAAACGGAAGTTTTCCGTAAACTCATCCACTGGCCGATAGAAATTCATGCACAATGTATTTTCAGGCGAGAGCTCTTCAACATGTTTTATATCAATAACTGCCGCTCGCGGACTAAAGCTCGCCGTGTATACGGTTGGAAATGCATTTTTATACCGAGCAAATAAACAATTCGCTTTTTCTTCCCCGTAGGCGCCAAACAACAAGCCCTGTAAATCTTCCGACCACGAGCGCCCAACTTCGATCAATTTCTTTTCAATGGCTTTATAATCAAAATCCACATTACCTTTTGGATCAATACGGATCATAAAATGAATACGTGCCAATACAGACTCAGTAAACATCGTTGAAAACGTGATTTCTAATGCATTAAAACTTTCAGCCAAAATAGCCTGCATATCTCGTCGCAGTTCTGTATTAAAGAGATCTTTTGGTACGAAAATCAAACAAGACACAAATCGATGGTAGACGTCTAGGCGAGAAAACATCCGAATTCGTCGGCGCTCTTGCATATAAAAAATGCCCATCGAAATTTCAAGTAATTCTTCTTCAGAAGCTTGTATTAAATCGTCTCGTGGCAGTGTTTCAAGGATATTCAGTAATACACGGCCAGCATGACTGCGAGGATTTAATTTTGAATTTTGCAAAATTGCGACCACTTTATGACGCAAAAATGGAATGTGTTTAGGATTGGTATTGTAAGCAGCGGATGTGTATAAGCCTAGGATACGACGTTCACCTATCACCTCTCCGGCGCTATTGAATCGTTTGACACCAATATAATCCGTGTACGCATCACGATGAACTCTAGATAAAGTATGTGTTTTTGAAATCACTAAAATTTGTGATGATAATGTCAATTCGCGCGCTTCAGGCGTCATGGTTGAAATATTGACAACATTAATGGGGTTCAGTTCATCTCGTAATACCCCATAACCAGTACCTGGAATCGCCTTGAGTACCATTTCTTTCCCTTCGTGCACTAATTCATAGTCACGAACACCTAAAAACGTAAAATGATGATCCTCAATCCAATGTAAAAAGGCTTTCGTTTCGGCCACTGCATCAGCATCTAATGTCTTTGGGGCATGGTTTAACTCATCTCCAATTGCACGAACCTGATCACGCATCACAACCCAATCATCAACTACCGCTCTATTTTCTTTTAAGACGTCTTGAAATTGATTCAGTAATTCATCTAACACCGCAGGATCCGTGCGACGATCAATTTCCATCAAAATCGGCGCCTCAATGATCATATTAGGTACCACATCACCTTGCCGAGGTAAAATATCAGTGACTCGATGATGTTTGTCGCGTAATAAACGAATACCTCCCATATGAACAATCAAATGTAATGCCAATCCCATGCGGCTTAAGACGATACGTAATGAATCCACCAAAAAAGACATATCATCGCAGATGACTTCCACAACAGTATGTGTCGTTTGCCAACCATTTTGCTCATCATTGGGATTATAAATACGTATCTTTGTTTCACCTGGATCACGTTGTTCGATCAAAGTCCAAAAGTTAACGGCCGCACCGTACAGATCATCAATATCCCATTCACTGAGATCATCCAAAGAAACAGTACCAAAAAATTGACGAACAAACTCAGCACATAAAACGGCTTGTTGGCCACCTATTTTTGTTTGTAATTTATGAACCACTGCATTAATAATCTGATCTTTACCTTCTTCAAACTTATGAGACATTCAATTACTCCAGAAAAGCAATGTGAGAGCGTGTTAACAATGCATACACAACACAATCTAATCACTCAATAAAAACGCGTGAACCAACCCTTACCCAATTCGCGAGCTCTATTATATCAGCATTCCGCATTCGTACACAGCCTCGTGAGCCAGGAATACCAAGTATCGTTGTATCGGGAGTACCATGGATGTAGATGTATCGAGCCAGACTATCCACATCCCCCCCTTTGTTTCGACCTAATTCTAATCCTTCCAACTGTATAATGCGTGTTAGAATCCAGTCTCGACCTGGAAATTGCGCAGCTAGCTCCGCACTATAGATTTCTCCAGTCCATTGACGAGATACAAAGACACTATTCACCGCTTGTTCTAAGCCAATGATGCGATGAATCGCATGCCAACCACGAGGTGTACACTCACTCCCCGACAGTTCGCCTAACCCATTCTTTCCTGTCGACACTGAATAGCTCTTATGTAATACATCGTCGTGGTAGCAATGCATCATTTGTTTGCTTGTATCCACTTTAATCAGCTGCTCATTATCCATGAATTCCCACCGTTTTAACATTCATAAACTCTAAAAAACCTTCCTTGGATAACTCACGTCCGTAACCCGAATGCTTTATTCCACCAAACGGTAAACGTGGATCAGAAACAACCATACTATTCACAAAGCACGTCCCCGCTTCTATTTCGTGCATTGCAAGGTATTCACCCCGCTCTAAATCGCTAGTGAATATCGCAGCACCTAATCCAAACCGTGTTTGATTTGCCAAGGAAATTGCATCAGTTTCATCCTGTGCCGAAATCATAACGAATACTGGCCCAAAAAGCTCATCATCAAATGCTGGCATGCCCGCATGCACTTCAGTCAATAAGGTAGGAGGGTAATAATATCCTGGCTTATCTGGAATTACTCCGCCCAAACGTAAGACTGCGCCGGCAGCCAAACTATCCATTACCTGCTGATGCAATGAATCACGTAAATCAGCACGTGCCATCGGTCCTAATTTAGTTTTGGGGTCCAAAGGATCACCCATTGGATACTCATTGATTAATGTCATGATTTTCTCGGCCAATGGCTCAGCCACTTCGCGCACAACAATGATACGTTTTGCAGCAATACAAGTCTGTCCAGTGTTATTTAAACGCGACGTAACAATATTGCGAGCAGCCAAATCTAAATCAGCATCAGCAAGCACGATATACGGGTCGCTTCCGCCCAATTCTAAAACTGTTTTTTTCAAATGATTGGCGGCATGACTCGCGACAACTTTTCCAGCACGTTCACTGCCGGTTAATGTCACACCAACGACCTGCTTATGCTCAATGACATATGCAGCCATCTCGTTGTCAATCACAACATGTTGAAAAACATGCTCAGGAAATCCTGCTTCTATAAACAAAGCCATAATCGCGTTACCGGTACCCGTTGTAATCGGTGCGTGCTTTAACAAAGCAACGTTTCCGGCCATAATATTGGGCGCAGCAAACCGAAAAACCTGCCAAAACGGGAAATTCCAAGGCATGATAGCAAACACAACACCCAATGGTTCATAACAAACCATACTTTTTTTCATTTCGGTTTTAATCCATTGCGGTGTCAGATAGGATGCTGCATGCTGTGCATAATGCTCACAAACCCAAGCACACTTTTCGATTTCAGCCTTACCTGCGGTGATGGGTTTACCCATCTCCGTCGCCATTAATATGGCAAACTCGGTTTGTCGTTGACGCAAACAAGTCGCTATATTCATCATTAAATCACTACGTTCAGCAATCGTTGTTTTTCGCCATGATTGAAAACGCGTGTATGCCTGTTGGATTTTCTGATTCACTTGATCTTTATTAAGAACGGGATATTGATGCACTATTTCTTCGGTCATCGGATTAATTGTCTGAATTTTCACATTTATCTCCAAATTTAATGGACATTGTTATTGTATGAATTAAAATATCCACCACATTCACAATATTTGAATAATTATGTCATTTTACAAAAAATTAGCTACTGTTGTTACAGCACTTTCGTTTGGCTTTTTCTTAAACCATGCCCATGCAGTGGACTCTTTTCCACGAGGTTGTGAGGTCACTGGATTTGGATTTAGTAAAAATTATTTGATCCTCAATGAACAAGGTGATCAAATGCTTTATCTTTTCCAAAATCATGCCGATCAGCAAATAGAGCTAGAACATTATGAAACACAAGCTGACGTATTCATGAGCCCCAAGTTAGAAAGTAAATTAGGTACAATGCATTGGGCAGCTTTCGCTTCTGACGTAGCTAACCTATACTTTCAATGTTTTATAAAACATGGTGATGAACGCGAGCTGGTCAATTGCAGCGACGTATTGGATGTTTGCCAATATCCACGAGTGAAATTTGCACTCAGCAATCAAGGCAATTATTGGGTATCAACTGATAAACCACTGGCGCAAGTTATTAAGGATGCAACAGCCAAAGGTATATTTTTACATTGGTAGTTGAATGAAGGAGAGAAAAATCATATGGCTAAAACCCCATCTGCAATGCCTCCACTGGGCACATACGCTCCAGCATTCGCCTTGACCGATGTAATCAGTGGCAAACAGGTCCAGCTCGAAAAAGTGGCCGGAAAAGTCGGAACAGTTATCTGTTTCATTTGTAATCACTGCCCTTATGTCAAACATATTATACATGAACTGCCACATATGGCTCACCAATATATGCCAAAAGGAATTCAATTTATTACCATCAGTTCTAATGATATTTCGCAGCATCCCGACGATTCACCTGAAAACATGAAAAAATTTGCACAAGAACATCAATTTCCATTTGTTTATCTTTATGATGAAACTCAAGAAGTGGCAGCAGCTTATCAAGCACGCTGCACACCAGATTTTTTTGTGTTTAATCATCAGTTGGAGCTTGTCTATCGAGGTCAATTAGATGACGCGCGCAAGGGGAATGATTTACCAGTCACTGGCGAATCGATTCGTATCGCCTTAGATTGCCTGATTAATAACAAGGCCATACCTGATGATCAAAAACCAAGTTTGGGGTGTGGTATTAAATGGCGAGCATGACTCTGATCTTAAATAACTGGACACTGCAGGTGAGTTAAACTGACCTCATTCCTAACACCAGTCGCCTCTAAATAGTGCATAATTTGATTAATGCACGTATCAACAGAAGCACTAGTGTCTATCGTAATTTCGGGATGACAAGGCGGCTCATACGGATCACTGATGCCTGTAAATGCGCTCAATTGTCCCGAACGAGCTTTAACATATAATCCTTTAGGATCTCGTCGCTCACAAATATCCAAAGGTGTTGCCACATAGATTTCCACATAATTACCATGTTGTGAAATTAACTGGCGGTTCATTTCACGCGCATCACGATATGGCGCAATAGCCGCACAAATTGCAATACCCCCTGCTTTCGTGACTTCCGCAGCAACATAGCCAATGCGTTGAATATTTAGATCTCGATCCGCTTTTGAAAAACCTAATTCAGTCGCCAAAATACGTCGCACCACGTCACCATCAATGAGCGTGATATGACGCCTTCCAAGACTTTTAAATTTAGCAACCAACGCATTAGCCAACGTGCTTTTCCCAGCCCCCGACAGTCCGGTAAAAAACAATGTTAAACCTAGTTTGTGCTTCGGTGGATGCGCATCTCGTAATACTCGAATAACATCTGGGAAGGAAAACCAGTCAGGAATGGGTTTGTTCGTTGCTAATAAATCTCTTAATGTTGTGCCTGAAAGCGCCAATGTTTTTTCAGAAGGCTTAATTTCATCCAGAAAATAATAGTTCTTTTTCTCTTCTGAATAGACCATTTCCTGAAATGGTAGCATTTTAATCTGAATTTCGTCTTGGTACGCACGTACCAAATCTTGGGCCGCATAAGGATCATAAAAAGGTTCCTGATTTTTATTCATACCAGGACCTGCATGATCACGTCCAACAATAAAATGCGTACAACCATAATTTTTCCGAATGATAGCATGCCATAATGCCTCTTTTGGGCCAGCCATTCGCATGGCCAACGGCAATAAACTTAATGTCACGCTTTGCGTCGAATAATACGGTAAAATCTTTTGATAACATCGGACACGCGTAAAATAATCGACATCGCCTGGTTTGGTCATGCCAACAACCGGATGAAGCAATAAGTGCCCTTCAATCGCCGCTGCAGCACGTAGGGTTAATTCAAAATGTGCACGATGTATTGGATTTCGGGTTTGAAAAGCGACCACGCGTTGATGCTTATTTGTAATAAAATGATCTTTCAACGCAGCCGGGGAATATCGTAGCTCGGTAAAATCATAATGAATCAATGGTTGTACGACATGAATATCACCACCCAAATACCAGGCTCCACTTTGATTCAGTACAGCATGAACACCGGGATGAGTTTGATCGAGCGTACCGAATACAGCCAGCGCTTCTTGCTGTTTATCAGGCTTCCATTTATCGGTAAGAAGCATACGCGCTAATAGCGTATTATCTGCATCATGCAATTCAATATGCTCACCTACCGCTACATTCACTGCAAATGAATCGCTGACGTCCAGTGTAATCGGAATGGGCCATAGTGAGCCGCTTGTTAGTCGGTTGGTTGATAACACACTTTCATAATCACGTTGAGAAAGAAAACCAGTCAACGGTTCAAAAGCACCGTTGCTCAGCATCTCTAAATCACAGCGTTGTTTGGGAGTTAAAATCCATTTATGAGTGTGCACTGTTCATCCTTTCCTTGGAGATAGTACGCTATGCCGAGCATCGCGAGACATCTCTTGCACATCACATTGTGCCCATGTCGGAGATCCCTCATTGCATTCGGGATTATGGAAGCGAAGTGAACGTTGAAGCCGATATATCAGCCCCTAGATCAGATCGCTTCAAAAAATGCGTTGCTTATTTTGCTGCAACTACTTCGACTTGGATCGTTGCTACTACATCACTGTGAACTTGGATTTCCACAGGATACTGGCCTACTGAATGAAAAACGCCATCTGGCATAACAATTTCACGTTTGCAAACATCATGCGACTTTGCCAATAAGGCATCTCTAATTTCATTAACACCTACTGATCCATATAACTTGCCTTCATCACTTGCCTGTGCAGCGATTACGAGTGTTATATCGTTCAATTTAGCAGCGCGTTGCTCCGCTTGGGCCAATGACTGTGCGGCTTTTTTCTCAAGCTCTGCACGACGTTTTTCAAAAGATTCAATATTTTTTCCAGTTGCAAATACTGCCTTCCCTTGTGGAATTAAAAAATTACGACCATAACCAGGTTTAACGTTCACTGTATCGCCCAATGAACCCAAATTTCTAATTTTTTCCAATAATATCACTTGCATTTTATTAACCTCTTCTTCTAGGTTTAAATGTATAAACTCTTAAATTAAACAAACTATCCAATAGTCCCAACATACTGTAAATAAGCACCATCACAAACGGTACGGCGATGAGAGGTACTATCAACAATACCACGACAAAGCGTGAGTTTTTTTTCATTAAAGCATTTGCGCTTAGGCTTAATCCCGCTAAAAGGAAGTACATGATCGGTGCAGGTAACACCATCATCGCAACCATGTTTTGTTGCAATGCAGCTGCAAATAAACTTGCTAAAATAACCAAGCCTATTTTATTCGCGCGAAACGTCAGTACTTCTTGTCGAAATCCACCAGGATTAAACAAACGTGATTGCATGGACCGCGCCATCATCAATGAAGTCATGGCAGAAAAAACCAGAGTCAGCATTTGCATACCAAACGCATAACTCGCTAACATGGTTTGATTGATACCCGATGTATCACTCAACAAATTAGCAACAAGACTTCCCGATTGCGCTTCCTTCAATATCGTTTGCAGATACAAGTATTGAGCCATCACGAATTCTGGCGCAAACCATTGTATCAGCAACGCAGATACACTAATTAGCAGAAAAAAAACACCAACCACCGCTTGCCAACTGGCTGTATAACGTAATACACAAGCAGCCATATAACAGGGGACAAACAGCGTGAACGTGTTAATCAGAGCTACAGCTGTCGAAACAGAAAGCAGCGAATAGCCACAATGAACTGCCACAACAGGTAGTAACAACGTAAACCCTTCACGCCATCCTTTTCTCAGTGTAATTAACGCAACAATCACCGTTGACAGCCACGCTGTATAGGGAAATAACGCTAATATTAACGCGTACAGCAATGCATATTGCTTATTGTCTAGCAATAATTGCGCTTGCCTTTGTACAAACCCCTTAAAGCGTGTCATGTCGGATTACCGATGGCTATCGCAGTATGGTAGTAAGCCAATCAAACGTGCATATTGAATTGCCTTTGCCATACGACGTTGATCGATTGCACTGGTACCTGTGATACGACTCGGTACAATTTTGCCCGTTTCAGTGATGTAATTTTTTAATAAATTAACGTCTTTGTAATCGATTTCACTTGTGCCATCTGACAGACGAGACATTTTTTTGCGGCGAAAATATTGTGACATAATCAGCACTCCCCTTAAGCAATTTCACGAGAATCTTTCGATTCTTTTTTCATCATCACCGATTCTGTGGTCACGGCGTGTTTTTTCTTGATGATTAAGTTTCTTAAAATGGCATCATTAAACTTGAATGCAGTTTTTAATTCATCCAAAGCGGCCTGGTTACATTCAATATTTAACAACATATAATAGGCTTTATGCACATCTTGAATTGGATAGGCAAGCTGTCTGCGTCCCCAGTCCTCTTTACGGTGAATTTTACCCTCATTTTTGGTGATGATCGCTTCATAGCGCTCAACCATACCAGGGACTTGCTCACTCTGATCAGGGTGGACAAGAAACACAACTTCATAATGTCTCATGAGTTCTCCTTATGGATTATAACAGCCTTCTCAACGACTACGCGGAGTAAGGCAAGGTTTTAAAAGCGTGCCATGGTAACTTATTTGGAAACAAATTGGAAGACCCTAGGCATTGCATCTCACGGCTGTCACATCAAAACCATCTAAACGTATCACTTAAGCCCAAAATGCCTACTTTCCACGCTTTATGCGCGGAATCCAGATCCTGAACCCAATCAAGATCGTATGGACCCTGCGCATAAAGCGCAGGATGCAGGCAAAAAAGCGGGCATTAATGTTCAAAATTTAGATGTGTTTGCCCTGACAGTCGTGTCGCCGAGACGAATAAACGTAGAATAATATAATCAATTGAACTCACAAATACGGTGGACACACTACGCTTTGTCCACCCTACCAGCATACCGCCAACTCATCTGATGTCCATTTAACTGCAACACCTTTGGCGACTCACAGGCGCTTTTCTCGTCAGGAAATGCCAGACGTACTTCTAATACATGACCCGGTAATTTCGTGTACATCACACTCACTAACCATTGATGACTGGTATAAAATATATTATCCAATCTCAATACCAAACAATTATCTCGACCTAAATCAGTGAATAAATAATAAAAGGTATCGTCTTGATTTTGAATTTTACAACCTTGATGTTGCAACAACACACTATCCATGTGAGTCAGATCGCTATCTTGGGTAACACAATGCTGCAACTGATCGATCTGTTGAGCAAGCTTTTTAGCAGTCTCTTCCAATTGATAAAAGGCGCGATGATTGGCTATTAATTGATTGATCATTTTAAATTCCAAATAAACAGCTTGCAACGAAGTTAAAACCAGAATGGACAAAAGACTTATCATCAATACTGTGGTTAATAAAATAAATCCTCTTGACCGCATCATGACATACGTGCCATTGTTTCTAATGTTTGTGTTTTCCCATCTCGCAAGTTGAGCGTAATACTGACATACGTATGACCAGCAAATTGTTGTTGATGAACACTCATGCCATTCACTAACGATGTTAATTCTTCCGGATGCTGTGCGCTATAAGCCAACGAACCTTTATTATTTATAAAGAATGATTCTTCCAACCATGGCCCAATATAAACCGGCGATCGATACGTAAAAAATAACGGGTGCTGTAGACGAATCCATTGCCCATGAGACGTTTGTTCGGTTAATTCAATATGACGCACTTCCGCATGATAACAATCAGCGATCAAGATAGGTTGGTTTTTTGGTAATACAGTATGTGAGGCAGTTTGTATGTCGCGCCCATGAGGTGTGGTCGACACAAGTAAAAATTGATCACTCATCCGATTGACAGACAACCGATTATTGGTTGTTGTCAGTGCAGTTAGTCGAACTTGATCACCGCGTTGATCGCTTGTTTCTAAATGATGAATGGGCAAGCAAGGTGTGAATCCGGCTTTGCGAATACTCATGCGCATCAATTCAGTGACCCATTGTACTTCTGCTATGTCTTCAATGCGTTTTTCAGTCCATTGATATTGGCGCTTCACTTGTACATAATGCTGCATTAACCCAGTCATGATACAACTGATCAAAAACAAACTAATGCACAATTCAATTAAACTAAAACCTCGCTCTTTTAGTTCCATATCATTGTCATGTTGAATCATCGTGTCAAAACGACTGTATAACTGATGTAACCATTGATTCACTTGCCATTGTTGTTTTAACAGAGCCAATGACAAACCCATGATTAACAATAATGAGACCAAAACTTCGGCTATTGAAAAGCCACCATTCCTTTGCATCATTCATTCCTGAGGTTGGATACACCGCGAGCGTATCATGCGCAGCGGCTGAGTTCAAATGACAAGGCAAACACATCATCTGATCAATAAAAAATTGATCCGTCTGAACTGCAACCGTTAGGGAGCGGATCAGATAAATAGCTTGAAATTTTTTTCATGCGCAGCACCGAAATAGCTTGAGCATCTGATCAGTATTCCATTAAGATGAAATCATTATCACGATGATAGCATTCATATGACCAATCATTTCATCAAACTAACTCACCCCGGTATTCAATCGCTCTCACCTTATGTACCTGGAAAAACGATCGAAGAAGTTGCGCGTGAGCAAGGGATTACAGATATCATCAAACTCGCCAGTAATGAAAATGCTTGGGGATGTAGTACTGCTGTTCATCGCGTGCTCACTGAACTTTCCAATCAAATGATCTCACTCTATCCTAATTCAATTAGTCATCCATTTCGGGATAAATTGGCACATTTTCTTGGTGTGAAAACCAATATGCTTACATTAAGTAATGGCTCAGATTTAATCATGTGCCTATTGTTAATTTGTTTTGCTTTGCACAGCGATAAACATGTATTAACACATGACTACGCCTTTAGTACTTATGAGATTCAGGCAAATACATTAGGTATTCCCATTTGTATTACCCCCACTCATAACTGGCAAGTCGATATTGATGCCATGATTAACACCTGCACGACAAAGACCGCGCTGATTTTTCTCGCTAACCCAAATAATCCAACCGGATTATTAATTCCACATGGAGAAATTAAACGCTTGATTGAATCGATCCCCAAAACCACGATTCTGGTACTCGATGAAGCATATTACGAATATGCACGCACCGTCTATCAGGCTAATTCAATTGAACTCTTAGCAAAGCACCCCAATTTGGTGATCACACGCTCATTTTCTAAAGCATATGGTCTAGCTGGTTTACGATTAGGGTATGCATTAGCTGACCCTGACATAACAAAACTGCTCTATAGCGTTCAACTACCTTTTGCCGTCAATCATGTCGCGATGGCCGCTGCAAGTGCTGCCATTGATGATCAGGCCTTTATAGAACGAACAGTGGAATTAACCGCGCAAGGACGCCAACAATTGCAACGCGGTTTGGATAAATTAAATATCGCTCATTTGCCAAGCACTACTAATTTCATTACCATGGATTGCGGTATGGATGGTGGAATTGTCTTTCAACAATTGCAAACCTACGGTATTATCGTGCGACCCTTGCATGCGTATCGTATGGATAATTATATACGAGTTACCATCGGTACTGCAGAGCAGAATAAACGATTTCTCGAGACAATAGCGCTTATACTCAATAAGGATACATCACCATGACAAGCGATTTAGTGAATAAACATTGTGAATCTTGTGAAGGGATTGGCCAGGCATTAACTGCCGAACAAATCAACAACCTAATGCCACAACTGGCTAAAGGCTGGGAAGTCATTGCCAATCATCAGGAAATTAAACGTTCATTTTCGTTTAAAAATTTTTATGAAACCATGGCATTTGTCAACGCTCTGGCGTGGATAGCTAATGTTGAAAATCACCATCCCGATCTAGAGGTCGGTTATAACTACTGTCACGTACGCTTTTCTACTCATGCGCTGGGAGGGTTATCACAAAATGATTTCATTTGCGCTGCAAAAACGGACCGATTGCTGGCTTCCTGATATTATGGGAGCTATCAAGGCCGCTCGTCTGACTCTTTGCGTTTTGTTACCAGAAAATCATTGCTACTTAATCCCATCGCCACAGCTAACGCTCCAGCAACATAAATCGATGAATAAGTACCGATCACGATGCCAATGATTAAGGCTAACGAAAAGCCATGGATGGTTTCTCCACCGTATACAAACAACGCCACGACAACAAATAAAGTCAAAACCGAGGTCATAATCGTTCGCGACAAGGTTTGATTAATAGATATATTCATAATCTCGATTGGATTCGAACGACGTATTTTTATAAAATTTTCACGCACTCGATCAAAGACCACAATCGTATCGTTTAACGAATAACCAATCACCGCCAATAATCCAGCCAACGCTTTCAAATCAAACTCAATATGAAACATGGCAAATATTCCAAGAATTAATACCGGATCATGAATCAGTGCAATGGCTGAACTAAATGCCAAACGATATTCAAAGCGTACTGCGATGTAAATCATCGTTGCTAATAACGATACCAGAATAGCCAACGCACCTTTTGTTGCCAATTCTTCACCCACTTGAGGTCCTACAAAGTCCACTCGCTGTTTGGTAGCGCCCGGCAGTGCTGCCATCAATTTATCAACTAATCCTGCCTGCTCCACATCGGCATGCGGTGCGATGCTGATTAAGACATCGTTGGAATTGCCATAACTAATCACTTGCGCTTCTTTAAATCCAGCTTGATATAAACTATCACGAATAGCTGGAAGATTAGCTGCAGAAGTATAAGTGATCTCAACCTGTGTACCACCCGTAAAATCCAATCCCCATTTTAAACCATTAACACACAAGGCAGTGATTGATATGATAAAAATAAGGATAGAGAGCAACGCAGTCCATTTGCGCGCACCCATAAAATCTACATTTGAATTTGGATTAAAAAATTCCATGACAACCTCTCTTTATATCCCGATCGATAATTGTTTCACTTGACGACCGCCATAAATGGCATTAATCATGGCCCGTGTATAAGTGACGCCAGTGAGCATGGATGTCAATAAACCAATCGACAGCGTCACAGCAAATCCGCGAACAGGTCCTGTTCCAATTGAAAATAAGACTATCGCCACAATAAAAGTCGTGACATTCGCATCCAAAATGGTTGAAAACGCCCGCTCATAGCCTGCAAAGATAGCAGCCTGCGGTGATAAACCATGACGTAATTCTTCACGAATTCGCTCATTAATCAACACGTTGGCATCGACAGCCATCCCCACGGTTAATACGATACCCGCAATTCCAGGCAATGTCAGGGTCGCCCCAATCATCGACAATAAAGCACACAACAGGATTAAGTTCAGAACTAATGCAATGTTAGCGACTAAACCAAATAATCGGTAATAAACAAGCATGAGGACTAAAATCAATCCCATGCCGACTTCCAATGAAAACATACCGCGTTGAATATTTTCTTTACCCAATGTTGGCCCGACCGTGCGCTCTTCAACAGGGTAAATCGCAGCAGGCAACGCACCTGCTCTCAGTAACAACGCAAGATTACTCGCTTCCTTACCGTCTGTTAACCCGGTAATTTGAAAGTTACTGCCTAATGCATTTTGAATGACTGGAGCACTGATAACACGTTCATCACGATGTGTCACACGCTTTTCCACACCATCAACCATCTGCGTCGTTGTTTTGGTTTCCACAAAAACAATTGCCATGCGTTTACCAATATTTTCGCGTGTTACTTTGGTAAAAAACGTTTCGCCACCACCGCCGAGTTGAATTTGCACAGCGGGTGTTGCGGTTTGTTGATCAAAACTTGAAACAGCGCTGGTGATGGAATCACCGCTTAAAACAACCTGACGTTTTAACAAAATTGGATTACCATCCATTTTATACAGCTTACTGGTAATCGGCACTGCCCCCGTACGCTCAGCAATCAATGGATCGTTATCTGAATCCACTAAATAAAATTGCAAAGTCGCCGTTCCACCTAAAATTTGTTTTGCCCGTGCAGCATCCTGAATCCCTGGTAAATCCACCGCAACTCGAGTCGCTCCTTGTTGCTGAACTACCGCCTCACCAACACCAAGCTCATTCACACGATTACGTAAAATGCCCATGGTCTGCTCAATGGTATTTTGGCGAATGGCATTGAGCTCGGCATCCGTCAACGTAGCAGTCAATGATGACGTTTTCTTTGAAGGATGATAATCTAAACCCGTGAACTTTTGATTAAGCTCCGTAATCGCATCGTCCAATTGTTCCGGTGAACGGAATCGTACGTCGATGCCCTGATTTGCGACATAACGAATACCTGAGTACCGCATGCCCGCTTCACGTAAATCCTGACCAATGTTTTTCATTAGTCCTTCATAACGTCGATTCACAACACTATCAATATCCACTTCCAAAAGAAAATGCACGCCACCACGCAAATCAAGTCCCTGCTTCATTGGCTCAGCATGAATTGCCATGAGCCAAGCCGGTGTTGATGGCACTAGATTCAATGCAACCGTGTAATCGGATCCCAAACCATTTTTTATCACATCACGTGCTAGCAACTGCGTATCCGTTGAATGAAACCTCACCTCTATTCCATCTGATTTTAACTGAATTGAACGATACGAAATTGCAGATTTCTTCAATAATGCACTCACTTGTTCTTGCAAAGCGTGGGGATCAACTGCTGCGGAGGAGGAAACTTGCACAACGGGATCTTCACTGTACAAATTAGGTATTGCATACAGTAAACCAATGACCACGATGATTACTAACGATATATTCTTCCAGAGTGGATATTTATTTTGCATTTCGGCACGACTCACTTACAGAGATTCAACGGTACCTTTCGGTAATACGGTTGTTACTGAACCGCGTTGTAGCATTATTTCCACACCCGAAGCAATCGCTACTTTGACATACTGATCATCTAGACTCACAACCTTCGCTAAGATACCACCAGCCGTCACCACTTCGTCGCCTTTTTTCAACTTACTGATCAACTCACGATGTTGTTTAGCTCGTTTATTTTGTGGGCGAATTAACATGAAATAAAATAAAACAAAAATAGCCGCAACCATCACCAATGAAAAAGTTCCATCAGACTGCGGTGCAGCTCCTGCAGCAGCCATGGCATCACTCACAAAAAAGCTCATTGTTATCTCCTCAAAAACGTCCTCATGATTGGAAGCACATCATAGCGAGATTTCCGCTTGACGTAAATGATTGATCTGAAAAACATTATGCTGAATTAAAAATCGTTGACACAGTAAAGGAGTATGTTGCAAGAGGTGGTGCAAATAGGCACGCGTCAATTGCTGTTCACATGTTAAACACTGACAGATGGGATCAATCACGGCAAACTGCATCGCTTCCGAATCGTGCGTTAAATCAATCACACCCTCTTGATGATAAACGAGTCCTTGATACGCATCATGAGCAGGCGCATTTGATTCGACATAGCAGACATCAGTCACATCGCATCGTTGAAGTAAATTCAGATCACCGCGTACATACCGTGGATAATTTGGATAAACATTGAGTCGTTGTAACAATTGACTCTCATCACATTCATTTTGATCGATGTAAATCCCATACGCTCGATCAGTAGTGTTCTTTGGGTAATCAGCAACTGAAAAAAACGGCAACACCGTATCAGGCAAGGCCAACCACAACCGTTCATCTTCACGACAAAATCCGTGAGGTAAAATGACATATTGTGGAGATAATCGAAGGATTAAATCAAGTAAATCATGGGCTGTATATTGCGTCATGCTGCCATCATAACGTGAATGAAGCGAATACAGCCCATGCGCATCGCGGGTAAGATCCGCGACATTTAGCACCAATGATTTTGGCCATCCCACATAAGTCGCTAAATTTGGAAGCGTTTTTAAAAAAGTAATCCCTGGTTTCATCAATAAGGCTGATAACGCATAAGCGACAATCTCGACCCCAGCATCGATCCAGTTGGCCGCAGTCAAACAGGATCCAGCCTGCGTCGATAATTCAGGTATAAAACACGGTTTCATAATAATAAACTCGCATCACCATAACTAAAAAAACGATAACGCTGCTCAATGGCAATCCGATATAATTCCATCGCTTGCTCATGCCCGATGAATGCTGACACCAACATGAGTAACGTCGATTCTGGCAAATGAAAATTGGTAATCAGTCCATCACACAGTTGAAATTGATATCCTGGATAAATAAAAATAGCTGTATCACGCGTGCATGCCTGTAGTTCACCATCGCACATCGCACTCTCTAGACTGCGTAACGCGGTAGTGCCTACTGCGATCACACGCCCACCCGCTTGTTTTGTTTTTACAACCGCATCACGCAACGCTTCGCTCACCGTAAAACGTTCCGAGTGCATTTTATGATCGAGAATATTGTCACACCGCACTGGCCTAAACGTACCCGCCCCCACATGCAACGTCGCATACGCAATTTGAATGCCTTTCGCTTGCAACCGCTGCATCATCTCATCATCAAAATGTAACCCCGCTGTCGGTGCAGCCACAGAACCTTTATGACGCGCATAAATGGTTTGGTAACGATTTAAATCCAAAGATTCATCTTCACGCGTAATATAAGGTGGAAGAGGAATGTGACCGATCGCATGCAACATCATATCTACATCGCCATTCAATTGGCAATGATACAAATCATCCGTCTTCTCAAGAACCGTGAGTTGCCAATCCTGTGCCAAACGAATCACCGCACCCGGTTTTGGTGATTTACTCGCTTTAATATGCGCCCAAAACTTATCATGCCCCAGCAAACGCTCCACAAGTAACTCCACCTTGCCACCGCTTGCCTTTTCACCATATAATCGTGCTGGAATCACTCGGCTATCATTCATCACCAGCAAATCATTTGCGTCTAAATAATCAGGTAAGTTCTTAAAAGCTTGATGCTCATGTTGACCTGTCGCACGACGGTAAACCAGCAAACGAGAATCACTACGTGCAGCCAAAGGATACTGCGCAATCAACTCAGCAGGGAGATCAAAATTAAATGCAGATTTTTTCATGGCAGCGATTATATAATGTCTATCTAACACTGTAAAACATTCTTGTGTGAATAGGTCACTCCGTGTTAATGTCTTAATTTGCTTCAATTTTAAACGGTATCATTCATGCGCCAGATCGTGACTAAATTTGGAGGAACCAGTGTTTCCTCTCGTGAAACATGGAATCATATTTTAGCCATCACGCAAAATCACTTAAAAAATGGTTTGCAACCCATCATCGTTTGTTCTGCGCTCACACAGGCTTCGAATAAATTAGAGCAAGTGATTGAAGCCGCTTTAGTCAATAAACACCAACCATTACAAACCGAGCTGACGACCAACTATCACGAACTGGCAAAAGCACTGGAGGTTGACCCTGATCTCATTCAACTGGATCTCGAGCAACTCCAACAATGGCTAACCGGTATCGCCCTTTTACGCGAAGCCCCTGCCAAAACACATGCTCAAGTCCTAAGCCTAGGCGAATTAATGATGACTCGTTTGGGACATGCCTTTTTAACAAAACAAGGCATTCGTAGCCTATGGTTTGATGCTCGCGAAGCATTAACCGCTGTCCCCATCCCAGGTGATGATAAGGCCCAATACTGTACCGCACGTTGTGCCAGTGATGCCAATCCGGAATTAGCACAGCAACTACTCAACAGCGGCGCAGAAGTCATTATAACCCAGGGCTTTATTGCTGCAAATGCGCAAGGCGAAACGGTCTTGTTGGGACGGGGCGGTTCGGATACCTCAGCCGCATTGATCGCGGCGATTTTAGATGCCAGTACCTGTGAAATTTGGACCGATGTTGCCGGCGTTTATACCGCCAATCCTCATCAACTACCTCATGCACGGTTATTAAAACAACTCAATTACGACGAAGCACAAGAAATTGCCTCGATGGGTGCAAAGGTATTACATCCGCTTTGCATTCCACCGGTGCGCAATGCCAATATCCCCATGGTTGTTAAATACACCTGCATGCCCGAGCATTCTGGCACGCGCATTTTCAGAGAAAGTGACGATGAAGCACCTCCAATTAAATCCATTCAAGTAAAACACAGCATCACGTTGATTTCGATAGATACCGTCACCATGTGGCAACAAATTGGTTTTTTGGCTGATGTGTTCGCTAAATTTAAACAGCATCAATTTTCCGTGGACTTGCTGGCCTCCTCTGAATCCAATATCACCCTCTCATTAGACAATAATATCAAACAACCCAACCGGGTAGCATTGGATAATCTGATTGCTGATTTAAATACATTTGGCCGTGCAAAGGTCATCGAACCATGCAGTGCCGTCAGCTTAGTTGGTCATCATATTCGCCGTGTCCTCCCTCAACTCGGGTCTACTCTAGAAGTATTCGATGATCAACAAGTCCATTTGATGTCGTTGGCATCCAATGATCTCAATTTAACCTTTGTCGTGGATGAATCAAAAGCAGATAAACTTTGTCAAAAACTCCACACGTTACTCATTGAAAACAACCCACAAAGCTTTTATTACTCGAAAAGCTGGCACGAAGAATTTGGTGAACCTGACATACGACCTACCCCATGGTGGGAAAACAAGCGTGATGCGTTATTGGCATTGGCAAGCACACAATCACCCTGTTACGTCTATGATTGCCAAACACAAGCCAAAAAAGCGGATGAATTGCTCTCGTTGAAATCCATCAATCAATTATTTTATGCCATCAAAGCTAATCCACACCCTAGCGTGTTGCAAACATTATTTCACAAAAACATTGGCTTTGAATGTGTATCGCCTCAGGAGTTGGATTTGGTTTTGCAATTATTTCCAACCATTGATCCCCATAAAATTCTGTTCACACCTAATTTCGCCTCTAAATCGGAATACCAATACGCCTTATCCAAAGGCTGCTATCTCACCATTGATAGCTTATATCCATTGGAGCATTGGCCAGAATTATTTCAGGGGCATGATATCATGCTGCGTGTTGATTCAGGTTGTGGTGCAGGGCATCATAAATTTGTATGCACCGGAGGCAATGAATCCAAGTTTGGAATACCGAGCACAAGCCTTGATGAAACAGTGCAATTGATTAAGCAACATCAAATCAATGTCATTGGATTACATGCTCATTCAGGTAGTGGTATTTTATCGCCTGATTTATGGCAACAAACGGCCCTCATGCTCGCAGCTGAAGTCAATCGTTTTCCGAATATCAAATACATAAACCTCGGGGGTGGTCTGGGTATAGCAGAGAAACCTGGGCAACAACCATTGGATATGCAAGCGCTGGATGAGTCTTTGCTAGCCGTTAAATCACGCTATCCAGCGATCGAGCTCTGGCTTGAACCAGGTCGTTTTTTTGTTGCTGAAAGTGGCGTGCTACTCGCAAAAGTTACACAATGTAAAGAAAAAGGTAAAGTACGTTTTGTCGGTGTTGAAACGGGGATGAATTCCTTGTTGCGCCCCGTTTTATATGGGGCATACCATAATATCGTTAATTTGACGCGCTTGAATGAGGAAAATAAAGGCTTTGCTCACATCGTCGGCCCGATTTGTGAATCAGGCGATACCTTGGGTTATGATCGCGTACTGCCTGACACGTCAGAAAACGATATCATTTTGGTTGCCAATACCGGAGCTTATGGCCATTGCATGAGCTCATCATATAACTTAAGACCGCCTGCGCAGGAAATTATTTTGGAATGATAGTTGACGAAAAACAACGCGCTCAGGCAATTGATATCAGTCAATCCTACATCGTCCAAGCGCCAGCAGGCTCAGGCAAAACTGAGATTTTGACTCAGCGCTTTTTAAAATTGCTAAGTGTTGTCGATACCCCCGAGCAAATCATTGCATTAACCTTTACCCGAAAAGCCGCCAATGAAATGCGTGAGCGAATTGTTCGCGCCTTACAACGCGCTGCACGCCATGAACCACCCCAATCCGATCATCAACAACGGACGCAAGAATACGCTAATGCAGCATTGACACGTGATCGCGTCATGGACTGGCAACTGCTCAAACAACCCGCCCGCTTACGTATTATGACCATTGATTCACTCTGCCAATTGCTAGCTACAGCAATTCCGCTGCAAAACAATCACGTTCATTATGCCCAAATCAGCGAACATCCCAAAGCCTTGTATTTAGATGCGGCTCGAGCATGCTTACAATGCGCAACAGACGATGCAGCCTATCATGGTGCATTAAAAACACTGTTTTATCATCTCGATAATCGCCAAGATCATGTGTTGTCTTTATTGTGCGACCTGCTGGCCAGGCGCGATCAATGGTTACATCTCTTGTATCAAGCGCGCACGCAAGATAAGGCGGTGTTTGAATCAGCTATTGCCTGGATAGAGCAACATGAATTATCGCGATTTTGCCAGGTTTTACCTCTAGAATTGGCACACAATCTGATGGCACTTGTACGAAAATTGGTAAGCATCAGAGACCCGAGCCGTTTTCTCAATACCGACTCACTGCAAAACTGGACATCACTTGATCAACTCGATGGTCAGCTTGCAACACAACTGGCAACAATACTTCTCACCACACAACAAACGCTACGCAAAGGCTTCGATCATCATGTTGGTTTAAAACGCGGTGTATGTTCTGACCATGACTATGATCAACTGAAAAAGGACAGTCAATGCGTATTGACCCAGCTCGCGGAGTTACCTGATTTTCTTAACGGCCTCATTCGGATCAGCCAATTGCCCAAACCTCACTATGACTCCACACAATGGCGTGTGCTACAAGCCTTATTTAGCTTATTACCACTGCTTGTCGCGCATTTACAACTTTTATTTAGCGAACAAAATACCGTGGATTTCACCGCCATTGCACACCAAGCACTCCAAGCCTTAGGTGATGAACAAATCCCAACGGATTTAGCACTTTATTTCGATAATCAAATTCAACATCTTTTGATTGACGAGTTTCAAGATACATCCATTCAACAATTTCAGCTCATCAGTCAATTGGTCCAAGCATGGGAACCTCAAGATGGGCGCACCCTGTTTATTGTCGGTGATCCCATGCAATCGATATACCGTTTTCGATCGGCCGAGGTTGGCCTGTTTTTACGTACACAGCAACAAGGAATTGGACCCGTATCGCTCATCTCGCTTGAGTTAAGCTGTAATTTTCGTTCGACTGCTACTATTGTAAATTGGGTCAACCACCAATTCAAAACCATCTTCCCAAATCACAATGACATCGAATCAGGTGCTGTATCATTCCACACCTCAACTTATATAAAACCTGCCGATTCAACAAGTGATGTTAAGGCATTTGAATTTGCCCACAAAGGTGATGAAGCCGTTGCCTTAGTTGAGCACATTAATAAGCAACTGGTATCCTATCCGCATGATCAGATTGCTATATTAGTGCGCTCACGCAACCAACTTCCGGCGATTATAGGCTTACTTCGCGAACGTAATATCCCATTTCAAGGTGTTGATATCGACTTACTGGCCAATCTGCCTCATCTACGTGACGTTTGGTCTATCACGCAGGCTTTGCTCATGCCAGCCAATCGATTAGCGTGGTTGGCATTATTACGTAGCCCATGGTGTGGATTAACGCTCATTGATTTGCATTGCATTGCTCATGTGTCAAACGGACAATCTATCTATCATACGCTTTCGAAACCTGAACACATCGCGCAGTTATCGCCAGATGGCCGAGCGCGTGCGTCGTTTATTTATTCGATATTCAATCAAGCATTCATGACCCGCCATCAACAATCATTAGTCGACTGGATTAGAGCAACGCTGCAGGAATTGCATCTCGATCACATACTCAGCGCGGCTCAACAAGAGGATTTAGAGCAATACTGGTTGCTACTGGAACAATTTGAACAAGATGGCCAACTGGCTGATCTCCAATCGTTTCAACGTGAATTTAATGCACTGTATTCGAAAAAAGTAATACCTGCCCGCTTGCAAATCATGACCATTCATAAATCCAAGGGTCTGGAGTTCGATTGCGTCATATTACCAGGTCTGGGTTCAAAACCCACTCACCGTGATACACCATTATTTCGTTGGTTGACCTTACCCACCCAACAAAACAACATTCGATTATTATCGCCCATTAAGGCCGCTCATGAGGAAACGTGTCTTTTATATGATTATTTAGGTCGCCTCGATGATGAAAAAAATGCATACGAATTACAACGTTTACTTTACGTTGCCGTCACTCGCGCTAAAAAAAGACTTTATTTATTCGATCACCATCTGACTACACGTCAAGGAAGTTTTCGATATTTATTAAAACAACAATCATTTACCCCCCCAAACCAAGCTATCCTCAATGCATCTGATGAAAAAGCGCGAGGGTCTATTGACAAGTCCCCGGCTACGTTTAGCGGCGTAGAGATAGAGATGAATGATCCACAAACTCTAACCTATCCTAAACTCTATCGTCTACCCAGCCAATTTTATGCTATCGGAAACCAAAATCCCGAGACAAGACATCGCAAACTAAGGTCTGTTGACAATTCATTCTCAATGCAGTCCCCGCCTACGCCCCGCAGTTTGTCCGCTGAATCCATGGACCCGGCGGATAAACCACGGGGCGTAGATATAGAGGTACATTGTCAACAGCTCCTAAGTTCTTCTGCAAATAATCAACAGCTCTCATCAAGCATTCCGAAACTCATTGGGATTGTCGCTCATCGATTATTACAATGGATCTGCACTCATCATCCCCACACGCCACAAGATATTCCCTGGAATTTGGCAAAACAACAACTGATTTTCATGGGCTTTACAGGCGATGAATTCGATAGCGCGATGATACAACTGCAACAGCAGCTCACAAACTTATTTCACGATCCAATTGGCCAATGGATTATGCGGGCACATCATGAAGAACAAAATGAATATGAGCTGTTTATTCATTATCATAACGCGTTGACAACACGCATCATCGACAGAACATTTTATGATCAAGGATCACGATGGATCATCGATTTTAAGACAGGCCATCATGATTACCTTACAACACAAGATCATCCTAGACAAATCAATGAATATGCCTCATTATTAATATCGAGCTCGACATGCCCTATTCATTGTGGACTTTATTATTTGGCAACCAATCATTGGATAGAATGGGTGTATACGGAAGACGTATCATCACCATGCGAAGGCTGACGACGCGCAGTATCCAGAGCTAAATGGTCACAGATGAAAAAGTGAGATATCAACAGGAATTAATGGGCTCTGTACACGACAAAAAATAAATTGCCTAATTTTTGTCGTCCCCGCGAAGGCGGAGAACCATGCTGACGGTGGTATTGTTCCTCATTAAAGATGGATTCCCGCCTTCGCGGGAAAGACATAATCGTTTTTGTCGTGTAAGATTAATGGGAGGAAATATGTCTAACTACATCTACATCGCCATCGGGTTATTTGTTTTAGCTGCATTCATGGGATTAATTGTACTAATCGAAATCTTATCCGATCGCCCCACTCCCAAACCCGCTGTTTTTGCTCATGGGACCTTCGCAGTCGTTGCTTTACTCCTGCTGCTTTTTGTGGTCGTCAAACAACATGGTGGCGGCCCGGTCATAAGCCTCTCGATTCTTGTATTAGCCGCATTGGGTGGGCTCACGCTATTTACAATTGACATGCAGAAAAAACCCATTCCTAAATGGCTGGCTTTAGTCCATCCATTTGCCGCGGTGATTGGTTTAATTGCATTAGTAGCTTACGCATTATTTTAACCGAGTTGTTTTACTTCACATCAACCATAAGGGACTATCTATGAAAAAAATAAATGCTCTTGCTATGCTTTCGTTATCCGGTGCTGTGTTATTAACAGCGGGTTGTACACAAGACCAAGCCGAAACATCACCCTTGTTATCGCCTTTTTATGCCACTGCGTCCATGGTTTCCAAGCAACAAGTAGAAGATAGAAAAATTGTTGACATCATCATGACCGTTGATAAAAACGAAATCGCAGCAGCAAATGTCGCAGCCACCAAACAAATTAATCCCAGAGTAAAACGTTATGCCGCGTATTTACATCAACAGCACGAGCAAAATTTAAGTCAATTGGTCGCACTGGCTCAAAACAACGACTTGCAACCGCTTGCTTCTACCACCTCAAGTGCATTAGTTAACGATGGCCGGCAGGAATTAAAAATGTTGAATGGATTAACTGGTTCGGCATTTGAAAAAGCTTACATTAAAGCTATGATTGACGGACATAAAGCAGGCCTCAAACTCATTGATACCACACTATTACCACAAGCCAAAACCCCCTCATTAAAATCATTTCTGAAAACAACAAGAGAAATGGTTGTGCATCACCTAAGAAGCGCTATTCGCTTGCAACATGAATTAAAATAAGTGCATGACTCATATACCGCGTTTAAACGCGGTATATGAGTCACCGACATCATTACATTTTCAACGAAGCAGACACATAAGGACCATTCACGGAGAAAGTATTCGTAGTTTTCATTAAACTTTGCAAAAAGATAGCGCCTGAATTTATACCACCATGGCCAATTTCTGGAGAAGATGCAACAAACGTTGAAGGCACATAGTTTTGAATAGCATCAACATACACAGCTCCCATATATCCACCCTCAATCGATAAAGATCGATTATTGCTCAATTGATGACTGTATTTCATTGCCAGCTTTGCGTCCATGGATGGCACAACTTGTGCATAGCTTCGATGAGAAATACTTTGTCTCCCTGCAGCAATTCCATCGCTGGCTAAGAAATCTGATGAACCATTATATATCGAATTCGTCTGCTGCGTCCCGAGTAAAACACCCCCAGCAAGCCCACCAACAATTTCAATATGATGATAGACCGGATACATTCCATCCATCCCAAGTCGTACCCCTGCACCATTAAATCGCGATGTATAATCACTGACAAATCTTAAATTACCGGTGCCAGTAAACGTTGTCGTTAATTGCTCTTGTAACCAAAGCCCACTAATTCCAAGGAAAATACGCGTTTTGAGCTTAGGATCAATGTTAATATGCTGGCCAAAATCGCCATTGAGTACATCGTAGTCATATTTCATTTGCCCATATGCATTTCTCACGCGACTATCATACGGACCAATTTCTGAAGCGGGCCCCACCATTTGGAAGTACGGCGGCCTAGAATTATCTGCTGTCGTTGCATTCGTGTCATTTGTTCGCAAATGAGTCCAATTAAGATTGACGTCTCTTCCTGAATCTTGAAAAACATGTCGTCCATTTAAATAAAACCCAGGCGTGAAACTTGCATTAATATCCCTAACTTTCCAATGCGGTTGGTCAGAGGGTGTGGGCACAGAAGAATTAAACGGAAGGGTTAATACCGCATAGTCTGCATTACCACTAGGACGCAGGAAAACAGCTCCTCCGGTGATCTCGTTGGACTTAGGTAAATTGGGTGCGTAAATATCAAACCTTTTTTCCACGGCTCCCATCTCTCCGGCAAAGCAAGATGAAACCGAGTTAAGCGCAACAATACATAGAGCAAGATAAGTCTTTTTTATCATCATGTTACATCCCTTTAATTGATTTAAACGTAGTCTGCAGTAGCAGCAATCTGAAGGTGACCTCATGGTCTAGACCATGGGGTCACCTTCAACGACACCCAAAACTCGCATAAGAGTACATGATTATTTCTTGAAATCAAGAGGTTTTCATGCACTATTCATGCTGCCGAGCTTTAGCAATCGCTTTACGAAGCGCTGCCGCCTCATCGGATTGTGCTGGGACTTGAGCTAACAAACGTTGCCAATAATCAATCGCTTGTTGATACAGATGACGCGAATAGGCATCCATGGCTAACATGGCTAACGCATCCGGTTGCTTGGGATCATTTTGTAGTACGTCAGACAACAATTGCCGGGCCTTTTCAGCAAATGATTCATCACCTTGTCCGAATAAACTTTGCGCATAATTCACACTAAATAACGCATCATTTGGCTGCAATTGATGCGCCGTAGCAAAGGCTTGTAATGCCAAAGTCGATTCACCTTGGCTTACATATAATCGACCTAATAAATACCATCCCTGCGCACTGGTTGGTTTTTGCTGTAAATGGGCCTTGAGTTTATCAATCAGCTCGTGAGGGCCTTTAACCGATTGCAACATAGCGCGCACGCGTTGTTGATTTGCTACTTGCCGTAAATAGGCATGTTGCTCGGGCCACGCACCCCAAATCCAATAAGCTAAACCGACCACCCCTAGCACACCACAGCCAAATAACATCATGCGTTTCGCCATTTGTTTACGCCAAGGCAAAAAAACAATCACCAAACCCAAGCTAGATAAAACGATACAACATGCTAACAACCCATACTCAAGCATGCTTCTCTCTCCTAACACAGGTAAAATAAAACACCAGCAAGCCCACACCGAGAAATAATAATGGACCAAACCACAATAGCAACGTCACTGATTTCACTGGTGGTTTAAATAAAATAAAATCACCATATCGCGCCGTTAAATAACGAATGATGTCATCATCTGACTTCCCTTCAGAAACCAACTGATATACTTCTCGCCGTAAATCCTTAGCAAGATCAGCATTAGAATCAGCTAAATCTTGGTTTTGACAAACAGGGCAACGCAGATCAGCTAATAAATGATTAAACTGCGCGGTCTGTTTTGGCTGACTGAAAGGATATAGCGTGTTGCTATACCCCAAGGGCAGCCAGAGCATCAATAATATAATTAATCGTCGTTGATATTTAAGCACGTTGTTGATGCCCCTCCAACTGCTTTATCCTCGGCACAAATTCATTTTGCCAAACCATGGCATTCAACACGCCGGCGTGTCGATAGCGAATGATGCCTTGCTGATCAATCAAAAATGTCTCCGGAGCACCATATACCCCCAAGTCAATCCCAACACGACCCTCTCGATCTTGACCAATCAATCGATAAGGATTTCCCCACTCCTGCAACCACTGCCGAGCAGCTATGGGTTGATCTTTATAGTTCAATCCATAAATCAATAATCCATCGTGCGCCAATTGCATTAAAAAAACTTGTTCCTCAGTACAAGCAGGACACCAACTCGCCCAAACATTCAGTAACGCAATGTGACCACGTATCGTTTTAGGTGATAAAACGGATGGTTTATCTAATGTTGATAATTGAAAATCAGGCAACTGCTGTCCTATTTTCGTTGAAGGCAAAGCATGAGGATTTAAGGATAATCCACGCCATAAAAAAATAACGAACACACCAAAGAATAAAGCAGGAATCAATCGCCAATAAATATGCCTCATTCGATCACCATATCATGCGTTTTACGTGTAAGATAATATCGACGATCAATCAAAGCTAAAAAACCACCCGTTAAAATTAAAAATCCACCACCCCAGATCCAACGCACAAACGGTTTATAATATAACCGAATCGACCACGCCGTTTCGTCTAACGGTTCGCCCAATGCGATATAAACATCTCGAAATGGTGTGACATCAATTGCGGACTCTGTCATTGGCATCTTACCGACATCATAGACTCGTTTTTCAGGATAAATCGTTGCCTGACGTTGCCCATCCTGAATGTCAAAACGTGTTCTGCTGCCATGATAATTGGGGCCAGTTAAGTTTTCTTCATTCACAAACATAATGTGCATCCCGGCAATCTGTATGTGATCCCCTGGTGCCATTTTGACATCATCTTGAATACCATATCCTGATGAAATGGTGATTCCAAGCACCGAAACTGCGACACCCAAATGCGCAATCACCATACCAAGATAAGCGAAAGTAAGTCCTGTCAAGCCGCGTCGTTGTACGCGACGATATAATGCTATTCCCGTACTCAAAATTACCCAACAAGCAAGTGCCAGTCCGGCATAAATCGGCACCGTCATGGCACGATCAAAACACATCAAGCTGACGAATGGCAGCAATGCACTCAAAATCACCGCCCACCCCAATCGAACCACCACCGTACGCAAAACATCGCGTTGCCAACGCAAATGCACACCGATTCCCATCAAAAGCAACATCGGCAACATCAGAATAATAAACAGCGTATTAAAATAAGGTGCCCCAACCGATAATTTTCCCAATCCAAGCCCATCAATTAATAAAGGATAAATCGTCCCCAGCAACACCGTCAGCATCGTCACCGCTAAAAAAACATTATTGAGCAACAAAGCACTCTCACGCGAAACCACATCCGGTTTATCTTGACGCTGCAAGGTGTGAGCACGCAGTGCAAATAACACAAGCGAACCACCAATAACAATCAATAGAAAGATTAAAATGTACAACCCACGCAACGGATCAACTGCAAAGGCATGCACCGAAGTTAATACGCCTGAGCGCACTAAAAAAGTCCCGACCAAACTTAACGAAAAAGCACAAATTGCTAATAACAACGTCCATGCCACAAATTGCTGACGTTGCTCGCTGACAATCAAAGAGTGGATCAACGCAGTCCCCACCAGCCAGGGCATGAATGATGCATTTTCAACAGGATCCCAAAACCACCATCCACCCCAACCCAATTCACGGTAAGCCCACCAGCTGCCCAAGGTAATACCAGCCGTCAAGCAACACCAAGCAGCCAAGGTCCAAGGTCTAGTCCATTTTGCCCACGATGATTCAACGCGTCCCATCCACAATGCAGCAATAGCAAATGCAAACGCCACCGAAAATCCAACATACCCCATATAAAGCATCGGTGGATGAAATAAAAAACCAGGGTCTTGTAGTAGTGGATTTAAATCTCGCCCAACCGAATCAAGCACTTCAAATTGCCGAGCAAATGGATTAGACGTTGCCAATAAAAAAAGAAGAAACCCAACACTTAAACCACCCAAAACCACCAAGACCCGCACACGAAACGCGTCATCCAAACCACGACTTAAACCACAAACTGCAACCATCCATAGGCTTAAAACAGCGACCCAAAGCAACATGGACCCTTCATGCCCTCCCCACACAGCACACAGTTTATAAAACCAAGGCAGTGATATACTCGAGTTGGTCAATACATACACTACGGTAAAATCATTTCGCAAAAAACATAGGGTCAAACAAAGATAGGCGATCGCAACAAAAACAAACTGCCCCAAGACGTACACGCCACTGGCTTTACACCAGGTCGGTTTTTGATACCACAAGCCCAAGGTTGGCACAATGACGAGCAACATGGCAAATACCAGTGACCAACATAAGGCAAACAATCCCAATTCCGCGATCATAAATTGGCCTTAGGCGATTGAGGAAGATTGGATTGCGAAGCGGATGACAGGCTACTTTTTACCTCAGGCGGCATGTATTTTTCATCATGTTTAGCCAAAACTTCGACCGCATTAAAATGCTGCGCATCAATCAATTGACCCTGTGTTACAATGCCTTGTCCTTCACGGAACAAATCAGGCAAAATGCCACGATAAGACACCTCGATCGTCCGTCGATAATCCGTTATTTTAAAATGCACCAATAGATCACCCGTACCACGCACCACACTCCCTGGAACAACAACACCACCCACACGAATGGTTTGATGAGCGGGTATTTTTTCTGTGGCTAACTGAAGAGGTGAATAAAACAAACTAATATTTTGCCGTAGAGCATACAACGTCAGTGTGATCGCCAAAGCAATCACCATGAGAATCAATAAAATGATGTTTAACTTACGCTTACGATGGGGATGCATGCTCACGAACGAACCACCCTAGCACGCAACGCAAGGCGTGTACGACGTCCACGCCGATAGCTGATCACAAGATTTGTGATTAATACACCAAAAACCAAACCATACGCAGGCCAGATATACATTGCATAGCCATGCATTTCAAACCAAGACATCAATGCATTCATACCACCTCGCTCACCCAACGCTGCCGGCGCTCACGTAGCAACACTTCGTTTCTGGCCTTTAAGCAAACCAATAATAAACAATACAAGGAGAAACCGATAATCGTCACCAACAAGGGATAAACCATACTGGCTGCCATTTTAGGTTTAGCAAACACTGATAAAGTTGTTCCTTGATGGAGGGTGTTCCACCAATACACGGAATAATGAATGATTGGTAAATCGACCAATCCAACTAAGGTTAAGATGGCCATCATTCTATCGCCTTGATCTTTGTTTTGATACGCATGGCCAACCGCTAAAATAGCACCGTACAAAAAAAGCAAAATCAATTCAGACGTCAATCGAGCATCCCAAACCCACCACGTTCCCCACATGGGCTTACCCCAAATACTCCCTGTCATTAAAGCCAAGCAAGTCATACACGCCCCGGTTTGTGCACAGGCTGTTAGTACAACACCCGCCAACTTAATGCGCCAAACCAAACACAACAAAGCCAAAAAACCCATCCAAGCATACAAACCCATGGATAAAAAAGCACAGGGAACATGCACATAAATAATTCGAAATGCATCCCCTTGTTGATAATCAGGCGGCGCAAAAACTAAGCCCCAGATGACCCCAATCAACAGTAAAAACAGGCTACTCAACGCAAGCCAAGGCATCCAACACGCAGTCAATTCATAAAATCGTTTCGGAGAGGCAAGCTGATACAGTATTTTCCACATAGAAAATAATTCATTCATCAAAATAGCGCAGATTTTATCATGCATTGAAGCAATGACCAAATCCTTCAGGGCAAATGCATCTTGTGCCCAAAAACCAATCTATGTCTCGTCATTGCGAGCGATAGCGAAGCAAACCAGGTCGACTTTCAATTGAATTTCCGATCGCTCGCAATGACGGGATTTACATCAAAGTAATGTTCAAAATTTAGATACGATTGCCCTGCCAAATCCTCGACTTAAAACCTGTTGCGTATTGACGTCCATGTCAGCAATCACATACAATGTATAAATTAAAAACAACCGGATGCCATGCAAATGCACAACAACGTAGAAAATCAGGACCAGAAAATAGAAGATCCCCGTACCATTATTTTATCTTTTATTGATAAATTTGAAGAAACACTCGGTTCAATTCAGCAGGATAAAACGGAATTAACAGAAGCCGTTGATGTATATCTTGAGAAACTCAAGAAAGTTAAACATGCGGTTAGTGTATTACATCGCTCAAGCTGGAGCAGCGAGCATTATTTTCAGATGATGTATCGGCATACATTTGAGCAATATACTTTGTTCAATCTTGAAACTAAAGCCATCTCTAACAAAGATCAGCGTGAAATCACGCAGTTTTCAGAAGACCCAACTAATTATGATGCATTCTGCAACATATTCTCGGATAAAAGTGCTTATAATCCAAACACCTTGTATCAAAATCAGATACTCCGATACCGGCATGTCATTGTTTTACATCAGGATACACTTTATTTGGTCGATCATCGAAAGAAAGAAATCCGACTCTTAACTACTTCAGATGAAAACTCTAGTGATTTGAATAAACTAAAAGCTAGCGTGGGCCGTTCCTCATACGCTCCTTGCCAAATCGCAACACACGAAGACATCCAATTAATACATAAGCTATACCCATTTCTCAAAAATAACAGTCCTACTTTACATAAAGACAATGTGTATGCTCTCCTTCGAGCTATATCCAAGGATACGACTGATGGCCTAGTACATTCTATCTCAGATAACCGCAGAGAGCGAGATAACCTATTACTAAATGAAGTTGCTCCATTCGTAGGAACTATGATAGTGGCTTTCATTGTGATGGTCATCATGTATCTTGCAGGAAAGGCTTCACTACTGTCATTAGGCCTTACCGCTGCAATAATAGTCTGCGCAAGTCTTTTCATGTGCTTACCCCCTCTGTGCGCCGAATTGTGTGCAAAATATCAGCAATATACCATTAATACATCTGATATTTCAAAGGAAGCAACAGAAGCAATCAGACCAGTTGACGCTACAGATTCGCAGGACGAACGAAAAGACCATTCGCAATTTGTTACACCGGTCGTAGATCGTGGGCTATTTGCTACACGGAAAGATCAGGTCCTTCAGTTAGCAGATGAGAGACTCAGAAAATTTTACACCCCACAATAAATGTTTGTTGGGCCAAGGCCCAACCTACTTCTTATTTATCCATCAATCACCTTGTCATAAATCCCTGAAAAATTATTTTTTATGTTGATTAACCTTGCTTATGATCACGCTTGTGTTTATCCTTCGCCTCAAAGGACTAGCAAGACCCAACTCAATGAACTATCGACGTGTATTTGTACCAGATACAAGCTATTTTTTTACACTAACACTACAAAACAGAAAGAGCGAATTGTTAATTCACAACATATGTGCGTTGAGGATAGCATTCCAACATACAATGAAGATCATGCCTTTCACGATTGATGGCATAGTAGTACTTCCAGACCATATGCATATGACAATGACTTTACCACCTGGTGATGTAAATTACTCACAACGTATCAATTTCATCAAAAGCACATTTTCACGTCAGATTGAACCCACTGAACAAATTAACTCATCAAGAAAAACCAAACGAGAACGAGGAATATGGCAGCGAAGATTCTGGGAGCATACGATCAGGAATGAGGAAGATTTTGAGAGACATTTGAATTATATTCACTACAATCCAGTCAAGCATGGTCATGTGCAATCACCATCTCAATGGGCTTATTCAAGTATCCATCGTTATATCAAATTAGGTATTCTCCCTCATCATTGGGCCAGCCTCAATATGACAGAAGAAAATTTCAATCAAAAATTCGGTGAATAATATTGCAGTACATTTATAGGTCTTGTGGCACTGCGTGCAGCTGTTGGGCCAAGGCCCAACCTACTTCTTATTTCTAAAACCTTCAATCCCTTTCCCACACCAAGCAACGTAGGTTGGGCCTCGGCCCAACAAACCTGCGAAGCAGCTCCTCTACAGGTCTTGTGGCACTGCATGCAGCTGTTGGGCCAAGGCCCAACCTACTTCTTATTTCCAAAACATTCAATCACATTCCCACACCAATCAACGTAGGTTGGGCCTCGGCCCAACAAACCTGCGAAGCAGCTCCTCTACAGGTCTTGTGGCACTGCATGCAGCTGTTGGGCCAAGGCCCAACCTACTTCTTATTTCCAAAACATTCAATCACATTCCCACACCAATCAACGTAGGTTGGGCCTCGGCCCAACAACCCTGCGAAGCAGCTCCTCTACAGGTCTTGTGGCACTGCGTGCAACTATTGGGCCAAGGCCCAACCTACTTCTTATTTCTAAAACATTCAATCACATTCCCACACCAAGCAACGTAGGTTGGGCCTCGGCCCAACAACCCTGCGAAGCAGCTCCTCTACAGGTCTTGTGGCACTGCGTGCAGCTGTTGGGCCAAGGCCCAACCTACTTCTTATTTCTAAAGCCTTCAATCCCTTTCCCACACCAAGCAACGTAGGTTGGGCCTCGGCCCAACAACCCTGCGAAGCAGCTCCTCTACAGGTCTTGTGGCACTGCGTGCAGCTGTTGGGCCAAGGCCCAACCTACTTCTTATTTCTAAAACCTTCAATCACATTCCCACACCAATCAACGTAGGTTGGGCCTCGGCCCAACAACCCTGCGAAGCAGCTCCTTTTTGTAACGCATTGACACTAAGGTTAGTGATCTTGCAGAATGCTCAAATAAAAAAACAACCATATTTATTTGTGAAAAAAGCATGGTTTGGTAATAATGACTTTTCCAAATCATATTCATATAATCAATAGCCAACCCAAGACGGTTCTAATGATGAAGCTTACATAAATAAATCAAAAAACTTTACTGTAGTAAAGGACGACGACAAAATTAACATTATGCTTAACGTCTCCGTTCTAAGTATGTTCCGTGATACACAATTCCAATCGAACGCAAAACCCTTGATCGACCAAATTAATCATTTAACCCAACCCGCATAATACCTGCTGTAGCAAAAGGCAAACCAACCACCGCCACACACGATATTGCTAACAACAGCGCTAGATAACCGCTCACAGCAACTCCTTCCATTGCAGCGGTTAGTGTTGCACTACCTAAAATCATGACTGGAATTGTTAAAGGCAACAACACTAATCCCATAAGCATACTTTTTTGTTTAAGTCCTGTCGTAAATCCAGCCGCCATTGTGCATAGCGCTAAAATGGTTGGTGTTCCGCAAATTAAACTACTCATCATGATTGCCATTTCATACCGACTCAAATTATACAATAACGCTAAAAGCGGGCAAAAAATTAACATTGGAAACAAGTTTAATAACCAATGCACCACCATTTTTGCTAAAATCAACATACTCAATGGATAACCCGAAACGAGCCATTGCTCAATCACACCATCCTCATAATCCTGCTGAAATAGCCGTTCAGCCGATAAAAACAATGCGAGCAACATCGCGATCCAAACAAGACCCGGTGCAAGTTTACGAAGCAGTATAGGATCAGCAGGGAGAGTTAACGGGAAAAACACAACGATCATTAAAAAAAATAAACAGGTGTTCATACACAGTCGTAATGCACGCCAATGCACTAAAATCTCTCGATGCACTTGTCGATTAAACAATGCCATCAAACTGATCATAGGCAATATTCCTGATAATCTTCACTAGCTAGAGGTAGACGCTGATGCGATGTTAAAATCACCATTCCTCCCTGTTGTCTATGCTCTTGCATGCAATCCATGAATACGCCAAGCATGCTTTGATCTAATGCCACCAAGGGTTCGTCCAACAACCACAGTTGAGTCTTTGATAATAATAAACGTAATAAACCAACCCGCCGGCGTTGCCCTGCTGAGAGTAAATAATAGGGTTTATCCTTCATATCCAACAAAGAAAAACGATCCAACAACGCGTCTCGATCATCATGGTGATTGTATTTTAAATCAAGTTGACAGTTTTCGATTACCGTCAGTGCCGAACTCATGCCAGTTTTATGCCCTACATAACAAAGTTGTGCTTGATAAGATACCAATTGATGAGCAATATTAACGCCGTCATATCGAATAAGGCCTGTCATAGGAGACATAATCCCTGCAAGCAATTTAAGCAATGTTGTTTTCCCAGACCCATTGCTTCCTCGCAAATGCAACAACTCGCCTGCTGATAGGTTAAAGTTTATATTTTGTAACAAAGGAGCGGGAGCATGATCAAGCACTATATCGGGATACTCAAAACCAAGCTCCTCAACTACAAATAGCATCTACGACTCCTAAAACTCAACCTACTTCTTATTTTAACACTCTTATTAAATAAAAGCGCATGGCAATTGGATTTAAATACAATTGCTATTCAAATACAACATATGCTATTGTCACGCCCCAAAAAAACTGGCACACTCTTTTAATGAAATTCAATTATTAATTATTTTCAAATGACCTCGATTAGCAATATCCAGTATCATTATAAGGCTTTAAAATGTTGTGCAGAGGATTTTCCCTACCGTACCGCTATCAAATCAAGCCTTGCTGAGGAGCACGCTCAACGTGGCCATCAGCTCTTTAAAGACCAAGCATATGAATTAGCAATTGAGGAATATTTAAAAGCTCGCGATCAAAATCCAGAGCATTATACCGCATTACATCAATTAGGTCTTAGCCTCTGGAGATGTAATCGGTTTGAGGACGCCCGTAATTATTTTCAAGAGATAATCAATACGATTCAATATGCGCCTCGCCTCTTTAATGTCAAACACACTCAATACCTTGAGTACGAATTAAATGCCTACTTAAGCATTGTATATACTCATCTCCAAGAGAACGTTGAAGGGAGTTTACGAAAAGCGGAAAAAATACTAAACAGAGTCAACCAAATTACCCTTAACTATCGTTATTCATTTTCTAACGATCAACAACAGCAAATTCACAATGCAATCCAAGCATTGAAAACACAAGAGTCGATTCAAACACTACTCAAAGCAGTACATACGTTCATGTCTACAAAAAATTGGGTGGAAGCGAACAAGGTAATGACGCAACTCAGGCGTCTCGCACCCACTCATCCACGCGTACTAGCTACAGAACAAAAACTACGCGATGCCGTCTCCACTAACGCCTACACCGCGTTTAAACAGACGTTGTTCAGTCGTCCAGTTGCAACTACTTCGGCTACGCTCGATGTCTTGCCCCCGAATCCGCTCAAACCTTGTCAGGCTGGGTGATTGCAGCTTGCGAACATGGGTGTGGAGTGGCGTATGTTGCTACTCTGACAAAATTTTGATTTTACCCTCCACTCATCCGCCCTGCGGGCACCTTCTCCCAATTTTTGGGAGAAGGAATAACGATGTGGTGGGCACGTCGTATATGCGCATCATTTAACCGACATGCATACTATTTTGTGTAGCCTGCATACATGGGTATCATCATGGCGTGCTTAACCGTCACACAGTTCCTACTTCCATCTCCGCTTCCTTGCACTCATCCACCAGCACAAATTGGGATGAATACAAAATTAGGATACTTAACGGTAAAATAAAAAACACATCCCAAGGAAATGTTAATGTACCAATCCCACCAAATGTTCCCAAGTACGATAGCATTAGTAACACAACCATATATCCTACAAACCAAAATAGACTCACACCACAAGTCAATGGACTACGGCGCTGGTAAACCATATGCACGACAAATCCGATCAGCAACGCCACATCTAATTTCCACAAAATATCAAAACCACACCAATATAACATGAGATTACACACATAAAACGCAATGTAACAAAAAAATCGACTGTAGGATAATTTAAAAGGACGTACACGATCTGGCTGTAATTTTCTCATTGCCAATAAACAGATAGGACCAATCCCATACGACAGAATACTGCACGATGATAAAAACGCTACCATCTTTTGCCATCCCGGGAATGGTAAAAACGACAGTGCACCCACTAAGAAATTTACATACAATGTAATATAAGGAATGTTATAGCGATTCACTTTTGTAAACCACGATGGCAAATGGTGATTCAGTGCCATCCCATACACGATCCGTGACGTCGCAGCTGTATACACTAATGTCGTACCAAATGGTGAAAGCATCGCGTCAAACATCAATAACGCCGCCACCCAACTTAGTCCAACTAAAATGGTCAATCCCACCAAAGGCCCGTGATCACCTGGAAACGATAAATGCTGCCAACCTTGCTGTAAATAGGCATTTGGCACAGCCACTAAAAATGCCCATTGCAACATGAAATACAACACAAACCCGATCAACACCGCACCCAAAATCGCAATTGGAATATTACGTTGTGGATTTTCCACTTCTCCTGCTAACATTAAACCATTTTGAAATCCAGTGAATGCAAAGGCGATACCACCCACTGACAATGCAGAAAAAATTTGTGACCACGCTGTTTTATCTGTAATTTCCAAATGAATATTATTAAAACTAGGCGAAATATAAATTAACGAAACGATGGCAATACTTGGCATTAAAAACTTGAGCACACTGGCATAGGTATTACATTGCGCAAGCAATTTAATACCAAACGAATTGAGTACCACAACAAAAAACATAATGGAAATCGCCACAACATAACCAATCCCTGATAACCCCAACGTCGCCGAAGAATTCAATACCAATGACGGGAAAAGCTGACCGGAATACTGCATAATCGCCTGAATCTCAATGGGCGTCATCACCACATAAGATAACCACGAGGTCCATGCAAATAAAAACCCCACATCATGACCGTGGGTAAAACTAGGATAATTGGTCATGCCACCTGAGATGGGAAACATCGTCCCTAACTCACATAATGGCAGTGCAATAAATAACATAAAAATTGCCGCCAAAATCCAGCTAATCAACGCATGGCTACCTGCGATTTGAGCACTAATAAACGGACTAAACAACCAACCCGAACCAACCATTCCTCCTGCAGAAGCAATCAATACGTTGATTCTAGAGATATCACGTTTTAACATCGTTTGTCCTCGTGCTATGATCCAACCTACCTTATTGAATCCCTATTGTAACTCATGACCACTAAAATACTACGTATTGCAACAAGAAAAAGCCCATTAGCATTATGGCAAGCTCAATATGTTGCTGATGAGTTGACGAAGCATTGGCCAGCACTACGTGTTGAATTGATTCCCATGACGACATCAGGCGATGCTTTTTTAAGCGATAAACTACTCACGGCCGGTGGTAAAGGATTATTTGTAAAAGAGTTAGAAGAGGCGCTTTTGAACCGGCGCGCTGATCTTGCTGTGCACTCCATGAAAGACATGCCAGCCACACTTCCCCCCGGATTATCGCTCACAGCAACTTGCACGCGAGAAAACCCGTTGGATGCCCTGGTTAGCCAACATCATGCTTCACTGGCTGCACTCCCGCCAAACGCCATCATTGGCACATCAAGCTTACGTCGGCAATCGCAACTATTAGCGATTCGACCTGATTTAAAAATTAAAACGCTGCGCGGCAATATTCATACGCGCATCGCCAAATTGGAAACTGATGGATTTGATGCAATTATCCTGGCAACTGCTGGTCTATTGCGTATGAACATGCAACATCACATCAAACAGATCATTCCAGAACATCTCATGCTCCCTGCTTGTGGCCAAGGTGCGTTAGGCATTGAATGTCGTACAGACGATGAAGCGTTACGTCAGTTGCTTGAACCACTGAATGATCCCATAACAGCTCTCTGCGTACACAGCGAGCGTCATGTCAACGCACGATTGGGTGGTAACTGCCATGTCCCTCTCGCTGTATATGCTCAACTGACGAGTGCAACAGATATCTCTCTTCAAGCGAAAGTCTTATCACCGGATGGACAAATCCTCATTGATGCCCAACAAATCGGCCCAATTGAGAATGCGTTGCAACTTGCCGATGACTGTGCTCAAGCTTTACTAACCAAAGGAGCAGCGCAATTATTACACATCAAACCACACTAGCCGGTTTGCGTATACTCAACACTCGGCCAGCCGATCAAGCACGCCCACTCACCCTTGCCATTGAAGCGGCGGGAGGCATCGTTATTGAATTCCCCACGTTAGTCATCGATCCAACACCAACGACCTGGCTCACTACGCTCACAGCACAACTCAATCTGACCGGTGTCAACAGTAATTTACCGTCAATCACACAAGCCTTATTTATCAGTTCAAACGCTGTTCGTTATTTTTTTACTGCGCTGCGGCAAGCTAATCTTACATGGCCATCCTCAATTATTGTCACAGCCATTGGTTCGGGCACTGCGCAAACACTGCAATCCTTTGGAATTAAGGTTGATTGGGTTCCGACCATTTCTGATAGCGAACATGTGTTAGCCCTCACGCATCTGCACGATATTAACCATCAGATCATTCTTCTCGTTAAAGGTGTAGGCGGTCGCGAGTTAATTCAAAACTCGCTCTGCGAACGCGGTGCACAGTTACATATTGCCACAGTTTATCGTCGAATATTACCGAATCACACTGAAATGGATCTCAACTCATTATGGCGTAATGACGCCGTGGATATTATACTGTTTACTAGCCACCAAGCGATGCAACATTTATTTACACTCCTTGGCAAACAGGCTAGCTCATGGATCAGAGCAAAACCTTGCCTAGTCATCAGCCCACGTTTAGCCAAAGCAGCGTCGGCACTAGGCATACAAACCGTGATTGTCAGCGCTTACGCTGATTTACTGACTACGCTTGAAGGATTCAAACATGACAACCAGTAACGATACGATTAAAGAGAAAAATACGAAAAAATTAAAACCAGAAGAGACTACATCAATCAATGACTCACCTGTTTCTAAGAGCACATCAGTCCCTCATCCCAATTTTATCAGCCGATCTATCCCATTCATCGTTGCTATTGCCATCAGCACGACCATTGCCATTTTGTATACTAACACTCACCTCACGCAACAAGAACAACAATGGCTTGGTGAAATTCAGCAACTCGATCAAGAACAAGCAACTCTTAAAACACATAATAAACAAGCACTGACTGCATTCGAAGAGCAAGTCGAACAACGCATTGCCGTATTGAAAAAAGCAATAGAATCCACTGCACAAGAACGTACTTACAAATCAAATGATTGGATGATGTTAAAAGCACGTTATTATCTCGAACTTGCCATCATTAATTCCCATTGGACAAACGATCTGGCAACAAGCGAGGTACTATTACACGAAGCAGATACGGTCTTAGCCGCCATTCCTGGAGAAAATCTCACTGAGGTTCGTCAAGCCATCGCCAAAGAGCAAGTTGAATTAGCACAGATCCCACGCTTGGATACAGCAGGCCTGCTCTCGCAACTTTATGCCATACAAGATCTAATCACGACATTAACACCACAAACCACAGAACAAGCACCAGCACCTCAAGTCACATCCAGCACGACATCACCTGCTACGTGGCGCGATCAGATCAAAATAAATTTAAAAAAACTCGATCGTTTAATTGTTATTCGTCACCAAGATGATGCCCTCGCGCCATTATTAACACCGGCTTATCTCACGATGCTTCGCGAAAATATTCGTTTAAATCTTCAGGAAGCACAATGGGCCGTACTACAACGAAACCAAGCAGTCTATCAACTTGCAATCACGCAAATCATTGAAAATATCAAGCGTGGTTTCAATGTATCTGATGCAAAAACAGCTGCCATGGTGACTCAACTCAATGCATTAAAAGCACAATTACTGGTCCAGCCTAAACCGGACTTAGGCCAATCATTAGTGTTATTAAATGCACAACTTCAAGCAAACGTCACGACGGGAGCAGCACTATGATTAGACGTACTCTCATTACGTTTCTTCTCCTGTTAGCGTCCGTCTATATTGGTGTGCAGTTACAACACGACCCTGGTTATTTGCTAATCGCCATACATCATTGGACCATCGAAACAACATTGTGGGTCGCTATTCCGGGGCTTATTCTGCTTATTATATTCATTCATGCCCTCATGTTAATGAGTCATAAAATCATGCATTTCCCAGCAACTTGGCGTCAATGGCGAACGGCTCATCGCATTCAAAAAGCACAAGCTAAAACCCGTCAAGGATTAATTGAATTCAGTGAGGGGCATTGGCAATTGGCTAAAAAACACTTAATCAATGCCTTACCCAATGCAGATACGCCTCTCCTCAATTACCTCACCGCTGCTCGAGCAGCTCAAGAAATGGGTGATCATACTCAACGAGATAATTATTTACGACAAGCGCAACAGTCTATGCCGGAAGCAAAAATTGCAGTCGAATTAACTCAAGCACAATTGCAACTCGCCAATCAACAATGGGAACAAGCATTGGCGACATTACGACACCTGCAGGATTTAGCACCTCATCATCCTTATGTTTTGAAACTACTCATGCAATTGTATGAAGAAATAAAAGACTGGTCACAACTCATTACTTTATTGCCTTTATTGAAACGCTATCAGGTATTATCAAGCCATGCTTTTAAAGAAACCCAACATCGCGCTTATCTCAATGCCTTGCTAAGTCTCATAAAACAACAGCAAGAACTTCCTTTAACCGAGTTTATGGATGCATTACCTAAAGACATAAAACAAGATCCTGAAATCATAGTCGCCTATGTTGATTACCTGATTGCGCATCATCAGGATAAACTGGCTGAGGTGATACTACGTCGTTGTTTACAAAAACAAACAAACGAGGAATTGATTGAACGTTACGGACAGCTTAATCCAAATGTTGTGCAATTAAATTTTATTGAATCCCTCTTAAAAAACCAGCCTCATTCAGCGGCATTGAACCTATGCTTAGGCCGTATCGGCGCATCTAAACAATTATGGGGTAAAGCACGTGCCTACATAGAAGACAGCATTAAGCTCAATCCAACACCAAAAGCGTACGCCGAATTGGGTCATTTATTAGAGCAACTCGGTGATGTAACAGGTGCCTGTGAAGCGTATAAAATAGCCCTTACCTTGTAATTAGATATAAGGTTTGCACGCATCATCACAGTAACGTTCTGTACGCTCAACTTGAATGGTGGTGTGGTGAATATGATGCTTCTTGCGCAGTTGCTGACTTAATTGATGACGTGCTTCATCATGCAGTGGATCGTCAGGCATCCACAAATGAACGGAAAGTGCATTTTCTTGCGTACTGATTGCCCAAATATGCAAATCATGTACACCTTTCACACCCACCTGCCCCATCAGTAAATCCCGCACATGAGCCACTGAAATGTGCCGAGGAACACCATCAATAATAAGACGTAGACTATCGGTAAATATAGACCAAGTTCCTTTTAGAATAACGGCCGCAATCATGAGTCCTACCAATGGGTCCAGCCACAGCCAACCAGTCCATGCCAACAATACGCCCGTCAACACCACGCCCAGTGAGACCAAAGCATCATAAGCTAAATGTAAAAAAGCTGCTCGAATATTTAAATCGTCACTACCTCGCCAAAATAGCAAGGCCGTAGCGGCATTAACCAATATCCCAATACTGGCCACGATAATGACAAATCCCGTATTAATTTCAGTAGGTGAGAAAAATTTATATACCGCCTCCGTTGCAATAATGCCACACGTAAATACCAATAATACAACGTTTGCCAATGCTGCCAGAATAGATGCTTTTTTCATGCCATAAGTTGCTCGATCCGTCGGCAGACGCATTAACATCATATTGCCAATCCAGGCCACCACTAAACTAAATACATCTCCTAAATTATGAATTGCATCAGCAAATAAACTGGTCGAGTGTGAAAGATAGGCAAAAATTAATTGGCATATGACAAATAAGCCATTCGCCGTAATTGCAGTAAGAAATGCACGGCTGGACGTTGGTTTGACATGACTGTGGGCGTGTGTGCCATGATGTTCACAAGTAGACATAGGCAGCCCTAATTAAGACTCTTCGGTATAATAATTTATACCAATTTTAATCCGCTCACGCTCTTTGCTTTTGCGCCATGCATTCGTATCACGCAATGAGTACACACAACCACAATATTCTTGTTTATAAAAATTTTCTCGTTTGGCAATCTCATACATGCGCTCTGATCCACCATTTTTTCGCCAATTATAGGTCCAATAGGTTAATTCAGGATAACGACTTGCTGCCCGAACACCCGATGCGTTAATTTGATCCATATCCTTCCACCGAGAAATCCCTAAAGAACTACAAATCACCGGGAAACCATACTCATGTGCGTACAATGCCGTTCGCTCAAAACGCATATCAAAACATGCTGTACAACGTTTGCCACGCTCAGGCTCCCATTCCAACCCTTTCACACGCTCAAACCAATTGTCTTTGTCATAATCTGCATCAATAAATGGAATCTGATGTTTTTCAGCAAACGTGATATTTTCTTGCTTGCGGATTTCATATTCTTGAATGGGATGAATATTAGGATTATAAAAGAAAATCGCAAATTTAATGCCTGAGGCCAACAACGCCTCCATCACTTCCCCAGAGCAAGGCGCACAACAAGAATGCAATAACAACGATGATGCATCGTTAGGTAAGGTTAGTATTTCGCGTTCGATCATGATTCATACCTGATAAAATGCTTCCGATAATACACTAATTCTGCTATCGAGTCTTTAATATCATCCAAAGCTAAATGCTTTGATTGTTTTTCCACACCACTCAATAATTTAGGAGCCCAACGCGCAACAAGCTCTTTAATGGTACTCACATCCAATTGACGATAATGGAAAAAAGACGCTAAATTCGGCATGTAATTGCATAAAAACCGTTTATCTTGACACACGCTATTTCCACAAATAGGAGAACGCCCTGCATCAATAAATTGCTTTAGAAAAGCAATCGTCTCTTGCTCTGCTTGCGCTTCAGTCACCTGACTTGATCGCACCCGATCCACTAAACCTGATTGACCATGCTGACGTGTATTCCATTCATCCATCCCAGCTAGTACTGCATCGTCTTGATGGATCGCAAATACCGGACCTTCTGCAATGATGGTTAAATTCCTATCCGTCACAATCGTGGCTATTTCAATGATTCGATCCCTTTCAGGTAATAAACCCGTCATCTCTAAGTCGATCCAAATCAAATTTTGATTATTTTTCATGTATTTCCTCGTACATTAAGAACACAGTTAACACGCCGCTTATGTAACTCCAATTTAATCGCTTTCCCTTCTAGACCCTGCTCTACTAATTCATTAGCTTGTATTTTATTGCATTCAGCTAACAATCGACGCCAGGTTTTTGCTTGATGATATGACGTGTCTTCAACCACAACATCTGTATCGCTAGCTGGGAAAAACCAGGGTAAATGGGGAAACTCCCCTTGCAAGCCTCGACCACAAAAATCAGCCTCACACGTCAACAATAATTTTTCAAATAACTCCGGTCGACGGAATGCATCCACCCGCTCCAATAGCGTCACAATGGTATCCGCACGAAGCTCCTCTAAGCGGTGAATAGTCAGGTGAAACCTTGATACCATTAAAGCAAATTGCCGATAACGCTGCGGTACTCGCAAACGTTGACATAACTGCTCTATTGCTGCCAAGCCCAATTCCTCATGCCCGTGCTGTGCAGGCCATCCCTGCATTGGTGTGCGACCCTTTCCTAAATCATGCAATAGTGCCGCAAAACGAACTAAAGGGTCATCCGATAACATCACAGCTTTGCATAATACCATCAATGTATGAACGCCTGTATCCACTTCAGGATGATACCGACGCCAGCTTGGCACACCAAATAATCGATCCAATTCAGGTAAAATCACGCGCAAAGCCCCACATGCACGCAAGGTACAAATAAATAACTCTGGATTTTTTTCTTCCAAACTGCGATACAACTCCTGCCAAACACGCTCTGCGATTAGATGCTCAAGTTCACCTTGTTGTACCATCTGCTGCATTAATGAACGAGTCTCATCAGCTAGTTTAAATCCTAAATGGTGATAGCGTGCAGCAAAACGCGCCACTCGCAGTACCCTCACCGGATCCTCAACAAAGGCCGGTGAAACATGTCGTAAATATTTTGCTTTTAAATCAGCTTGCCCATGATAAGGATCAATCAATCGCCCATCTGCATCCATTGCCATGGCATTAATGGTTAAATCACGCCTAGCCAGGTCATCCTCCAATCGCACATGCGGATTAAAATCACATGAAAACCCATAATATCCCGGCGCTTCTTTTCGCTCCATCCTTGCCAACGCATATTCTTCTCGTGATGTTGGATGTAAAAATACCGGGAAATCTCGTCCTACTTGTTGATATCCCTGCCTGATCAATCGCTCAGGCGTTGCGCCCACGACAACCCAGTCTCGCTCTTTGATTGGGTATCCCAACAATTGATCACGCACTGCGCCACCCACTAAATATATTTTCATGCTATCCTCTACATTCATACCATTCAGATTATAGCTGCAGATGAGTAAAAGACGAATCAATAAACAACAATCGACTCGAATTGAAAAAAAGCAACAATCCTATCATCACCACCAGGAGATGGACCAAAATGACATCTTAGCTGACGGACTCGTGATTACTCGTTACAGTCGACATGCACATATTGAAGACATGCAGGGAAATCCAATTCGTTGTGCAATTCGTCCCAACATCGATTCTTTAGTTGCTGGTGATCGTGTGGTATGGCAAGCAGAAGGCGTACATCAAGGCATTATAGTCAGTCGCTATCCACGCCAAACGGTACTTGGCCGACCCGATGCGCAAGGCGAACTGAAACCAATTGCCGCTAACATTAGTCAAATCATGGTTGTCATTGCCCCCGTACCTGATATTTCCTGGAGCCTCTTGGATAGTTATCTGGTGATGGCAGAATATTTGAAAATTCATCCTTATATTGTTTTAAATAAAACGGATTTACTCTGCGATGAAATACAACAAACCTTGCTCAAATATTACGAACCATTGGGTTATCCATTACTTTTTACCAGTAGAACCAATCATGATGATAAATTATTGCAAAAAGCGCTCAATAACCAAATCAGCGTGTTTGTTGGGCAATCCGGTGTAGGTAAATCCTCATTAATTGCGCGCATTTTGCCGCATGAATCCTCTCGTATTCAAACCGGTGAGGTTTCAGCCCAGACCAACCTAGGATGCCATACCACCAGTAATTCGCAATTATATCATCTGCCCACTGGTGGAGCATTAATCGATTCACCGGGGGTGCGTGAATTGAGCCTGTGGAATATGTCTAGTTCAGATATCGCTAAAGGATATCGGGAATTTAAACCGTATCTCGTTCAGTGTAAATTTAGAAATTGTACGCATCACAATACCCCAGGATGTGCTGTTTTCAATGCAGTAAAAAATAAATTGATTTCTCTGAAACGTTATGAAAATTATGTTAAAATGATCCAATTTTTGGAGTAAGGAGAGTCCCTTGCCTTCGTCTTTTTCATTTTCGCACATTACTGCAGGTTTTGTTGCTGTATTAGTTGGCTTTACAAGCTCCGCTGTCATTGTATTTCAAGCGGCAACAACTGCAGGCGCAACACCGGCTGAAATTAGCTCATGGCTCTTTGCGCTAGGACTTAGTATATCGGCAACCTGTATTGGGTTCTCATTCTATTATAAAATGCCTATTTTAACAGGTTGGTCAACACCTGGGGCCGCATTACTTGCAACCAGTTTATCCGGTGTCACCATGCCAGAAGCAATTGGTGCTTTTGTTTTTGCAGCGGCATTAACCATCTTATCTGGTGTAACGGGTGTGTTTCAAAAAGTCATGGAACATGTTCCCCGATCGTTAACGTCGGCGATGCTCGCTGGGATTTTATTGCATTTTGGTATGAATGTTTTTACTGCCATGCAACATCAAGCACCTCTAGTTTGTACTATGTTGGTCATGTATTTAATCGGAAAGCGATTTTTTCCTCGTTACGTTATTATCTTGGTTTTGATGGTTGGTATTGTTGTCGCCAGTGTGCAGGGACTATTTCACATTGAAAATTGCCATTTCGCATTTTCATCGCCTATTTTTACTATGCCGGTGTTTTCTCTACCCGTTCTAATTAGTGTCGGCATTCCTTTGTTTATTGTAACAATGACCTCACAAAACATTCCTGGCATTGCTGTCCTAAACACATCCAACTACTACCCACCCATATCACCCATCATCGGTTGGACAGGTCTAGCGACGCTAATATTTGCCCCATTTGGTTGTTACTCAATCAGTCTGGCAGCCATTACCGCTGCAATATGTTCCGGAAAAGAAGCCGATAGTAATCCTCTTGGACGTTATAAGGCGACTTTAATTGCTGGCTTATGTTGGCTTGCTATCGGGGCATTTGGTGCTACAGTTGTTGCTGTTTTCTTTGCATTTCCAAGTGAGCTTATTTTAGCGATTGCCGGCCTGGCTTTATTCAGCACAATTGGCTCAAGCCTTAAGGTTGCCTTAGAGTCTGAAGCACAACGAGAACCAGCAATCATCACCATTTTAGTTTCCTCCTCCGGTTTAACTTTTTTCGGAGTAGGCGCTGCATTTTGGGGATTGATTGCAGGTGTATTGGCATCCATGCTTCTGAACTGGCATAAGTCCGAACCAATTGAAATCACGAGAACAGCTTAACCGAAGAAATATTCATGTGTCTTGTAACAAGACCTTTACTCAATCAAGCATTAAACTCGATGGAATCGACCCATTCCGCTGCAGTTTATCATCAGGAATAACACTCCAAATAGGGATTATACCAATATCATTACTATCTGATAAATCTAATGGCGTATTTGAATCCGATACATTGTATAGCCCTAGGCATAAGGTATGACGAATTAATTTTTCCATGATAGTTAAGATGGGTTTAAACATGGTATGATTTTTATTCGAAACCACCAACTCGGTATTAAAAACGCTGGAATAAGATGCCAATAGATGATCATCATCAACACGTTTTCCACGACAAATCAGATACGAGCAAAGAAGCAGTGCGATATTTTGCGGATCAATTGAATAATATGCTCTAAAAAAATTAATAAAATCGTCATTATTAAGTTGTTGAAGAAACTTGAGAAAATCAATATTGATTTTCAGTTTTTCATTTCCTTCAAAGGAACACAGTGATAATAATGATCTTATAAAATTATTGAATAAATGCATGGCTGAATCAGACCAAGCTAAATTAGCATCAGCAATTAATTTAAAGTTATTAAAAAAACTAGGTTCGTATAGTTTAAAATTTTTAAACAAGGATCCATCTAAAATTGACGATAACCATTCGCTCACGTCCTGAACATAATGACGAAATGTCTCGCTTCTAATATACGCATTCTTTAATTTACGATATTTAGAACGTACAATCGAATAAACAATATCAACATAATCACGGCTTAATTGTTGAGGATCGATGATTGCACTAGAATTTTTCAAATAACTTGCGCAAAACATCTTGAGTCGTACTGGATCAACCGAGAGAGGCGCCGACGCCAGTGATAACCGCTTAAAGATGGGGTGAACAATTTCCGGTAACCTATTTTTAGCATCTAAGATAATGACTTCGTAGCCAATATCGTAGATAAAGAATGGACGTGTCATCAAAGAAACAAATAAAACTTCCGCTTCCCTTTCCGTATCATCAAAATTAGAAATTTCAAAAGGTGTCTCTTGTTGGTACACCTTTTGGAGAAGCTCATTATGAACTACTACAATTTCGTTTGTAAAAACAACTTTACGTATTGTTGGATTTTCATCATCCTCGTCTTTAAAAGTAGGTGAATTTTTTGCCAAAAACGCGATCAACCATTTACCAGCGGTGGCCCAGCAGATAGGTGCTTCCCTAATAATATCTCTAAACCGTTTTTTTTCACCAAATAAGTCAATCTCTAATTGATCTAAACGCTTTTTTTCCTCATCATCCACTCCTTTTAGAAATGAATTAAGGTCATGATGAGCTTCAAGTGCTCGTTTTGTTTTTACATCGCTGTAACGGGGATTAATATGTTTATTTTGTTCAATGCAGTAAAGTATTTCAGAACGGTGCGCATCTAATTGCGCTTGATTTATAGGTTCAATAAACGGCGTCGAAAAAAAACTGTACGGAATCAAGCCTGTCTTTTTTTCATGTTTTTTTTCAATATGATCAACAGTATAAATCAAACCCTCGGAGGATACGCTGATATCTATTGACTTATGACGAGGTCTCCAATATTTAGAAAATAAACCTCTAGGAGCCTTAGGCTCCTGATTTAATAAGATAACATATTGTGTATCAGGCTGATGGCTATATACACTATCATTTACGAAGCGTTCTATTGCTAGCAATGTTGAAATTTTCAACGCATTTCTCCCTTCATATCACCAAACACAAATTCTTTGCAACATGTATTTAACTTAATACACATTGTGTTGTGTCTCTTCCATTGGCCATATTTGCGCATGTTGGATAAATATTACTTATTTTATACTACATCCATGTTGCGTTATGAAAATGCGGATTCTATAACAGATAATTACAATTTGCGATAGATTTTTTAAGAATTAAGGTAAGTGTAGGGGAGCGCACGGCGTGAACCCTGTGATCTGCCGATATGTTTCGGTATTTCACAAACATGGGGCGACCGCCGGTCGCCCCTACGATATGCCGTTCTCTTATTCTTGACAACGGGTGTTGCTAATAAAGCCCTGGCGATGACCTACT
>Ga0255338_1000306_pt1 | contig 182615 bp, 157 predicted proteins | sample MeOH1_35cm_T4_19_FD_203715 | JGI IMG/M metagenome (GOLD analysis project Ga0255338, IMG submission 203715) | Sandy soil microbial communities from University of British Columbia, Vancouver, Canada - MeOH1_35cm_T4_195 | ecosystem: Engineered > Artificial ecosystem > Sand microcosm >... | reverse complement strand
GAGCCTGGATGCCATTGCGAGACAATTGAATCAACGTCCCCGCAAGACTCTGGGGTTCAGAACACCTGCGGAAATGTTCGACGCATGTGTTGCCTCGACCGGTTGAATCCGCCGCCGAGAGTGATCGTTCATGAACTGGTGCTGGCGACCCACAGCGGAAGTTGGTCGGGTTGAATCGAATTGCCAGCAAGCGGTCACCCAACCTTTGGCGAGATGGCCGTTTTTTCGTCAGTGCTACGTGTTACTCATTTGGCCTCGGTTCGCATCAGGCTCAACCAACCTTGAATGGCCTCCCTTCTTGCCCGCAGCGCCCGTTCGCGAGAACTGGCGGCAATCATCGGCTGAATTGACCCCATGGCAAACGGCTCATCCTCCCAGGCCAGCCATCGCTTGTTGAATTCTTTCCACGCGGCATGCAATTCGCGGAATCGTGCGCGCTCTCCGCTCTCGGTCGCAACAGCCAAAGCTGCCCGGATTTCTGCCGCGAGGGCTCGTCGCTCGGCCTTGCAGCGAGACCAGGCCTCGACGTTCATTTCGTACTGCGTCAGCGGCAAGTCCTTCCAGATCGTGGACCACATGACGGCATCTAGGGCGCTCACGAACGCTGCACATGAATCGACAGCGGCCTTCGCGTCGTCAAACGAAAGTTCAAACTTGGTCGCTGCCTCATGCGCCAAGATGTGTCGCCTCTCGAAAGCAAGTGCTAGCCCGCGCCACAAGTCATCCACCGACGCTACCAGCGGGTCGGAGGCGCTCACGTCCCCACTCCGCAGGCGATAAGGGTCCCGAGCCTCCGCCACTAAGGTCTTGATGTCTGCGTCGAGGAGCGCGCGAAACGCGGCCTCAAGACTGGAGACCGAGTTGAATGGAATGACGTACGCTACCACCTCACCAATCGTCACCGCCTTTCGGTGAAGCAACGGAACGACATCCACTGCGGATTTCAGCCGATCCTTTGCCAATGCGAGCCCGCGCTCGAGATACGGCGAGCCGGCGTTGATGATGGACGCCACCGTCGCTTTGAAGTGGCTTTCAAGTACCGCGACAGCGGCGACAGGGAAGTGACGAAACAGTTCAGGGTCACTCGCCGGGCCAATGCCTAGTAGGCTGCGGCCAAGTTGTGCCAAGCGCACGTTCGTTTCGAAGAGTTCTACTCCATCCACATGGCCGAATTGCATCCGTGTCCGCATGCTCTGTACCTGCGACTCGATCTCTGTCCCGAACCCTTTCGCCATACTCCGCCCCCTTTGGTCTGAAGTTGCATTTTGTCTGATTGCTGTGGCGCGCCTCGAGACATCACCCTGGGGAAGGCCCCCAGGCAGGCCGCCCGAGACCTGACACCGATGAACTCCCGCTCCTGGCCGAGATTGTGAGTTGGCGGGCTGGCCCGACAGCAGACTTTGGCCTTGAACGTCGGTCGGACTAGCGGCGGCTTTCGTCAACTTCCGCGAACTGGTGGTCCCGGCCATGATCAGCCGCTCGTGAAGGTCTGCTACTGGGCGAGTCAACTATCCGACTCGCGAGCATGGCTTTGCCGACATCGCAGTGGTCGGCGCGAGCCTGACTGGCCGCAGCGAGGGGGCAGCCGACGGGCGGGTATGCTGCGTCATTGGATGGGAGTTGAGGGCTCGATGCAATGAAGCTTGAAAAAGAAATTCAAGAGTGGGTAGTGAGACTGACTGATGAGGACAGTAGGTTTGATAGCCGCGATTTGTATAACGTCATTCGGTATGATGACTGCTTGCTGAGCCAGGAGATGAAGGATGAGGTGGAGCAATGCAGACGCAACGGCGGTCTTGCACCATCTCGACACCGCGCGGTTCGCGAAGCCTGCCGCGTACTCCGAAGCCTCGTGGAGCCAAGATTCAAAAGCGCGAACACGAACATCTCTAAGGTTCCCGGAGAGGTTCTCAAGCCCGACTTAGTGCTCGAGGACGAGATCAGCGGTGCATTCGTAGTCGTGGAACTCAAGCGTAACAAGAAGATTGCCCGCGAAGCCGCGACGGAGCTGCTAGCCTACGCCAACTGCCTATTGGAGCAGCACCCAGGCTCGCAGGTGTTCCTCGTGTTGATCTCGACCAGCTGGGCCACCATAGAGCAGAAAGCCTTTGCTCAACTGGCACAGTGGCGCATCCCTGCCCTCGCCTTGGAGTATCGCGAGGCGGATCCGCACGAGCGCACACCGACCCTTCTGGTGCGTTCCGACCTCCTGCCTGTCGCGAGCGTCAGGCCATTCGCTTCGAATGCATTGTTGGTAGATACGAAGGTCTTCTGGCTACCGTATGACTGGCATTCTTCGCGTGAGACTACGCTTTGGTTCAATCGCATTGAGCACGCTGTCAAGGCGCTGGTACGCGAGGCAGAAATAGCGCGCAAATCAGGATTCGTGATCGTCTGGCATCTGCGGGCGGAGAGTCCCAGCAAATCCAACAACGAATCTAAAGTCAGATTGTTCGTATCGATGGCTGTGCGCAACCCATGCCGCGCCCAGGATCCCCCTGAGTTCAAGTCCGAACGGGAGGCCGAGGACTTCGCGTGGTCGAATACCGTCACCGAGCTCATAGATGACACGGCAGTACGGCTTCTTCTCGAACTTCAAATCGGCGAAAACGTCGAGTATGACTCGCCAGAAAATGAAGGCACTTGGGACCGCCTTCAGGCTCGACTCGACAGCGAGAATGCACACATCGTTCACTTCGACGGCTTCGGCGAGATAGGCGACCAGGTGAGCAGCTGGCGCACGCAGAAGCACGATGCGCTGGCCCCCGTGTTCTCGGACATTGCCTCATTGAAGACATGGCACCCGCTCACCTGGTTACCAGCATTGGAGTCGCTCATCGATACGAGCGAGCAGGACGAGGGCGATCCGCTCGCGTGGCATGCATTCCGCCGTGGCCAAGACCTCGGCAGGGTCCTCAGACCCAATTTCAGGTATCGCAGTCCGCGCCATTTCGGACGTGCAGCGGCTCTAGCGCGCTTTGCGCGCACATGGCGCGACTTTTTCGCCTCGAACCACGAGGCACCCAATCTATTCGCTCAGATCACCCCGTCCGGGTTGAGGTGGAGTTTGACGAAACACTGGGAGCGGGTGCACAAATTCGCTTCCTGTCGCGTAGCTGAAGAAGGAGAACTGGCGCGCTACTGTTTCGCCTTGGGGTATCAAAGTGAGTCGGGGTACAACAATGTCGAGTACTTTGTGAACCACCGGTATGTGCTTCGGAAGGACGGCATCCACCTGCCAGAGAAGCTCGAGGCAATGGTCGAAGATCTGGAAAGACTTCACCGTGACCTCCACACTCCGTCTCTGCAGTCGTAGCCTCAGGCGCGTGCGCCGTGAGCCTTCGACGGCAGGATACGCAGGTGAATAGCGGTTTCCGGGCGCTGAGTTCGAGACATCGAAGGACCGCAATGGGTCGGTTGCGTGAGTTCGCTGGCCCGACGAGCAGCCGTCCCGCGGCGCAGGAGCTTGTTGGCGGCCGAGGTCATCTCGAATGACGGCAGCGCCCTGGCGGATTCAACCGGTCGCTCATGCAACCGCACCCGAGCTCGCCAATGACCGGTGTCTAGCCAAAAGCGTGCATCGGGTCCCGGAGGCCGACGGACAGCAGACGCTGCTCATCCGCCGCTCACCACCTCAAGCAGGCCGTCTGATACGGGTCGAGACCGGCGGTGCTAGTCAGGAACATTCGACAAGAAGCTGATCCAAACTCGAATACTGACAGCCGGAGGTTCGCTTGCGTGGGACTCGCCAGTTGTATGCACGGTCGCGTTCCTGCGCGCGTTGAAGCGCCACACAGGCGTGACGCCGGCGCATGGCGCACGCGCGCGAAACGCGAAGCCATGGGTGAAACAGGCGGGGCGTTCAGCACCAGCAACCGCAGGGCCAGATCCTTAATGGGCCGCGAGGTCCTGGTTCAGAGCCTGAAAAACCTCGCTGCCGCCGTCACGATGGCCTCGCGCTCGGGGTTGAGGGTCACGGCAGCGATGGACGTTCAGTTCCGAGTCTCACGCGCCCAGCATGACGGATGACGCTCGCGCGCTGCGGTGTAGACCTCGTGGCGCGCAGCAAGGATCTCGCGGTCACGGCTGGCATGGCGATCGGCCGGGCTGACGTAGCGGATGCCGCTGTGATGATGCCCACTCTGAGTCCCAATTTAGCTCACGTATCCCATATAGCCTCAGCGGCCCGTCGGCACCCCTGAGCGCGCCGCACAGCCTCCTGCAGCACTGAGAGGGCACCAAAGCGGGCGTCCCCAGCAGGGATCTGTCCTTCGCTTCTGTCGAATGTCGTCTTTTGCAGCAAAAGATCGCCGTCGACGGCCTTCAAGGCTGGAATGGCGTATGGAAGGAGGGGCCAGCGGCGGAGTCCGCCGCGATGGGCACGTGAGGAAAATTGGGGCTCGCCGCGCGTCGCAGCGCCCATGACTCCCATTCTTCCTCACGTATTCGAGTCCGATGTCGCTGGGCCAAAGGCCTTGCCCAGTTCACTGTTTCGACGCTGGCGGGGCGCACGGCTACCATCCCTTGACCCGGCACGTCGGCGCTTCGGTTCTTGACGCCTTTGCTGTGGACGCGCATCACCCACCCCTCTTGGCGGGAACCCTCTTTTACGGTGCCTCGCCATCTGGGCTGGCCTTGGCGTCGTCGCGCGCGGCTAGTACTGTGGGTGAGAAGTCATATGTGAGAACTTGTGCGAGGCGGTCAACAGGCACTTCTGCCGACACAGACGCAATGATTGTTGACGCCGGTGTCGAATGGAGCCACTTGAGGGTGTTGTGCCGACTGTGTGGTGAGCCGCCCGAACCGATCAGCATGCTCCGCTAGGGCGTGTTAACACAAACCACGAAGGCCGTCGACAAGTAACACGAAGCTGAGGAAGCCAAGAAACATCGCGTCGAGCTTCTCGAACCGCGAGAAGACTCGGCGGTATCCCTTCAAGCGCCGGAACAGTCTCTCGACTTCATTACGACGCTTGTACATCGCCCGGTCGTATTCCCAGGGGTCAAGGCGTGTCCTGGTTGGGGGTACGACAGGAATGAACCCCAAGTCAAGAGCCAACTGGCGGGTCTCAAAACGGTGACGGACGACCCTTCGGCTGCGCTTGCCGCCTTTGCCTCGATTGTCGGCCGCACGGAGCTGGACGGCCGATCACTCCTGGCCGTGCTCAATCGAGACGGCCGCCCCGTGGCGCACCACGATTTCAGGCAACGCCCTGACGGCTCTCCGGTGCACCCGGCGAAGCACTGGCGCGGGCGGATCGATCAGATTGACATGGGCCGCGCCGCATGACCCCCGAGCAATTCGATGCCATGGCGCAGCTGCTGCGCTGCGCGCAAGTCCGTCACGCGATGCCGCGAGGCTGGTGATGGTGGACGGCCTGCGACCCAGCTAGGCCGCTGACCGCACGGGATTGAGCAGGCAGGCGGTCAGCACCGTGCTGTCCAGCGTGCGGTGGAGCTGGCCAGGGTCGCGGCGGGCCTCTCGAGCGCGTGACACAATCAGGCGACTACCCCGGCCAGCGCGCCGGCATACATCCCCCTTAGCGTAGAGAACACGGTTGCTTTCCTCTGGTTTACGCAGCCGCCAGAGCCGCTGCCGACAATGGTTTGACTTTGCGAATGAGTGCTTTCGCTTTCTGCTCCGCGACCCACAGATCGTAGGCCGCTTGCATGCCCAGCCATACATCAGCACGCCCGCCATGCTCTACTCCCAGCCAGCGCTCCAGGCGCAGGGCCATTTCTGGCGATACCGCAGCCGCACCATTCAGAACGCGCGATAGCGTCGGGCGGGTTACGCCCAAGGCTTGTGCTGTGTCCGTGACGTTCATGCCCAGGGCTGGCAAAACGTCATCTCGCAACGTCAGCCCAGGGTGGGGGGGGTTGTGCATCCTGCTCATCTCATGTACCTCAGTGGTAGTCCTGGTAATCCACCAGGATCGCATCTCCATCGTCAAACCGGAACGTCAACCGCCAATTGCCGCTGACCGATACCGCCCAGTGCCCCTCCAGCCCCCCAGACAGCGGGTGCAGCTTCCAGCCAGGCAGGTTCATGTCCCGTGGCGCCTGAGCCTGGTTCAACTGCGCCAACTGCCTGGCCAGTCTGTCGGCATGCACCGCCTGGATACCCGCCTTGGTTCCCTTTCTGAAGAAGGCCTCGATGCCCTTGTGCGCGAAGGTCTTAATCATCAATGTGCAGTGTAACGCTACGCGGCACGCATGTCAATCAAATGACTTTGCCTTGCCGCTTCGATCAGCCCGTGGGGTCGCCTGTTTTCCTTTTTCACGAGGGAGACTTGCCGTCGACCGACGATGGATCCCCAATTGACACACGCCTTCGAGCCGGTCGTTCAGTGGCTGGAGCGAGTGGCACAGGTCATTCGGCCAAAGGTCAAGCCGATCGGGTGGCAGCAGTCCTGGGACAAGGCTTGGACTACCCTGCTGCCGCAATGGTGCGAGGCCCTCGGCTTGGGCTACCCGCGCCTGTTCATCCGTCTTCCTGAGGTGCACCGCCTCGTGGTAAAGGTGTTCGAGAGCGGCCGATTTCTCGATCGCGACGGTGGCGCACGGCCGTCCGAATTGCTGCGCCGTCGACGCACGGGCCCTGAACGCGGCGGCGCTGGAGCAGCCGTCAAGGGTTACTGGTCCGCGGGGCCGAGCACCTGGGTCTATCGCTCGATGGCTCGGTATCTGCGCCGGCATGTGGTGCGGGAATCGGATCGCTGGGTGGCCCAGTTCCAAGCCTCGGGGGATCCGCTGCACGTCGCGCAACTGCTGCGCAGCGGCCGCCACGCCCTGACCTCGTACGCCGACATGCTCTGGTCCCACCGGATCGAGCCGGGCATCGAGGCGCGGCGCTGGCCCTATCGCAAGGTGTCGGCGCGTCCCCTGCAGCCCGTTGCCGTGGCCAAGCTGCTGCACCAAGGTATCGGCTTGGATGCCGGCCCAGGCCGGGAGCCGGCCAGGCCCCTCTCGGCAGCCTGTGGGACCTGGATGAAATACCAGATTGCGGCAGCCGTGTTGCTGGCCCTGTGGCATGACGCCATGGCCAGGGCCGTGGTTGGCGCCAGCACCGGCCTGGCCAACTGGGAAGAACATGACGACGTCGCCGATCTGTGCGGCTGGGTCGCGCTTCGTCAGCCGCAGGCCGGGCTACGGTTCCTGACGCTGTCCATCGAGAGGCGCTGGCTCCAGGCCTTGCCCCGCACCGACAAGGCTCAGCGCCAGAGCAGGGCGCGACTGGCACACCAGCAGAGGCAGACGCGCCACTGGCAGACGCTGCAGGAGGCCTGCCGTGGCTCCTGCCTGAGCTGGACGCCGCCGGACGGCTGGTCGCTCGCCGAGTCCTGTGCGCCAGGCAGCCCCGCCGACTGGCGCCTACACCGGCTGCTGGGCATCCCGGGCGTCCGGCCCAGGTTCTGGCTTTTCACGTCGGGTGCGCTGTTCGTCGCCAGGCTGTGCAGTCGCCGGCTTCAGGCAACGGGCCGAACGCCCAAGCAAGCGATCGAGGCCCTGCGTCAATGCGCGCGCCAGTATGTGCAGCTCTATGGCACGCAACAGCTCGGGGACGGTCGCAAGCCCGTCCCGCCCCTGGCGCCGCTGAAAACAGTCGACCAGCGGGCTCAGCTCGTATACCAGATGCACGTGGCAAACCTGCGCTTCCATTTGGGGTTTTGGGGTTTTGGGGTTGCGCCGGCTTTGCCGCTGCGCACGCTCAGGAGTATCTCTCTGAGCGACGGGTTCAGAACTACCCGCTCCCATAGACGGCTGTTGCATCGTGCCCGGGGCGGCAGACGCTGACTTGCAGGGCAGCACCTGCGCTCGAACGCGGCGTGTCCCTACGGGAGTGCTCGCCAGCGGTGCGCGCTATCGATCGACTCCAGGCGCCGGGGGATGGCGGCGCGACAACCTGGGCCATGCCTGGGCTGTCCACGACCTCGGGCTTGGCCTGCACGCCGCCCGTGCGCGCCCGTTGCGCCAAGCGTTCGGGGTGCGATCGGGCTGAGGGCACACGCCCTCAGATGATCCCGCTCGAGCTGGCGGGCGCTTTCCTGCGCACCGCCTGCCAGCGATTGCAGCGTCCGCACCGCATCCTGCGGGTGGCGGCCGGGCAGCCATCGGCCTGCGCTGCGAGTGTGCGAGGCAGGCGCGCGCGGCCTGACGGCCTCTGTTGCGGAGTTTAGTTGAAAAGTATTGTCGAAATTAGTTGTGCGAGCGCGAGCGTTCGCACAAGAGAAGTTGTAACCCATCGGATGTGAAGTCTCCCTCCGAGAACTTCGGATCTTTGCCGGATTTCGACGCCGAAGATTTCAAGAGAAGTTGTAATTCGATCTGCGTTTCAACTGATCTTGTGTTTCCGTTGCGTCTGACATTCGTCCGAGTGCCGACTTGACCATAGTCCTCACCTTGCCAGGGGATGGCCGGTGCCGGTCTACGCAGGCGGACGCCGACCTGTTCCCGATCAACGCGTGGCACGGATCACTATCTAGAGCACGCTTCAGGCGGCTCTGAACCTCACAGCAACGGCACACCCGAGCGCAGCGCGGCGTCAACGACCACCCTCAAAAGTTGGTTAGTACCGGGCTTCACGAGCGATAGCGCCGACTGCCTTTTTGCGAACGCGAGGCCGCTGGCGAACAGGCATACGCAGCTGTGATGGGGATGCTGCGCGGACGCGTAGATGATGCCGTTCAAATGGCGCTGGCGGCAGTCCTTGGCAAACGCCTGCGTTGCGGCGATCCGCTGAGCCTGTAGCACCGGATACGGTTCGGCAAGGCCGCGGACATCCGCTAGACGAAGGGGCCCCAAGGTCGTGACTTCCACCAGGGCCTTGCGCCGCAGATCGTCGAGGCTACGACTGACGGTGTCACGTCTGAATACGGCTTCGTACAAGGCCGTTTCCTGACTGTCGGCGAAATAGCCGGTAGCCTCATCGGGCAGGCAAAACCTCCCCTCCAGAAGGCCCGCCGGCGGTAGCAGCAGGCCGTTGATGCGCACGCTCGTGTTGCGCGCGCGCCTCAGTTGGACGCGGTAGAAGCGTTGGTGTTCGGCAAGCTCAATGATCGGTGGATTGAGGTCTTTGAATTTCATCTGCAGCTAGAAGATCAATGTCCTTCTGCCGTTGCCAGATTGACGATGCGCTCAGCAGGAGCGCCTTGCTCCAGCGCGGTGCGGGGCGTCTGCCCGTCAAGGGCCGGATGCGGGGTCTCCAAGAAGGCCAGCAACTGCCAGCCATCCGTTGTGCCCAGGGCCAAGGAAAGCGGGTGGATCACAGGGAACATGAAAGGCTCGAACTGCCACTTGGGTACCTTGTATCCACGGCGCAGGTGCGACAAGCCGATGCAGCGGCCGCCTTTGATCCAGGCATTGATGGTCACGCGCGAAGTCCCTGTGAGCGCGGCCGCTTCGTCAGTCGTTGTCATGTCCGTGGCGCCGATACGTGCGCGCCGGTATTCGGCGCCTGAGCGAAGCAGCGCAGCGGTATGAGCTTCAGAGGCATACGGGCTGTCGAGCGCCTGGCGGCGCTCCTGGTTGGATTCGATGGCAACGAAGAAGGGATGGGTCAATGTGTTCATGGCGGGAAAATCGTGAGGCCCAGTCAAGGGGCATTGCGCATGTTCAGCTTGCTGACGCCGAAGAATCCGGCCACGAGGGTTGCGGGTGCTGCGCCACAAACGATTCGCCGCGAACGAAGCCGCATCGCCACGGGTGCGCTCAGCAAGGGCGCGCCGGTCACCGCTGCCGATCGCGGCAGGCGAGCGAACCCTTGCCCAAGAGGGCTCCGCAAGCGAAGGAACGCCCGCATCATGGCGGCCGTGACCCGGTCGGGCTCAAAGGGAATGACCACCGGGTTGCGGCGAATGATCTGATAGTGCGCGAAGCTCGCGCCGTCTGTAGCGTCCCAAGTCAGCATGAATGCTCTCCAACGTCGAGCGGACGAGGCTGCCCACTCGATACGGGAGACATTATCGTTCGATCTGGAAAGTTCGTAAAGGTGGATCGATAGGTTAAGTGGTGCAGCGTGTTTTTGACGAATTCCCGCGTAGCGACAAAGTGCCGCTGATCCAGAGCGCCGGGTCAGCCAGTCCGTTCAGTGAGTTCGGCGGGCGAAGGATCCAGGATTGCGGTCCGCTGGCGCCACGACGTCTTGGAGCAAGGTTCTCAAGAACGTCGGATTGCGACCAATGCTTACTGCGAGCATTGGTTGGTCTTGTGGACAAGGGCGGCAAAGCGCGCAAGGTGGCGCTGGACCGGTGTCTCGCGCAGCGCGGGCTGGCGACCACGCACTGCGGAAGCACCGGACACCTGAACCAGGACGGGCGCGCCGGCATCAGTGAGGCGCGCCGTGGGCGGTGTTGAAGCGCTTCTTCGGGATGGCGCCCACGGCCGGGGAAGCTGTTGCGCCGGCGCTGGCCGACACGCTACGGCAGGCCAGCCCGCTTGGGCGAGGCATGCCCACGGGACCTACGCGCTGGCGGGGGGCGCAAAGTTCACAGCCGTGCTCTGTCAATCTGCGCCCTACGACGCGGTCCACCACTTCGATCTATCTGCACGCGCACGAGGTGACGCGGGCGCGCCAACTGCGGCAGGCGTTCGGGGCGGAGCCGCGCTGAGACTGGTCAGGATGGCTGTCTTCGAGGACCTCTTCCGAGGAAGGCCGAGCCGGCTGTCGGTTCTCGCCTAGATCTGAACTCGAAATCGACGCTGATCAAGGATTTAGAGTCGCCCCTGCAGAGGAGCTTTGAACGGAATTCTCACTAAGTCTTGAACTTCTCCGAATGAGTCTCATTTAGTCTTGAACTCATGGGCCTGCGATGAACCCAATATCGCCTGAACGCCCCGTGCATCAGGTCACGCCAACTCTGTCAGACGCGGAAAAACTCGTCAGCTTGAAGCGATTGGAGTGAGCGGGTGTCGTCCCCACGATGGCGGATCGTGGAGACGATGGATAGAGCATCGACAGATGGGCACCCGCGCCAAAAAGCCGATGCACTGCCGCAGCAGCGCTGGCGAATCCTCGGGTGAGGCTGGCGCGAGACAGCACAAGCATGGCCGCCGGAGCAGGCTAACTCGGTCACACCCTTCCTAGCCAGAGAGCGCCGCTGGCGATCGTTGCCAGGAACACGGTGTTGGCCACCAGCAAGGTCACCGGGCGCCAGCCCAATTGAGCCAGTTGTTGAATCGACGTCTTCGCACCCAGAGCCGCAATCGCCATGACCAGGCACCAACGCGAGGCGTCTTGCATCAACGACGTCACCTGCGCTGGCACCCAGCCGGTGCTGCTCAGCAGCACCAAGGCCGCAAAAGCCAGCAGGAACCACGGCAAAGGGGCGGCCCTACCGGTCGTGACGCCGCCTGTCTGGCGGCGAAAGTACATGCCCGCAAGGCCCACCACAGGCAGCAGCATGGCCACCCGCAGCAGTTTGACCACGGTCGCCATGTCGCCCGCCTCGGAGGACACCATGTAGCCGGCCCCCACCACCTGGGCCACATCATGAATGGTCGCCCCCAAGAAGATCCCTGTAGCCAGGGCATCCAGGCCCATGGCACGCGCCAGCATCGGATAGACAACCATGCACACGGTGGACAACGCCGTCACGCCGGCCACCGTCAGCAGGGTGAAGCGCTGAACCCGCTCATCGCGCGGCAGCACGGCCGCCAGCGCCATCGCCGCCGAGGCACCACAGATGGCGACCGCGCCGCTGGTGAGCACGCCCACGGCGGTCGAGCCCTGCAGCCGCCGTCCCAACCAGATGCCGAAAGCCAGGGTGGACAGCACGGCAATCACCACGATCGCTGCCGTCCGCCAGCCAGTGGCCTGAACCTGGGCGAGCGTGATGCGCGCGCCAAGCAGCGCCACCCCCCAGCGCAGCACGGTGCGCGCTGCCAGTTCGATGCCGGCCTGGGTCGCCGGCGTCTGCGCCAGGAAGTTCAGGCTCATGCCGAACAGCAACGCGTAAAGCAGCTGGGGGCCACCGTAATGTTCAGCCAGGAAGGTGGCCGCCAGCGCCATCATGATCACAGCCGACAGACCGGGCAGATGGCGCCGCAGCCAGCCCCGGCCGCTCATGGACGAGACCGGGGAGGTGATGGCATCCATCACTCCTCCGGGGTGATGTGATTGTCCTGAACGATCTTGCTCCAGATCCTGAGGTCATCGCGCAGGGTCCGCGCAAACTGCTCGGGGGTTTTCAAGGGCGGATTCGCCAGGTTCAGCTGCAGGAAGCGCTCCTTCAGTTCGGGCGAAGCAAGGATGCGGTTGACCTCCTTGTTCAGCGCGGCAATGACGGGCTCGGGTGTGCCCTTGGGCGCGAACAGTCCATACCAGCCATCGGTGTCGAACCTGAATCCCTGTTCCGTCAATGTCGGGATGTCAGGCAATGCGATGGTTCGACCGGAGCCGCTGACCGCCATTGCCTTGATCCTGCCCGCCTTGATCAATGGGGTCGACGATGTCGTGTCGACAAAGGCGATCTTGACGTTGCCGTTTTGCAGGTCGGTCAGGATGGTGGTCATCGCCCGGTAGGGTACGTGGTTGAGCTTCATGCCCGTCTGATTGGCCAGGGCCGCCATGACCAGATGGCCGCTGGAGCCAATCCCAAAGGACGCGTAGCTGTACTCGTCCGGATGTGCCTTCACATGTGCGACGAATTCCTTCATGTTTGCGGCGGGAAAATCCGCACGGGTCACCAGATACACGCCGCCGGCGCCAACCTGGGCCACCGGCGTGAAGTCGCGCAGCACGTCGTAGGGCGGCTTTCTGGGCATGGCTTGCGCCATCACGGTGAACGCCGAGGCGGTGAACAGCAGGGTGTGCCCATCCGCAGCACTCGACAACATGTCCTTGGCCGCCAGCACGCCGTTGCCACCGGGCTTGTTCTCGATGATCACCGGCTGCTTCAGACTGACGGACATTTGCTGGCCGATCACGCGCATCAGGAGATCGGTGCCGCCGCCAGGCGCGCCGGCGACCACGACCCGGATGGGTTTGGCCGGCCAGGCGTCCCGCGCCTGAACCGTCAGGCTCGAACATGCGGCGATCGCCAGCAGCAAGGCACGGCGGCTCAGGGTCTTGTAGTGTTGCATGCTTGTCTCCGGTTATGGCTGTCCGCTCAGGCGGCGTCCAGCATGGGCAGGGCGAGTTCCATCGACTCGAGGCCCTGAAGGCTCACGATCTTCAGCACATCCAGCACCTGCTGGCGCGTCGCGCCCAGGGCCAGGGCCGCCTCAATATGGCGCTGGGTACCGTGGCCGTACAGATGGGTGATGGCGGCATCGCCCGAAATGCACAGGAACTCGATCCACAGCGGCGGCAGCACGCCATCGGTCCAGAGCGGCAGGCCCATCGCCAGGAAACGCTCCAGCCACACGTGATCCCAGCGCGCCAGGGTCTCCCACAGCGGGTTGAACTGGCCACGGGCGCGAACGGCATCGGTCACGGGGGTCGCTCCACGGGTTGGCGAGTCCTCATCCGGCACGCCTTGCCGTGCCAGTTCGGCCTCCAGCAGCGGCACGCCGAGGGCGAGGGCGTGGATGCCGATCACGGCGGCCAGCTTGAACACGGCCATGATCTCGCCACGCGTCGCTCCCATGCGCAAGGCTTCGCGCAGATGTCGCTGCACGCCGGGGGCGTACAGATGGGTAGCGGTCACGTCGATGTTCAGACGGATTAGCGAGACCAGCTTCGGGTCCAGCGAGGCGCCTGCGCTGGCCTGCGCCAGCGCTTCGACCGCTGCGGCCCAAGCGGGGTCGTGGCGGGCCATTCGATCCCATTCGGCAAAGAAGGCAGGGGGCGTTGTCATGGCTTGTTCCACGGATTCAGATCGCCGAACCGCCGTTCGGGCTGATCACCTGCCCGACCAGGTAATGCTCGCCGGCCAGATGCAGCACCGTGGCCGCATACTCGTCGATGGTGCCGAAGCGCCCGCTCGGGCAGCCCTGCCACAGCCGTGCGCGTGCCTCTTCGCCGATGCCGTCGAGGTACGCGTTGAAGGCCGGCGTGGCCACGCCGCCAGGCGCCATGGCGTTCACGAAGATGTTGGCCCCCGCGGCTTCGTAGGCCACCGAGCGGGTGAAGGCGATCACTGCGCCCTTGGTGGCGCTGTAATGCGGACTGTGCGAGCTCTTGGCCGAGAGTCCGGCAATCGACGCAATGTTCACGATGCGGCCGTAGCGTTGCGGCTGCATGATCTTCAGCGCCTCGCGGGTGCAGTAGAAGACGCCATGCACGTTGACACCCCAGTAACGCAGCCACTCCTCGTCGCGGATCTCGCTGGTGAAGGCCAGCGTGTCGCGCGGCACCGGCAGGCTGCTGTAGTCGTAGAGTCTGTTGCGGCGCTCGGTATCGACAGGGCGGTTGGGCGTGAGCGCGGCGTTGTTGACGAGGATGTGCAGCGTGCCGAAGCGCGCCACAGCGGCCTCGAACATCGCGCGCACCTCGGCGCTGTTCGAGACGTCGCACAGCACGCCCAGGCAGGCCGCACCTTCGTCCTCGACGGACTTGACCGTGGCAGCTAGCGTATCCGCGCTGACGTCGCAGACCACGAGGCTGGCGCCCTCGCGCGCCAGGGCCACGGCGATGCCCTGGCCGAGACCAGGACCGACGCCGGTGACCAGCGCCACCTTGCCCTTGAACTTCTGGGTCATGGTCACACCTTGCCGGGGACGGTGAAGCCAATCTGGCCTGGCCTGCGGTTCGGCGCCAGGCCGAGCTGCGCAATGGTCTCATCGGCGCTGCCATACCATTCGCCGATCTTGTAGATCTCCCTGGCTTGCTCGCCGGTGGCGACTTCACGGCCGAGCTCGCGTGACATGCGCACCATCTGCTCGATCTGTTGCACCGAGGTCATGCGCTCGCCCTTTCGGCCCCACAGGTTGTCCTCGATGCCGCAGCGAACGTGCAGACCCATCGCGATGGCCATGGCCCCCATGGGCGCCACGGCACGCATCGCGCTCTCGATCGTCAGCACCGAGCCCGGCGGCGTGCGGCGCACGAACTCGATGAGGTCGGCCGGGTTGAAGCCGGCGGCGCCGCCGCCAATGGCGACATAGTTCAGCACCAGCGGCCCGGTGTACTGGCCGCGGCGGATCAGACGCTCAACGGTCTCCAGCTGATGGACGTGACCCAGCATGAAGTGGGGCTGAATCCGCGCTGCCGACAAACGCTTCAGGTGCTCGACGAAAAACGCCGGCGTGGCATCCACCACCATGTTGGTGTAGGCGTTGAAATACTCCGGCTTCTCCAGCAGAGTGCCCTTGATGTCATCGGCCGACAGCATCTCGGTGATGTTCATCTGGCTGGAGTTGATGGCGATGGTGACCTGGTCGGGCTTGGGGGTCAGTTCCGCCAGCATGTGCCGCGTGTCATGGTCCAGCCACCTGGCCTGCGATCCCGCGTCCTCGGGCGCGAAGGAGATCGAGCCCCCGACCTGCAGCAGCATGTCAGGCACGGCGTCGCGAAGCCGGGCCAACAGTTCATTGAACTTGGACAGACGCTTGCTGCCCTTGCCATCTTCTTCGCGCACATGCACGTGCAGAACGGTGGCCCCTGCGTTCCAGCAGTCGACGGCCTTTTGTACCTGGTCCTTCATGCTGACCGGGATGTCGCTCGAATCGCCCGGCAGGTATTGCGGCCCGTACGGGGCGACTTGAATCACCAAGGGTTGCTGATTCTCGGGGTAGAGGCTGTCGTCGAGGAATTCCATGAATGTCTCCTGTGGGTTGTGGGGTGAGGTCATTCTCAAGCGCACCGAGAGATCAAGTTAATCATTTTGTCGCTTTGATTTATCATTTCGGAGCATGGATGCCACTCCCACTTCACCAGACACCCAACAGGCAGAATCGCTGCCGATTGGCACCTTGACGGTCATTGCGAACGTTCTGCATGAACAGGGCCTGGATGGAGACGCCTTGTTGCGCCGCTTCGGCATTGACAAGCGTGCGCGGCGTGATCCCCTGGCGCCGTCCTCCATCCGGCTGCATGGTCAAATCCTGCTGGCTGCGATCAAGGCCAGCGGCCTCGAGCACTTCCCGCTCCTTGTCGGGGAGCGGGCTCAACTCGACAACGTGGGGCCGGTCAGGGCGCTGGCCCTGAGCGCGCCGACGGCACGCGCTGCCGTCGACAACCTGCTGCGCTATGTCAGCATCTGGTACCGTGGGCTTCGGCTCACGCTGGAGAACGATCAGGGCTACGCGGTGCTTGGCTATGCCACCGAATCTACCTTTGCAGGACGGGAGGCACTGCTGACCGCGTTTCTTGCCGGCGGGGTACGCAACCTTGGGCAGATATTCGGCGCCGAATGGCGGCCGGCGCTGGTGCGGATCGCACACCGCCGTCCAGCGAACGTGGCGCCATTTGCAGCCTTGTTCCGCGCACCGGTGCTGTTCGACCAGCCTCGGCATGAGATTCTGTTCCCGCAAGCCGATCTGGAGCGGCCGCAAGCAAGAGCGGACCCTCAGCTTGAAGCCTTCTTGAAGCGCCAGCTCGAGGCACTGGAGGCAAGCAAACCGGTTGACTTTGGCGGGCAGGTGCTTCGGGCCATCGAGAGCCATCTGCTGCGCGGCGACTGCAGCAACGAGCGCATTTCAAGTCAATTTGGAGTCCATCGTCACACGCTGTACCGGCGCCTCGCTGCCGAAGGTCAATCGTATGAGGCATTGCTGGAAGGCGTACGGCAGCGCCTGGCTCAGCGCATGCTGGCTGATACCGATATGCCCGTGGTCGAGATCGCGACCTTGCTGGGATATGCCGCTCAGAGTAATTTCACGCGTGCATTCGGACGATGGTTTGGGGTGTCACCCACTGTTTGGCGGCGGGACGCAGCGCGGGCCTGATCGCATGGCGCGACTACCTTCGTGGTTGGCGGGGTCGCCGGCCGCGGCAGTAGATCGAGGACTGTGTAATCGCGCCGGCGGCTTTGGTAATCAGCGCAGGCTTGCCCCAGGAAACCACGAGTGCGTCAGCCGAGGTCGACCTCAGCCTGTGCGAGGCGACCGTGCCCCTGACCAGAGGCTTTGACCCGCAAGAGTTCAAAAGTTAGTGCAATTAGTTCGAAACTCTCTGAGAACCGACAGCCGCGGCGCAAGGGCCGCGCCATCGCCGCGTGTGCAAGGCGCGAAGCGGCTCCTGCGTCGATGGAAAACGAGCTCTGCTGGCACTGGAGACAGCTTGTCCGCAGGCAACGCACGGTTGGCCGACAAGTGCGTTTTGCGCTTGCGCCCCATTCAATATTGCGTTTACACAATGGCTCTTAGGATGACGCATCGGATTAAATACAACTTTGAAAACTTTCAAAAGTTTGAAAACTTTGACGGCTTCGCACGCCTGGCCTATCCTTGCAGTCCCGCCACGCGCCGCGCGCCGTGGCGCACGACCCCACTGGCACAGGAGCGCCCGCCATGACCACCGTTTCCCTCATACCCGGCAAGCCGCCGGCCGCTGCACGACCGCGCCGCGGCAAGGCGCAGACACCGTTGGCCTGGGTCGACATCGGCGCCGAAGGCGTCGAGCTGGGCCCGGACGACCAGGTGGTGCTGGTGGCCAGCGCGCGCCAGCTCCAGCAGGCGGGGCTGGAGCTGGTGGTCCTGCGATCGAGCCGCAAGGCGGCTGCGCGGGCACAGTCGAAAGTGGCACTTGGCATCTCCCCCCAGGCGGCGCGCGTGCGCATCGCCACCGTGAAGGATGACCCGGGCGTGCTCGCCCAGGCACTGGAGGTCGGCTGGATCCATCCGCACGGGCCCGAGCACTTGCAGGCCGTGCTGCAGGACTTCGTGACGCTCATCGGGGAGGAAAACGCGGGCGCCGCCGCGCCGGGTCACACGAGCGCGCCGAGTCGCTTCGCTGAACTGTCGACCGCGGAGTTGGCCGCGCTGATGCAGTGCACCACCACGGTGGTCTACGAGCGAGAAAAGGCGGGGGAGCTGTTCGCCATTCTGCCGCCCGGCCGCAAAGCCGGGCGCCGCTATCCGGCGTTTCAAGTGGATGAACAACTCGACCACGAGCTCTTCAAGCATGTGCTGCAGGTCTTCAGGAGTCGAGGGGCGACGAACCATCAGCTGTGGACCTTCCTGCGCAGCGCCAACACCGAGTTCGACGGCAGGACGCCGGTGGACGCGCTGCTGGGCGAGGCGCTGGCGCCCGACGAGCGCGACGAGGCAATCATGGACGTGGTGCTCGAAGAGCTCTCGCGCATCACCGCATGACGCCGCTACCTGATCGGCACTCAAGACACGCCCCAGGGCCAGCTGCCCGTGGTGGCCCTGGCCAAGGACGTGCCGCTGCACCGCCTGTTTCGCTATCCCGGGGCGGACTGGAACGCCCTCCCGCTCGAGTACCGAACCGGCCGCGTCGATCCGCCGCAAGATCAGCGCGGCGCCTTTGGCGTGCTGTACCTGGGCGATTCGCTCGTCACGGCGGCGTTTGAGTGCCGGATCATCACCTTCGCCAAGGACTCCGCGGGCGAAGGGGTGTACGAGGTGGTCGAGGACCTGCCGGATCCCGTACCGCCACCCTTGCCAGGACCGCCGGTCGCGCCCCCGTTAGCGCGGCCGCCCTACAAGGAAGTGCTGCACACAACGCGATCGACTATGGGTTCTGTGGATCTGGAGTCCCCGCTGCTGCGCGATCACTTCGACATCGATTTGGCGAGGCCCCTTGGGCGCATCGGGCGCTGGCGGGACCTTTCGCTGCAGGTATACCAGCTGCTGGTGGCGTTGCGAGCCGGGAATTTCTACTTCTGGGCAGGTACCAGAACGGGTCCAGGGTCAAGCCCACCACCGTGGACGGTGGGGCTTGCATTGCGCAGAGCGCTACTCCGAGGTCCTGCGCTCCTCAGGCGCGCGCCATCGGCTCCAGGGTCAGCTTGAAGCCCATGGCATGAATGACCTTGAACAGCGTGTCCGAGCTGGGTGCGCGCTCTCCAGACAGGCTCTTGTACAGGCTCTCTCGGGACAGGCCGGTGTCGCGTGCGAGCTGACTCATGCCACGGGCCTTGGCGATGTCTCCCAAGGCTGCAGCCAAGAGGGCTGGATCGCCATCTTCCAGCGCGGCCTGAAGGTACGCTGCCACATCTTCCTCATCGTTGAGGTAGTTGGCCATGTCAAATGGGCGGGTCTTGATCTTGCTCATCTTGCAACTCCAGAGCCAGCGCTTTGGCTCGTTCTATGTCGCGCTCCTGGGTGGCTTTGTCGCCGCCTCCGAGCATCATGATGATGGTTGTACCCTGCATCACGTAGTACATGCGCCAGCCAGGGCCGAAGAACTCGCGCATCTCATGCACGCCGGCGCCGACAGGCTTGTGGTCGCCAAGATTTCCCAGCGAGGCCTTGCGCAATCGAAGTTGCAGCCTTATGCGGGTCGTGCGATCCTTGATGCCGCTCAGCCACCGCGAGAACTGTTCGGTTTCTGCGACCGTGTACATGACCGAATTGTAGCCTGACGGCTACAGTTTGCAAGCACCGCCGCCTAGATCCAGCTCCCCGTGGGTCTTGCGCTTTGTAGGCAGTCGACGCCCAGGTTGCGGCCCAAAGGGCCGCGACAATGACGCAGCGGGCGCAGGTGCGAACGCCCCGCCCCACGCCGGCGCGCATGCATGTGTCAATCGGCGAGGCCAGGCAAGGGAGTTGGTGCGCAATGAAGCGACTCCAGTCCTGTTGACACGAGCGGATTCACCCTCGGAGGGGGCCGGCGCGTAGCGCGGCCAGCAAAGCCGCATCGGGCTGGCCCTTGCGGCCTGGACATCAGAGTGGTCGGCTGTTGGCGCCGGCTTGAAAGTGAGCTACTTCGCCGATGTTCCGGTAGGCCAGCTCTGGAGTCCAAAGCGCTTGTAGTGGCGTGGCATGCTGATCGGTTCGGGCGGCTCACAACACGGTCGGCACAACACCCTGAAGTGGCTCAATTCGACACCGGCACCAACAGGGCGGAGCATAGCCGGCGTTACCGGCAGGCACAAGACGGTCAATCCGTCAAAATCGTTACTTACATCACCCCCCCAATCCCTATCCCACCCCGGGATAGCCCCCTTCTGATTGGCTGTTTTTTGCCTATCTTCCTCCTCACTTGATCCTATCTATCACGGGGCGGCCGGGCCGGGGCTCGCCGGGGCCGGGATCGCGGCCGTGCCGGAATGCTTTGCCCTGCCGGAGGTCCGTCGAGGTGAGCTCAGGCGCGTGCTGCCGCAGTGGTGCCTGCCCAGCGACATCGCCTGGGCCGTGTTTCCGGGCCGCAAACTCATGCCCGCCAAGACACGCGTGTTCATCGACATGCTGCAGACAGCCCTGGCCAGCATGGACGCGGATGCCTGATGCCTCCCGCGCCCGGCTTTTCGATCCGGCAGCCGCTTGTCAATCGGTCAGAACACTCGCCCTTCCTCAAGATGCCGCGTAGCGCCATTGAGATCATGGTCGCCCAGGATGCGCGCCTTGTGGCCCAGCGGGTTGTGGCTGAAGATGGTGCGCAGATTGCGCCAGTGGCGGTCCAGGTTGTGCGCCCGCGAGGTCGCCGACGCCCCGCCGACCTCGAACAGCCGCTCCGCGGCGGTGAGGGCCAGCTTGCTCACGACGAGCTGGGTCTTCGCCGTGGTCAGCGCCCCCTGCAGCACCACCTGCTCCGCGTCGACGTCGCGACGCTCGATGGCGAGGGCACCACGATCGAGCACGCGCGCGCTCTCGGCGACCAGGGTGTCGATCGCGAAGCTGGCGGCAGACAGCTCACCCACCACCGCCTGGATGAAATGGTCCTCGCGCGCCGTCTCGGCCGGGCTGTGCAGGGCCGTCCGGCCATGGTGGCGCACGTAGTGGACGGCGTCCGACAGTACGTTGCGCACGATGCCGGCCGCCGTGGCCACCAGGATCAGCTGGCGCAGCGCCGAGGCGTGCCGGCCCGGCAGCTGATCGCGATGGATGGGCGTGATCTCTTCGGCGAAGACCCGCACATGGTCCAGTTCGAGGCCACCGCTGGCGGTCAGGCGTTGCCCCATGCCGTCCCAGTCATCGAGAACCCTCACGCCCTGCCGGCTGACCGGGATCACCGCCGTGACGCCCTCCCCGTTCTCATCCACCGCGAAGATGCCGGCGTAGTCGGCATAGGCGGTGCCGGTGGCGTAGTACTTCCTGCCGTCCAGGCGGTAGTGCTCGCCATCGCGGGTCAGCGTCGAGGTGCTGAGGCCCGGGCGCGCCGTGCCGAGCTCGGTGAAGGCGCCGCCGAACAGGGCGCCGCCGAGCACCTGCTCCACCTGGCGCCGGCTCTGCGCGGTCGGCGGGCTCAGCCGCAGCAGCTCGGTGGTGTTGAAGTGCGAGCGCAGGGCGTGGGCCACATTGGAGTCGGCCGCGGCGAGCGTGGCGATGACGCCGAGCACGTCTTCCAGTGATCCGCCGGGTCCGCCCTGCTCGCGTCCGATGCGCAGGGTTCCAATGCCGGAGCGGCGCACGAGCTGGAAGGCCTCGAAGGGCAGCTCGCGGCGCGCCTCGCGTTGCGCGGCGCCTTCAGCGATCGCTGCCGCCAAGGGAGGAACGCCGGCCAGGATCGCGTCGCGATCCCACGCTGGGGCAGGCTGCGGCGAAGTCTCAGAAGCTTCGAGGGAGGGATCTGGCGCGAGTTGGAGGCTCATGGGATGGTGCGTAGAAGGGCTTTCGGTACCGGCGCGGGGATGAAGGTCCACCGCATCGCCGGCATTCGGATCAACGAGGGGTTCAGGCCGCCCTCAGCACCGGGACGCGGCCCTCCACCGGATGCCCGGGGTCGGTGAAGCCGGGCGTCGAGGGGTGGCCGGCCGCCACCAGGCGGTCCACCAGCGCTTCGTCCTCGGCGGTGAACCTGTATTCGAGGGCTTTCACATACCCCTCCCACTGCTCGGGCGTGCGGGGACCAGCGATGGCCGAGGTGATGAGCTGATTGTTGAGGACCCAGGCCAGGGCAAAGTCGACGGTCGTGATGCCGCGTTCAGCGACATGCTTGCGGATTTCCTCGGCGATCTCGATCGACTCGATGCGCCATTCGGTCTCCAGCAGGCGCTTGTCCTTGCGGGCCGCGCGCGAACCGGGTTCCGCGTCGCCGCAGGTCGGGTACTTGGCCGTGAGCACGCCTCGCGCGAGCGGGCTGTAGGAGACCACGCCCAGCCCGTAGGCCGCCGCCGCGGGCAGCTGCTCGGCTTCAGCCGTGCGGTTGACGAGGTTGTACAGCGGCTGGCTGGCGATGGGGCGGTCGATGCCCTCGGCGTCGGCCAGGTGGGCGACCTCGGCGATGCGCCAGCCGCGGAAATTGGAGACCCCGAAGTAGCGCACCTTGCCCGATCGGATGAGGTCGCCGATGGCGCGCACGGCCTCGCCGAGCGGTGCGTCGAAGTCGGCGCGGTGGAAGTACAGCAGGTCGATGTAGTCGGTTCCCAGACGGCGCAGGCTGCCTTCGACGGCCTCGATGATCCACTTGCGCGAGGTGCCGCCCCGGTTGGGGCCCTCGCCCAGCGGGTTGCCGAACTTGGTGGCGAGCACCCAGTCGTCGCGGTCCGCGCGGATGCCACGGCCCACCACCTCCTCGGTGACACCCTTCTGGTAGACGTCGGCCGTGTCGATGAAGTTGATGCCCTGCGACTTGGCGCGCGCGATGATGTCGTGCGAGGTCGCCTCGTCCGTCGGACCGCCGAACATCATGGTGCCCAGGGCAAGGCGGGAGACTTTCAGGCCGCTGCGGCCCAGGTAACGGTAGCTCATGGATTCAGCTTTCTCTCTTGGTCAATGGCGATGAAGTCAGGATTCAGGGTGGTGGCAGGCGACCTCGTGCCCCAGGGCGACCTCGCGGAGCACCGGCTCCCGCTCGGCGCACACGGCCGTGGCCTTCGGGCAGCGCGGATGGAAGCGGCAACCGCTGGGCAGGTTCTGCGGGCTTGGCAGGTCGCCGGTCAGGGGCACCGACTGGCGCCGGCGCGCGGGGTCGGGCACGGCGTCCATCAGCGCGCGGGTGTACGGGTGGCGCGGCAGGGCCCAGAGGCTGCGGCGGTCGGCGCTCTCGACGATGCGTCCCAGGTACATCACGAGCACGCGGTCGGCGAAGTACTGCACCACCGACAGGTCGTGCGAGATGAAGAGGTAGGACAGGCCGAAATCGGCCTTCATCGCGGACAGCAGGTTCAGGATCTGCGCCTGGATGGAGAGATCCAGCGCCGACACCGGCTCGTCGCAGACGATCAGCTCGGGCTGCAGGATCAGGGCGCGCGCGATGCCAATGCGCTGCCGCTGGCCGCCGGAGAATTCGTGCGGATAGCGCGCCAGCGCGCTGCGCGGCAGGCCCACGCGGTCGATCAGCGATTCGACGCGGCGCTGGCGTTCGGCGGCATCGCCCTGACCGTGCACCACCAGGGGCGCCGCGAGGATGTCGCCGATGGTGTGGCGCGGGTTGAGCGAGGCAAAGGGGTCCTGGAAGACCATCTGCAGGCGCCGCCGGTAGGGGCGCAGGGCTTTCTGATCGAGGGTGGAGATGTCCTCGCCGTCGATCTCGATGCGGCCTGCGGTCGGCTGCTCCAGGCGCAGCAGGGTCCGGCCCAGGGTGGACTTGCCGCAGCCGGATTCGCCCACCAGCCCGACGGTTTCGCCGCGCTCGACGGCAAGGGACACGCCGTCCACGGCGCGCAACACGCCCTTGGGCAGCTTGAAATGGGTCTGGAGGTCAGAGACGGACAGCAGCGACATGAGCGTCCTGGTGGAGGGCATGGGAAGAGGCCAGGCCGGCGGCGGCCCCCGGGGCCCTCACGTTGGCCACAAAGCCGGGCTCGGGAACGGTGACGGGACAGGCCACGAGCCGATCGGCGCCCGCGCTCAGCAGTGGCGGCACGCTGGCGCGGCAGCTCGCGCGCGCCAGCGTGCAGCGCGGGGCGAAGGCGCAGCCGGCCTGGCCGACGGCCGAGGCGATGTTGCCCCGGATCTCGGTGAGCGGTCCGTCGCGGTAGTGGTGATCCGGCCGCAGGCGCGGTGAGGCCGCGAGCAGGCCCTGCGTGTAGGGATGCAGCGGCTGGGCGAACAGCGGCCCTGGCAGGGCCTGCTCGACCTCGCGGCCGGCGTACATGACGACCACCCGGTCGGCCCATTGCGCCACGATGCCGAGGTCGTGCGTGATCAGGACGACCCCCATGGACAACTCGCGCCGCAGCCGATCGAGCAGGTCAAGCACCTGGGCCTGGATGGTCACATCCAGCGCCGTGGTGGGCTCGTCGGCAATCAGCAGGCGGGGGCGGCACGCAATGGCGATGGCGATCATCACGCGCTGGCGCATGCCGCCCGAGAGATGGTGCGGGAAGTCATCCACGCGGCGCTGCGGATCAGGGATGCGCACCACGTCCAGCAACTCGATCGCCCGCGCCCGGGCCGCCTTCGCCGACAGCCCCTCGTGCTGGCGCAGCACCTCGGCGATCTGCCAGCCGACGGTGCGCACCGGATTGAGCGAGGTCATGGGCTCCTGGAAGATCATGGCGATCTCGCGCCCGCGCAGACGGCGCATCTCCCGGTCGGACAGCTGGAGCAGGTCCCGCCCCCCGAACAGTGCCTGGCCGCCCGGAATGCGTGCCGTGCGTGGCAGCAGCCGCATCAAGGCCAGCGCGGTGAGGGACTTGCCGGACCCGGACTCGCCCACGATGGCCACGGTCTCGCCGGCCTCGACCGAGAAGCTCAGGCCCCGCACCGGTTCCAGTTTGGGAAAGCGCACGGTCAGGTCGCGCACCTCCAGCAGTGGCGTGTTGGACATGTTCAGCGATCCTGTGAAAAGCGCGGGTTGAGGGCGTCGTTGAGCCCGTCGCCGATCAGGTTGAAGGCGAGCACCGCGAACACGATGGCCAGGCCCGGCGCGGCGGTGAGGTACCAGGCCGTGCGCAACAGCTCCCGCCCGGAGCCGATCATGCTGCCCCAGCTGATCACGTTCGGGTCGCCCATGCCCATGAAGGACAGGGCCGACTCCAGCAGGATGGCGGAAGCCACCATCACCGAGGAGGTGACGATGATGGGCGGCAAGGCGTTGGGCAGGATCTCGCGGAAGATGATGCGCGCATGGCCATAGCCCAGGCTGCGCGCGGCGACCACGAAGTCCTTCTGTCGCAGCGAACGGAACTCCGCGCGCACCAGCCGCGCCACGGTGGGCCAGGTCACCAGCCCGATGGCCAGGACAATGGTCCGGATGGACGGCTGCGCGATGGCGACGAGCACCACCAGCAGGATGAAGCTGGGGATGGTCTGGAACAGCACGACCAGGCGCTGCAGGACATCGTCGATCCAGCCGCCGAAATAGCCTGCCACGGCGCCGATCAGGATGCCGAGCGTCAGGCCGATCAGGGTGGCCGCGATGCCCACCAGCAGCGACACACGCGAGCCGTGCACGACCCCGGCGGCCACGTCGCGGCCCATGGAATCGGTGCCCAGGATGAAGGCGGCATCCTTGCCGGGCCAGAGAAAGGGCTGGGCCACCATGTCGAGCGGGTCGCCAGGGTAGAGCCAGGGCGCCAGGAGGGCCAGCAGCGCGACCGCCAGCAGGAAGACGCAGCCCACCATGGCGGTCGGATTGCGCAGGAAGACGCGCAGCGCACGCCGCGTGTCGGGCGGACTGACTTCGGCGACCTCGGCCGTGGTCGCCCGTGCCGCGTCGGGGGCATGCACGTTGGGCCAGACCGCCGGCTCTGGCCGCGGCTGCGCAGGCGCCGGGGCGGCCGCAGAGGGAACGTCGCGTGCGGGCAGAGCGACCGCGTGGGGTGAAACTTGGCTCATCCATGCACCTCGATTCGCGGATCGAGCCAGGCATGCAGCAGGTCGACCAGCATGTTGGCCAGGATGACCAGCAGGGAGGAAAGAAAGAGGACCCCCATCAGGACGCTGAAGTCCCGGCTGAGCACGGCCTCGAAGGCCAACCGGCCCAGGCCGGGCCAGCTGTAGACGGTCTCGACCACGACGGCGCCACCGAGCAGTCCGCCCAGGTGCATGCCGGCCATGGTGGTCACGGGCAGCAGCGCATTGCGCAGCACATGCTGCACGGTGATGCGCCAGGGCGACAGACCCTTGGCGGCGGCGGTGCGGACGAAATCCTGTGACTGCACCTCCAGCATGGCCGCCCGCGTCAGCCGGGCGTAGATGGCCACGTAGAACAGGGCCAGCGACGTGGCGGGCAGGATCATGTAACGAAGCCGGTCCACCAGTGCGGCCAGGCCCGTGAGATCGGAGCCGATGGTGCCCGAGCCGCCGCTGGGCAGCCAGCCCAGCTGCACCGAGAAGAGCACGATGAGCATCAGACCGATCCAGAAGCCCGGCACGGAATAGAACAGCAGCGCCAACACCGACAGCAGACGGTCCGACAGGCGCCCGGCGAAGGTGGCCATGAGCGTCCCGAGCAGCAGGCCCGCCGCCAGCGCGATCGACAGCGCCAGGCCCATGAGCAGCAGGGTGCTCGGCAGGCGTTGCCCGATCAGCGCCATGACCGGCATGTTGTAGCGCGGCGAGAAGCCCAGGCTGAAATGCGCGAGATGCCCCAGGTAAGCCTGCAACTGGTGCAGCACGGGAAGGTCCAGGCCGAAGCGGGCGCGCAGCGCCGCCATGGTCTCTGCCGTGGCCGCACCGGCCTCGCCGGCCATCACGTCGGCGGCATCACCGGGCGTGAGCTGCAGCAGCAGGAAGTTCAAGACCACGATGCCGATCACCGTGGGGATGGCCAGCAGGACCGTCCGCCGCAAAGTCGCCAGGATTCGATAAGAGGTATTCATGGATTTCGCGGGTCATTCAAGTCGCCAAATATAAAAGAAGCACCTCCAGGAATTCGAAATTCAAAACACAAATACCGAATATCAAAATCCATCTAGCAAATAAGCTTTCAAGGAATAAACACCAATAAATATCAATTCCATATATTCAAATACAAAATCATTTTGCGTATTTCCAATATCAAAATCAGTTGAACGACAACGTGATTTCGGCGGCGGATTCGTAAGACGATTTGGGTCCCTGGTTTCTGGTTTCTACCGTCGCCGGGTTGTCCGGGTGGTCAGAGCCTTGCTCAGCGCCCGGTCGATCCGGCGCAGCCCACTCGTCCCATGACCCTCATCCATCGCCCTGGCTCCCTTGTCGATGTGGAGCGTTTTGCCGCTCCCTCCGACTATCCCGACAGTCCCTTCTCGCAAGCGCTGAAGCAACCGATCCTGCTGGGTCTGTTCCTGCCGATCCAGGCGGGCGGCTGGAGCGCCTCCACCCTGCCGCGCACCACCGACTGGCGCTTTGCCTACAACAAGGACCTGGTGCTCACCGCCGAGCAGCAAGGCTTCGACCTGGTCTTCGCGCTGTCGCAGTGGCTGCCCAAGGGGGGTTACGGCGGTGTCTTCAACGGGCAGGCGCTGGACTCCTTCGCCACCACGGCGGCCTTGACGGCCGTGACCAGCCGCATCCTGCTGATCTCGACCATCCATGTGCTCTACGGCCCGCTGCACCCGCTGCACCTGGCCAAGTGGGGCGCCACGTTGGACCACATTTCGGGCGGTCGCTGGGGCATTAACGTGGTCACCGGCCATCGCACCGTGGAACACGAGATGTTCGGCTGGGACCGCATCGAGCACGACCGGCGCTACGAACTGGCCGCCGAGTTCCTGGAGGTCGTGCAACGCCTGTGGGCGGACCAGGAGAACTACTCCTTCAAGGGCGAATCGTCCTGGAAGCTGGGCGGCGCCTACGTCAGCCCCAAGCCCAACTTCGGCCGTCCGGTGCTGGTCAACGCCACCGGCTCCGACGCCGGCATTTCCTTCGCCGCGCGCTACTCGGACATCGTGTTCATCACCAGCCCCGGCGCCTCCGATTTCGCGGGGGCCATCCAGGTGTTGCCGGCGCACGTCGCGCGCATCAAGCAGGCGGCCCGCGATCTGGGGCGGGAGGTTCGCACGCTGCTCAACCCCATGGTCATCAGCCGTGACACCGAACGCGAGACCTGGGCCTATCACGACGCCATCGTCGCGCACCAGGACAACCGCACGCCCGAAGGCTTCAACAGCTTCGAAAGCGACGCCCATGCCTGGAAGGGCCGCGCCGGCCTCGACGCGCCCAAGCGCCGCGCCATCGGCGGAAATATCGAGGTCATCGGCACGCCCGAACAGGTGGTGGAGCAGTTCGTGCAACTCAAGCGCGCGGGCGTTGACGGCCTGCAGCTGAGCTTCTTCGACTTCAAGCCCGACCTCGAATTCTTCGGCGACCGCATCCTGCCGCTCATGAAGCAGGCCGGCCTTCGCCTCTGACCCCCTTCCCCACCACGACGACCCTTTCATGACACTGAACCGACGCCTGTCCTGGCTGGCCCTGGCCGCCCTGCCCCTCTTTTGCGCCACGGCCCACGCGCAGGCTACCGAACCGCAGCCCGTCAAGGGCGGCACCCTCACCACCGTGGCCGCGCAGGAGCCCACCTCCCTGGTGTCCTTTCTGGACACCAAGACCGACAACCGCGATGTCAGCGCCAAGATCACCGAAGGCCTGCTGCGCTACGACGCCCAGTTCAATCCCCAGCCGCTGCTGGCCACCTCCTGGCAGGTCAGCGCCAACGGCCTGAGGTACACCTTCAAGCTGCGCCCCGGCGTGAAGTTCCACGACGGCAAGGACCTCAGCTCGGCGGACGTGCGCTTCTCGCTGCTCACGCAGAAAAAGCAAGGCCCGCGCGGCCGCATCACGCTGCAGAACCTGGAGCGGGTCGACACGCCGGACCCGCTCACCGCCGTGCTGGTGCTGTCCAAGCCCGCGCCCTTCCTCCTCAAGTCCCTGTCCTCGGCCGAACTGCCGATCGTGCCGGCGCACCGCTACGGCGACGCCGACCCGCTGGCCAGCCCCAACGTGACGGCCCCGGTGGGCACCGGCCCGTTCGTGTTCGAGGAATGGGTGCGTGGCAGCCACATCATCCTGCGCAAGAACCCCAACTACTGGCGCAAGGGAACGCCCCATCTCGACCGCGTGATCTTCAAGTTCGTGCGCGATCCGGCCGCCATCTCGGCGGCGGTGGAGACCGGCGAGACCGACGTCGCCCTCAACCTCGGCCTGGCCGACCTGGACCGCCTGGCCAGGAACCCCAAGCTGAAGGTGGATGACACCTACGACGCCTTCCTCAATAACGCGTCCTTCCTGGAGTTCAACGTCGAGAACCCCATCCTGGCCAAGCCCCAGGTGCGCCACGCCATCGCGCAGGCCATCGACCGCAGCTTCATTGCGAACAACATCTACTACAAGCGCGCCGAGGTGGTGAACTCCCCCATCCCGCGCGTGCTCGCCAGCTACTACGACGACAGCACCTTCCACGACCCCTATGACGTCGCCGCCGCCAACCGCCTGCTGGACGAGGCGGGCCATCCCAGGCAGGCTAATGGCCAGCGCTTCGCGTTCAAGGTGACCTACATCCCCGGCGCCTCCTTCAAGCAGACCGCCGAATACCTGCGCTCGGCCCTCGGCCGCGTGGGCATCAAGATCGAGATCCTGGACGGCGACCTGCCGACGTTCCTGCGCCGGGCCTACACCGCGCGGGACTTCGACCTCAACCTCAACGGCCTGGGCCGCCTGTTCGACCCCACCGTGGGCGTGCAGCGCATCTACTGGTCCGACGGCATCAAGAACCCGCTGATCTGGATCAATGCCTCGCACTACAACAACCCGCAGGTGGACGAACTGTTCCGCCAGGCCGCCGTGGAGATTGACGAGGCCAAGCGCGCCACCCACTTCAAGCAGATCCAGCAGATTGTCGGCCGCGAGTTGCCCGTGCTGCCCCTCGTCACGGTGCCCTCGGCCCTGCGGGTTCACAGCACACGCGTGCACAACCTCAACAACAGCATCGACCTGACCGCCGGCGACTTTTCCGACACCTGGCTCGAACCCAAGAAATAGGCGTCCACCATGAGCACCTCCCAACTCAAGAACCCGCTGCTGGACACGCTGGTCTTCGCCAGCGCCCGGGAACAGGCCCGCGCCCTGGCGGAAGGCCGGGTCTCGGCGATCGAACTGCTGGAGCACAGCCTGGCCCGGATCGACCGCCACGACGGCGCCCTGAACGCCGTTCCGGTGCGCGACGACGAGCGTGCCCGCGCCGCCGCACGCGAAGCCGACGCCGCCCTGGCGCGGGGCGAACGCCGGCCGCTGCTGGGCGTGCCCATCACGGTCAAGGAGAACTTCGACGCCGCCGGCCTGGTCACCAGCACCGGCCATCCGGCCTACGCCGACAACCGCGCCCAGGAAGACGCGCTGGCCGTGGCCGCGCTGCGCGAGGCGGGCGCCATCCTCATCGGCAAGAGCAACGTGCCGCTGGCCCTGGCCGACCTGCAGAGCTACAACGCCATCCATGGCGTCACCCGCAATCCCTGGGACACCGCGCGCACGCCGGGCGGCTCCTCGGGCGGCTCCGCCGCCGCGGTGGCCGCCGGCTACGTGGCGCTGGAGCTGGGCACGGACATCGGCGGCTCCATCCGCATCCCGGCGCACTTCTCCGGCGTCTACGGCCACAAGCCCACCTACGGCCTGGTCTCCCTGCGTGGCACGGGCGTGCCGTCGGGCCGTCACAGCGAGCGCGACCTGACCGTCGCCGGCCCCCTGGCCCGCACCGCCGCCGACCTCGAACTGGCGCTCGACCTGCTGCTGAACCGCGATCCCCTGGAGCGCAAGGCCCGGCACGCCGCACTGCCGCCGGCCCGGCACACGCAGCTGGCAGACTTCCGCGTGCTGGTCATCGACACCTGGCCGGGCACCGAGCGCAGCCGCTCCGAAAGGCTGGTCGTGGAGCGCGTGGTGGAGCGCCTGCGCACCCAGGGCGCGCACGTGAGCCGGGTCGCCGACCTGCCCGAGGGCCTGTTGCCTGACCTGGTGGCCCAGCACCGCACTTACCGCAGCCTGCTCGGCTCGTCCTTGGCCAACCCGCCGCCCCTGAGCGACAGCGCGGGTCAGCGCCTGGCAGCCCTGGACCCCGACGACCGCAGCGCCGAGGCCGCCTGGCTGCGCGCGCCCACCCTGGCGCACCGCGACTGGCTGCTGGACCACGAGCACCGGCTGGCCTTGCGCCACCAGTGGGAACGGCTCTTCGAATCCTTCGACGTGGTGGTCACGCCGGTGGCGCCGACGCCGGCCTTCCACCACAACCACAGCGAACCCAAGGAGGCACGCACCTATCCGGTCGCTTTCGAGGACGGCGAGCGCCAGGTCCGCTTCTTCGACCTCTTCCACTGGGCCGGCCTGCCCGTGCTGCCGGGCCTGCCCGCCACCAGCTTTCCGCTCGGTCTGGACGATGCCGGCCTGCCCGTGAGCGCGCAGGCGGTCGGCCCTTACCTGGAAGACCGCACGCCCATCGCCTTCGCCCACCTGCTGGAGCAGGCCTACGGTGGCTTCCTCGTGCCACCCGGCTATGACGTGGACGCCGCCTCATGAGCGCGACGCTGAAAGCAGTCACGGCCATCGCCCCTCCCGTTCCGGAGGACGGATCGACCCCGGTCCTGCTCGCCCGTGCGGTGGAGCTCGGCCGGCAGTTCGCCAGCCTGGCGGCACGTCATGACGAGAGCGGCGATGCGCCCGCCGAGCAGTTCGAGGCGCTGCGTGCCGCCGGCCTGCTGCGCCTGACCATTGCGCGCGCCGAGGGCGGTCACGGTGCGGGCCTGGCCACCGCGCGCGCGGTGGTGAGTGCCATCGCGCAGGGCGATCCGTCGGTGGCGCTGATCCTGTCCATGCATTACAGCCAGCATGCCGCCCTCGTGCGCGCGGACCGCGAGGGACTGGGCGAATGGCCCGATCGGCCGGCCCGCCGGCTGGTGGCGGAGTCCCTCCGCGGCCTCTCGCTCATCAATGCGGCGCAGGTCGAGCCGGCGCTGGGATCGCCTTCGCACGGCGGGCTGCCCGAGGCGCTCGCGCGCCGGGTCGGCGACCAGTGGCTGATCTCGGGCCACAAGCTCTACGTGACCGGGGCGCCGCTGCTGTCCTGGATCAACGTGCTCGCCCGCACCGACGAGGCGGAGCCACGCCTGGGCAGCTTCCTCGTCCCGCGTCAGGCCCGTGGCGTCCGCATCGTGGAAACCTGGGACCCGGTGGGCATGCGCGCCACCGCCAGCCATGACGTGGTCTTCCAGGACGCCGCCGTTCCGCTGGACCACGCCGTGGGCCTCAAGCCCGCGCGCCTGGGACTGCAGCGCGATGCCCATGGCACGGCCTGGTACTTCAACCTGGTCGGCTCGGTCTATGACGGCGCGGCCCGCGCGGCGCGCGACTGGCTGCTGGGCTTTCTCGCCACGCGCCGGCCCAGCGCCCTGGGGGGCGCGGCGCTGGCCAGCCTGCCGACGGTGCAGGACACCGTGGGCCGCATCGAAATCCTGCTCGCCACCAACGACTGGCTGCTGCGCAGTCATGCCCAGGCCTACGACGACGGAACCGCGCCCGGCACGCTGGCGGGCGTGGTCAAGCACACCGTCATCGACAACGCCGTGCAGGCCGTGGGGCTGGCCATCGAGCTCGCGGGCAACCACGGCCTGGCGCGTCGCAACCCGCTGGAGCGTCACCACCGCAACGTGCTGTGCAGCCACATCCACGCGCCGCCCAACAGCCTGTTGCGCGGCCATGCCGGACGCGCCGCGCTCCAGGGCGAGCTGGGCTCCGCGTGACTTTCCTGCCACTTCTTTCGGGTCTTCCATTCCATGCAAAACATCAACCGCCGCCGTTTTCACCGGCAAGCCCTGGGTGGACTCCTGCTGCCAGCCTCGGCCGGCATGGCCGCGTCCGCACTCGCCCAGTCCGGGCCATCCGTCGCGCGCCGGCCGGGCGGCGCCATCACCGTCCGCCTGCCGGATGAGCCGCCGACGCTGGCCGGCATCGCCAACTCGGCCGCCGGCACCTTCTTCGTTTCACCCAAGGTCCTCGAAGGCCTGCTGAGCTACGACTTCGATCTCAAGCCCCGCCCGCAGCTGGCCCAGTCCTGGAGCGTCAGCGCCGACGGCTTGCAGTACACCTTCAGGCTGCGCCAGGGCGTCAAGTGGCATGACGGCCAGCCGTTCACATCGGCCGACGTGGCGTTCTCCATCCTGACGCTCAAGGAGGTCCACCCACGCGGACGCGCCACCTTTGCCAGCGTCAGCGAGGTGCGCACACCCGACGCCCACACCGCCGTGCTGGTGCTGGCCAAGCCGGCGCCATTCCTGCTCACGGCCTTGGCGGCCGCCGAGTCGCCCATCGTCCCGCGCCACCTGTACGCGGGCAAGGACGTCGCCACCAACCCGGTCAACCAGGCCCCGGTGGGCACCGGCCCCTTCGTCTTCAAGGAATGGCAGCGCGGCAGCCACCTCGTCTACGAGCGCAATCCGCACTACTGGGACGGCGCCAAGCCCTATATCGACCGGCTGGTGGTGCGTTTCATCAACGATCCCGCCGCCACCTCCGCGGCGCTGGAAAGCGGCACGATCGACCTCGCCGGCAGCACGCCCGTGCCCGTCCCCGATCTGGACCGCCTCAAGGCCTTGCCGCACCTGAGCATCGAGACGCGCGGCAACGAGTACTTCAACAACCAGACCACGCGCATCGAGTTCAACCTCGACAACCCCTATTTCAAGCATGTGAAGGTGCGCCGGGCCGTCGCCCATGCCGTCGATCGCAACGTGGTGCTCAGGACGGCCTGGTACGGCTACGGCACCGCCGCGCCCGGCCCCATCTCCCCCATCCTCAAGCAGTTCCATGACGCGTCGGTCCCGGTGCCGGGCTTCGACCCCGGGCGGGCCGAAGCGCTGCTGGACGAAGCGGGTTTTCCGCGCGGCGCAGGCGGCGTGCGCTTTCGCGTCACGCACGACGTGTTCGACCCGGGGGCCCACCGCGTGGCGCAATACCTGCGCCAGGCGCTGGGCCGCGTGGGCATCGAGGTGACGGTGCGCAGCCAGGAGTTCTCGGCCTACATCAAGCGCGTCTACACCGACCGCGATTTCGACTTCAACAACCAGGGCATGAGCCAGATGTTCGACCCGGCCGTCGGTATCCAGCGCTTCTACTGGTCGAAGAACTACCGCCCGGGCGTGCCGTTCTCCAACGGTGCGCACTACGGCAACCCCAGGGTGGACCAGCTGCTGGAAGCCGCCGCCGTGGAAAACGACCCCGCCAGGCGCCGCGCCCTCTACAGCGACTTCCAGCGCGTCATCGCCGAGGACCTCCCGACCATCGGCCTGGTGGCGGTCGCGCAGGTCACGGTGGCCCACCGCCGCATTGCCGATCACACCGTGGGCGCCGAAGGCCTGTCGGGCAACTTCGCTGACCTCTACATCAAGGCCTGAACCCGCCCCGGTTCTGACGCACATGAGCACTGAAAAACCATTTCTCCCAGCCCGCGCCTCGCGCATTCTCGACACCACACGACGCGCTTTCCTGCAGGGCGGCGGCATCGGCCTCGCCACGCTGGTGCCCGCCCTGGCCCCGGTCCTGGCGGCCACGCCGGCGCATGCGCAAGGCCAGGCCCCCGGCGCCGCCGCCACGCCGCGGCGCGGCGGCACGCTGACCGTGCTGGTCCACCCCGAGCCCCCCACGCTCACCACCATCGCGCATTCGGCCGGCTCCTCCGTGCTGGTGTCGGCCAAGGCCGTCGAGGGGCTGCTGAACTACGACTTCAACCTCAGCCCGCAGCCCCAGCTGGCGACGGCCTGGAGCGTCAGCCCCGACGGCCTGCAGTACACCTTCACGCTGCGCCAGGGCGTGAAGTGGCATGACGGCAAGCCCTTCACCTCGGCCGACGTGGCGCACTCGATCGCCGTGCTCAAGGAATACCACCCGCGCGGCCGCGCCACCTTCGCCAGCGTGAGCGAGGTGCGCACCCCCGACGCGCACACCGCCGTGATCGTGCTCTCCAAGCCGGTGCCCTACCTGATCACCGCGCTGGCAGCTTCGGAGTCGCCGATCGTGCCCCGGCACCTTTACGCCGAGGGCAAGGCCGACAGCAACCCCTACAACAACAAGCCGGTCGGCACCGGCCCCTACGTCTTCAAGGAGTGGGTGCGCGGCAGCCACATCGTCTACGAACGCAATCCGCATTACTGGGACAGCCCGCGTCCCTACGCCGATCGGCTGGTCGTGCGCTTCATCCCCGACGCCGCGGCACGCTCCGCCGCCATCGAGAAAGGCGAGGTGCAGCTGTCTCCGGGGACGCCCGTGGCGCTGTCCGATGTCGAACGGCTCAGGGCCAAGCCCGGCCTGGCTTTCGAGGCCAACGGCTACCAGTACATCAACAACGTCTCGCGCCTGGAGTTCAACCTGGAGAACCCGGCCCTGCAGGACCTGCGCGTGCGCCAGGCGATCGCCCATGCCATCAACCGCCAGGTGCTGCTCAAGACCGTCTGGTACGGCCAGGGCCAGCTGATCCCGGGGCCGGTCCATCCGGCGCTGAAGAAGTACTTTGTGCCCGACCTGCAGGTGCTGCCCCACGACCTCCAGCGGGCCGAGGCGCTGCTCGACGCGGCCGGCCTGCCGCGCGGCAAGGCCGGTCCCAACCTGCGCCTGAAGCTCGCGGTGACGCCGATCGCCAACGAAGGCGGACAGCGCACCGCCGAGTACCTTCGGCAGGCACTGGGGCGCATCGGCATCGAGCTGACGATCAGTTCGCAGGACTTCGCCACCTATGTGCGGCGCATCTACACCGAGCGCGACTTCGACCTGCATGTGAGCGTCATGAGCAACACCTTCGATCCGACGGTGGGCATCCAGCGCCTGTACTGGTCCAAGAACTTCAAGAAGGGGCTGCCGTTCTCGAACGGCTCGGGCTACAGCCATCCCGAGGTGGACCGGCTGCTGGAAGCGGCGGCCATCGAGACCGACGAGAGCAGGCGCCGGCAGTACTTCACCGAGTTCCAGCGCCACATCGTCCGGGACCTGCCGGACATCACGCTGGTGGCGCTCGACACCTACACCATCGCCGACCGCCGCGTGCGCGGCCACACCCTGGGCGCGGACGGCATCGCCGGCAACCTGGCCGGCGCCTGGCTGCAGAACTGAGAACCCCGAGATCCGAATCCTCCTGACCCCATGAACCACCCTGAAATCCCCTTCCTCCTTCGCCGTCGCCAGCTCCTGCAATGGAGCAGCGCCGGTGCCGGCCTGATCCTGCTGCCGGCCTCGGCACAAGCGCAGGGCCAGGCCGCCGCCACGCCGCGCCGCGGCGGCACGCTGACCGCCCTGGTCCACCCCGAGCCGCCGGTGCTGACGACCATTGCGCACACGGCGCTGTTTTCGGCGCAGGTCTCGGCCAAGGTCACCGAAGGCCTGCTCGACTACGACTTCGACCTCAACCCGGTGCCCCAGCTCGCCACCGCCTGGTCCATCAGCCCCGACGGCCTGCAGTACACCTTCAAGCTGCGCCAGGGCGTCAAGTGGCATGACGGCAAGCCGTTCACCTCGGCCGACGTGGCCTACTCCCTGCGCACGCTCAAGGAGGTCCATCCGCGCGGACGCGCCACCTTCGCGAGCCTCGCCGACATCCAGACGCCCGACGCCCACACCGTGGTGCTGAAACTCGGCAAGCCGGTGCCCTACCTGCTCACCGCACTGTCCGCGGCCGAGTCGCCGATCGTGCCCAGGCACCTCTACGAAGGCACACCGGCCGACACCAACCCCTACAACAACAAGCCCGTGGGCACCGGCCCCTACGTGTTCAAGGAATGGGTGCGCGGCAGCCACATCGTCTACGAACGCAACCCGCACTATTGGGATGCGCCGCGTCCCTACCTGGACCGGCTCATCATCCGCTTCATCCCCGATGCGGCCGCCCGCACCGCCGCGCTGGAGACCGGCGAGGTGCAGCTCGCCCCGGGCAACCCGGTGGCGCTGGGCGACCTGGAGCGCCTGCGCAAGCAGGGCCGCCTGCAGTTCACGACCGAGGGCTACCAGTACATCAACTCCATCTTCCGGCTGGAATTCAACCTGGAGCGCCCGCTCTTCAAGGACGTGCGCGTGCGCCGCGCCTTCGCCCACGCCATCAACCGGCCGGTGCTGCTCAACACCGCCTGGTATGGCCAGGGCCGGATCACGCCCGGCCCGATCAGCCCCACGCTCAAGCGCTTCTACGTGGCCAACCTGGACGTGCCCGGCTTCGACCTCGCGCGCGCCAACCAGCTGCTCGACGAGGCCGGCTTCGCGCGTGGTGCCGACGGCGTGCGCCTGCGCACCACGCTCGACCCCATGCCGAACGAAGGTTCGGTCCGCTCGTCGGACTACCTGAAGCAGGCCCTGGCCAAGATCGGCGTTGAGGTCACGCTGCGCGCGCAGGACTTCTCCTCCTACGTCAAGCGCATCTACACCGACCGGGACTTCGACTTCCACTTCGGCGGCATGAGCAACACCTTCGACCCCACGGTCGGCATCCAGCGCCTGTACTGGTCGAAGAGCTTCAAGCGCGGCCTGCCGTTCTCCAACGGCTCCGGCTACGCCAATGCCGAGGTGGACCGCCTGCTGGAGGCGGCCGCCGTCGAGATCGATCCGGCGCGGCGCGTGCAGCAGTTCACGGAAGTCCAGAAGCTGCTGCTGCGCGACCTGCCCGACCTCACGCTCGTGGCCCCCGACACCTACACCATCGCCAGCCCCCGCGTGCGCGACCACACCGTCACGGGCACGGGCTTCCTGGGCAACCTGGCCCATGTTTACCTGACCGCCTGATCCCACCTGTCCAAGGAGCCCTACATGTCCATTTCCACTCCCGCCGGCCCGCGCCCGGACGTCCTCTGGTACACCCGCTGCCCGGTGCCCTCGCCGCTGGGCATTGCCGCGCGGCAGGGCTGGCTCAAGGAGACCTTTGCGCGGCAAGGCATCGCCATCGAGTCCATCATCGACTCCCCGGACCGCAGCATCCGCGAGAGCCACTTCGACCACCACCTCGCCTGGTCCTTCCGCCAGGGCGGCAACATCCCGCCCCTCTGGGCGCGCGCCAAGGGCCGGGCCACCCGGCTGGTCGCCATCACCTGGACCGACGAGTTCCAGGCCATCCTCACGCTGCCCGGCCGCGGCATCACGTCCATCGCGCAGCTGGCCGGTCGGCGCTTCGCCGTGCCACGCCGCGTCAATGACCTGATCGACTTCCACCGCGCCACCGCCCTCAAGGGGGCCGTCTCGGGGCTCTCGCTGGGCGGGCTGACGACGGACGACGTGGAACTGGTGGACCTGCCGATCGAGGAGTCCGTCATCCTGGCGCCGGGCGAACCCAGCCTGTTCGGCCTGCGCCGGCGGCACCCCTATTTCCGCGAAGTGGAGGCCCTGGTACGCGGCGAGGCCGACGCCATCTTCGTCAAGGGAGCCGAGGGCATCGTGGTCGCCAACCTGATCGGTGCGCAGGTGGTGGCCGAGTTCGGGCGCCACCCCGACCCCAAGATCCGCATCAACAACGGCACGCCGCGCGTGCTCACCGTCGACGAGGCGCTCGCCGATCAGCGTCCCGATCTCGTGGTCCAGCTGCTGGCCGTGGTCGACCGCGCCGCGCAGTGGGCCGAAGCCCATCCCGACGAGACCCTGCGCTTCGTCGCCCGCGAGATTTCCACCAGCGAGGAGGCGGTGCTCGCCTCGAACGGTCCCGACGTGCATCGCCAGCTCGGCATCGGCCTGGACGCCCCGCTGGTCGAGGCCATCGGCCACTTCAAGGATTTCCTGCTGCAGTGGGGCTTCCTGCCGGCCGATTTCGACCTCGACGCCTGGGTGGATCGCCAGCCGCTGCAACAGTTGCGTGGATCGGTCGCCGCGCCGGACCTGGCCCCGGCCGCCTGACCGCCAGGGACATCCCATGACCACCAAGCACCCGCTCATTCTCGTCACCGGCGCCACCGGCCGGCTCGGCCGCCTGCTGGTGCCCCGGCTGCAGGCGCAGGGCGCCCGCGTCCGCGCCTACACACGCCAGCCCGAACAGGCCCGCCTTCTGCTGGGCCCGCAGGTCGAGATCGCCGAGGGCGATCTCGACGATCCCGCCGCGCTGCGCCGGGCCGCGCAGGGCGCCACGCACGCCTTCCTGCTCTCCCCCATCGCCCCCACGCTCGCGGCCCAGCAGATCGCCGTGGTGGAGGCCGCCCGGGCGCAGGGGGTGGGCCACGTCGTCAAGCTCTCCGGCTCCGACTGGACTCTTGCGCCGGCCGGGCGATCCCTCTCCGGCGATGCGCACGCCCAGGTCGAAGCGGCCCTGGTCCGCGCGGGACTCTCCCACGTGGTCCTGCGCCCCAACGCCTGGTCGCAAGTCGTGCTCGGCCGCATCGCGCAGGAATTGCAGGCTGGCGATGTCATCACCTCACCCCACGGCGACGCCCGGGTGTCCTACATCGACGCACGCGACATCGCCGACGTTGCCGTGGAGGCCCTGCTCAATGAGGCGCTGGTTCAGGCCCGGCGCGCGGAGCACCCCGGCCCGTGGGTGCTGACCGGCGGCGAGGCGCTGGACTACACCGCCATCGCCGCCATCGCCGCCCGAATCACCGGGCGCCCCGTCCGCTACCGCGCGCGCGGCGCCACGGAGCCGGGCCAGCATCCGCCCGCTGACGACACGCCGACCTTCATTCAGCAAGTGCACGCCCAGTTCACCGCGCTCATCGATGCCGGCGAGGCCGAAACCGTCACCGACACGGTCCAGCAGGTGCTGGAGCGTGCGCCACGCACCGTGGAGAATTACCTGCGCCCCGCTCTCGACGGATTCGGCGCCAGAACGGCCTGATCGTGCGCGCATCGCGGCGCTGCGCGATGGAGGCCTGGCGCCGGCTTCGTCCCACGCCGCGTAGCCTCAGGCGCCGACCCGGCGTTCCACGATGACGCGGTTCGATGGCCCGGTCTCCGTCGAAAGGTTTTCCTCATGAACGATCAGCCGTCGCTTCTCGCCGCCATCCATGAGGAAGTCCGGCTGCATGACCACGATCCGCTGTGGCCTTCGGCCTTTGCCGCGGAGCGCGATCGCCTGCTGTCGCTGCTTGCGGGCTCGTTCCTTGAAGTCCAGCACATCGGCAGCACGGCGGTCCCCGGCCTGCCGGCCAAGCCCATCATCGACCTCCTCGGCGGCGTGTCATCCATGGCGCAAGCCGAGTCACTCATGGATCGGATCTGCAGCTCCGGTTACACGACCTCGGCCGAATTCAACGCCACGCTGACCGATCGAAAGTGGTTCATGCGCTGGGCCGATGGCCGCCGCACGCACCATCTTCACGTCGTGGTCCACCACGGAGCGGCATGGAACGAACGGATCTGCTTTCGTGACGCGCTGCGTTCGCAGCCCGACGTGGCCAGCCGCTATGCCGCGCTGAAATCCCGGCTCGCCGAAGCCCACGCGACAGACCGAGAGGCCTACACGGAGGCGAAATCCGGCTTCGTGCGTTCCGTGCTGGCGCTTGGAGCGTCTCCGCCGTCTGGCGCGTAGGTCGGCCTCGGCGTGGTGCCGGCTCGTTGCGCGACCGGTGACGCCATCAGCGCTGCAGTTGCTTATCTGTTTTCCTTCGTTTCAGGGATCGCCGATGGACGGTAGATTGCCCCAGTCTCTCGTCCGCCGCACCCGATCCTCCTCTGTCCGCACCGCCTCACCATGATGCCTGACCTGTCCGAACTCCTGAACACCCTGCGCGCCACCGCGGTCGAGCGCGACCGACAGGGGGGCCACGCCGCCCTGGAAAAACAGAGGATCCGTGACGCGGGCCTGCTGCTCTGGTCGATTCCGAAGGTCCACGGTGGCCTGGAACGCCCCTGGCCCGAGATCTACCGGCTGGTGCGTCAGGTCGCGACCGTGGACAGCGCCCTGGCCCATCTGCTGGCCTTCCACCACCTGCAGGTTGCGACGGTGCTGATCTATGGCAACCCCGACCAGCAGCGGCGCTGGCTGCGCCGCACGGCCGAGGAGCAGGGCTGGTGGGGCAACGCCCTGAACCCGCGCGACCTGCGCCTGCTGGCCCGCGACGACGCGCAGGGCTTCGTGCTGGAGGGCACGAAGTCCTTCTGCTCGGGCACGCGCGGCTCCAGCTACATGACGCTGTCGGCACGCCATCCGGACGGCGACCAGCCCGTGCTGGGCCTGATCGAGACCGGTGCCGACGGGGTGACCGTGCTCGAGGACTGGAATGCCATCGGCCAGCGCCAGACCGACAGCGGGACGGTGCAGTTCGCGCAGGTGCGGCTGCGGCGCGAGGATGTGATGCGCGATCATCTGACGCCGCCCACGCCCTTCCACACCTTGCGCAACTGCTTCGCCCAGCTGGTGCTGGTGAACCTGTTCGTGGGCCTGGCGCAGGGCGCGCTGCAGGAGGCGCGCGCGTTCACGCGCAGCCAGGGCCGGCCCTGGATCGCGGCCAAGGTCGATCAGGCGACGGAGGATCCCTACACCCTGCGCCGGATCGGCGACATGCACGCGCAGACCGCGGCTGCGGCGGCGCTCGCCGAGCAGACCGCCCAGCGCCTGCAGGATGCCTATGCTCTGGGGGAGCGGCTCACGGCCGGCCAGCGCGCCGAAGTGGCGCTGGCCGTGGCCGAGGCCAAGGTAGCGGCCCACCGCGCCGGCCTGTTCGCCGGCCAGGAGCTGTTCGACGTGGTCGGCGCGCGCGGCACCCACGCCAGCCACGGCTACGACCGCTTCTGGCGCAACGCCCGCACCCACACCCTGCACGACCCGCTCGACTACAAGCTGGAATCGCTGGGCCGCTGGGTCCTCAACGACGAGCTGCCACAAGCCAGCCTGTACCACTGAGACGGCTTCGCCTTCAGATGCCTGTTCTTTGCGCCTTCGCTCAGAAGGTTGGCGCCGGGCAGACCCGTCCTGAGCCCCGCGGCGCTGCCTCCAGGCGCTCACGCGCCTACGTCCCACGCAGGGGACGTGAACGCAGGCGTGCAACCGACTCCTTTCGGGCGTTGCCAGAGCGGGATCTGAATCATGCAGGGCTGCCAGATGGGGGTGCGTGTGGCGCAGATCGCTCAAAACTGCGCCAAATTTGCTGGAAAACTGGCGCAGTTCTAAAAACCGCGCCAAAATTCCTGCAAACAGCGCCAAAACTGCGATGTCATCCACCACCACCGACCTACTGAACAGCATCCACGCATCCGGGACGGGATTGACGCTGGCTGAGCTCCTGACCCAACACCCGGGCGTTGCCAGGCGAACGGCGCAGCGTCTGATCGCGAAGCTGATTGAGGCCGGCCAAGTCACTGCGTCAGGTGAAGGTAGAGCGCGCCGCTATTTTGGCGGCGGTACCAAAGCCGTCACGACCGACCAGCCAAGCGCCAGAGCCGACATTTTTCCCAGCTTCATCCCCCTGTCTGCTGACAGCCAGGACATCCTTGCCTATATCGACCTGCCTTCGCCAGCGCGCAAGCCCGTGGGCTACCAGCGTGACTTTCTGGATGCATACCGCCCCAATGAGACCTGGTATCTGTCCGAGTCACTGCGCCGCCAATTGCACAAGATGGGCAGAACTGCGGACGTTGATGAGCCGGCAGGCACCTACAGCCGCGCCATTCTGAACCGCTTGCTGATCGACCTGTCATGGGCATCGAGCCATCTGGAAGGCAACACCTACTCACGCCTCGATACACGAGAGCTCATCGAGCACGGCAAGGCCGCACGTGGCAAGGCCGCCATCGAAACGCAGATGATTCTGAACCATAAGTCGGCGATCGAACTGCTGGTCGCAAACATCGACAGCGCCGAGTTCAACCGCTACACCTTGATGAACCTGCACGGCGCTTTAGCGGAAAACTTGCTGCCCAACCCTGCGGATGAAGGCCGGATCCGTCAGCATGCAGTGGATATAGGCCAGAGTGTCTATCGCCCGCTGTCCACGCCACAGCAAATCGCAGACGCGCTGGACACACTGCTCGACAAGGCCAACCAGATTGGCGATGCGTTCGAGCAGTCCTTCTTCATGATGGTGCACCTGCCCTACCTGCAGCCCTTTGCCGACGTCAATAAACGCACCTCCCGACTGGCCGCGAACCTACCGCTGTTTCGCGCCAATTTGTGTCCGCTGACTTTTCTGGACGTACCGGAGCAGGCTTACAGTCGCGCCACGCTGGGTGTGTACGAGATGACGCGAGTGGAGCTGCTGCGCGATCTCTACGTCTGGGCCTATGAGCGCTCGACACAGGAATATCTGGCCATCAAGCAAGACCTCGCGGAGCCCGATCCCCTTCGCCTGGCCTGGCGTGACTTCATCAAACAGGCCCTCCATGAGGTCATCACGCATCCGGAGCATGACCCGCTCTCCCAGATCCAGAGGTCTGTGGCGGATCGTGTTCCGGAGCACGAACAGACCAACGTTCAGGCCTTGATCGTCGACGAGCTCCGGCGTCTGCACGAGGGCGTCTTGGCACGCTATGGTCTGCGTCCGTCTGAATACACGGCATGGAAGGCGGTGCATGGGCATTGACGGACGCAGCTTCGATGGTGGGCTTTCAATCCCGGTCTGGTGCAGGCTTTCGGGCCGCGCCATAGGGCTGGCCATGGCCCGTCAGGGCGCCGGCGCCCGGCTGGCCTCGCGCAAGGCCTGCGCCAGCTTGTCGTATTCCACGCAGCCCTGGCCGGCGCACAGCAGCTGCAGGTAGCGCAGGTTGCGCCGCGCCGCATCGAAGTCGCCGAGGGCAATGAAGAGCTCCCCCTGGTACTCCAGGGCGGGACGGTGCGCCGGGTCGTAGGTCAGCGCCTCCCGGTACCAGTGGGCCGCCTCGTCATGCCGCCGCAGCTGGCGCAGGCTGTAGCCGAGCAGGTTGTAGACCTCGGCATGCTGGGTCGTTCGGCTGAGCGCGAGCAGCTCGGCCGACGCCTCCGCGAACTCGCCGGCGTAAATGCGGGCGCGCACCGGCGCCAGGTCCGGCAGGTCGGAGGATGGCGGGGCGCCGGCGGCGCCGGCAGGCAGCGGCCGGCAGGCCGCGCCGACCAGCAGCGCGACGGCCAGCAGGCGCGCGCAGGCGGGATGCAGGTGGCGGCCCATGGGCGTGGGGCCAGCGCTCAGGCCGGCGCGAGCGCCCCAGCCTCTTGCGGCTGCTCGCCCATGCTGGCCAGGATCTCGCGCTTGAGGCGGGCGAACTCGGGGCTCACGCGGTCGCGCGGCGCGGGCAGATCGATGTCGATCTCCCGCACGATGCGACCGGGCTTGGCGTTCATCACGATCACTTTGTCGCTCAGGAAGATGGCCTCGTCCACGTCGTGGGTCACCAGGATCATCGTCACCCCCTCGACGCGCCAGATGCGCTGCAGTTCCTCCTGTAGCCGCACGCGGGTCAGAGCGTCGAGCGCGCCCAGCGGCTCGTCCAGCAACAGGATCTCCGGCTGGCTGACCAGGCCGCGGGCAATGGCGCCGCGCTGGGCCATGCCGCCCGAGAGTTCGTGCGGATAGGAGCGCTCGAAGCCCTGCAAGCCGACCAGCGCGATGTGCTCGCGCACCGTCCGGGCCTGGTGCTCGGCCGACCAGCCCGAGTTCGCCAGGCCCAACGCGATGTTCTGCTCCAGCGTCAGCCACGGCAGCAGGCGATGCTCCTGGAACACGATGCCGCGCGACAGGCTGGTGCCCGCGATGCGTTCGCCATGCAGCAGGATGTTGCCCTGGTACTCGGTGTCGAGTCCGACGATCAGGCGCAGCAGCGTGGACTTGCCGCAGCCGCTGGGCCCGACCAGGGAGACGAACGAGCCAGGCTCGACGGTGAAACTCGCGCCTGACAGCACGTCCAGGCGCGGACGGCCGGCAAGGGCATAACTCTTGGAAACCGCCTGCACTTCGAGGCGACCGGGCTCAGCCATGGGGAAATCCTGTGAGATGGTGATGAACGGGAGACGGGTCAGCCCTCGTAGCCCTGCTTCCAGCGCAGCACGCGCCGCTGCAGCAGGTACATGCCGCGGTCGATCAGGAAGCCGACGCCGCCGATGATGACCATGCAGACCAGCAGCTGGTCGGTCAGCAGCAGGCCCTGGGCACGGAAGATCAGGAAGCCGAGGCCCTCCAGGCCGCTGAGGCCCTCGGCCACCACCACCAGGGCCCAGGCCAGTCCCGCCGCGTAGCGCAGCGAGACCATGATGTTGGGCATCGCCGCGGGCAGGATGATCTTGCGCACCAGCTGCCAGCGGGTCAGCGTCATGACCCGGGACAGCTCGATGTAGCTCTTGTCCACGTTGCGGATGCCCTGCAGCGTGTTCAGGAAGACCGGGAAGAACACCGACTTGGCGATGACCAGTACCTTGGCCGGCGCCCCCAGGCCCAGCCACAGCACGATCAGCGGCAGCCAGGCGATGCCGGGAATGTGCCGGATGGTGTCGAAGGTCGGCGACAGGAACTGCTCGAAGCGCTGCGACAGCCCGGCCAGGATGCCCAGGCCCACCGCGGCCGCCGCGCCATAGAGGAAGCCCTGGGAAACGATCCTGATGCTGGCCAGGAAGTCCACCGCGAGGTCCTGCGTCGTCAGCATTTTCCAGAACGCCTCCAGCACCGACACGGGTTCAGGCAGGAAGACCTTGTCCACCCAGCCGCGCCACGCGGCCAGCTGCCACAACAGCAGGATCGCGGCCGGCAGGGCGAAGCCGATCAGGCTGCGCTGCGGCAGCCACCGCCGCAACCAGGCAGCGAGCGAAGGGACGGCCGGCGTGGGCGCCGATGCGTCGATGACGTTGGCCAGACTGCTCATAGGTGTCTCGTAGTTGGGTCATGCAAGCCCCCGGCCCACCCCGTCGCGGGGCGGACCGGATGGCGGATCTCAGCGGTAGATCGAGTGGCTGCCGCCGACGAAGAAGCGGGCGTCGACGAAGGCGTCCACCTGGGCATCGCTCAGGCGGCGCTCGGTCAGGATGTCGTCGCCCTGGTTGATGTACCAGGCCTGGAAGGTCTTGATCGAGTTGCGCGCGCGGTCGGCGTTGGGCTCGCCGGCCATGAACTCCCACTGCCCCTTGTGCGTGATCTGGAACTTGGCGACGTCCAGCGGCAGGCGCAGTTCCTTGGCGACGATCTTGGCCGCCTCATCGACGTTGTCCAGGGTCCAGGCCATCGCGCGCTCGCGCGAGGCCAGGAAGGCCTTGACGGCATCGGGGTACTTGTTGGCGAACTCGCGCTTGGCGAAGTAGGTCACGCGGCCCGCGTGGTTCACGTAGACGCCGTCGTCGGGCGAGTGGCCGATGGTCTTGAGCTTGCCCGACAGCCAGGCGCCCGTGGCGTTGCCCGCGGCCAGGTGGACGGTGGTGGCGTCCAGCTGGCCGGAAATCACGCCGGCGATCGCCACTGTCGGGTTGTCGATCGACTCGTAGCGCACGCGGCCCTTCTTCTGGCGCGTGTCCAGCGGCAGCCCGGCGGCGTTCAGGGCCTCGAACGGGGACGACCAGTAGCAGCTGATGCGGCTGCTGCCGAACTTCTTGCCGTCCAGGTCAGCCACCGAATTGATGGACTTGTTGCTGGCCGCGGCCAGGATCGGCGCGCGGTAGCGGTTGGACGGCTCCGAGGCCCAGACGATGACCCCGTCGAGCCCGTTGGCGCGGTGCACCGTGGCCGGGTAGATCATGCGCTGGGCGATGGAGATCGCGCCCTTGCTGACCGCGGCGGTCTCGGCGCCGACCAGCTCGGCGCCGCCCGAGGCGATCAGGTTCACCTCCTTGGTGCCGACCTTGTCGAATTCCTCCTTGAAGATGCCCTTGGCGCGTGCGACCACGGTCCAGGGCGTCAGCTGCAGGTTGATGGACGGCAGCACATCCGCCGTGGCGGCCGGCAGGGTGCCGAGCGCCCCCAGCGCCAGGGCGGCGACGGTGGCGAGGCGGCCCAGGCGGCGTGCGTCCGGGCGGGTCGTTGCAAGGGTCATGTGGATCTCCGGTGTGGCAGGGGTCGGCCGCAAGACCCGGGCTGGGCGCCCGGCGCGGTCCGCAGGGACGAGCGCCGCGCTGGCAGCCGCTCGTCCTGTCGAAGCCCCGGATTCTGGTGAGCGGGTGGGCTCCCGGCAACGAAGGAAAACGACGACCCATATGCAGAAAACATCACACCAGCCGAGGGAGGACTTTCCATAATTTCACTGTCTTCCTGCCGTTGAGAGCCCTACCTTCCATGCACCCTTTCCCCGTGATTTCCTCTCCGCCCGGCAACCGCTGGCCCTGGTGGCTGGGCGTGGCGGCGGTCGTCCTGGCGCTGCTCGCCGGCACGCTGCTGCGCCCGGCACCCGAGCCGCTGACCACCTTGCGGGTGGGGCTGGAGGCCGGCGCCCTGCCGGTGCCCAACGGCGATCGCGACTACACCGGCGAGCGCTTTGAGCCGCTGTTCGCCGGCGAGCTGGCCGAGCGGCTGGGCGCCGCGGTGGTGCTCGTGCCGCTGGCACCGGCGGCGCTGGTGCCGGCGCTGCAGCAGCGCACGGTCGATCTCGTGCTGATGCGGCAGGCCGCGCGCGAGCCGCCCGTGGCGGACGTGCGCGCCTGGCCCACCGGCTTCCAGTCCGGTCTGAGCGTGGCCATGCGCTCGGACACCGACGTGCGCCGCTGGAGCGAGCTGTCCGGGCGCGTGCTGTGCAGCGTGGCGGGCAACCCGCGGGCCCGCGAGCTGGTCGCCGCCCTGCGCGGCGAGCTGCACGCGCAGTCCGCGCCGGCGCAGGTGCTCGCCCAGGTGCGGACCGGGGCTTGCGCCGCGGCGATCCTCGACCGGGCCCAGCTCGACCCGCTGTTCCTCCGTCCCGAGTGGCTCAAATTCTCGGCCACGCTGCCGCCGCTGCAGGCCAGCCTGCTGGTCGCGGCGGTGTCCACGGCCCGCCCCGGCCTGGCCGCCGCGCTGCGCGGGGCGCTGGCCGAGCTGGGAACGCCCGAGCGCTGGGCGCAGCGACGCGCGCAGTGGGCGGCCAACGTCGCCTTCGAGGTCTATTTCGACCAGATCGGTCCGGACTGCCATTGACGCGTCTGCGACATATCCTGGCGCCGTGGCGGACCGCCGGCCTGCTGGCCACCGCCCTGCTGCCCGCCCTCGCGGCGCCGCCACCGCGCACGGACCTGACACCGGACGCGCTGCGCCAGGCCTACACCCGTGCGCCCGCCGAATGGCCCGCCCCCTGGATCGACGCGGGGGTGCCCTTCGTGGAGCTGGCCCCGGCGCCACGACCGCCGACGCCCACGGCCCGCGAGCGCCGGGAGGCCACGCTGGGCGCCCGCCTGTTCGCGGACCGGCGCCTGTCCGCCGACGCCCGCGTGGCCTGCGCCGACTGTCACCAGCCCGGGCACGGCTGGTCCGTGCCGACGCCGGTCGCGAGCGGCCTGGGGGGCCAGCCCGGACGGCGCCACCCACCCGGGCTGCACACGGTGGCGGCACGCCGCCTGCTGGACTGGGACGGGCGCAGCCGCTCGCTGACGGCGCGCTCGCTGGCCCCGTTGACCGATCCGCGCGAGATGGGCAACGCCACGCTCGGCGAGGTGCTGGCGCGCGTGCAGGCCGAGCCGGACCACGCCGCGGCGCTGCGCGCGCTCGACGGACGGGCCGCGCTGACGCCGCAACGGCTGGGCGAGCTGCTGGCGGCGTTTCAGCGCGGGCTGGACCGCCCCACCCGCTTCGACCGCTTCCTGCGCGGCGAGCACGAGCAGCTCGGCCCGCTCGAACTGCGGGGGCTGCACCTGTTCCGGACCAAGGCGCGCTGCGTCAACTGCCACTTCGGCCCGCTGCTCAGCGACGAGCAATTCCACAACCTCGGCATCTCCTTCTTCGGCGAGCCGTCCCAGGATCTGGGTCGCCACGACATCACCGGCCGTTGCGAGGACGTCGGGCGCTTTCGCACGGCCAGCCTGCGCCATGTGGCGCGCCGGCCGCCGTACATGCACAACGGGCTGTTCCGCACGCTGCGCGGCGTGATCCACCTGTACCAGCGCGGCGGCGGCGAAATCCGGGCCCGCAACGCCGCCGAGGCGGCGCATCCGCTGTTTCCCTGCGCGGCCACGCTCTCGCCGCGGCTGCAGCCGCTGCCGCTCGATCCCGGCGAGGTGGAGGCGTTGCTGGCGTTCCTGCGGGCGCTGTGACGGCCTGCCGCCGTCGGTCTCCGGCGTCAGTGGACCCGGGGATAGCCGTGGCGCTCGGCCAGCAGGGCGAGGATCTGCCGCGGCTCGGTCACGAAGCGGGTCGCGCCCAGGCGCTGCGCGCTGTCCGGCGCCGGCGGGTCGTCGCCGAGGATCAGCACCGGCAGGCCCTGGTGCGCCGCGTCCAGGGCAGCGATCACCACCGGGCGCGGCCTCGGGTAGGGCAGGCGCTCGATGTCGAGCCGGGTCGCGAGCTCCGGCGCGGCGGCCAGCAGGCCCTCGATCGGCAGGCAGTCCGGGCAGACGAAGCGCCGGCCCGGGTGGTCAGGGTCGGCAAAGCCGGGTTGCAGGAGCAGCAGGCGGTCGCGGGCCATGAGGGTGTCCTTTCGAGGTGAGGAGGGCGGAGGCGGGACGGGGCGGGCTCAGGCGAAGGACAGCAGCGCCTCGGCGGCGTGGGCATGGCTGGCGTGCAGCAGCAGCGCCGCCTGGGCCGCCGCCTCGTCGATGCGGGCCTGCAGGACCGCGCTGCTCACCTGGTAGCCCTCCAGCTCCGCCTCGCTGGCGTACACGCCGGTCGGCACCGTCTGCGCCCGGAAGAACGAGAACAGGGGGCGCAGCTGGTGCTCCACCACCAGCGCGTGCCGCTGCCCGCCACCGGTGGCCGCCAGCAGGACCGGCCGGTTGACCAGGCCCTCGGTGTCGAGAAAGTCCACGACATGCTTGAACAGGCCGGTGTAGCTGCCCTTGTAGACCGGGCTCGCGGCGATCAGGAGATCGGCCGTCTCGATCGTGCGCAGCGCGGCCCGCGCCTCGTCGCCCAGGCTGGCGTGCGACGTGGCCGAACCGAACTGCGGGCCAAGCCGGGACAGCTCCAGGTAGGCCACGTCGATGGCGACCCGTTCCGACAAGGCCTGCACGATGGCCTGGGTCAACGCCAGTGTCCTGGAGGTGGTGCTTGTGCTGCCGACGAGGGCGGCCACGCGGTAGTGATGTGCCATGCTGAGTCCCGGATGCGAGTGAATCGGCCATCCTAGGCGCCGCAGGGGCCGGCGCCTACGAAGGATTCGGCATGTGCAAGGACAGCCCTGATTGGGTCATGAGCTCATGCCGGCAGGTTGTATCGCCCTCCGGACCGGCCTCACAGGCTGGCGCGCAGCACCCGCTCGCTGACCGCCAGGTCCATGTCCTCGCGCTCGCCCAGCGCGGTCATGCCATGGGCCTGCAGCTGCGCGAGCAGGCGGGGCACGGCCTCCGGGCCGATCTGGTAGTCGCGCAGGCGGGTCGGGACACCCAGGGACTCGAAGAAGGTGCGCGTCTGGGCAATGGCCGTGTCGATGCGCCGGTCGGCGCCGCCGGCGTACAGGTTCCAGACGCGCCCCGCGTACTGCAGCAGCTTGTCGCGCTTGGCCTCGCGCCGCACCTCCAGCACCGCGGGCAGCACGACGGCCAGGGTCTGGGCATGGTCCAGGCCGTACAACGCGGTGATCTCGTGGCCGAGCATGTGGGTGGACCAGTCCTGGGGCACGCCCGCGCCGATCAGGCCGTTCAAAGCCTGGGTCGCGGCCCACATCAGGTTGGCCCGCACCGCGGCGTCCTGCGGCGTGGCCAGGGCCTGCGGTCCGACTTCGATCAGGGTCTGCAGCAGGCCCTCGGCGAAGCGGTCCTGCACCGGGGCATTCACCGGGTAGGTCAGGTACTGCTCGACCACATGGACGAAGGCGTCCACCACGCCGTTGGCGATCTGGCGCGGCGGCAGCGTGAAGGTCTTGGCGGGGTCGAGCACCGAGAAGCGCGGGAACACCAGCGGGTGGCTGAAGGCGCGCTTGGCCTGCAACGCCTGGTGGCTGATCACCGCGCCGTCGTTCATCTCCGAGCCGGTGGCCGGCAGCGTCAGCACCGCGCCGAAGGGCAGCGCCCGGTTGATCTGCGCGCCGCGGGTCTCCAGGATCTGCCAGGGGTCGCCCGGGTAGTCCACCGCCGCGGCGATGAACTTGGTGCCGTCGATCACCGAGCCGCCGCCGACGGCGAGCAGGAAGTCGAGCTGTTCGCGGCGGATCAGGGCGACCGCCTGCATCAGGGTCTCGTAGCTTGGATTGGGCTCGATGCCGCCGAAGCGCCGCACGGTGCGCGCGCCGAGGGCGGCCTCGACCTCGGCCAGGGTGCCGTGGCGCTCGGCGCTGGCGCCGCCGTGGAGCACCAGCACGCGGGCCTGCGCCGGCACCAGCCCGTCGAGACGGGCGATGCCGCCCTGGCCAAAGACGATGTGCGTGGGGTTGTGGTATTCGAAGTTCAGCATGGGGGGGTCGTGCGGGAAGCCCGCGAGCGGGCCGCCCCGTGGGTCATGGCGCGGCCGGTTTCGGACGGCGGCGGACGCGCGGACGCTTCTCGCCACCGGTCCGTCGCCTCGGATCGACCGCCAATCTAGTGGCGCCGGAGCCGAGGCGGAACGAAGAAAGCCAGATAAGCACCACCGTTTTTCGCATAAGGCGCGCGCCGCCATCCCCGCGCGGGCGGCCCGACAATGAAGCACATGAACCCCAGCCCCACGACCGACCGCCCCACCCTGCCGCGCGATGCCACCGTGCTCGGTGCCTGCCCGCACGATTGTCCGGACACCTGTTCGCTGGTGACCACGGTGCGGGACGGCATCGCGCTCAGGGTGCAGGGCAACCCCGCGCACCCGCAGACCGGCGGGGTGCTGTGCACCAAGGTCTCGCGCTACACCGAGCGCAGCTACCACCCCGAGCGACTGCTGCAGCCGCTGCGGCGCGCCGGCCCCAAGGGCAGCGGGCGCTTCGAGCCGGTCGGCTGGGACGAGGCGCTGGACGACATCGCGCGGCGGCTGCGGGCGATCGCCGCGCGCGACCCGCAGGCGATCCTGCCCTACAGCTACGCGGGCACGATGGGCCTGGTGCAGGGCGAGAGCCTGGCCGCCCGCTTCTTCCACCGGCTCGGCGCCTCGCGGCTGGACCGCACGATCTGCTCCGCCGCCGGCACGGCCGGCGTGGTCCACACGCTGGGCGCCAAGCAGGGCATGCGGGTGGAGCATTTCGCCGGGGCGAGGCTGATCCTGATCTGGGGCGGCAACCCGGTCGGCAGCAGCCTGCATTTCTGGCGCTACGCGCAGGAAGCGAAGCGCCAGGGCGCCCGCCTGGTCTGCATCGACCCGCGCCGCTCCGAGACCGCCGACAAGTGCCACGAACACCTGGCCCTGCTGCCCGGCAGCGACGCGGCGCTGGCCTATGCGCTGATGCACGAGCTGATCCGCCACGACTGGCTGGACCACGACTACCTGGCCCGGCACACCCTGGGCTGGGAGGCGCTGCGCGAGCGCGCCCTGCAGTGGCCGCCGGCGCGGGCGGCGCAGGCCTGCGGCCTGCCGGTGGCGCAGATCGAGGCGCTGGCGCGGGACATCGGCCGCTGTTTCGAGCAGCGCGAGCCCGTGGCGATCCGGCTCAACTACGGCATGCAACGCGCGCGCGGCGGCGGCAACGCGGTGCGGGCGGTGGCCTGCCTGCCGGCGTTGATCGGCGCCTGGCGGCATCGCTCGGGCGGCCTGCTGCTCAGCAGTTCGGGCTCGTTCCCGGTGCGGCACGAGGTCCTGCAGCGCCCCGACCTGCTGCGGCGCTCCAGCGTGGCGCAGCCGCGCCTCCTGAACATGAGCACGATCGGCGACGACCTGCAGCGCCCCGCATCGCCCGGCTTCGGGCCCCGGATCGAGGCCTTGATCGTCTACAACAGCAATCCGGTGGCCGTGGCGCCGGACGCCGGCCGGGTGGCGGCCGGCTTCGCGCGCGAGGACCTGTTCACCGTGGTGCTGGAGCAGTTCCAGACCGACACCGCCGACCTGGCCGACTACATCCTGCCCGCCACCACGCAGCTGGAGCACTGGGACGTGCACTACAGCTACGGCCATACCGACGTGCTGCTGAACCGGCCCGCGATCGCGCCGCTGGGGCAGGCCCGGCCAAACACCGAGGTCTTCCGGGCGCTGGCCGCGCGCCTGGGCTTCGACGAGCCCTGCTTCGGGGACGACGACGAGGCGCTGTGCCGCCAGGCCTACGGCGAGGCGGTCGATTTCGACACGCTGCTGCGGCAGGGCTTCGCCCCCCTGCCGCTGCCCGAGGCACCGTTCGCCGAGGGCGGCTTCCCGACGCCGTCCGGGCGCTGCGAGTTCTTCAGCGCCCGCCTGGCCGCGCAGGGCCACGACGGCCTGCCGCAGGTGCTGCCGAACTTCGAGCCCCCGGGCAGCGACGCGCGCCATCCGCTGGCGATGATCTCGCCGCCGGCCCGCCACTTCCTCAACTCCAGCTTCGTCAACGTGAAGAGCCTGCGCGACGCCGAGGGCGAGCCGCTGCTGGACATCCACCCGCTGGACGCGGACCGGCGCGGCATCGCCGAGGGCGCGCTGGTGCGCGTCTTCAACGACCGCGGCAACTACCACTGCCGGGCGCGGGTCAGCGAGCGCGTCCGCCCCGGCGTGGTCGTCGGCCTGGGCATCTGGTGGCGCAAGCTCGGGCTGCGCGGCACCAACGTCAACGACCTGACCAGCCAGCGCCTCACCGACCTGGGTGCGGGCCCCACCTTCTACGACTGCCTGGTCGAGGTCGAGCCGGCCTGAACCGGCCTGCCAGTTTCACGCGCGCGGGGCCGGCTGGCGCAGCCCCCCGCCCTCGGCACTTCCGCGATTGGATATGCGTGCGTCGCTTGCGCATGTCGTAGCGCGTTTTTGTTCGTTGGCGCCCGCCCCCTCGCTCCGTAGAGTGCAGCGCACGGGCGAGGGGCGGTCCTGACGGGCGGCCCCATCGGTTGTTTCCATTTCCACCCAGGGCCGTCATCAGCATGCCAGTCATCCAGCCAGTTCAAACCTCCTCTTTCACCGATCCGGGGCACCGCGTGACGCGGCGCCAGGCCCTGCGCGCCGCCACGGTCGCCGGCGCCGCGGGCCTGCTGGGCTCGCGCGTGTCCTGGGGGGCCTCGAGCAAGAAGCTCGTTTTCTCCTGGAACCAGGGCGCGCTGTGCCTGGCCCCGGTGGGGGTGGCGCGGGACCTGGGCTTTTTCGAGAAGAACAAGGTCGATGTCGAGATCCTCAACTTCGCCGGCGCCACCGACCAGGTGCTCGAATCCATGGCCACGGGCAAGGCGGACGTGGCGCTCGGCTTCGTCTACTCCTGGCTCAAGCCGCTGGAGACGGGCCTGGACGTGAAGATCGTGGGGACGGCGCACGCCGGTTGCGCCCGCGTCTTCACGGCCAGGAATTCCGGGCTGGACTCGGTGGCCAAGCTCAAGGGCGCTGTCATCGGGACCGCCGCGCCGAACGGATGGGGACGCCAGTTCATGTCCAACTACCTGGCCCTCAAGGGGATCAGCCCCGAGACCGAGGTCCAGTGGAAGAGCTACGCGCCCGACACGCTCGACCTCGCGTTCAAGAAGGGCGAGATCAACGTCATCGTCCACCTCGACCCCGACCTGTACCTGGCCGAGCAGCGCAACCCCGGCTACTACCAGGAAATCGCCAACAACCTCGAGGGCGACTGGAAGAACCGGCTGTGCTGCCTGATCAACGCCGCCGGGCCGACCGTGCGCGATCACCCCAGGGAAGTGGCCGCGGTCGTGCGGGCCATCTACCAGGCATCCGACTTCATCGCCGAGAACCCCGGCGAGGCCGCCAAGGTGGCCGCCAAGTACGTGCCCAAGGGGTCGGTGGAGCAGATCCGCGCCATGCTCACCAACTTCCACAAGGGCTACCACCACCACCCGGTCGCCGGCAATCTGCGCAAGGAGATCGAGCAGTACACGCTGGACTTGAAGAACGTGGGCGTGATCAAGAAATCGACCGACCCGGTCCGCATGGCCAAGCACCTGGTGGTGGATGTGCTGGGCTGATGGCGCCGTGAGCCCGAAGCGTTCATGACGTGACGACGGCTCAACCCCCTTGAGCCCGGCGCTGCCGACCCGGCCTCGCCCCGGGTCGCCGGGGTCACCGGCCACCCGGTCCCCACGGCGCCGTGCCGAGTTCACGGCGGATCGGGCCTACCCGCGCCACTGCGGGGCCCCTACCTGAACGAGCTGCGCCACCGAGTGCCCCCGGGGGCGGCGGGCGGACCGGCCGTCCCCGCCTTCAGAGCGCCAGCGCCTCGACTGCGGCGGCCGGCACCAGCGCATGGACGATCGCGCGGGCGACCAGACCGGCCTGCGGCACCTGCTCGGGAATGGCGTTCGACTCCCAGAACAGCCCGCGCAGCGGATGGCCGACCGCGTACAGGCCCGGCTGCGGCTGGCCCCCGGCGTCCAGCACCGCGCAGTCCGATCGCGTGGCCTGGATGCCGAAGCCCAGCGGATCGGGCCGCACCAGGCCCCTGCGCAGCAGGGCGGCGACCAGCGGGTCGTCGAGCCGGGTCCAGTCGTGCTCGAAGCCCAGGCAGTTGACCAGGCGGTCCACCACCAGCGTGGCGCGGGCGCCCTCGCCCTGGCGCGCACGGTAGGTCACGGCCAGCCGGCCGTCGCGCTCCAGTTCGACCGACTGCACGGTGGCCGCCTCGTGCCGGTAGCGCCCCTCCCGGATCACCCGCTCCTGCCAGGCCAGCGCGGGCGCCGCCGAGCGGTGCAGGGCCACCTCCCAGTACGAGCGCAGCCGTTGCAGGAAGCGCCGGCGCTGCGCCAGCGGGGCGGCGTCCCACAGCGCGGGGACGTGCTGGCGGATCGCGGGCACCAGCCGCTGCCAGTCCTCGCCCTGCTGCGCGACGAGGCGCCGTTGCTGGCGGATCTGGCGCAGCAGCGCGCGCACGGAGACCGGCCCGCCCCCCACGTCGAGGAAATCCGGCCAGGGCGCCACGGCGCGGCGCGGCTGCACGGCCAGGCCACGACGCGACAGGGCCACGTAATGGCCCCTGAACTGCGCCTTCTCCGCGGCGATCAGGCCGTCCAGCGCACTGAGCCCGGCGCCAAGAAAGGCCACGCAACCGTCCTGCTCGACGCCGTCCCAGGCGCCCTCGGCCCACAGGTCGGCGACGTAGCGCGGCGAGGCCAGCACGGCCGGGTCCAGCTCGAACGGCTGCCGGTGCGCGGCGCGCGGATGGACGCCGGTTGCCAGCACCACCTGCTGCGCGTCGATCGACGCGCCGTCGTCCAAGGTCACGCGGTAGCCGCCCGGCACGGGCGCGAGGTCGGTCGCCCGCGCGCGCCGGTGCGTGAAGATCACCTGGCCGCGTGCCCGGGCCAGCGCCTCGGCCAACGTGGCCGCCACGTACGCGCCATAGACCCGGCGTGGCGGGATGCTGTTCTCGAAGCTCACGCCGGGCTCGGGCTGCCAGCCGCCCGGCGCCTGCGCGGCCAGCCAGCGGCTGAAGTGGCTCGGATCGTCCTCGTAGAGGCTGAACATCTGGGCCAGCCCGTTGAGCAGGTGCTCGGCCAGCGGCGTGCTGTAGGCGACGCCGGGGCCCACCGCCGCGCGCGGCTCCACCAGGGTCAGGCGCAGGGGCTGCCCGGTGTCTTTCAGCAGACGCAGCACGACCGCTGTCGCGGCCAGGCCACCGCCAACGATCAGGACATGCGGGAGGGGGTGCGGTGCGCCCATGGTGAGCCTGCTTTCGTCAAGAGTTGAAACCGCCGCACTCTAGGCGCGGCCTCAGCCGCGATCCACGAAGTATTTCGCATAAGCACATGCCGCGCTGAGCGCGGCGCCATCTGCGCATTCCGGATAACGAAGGACGGAAATTGGGGCGACGCTTGTTCATGCGCTTTCGTTCGTTGCTCGCGCCGCGGGCCGTTTCTACGATGGCAGCGAACCCCCCCGGGTCCGCGCCGCGGCCCCGTCCGTCGCCCCCCTCCTTGCTCACCACCGAACCCACCGACCATGACCGCCACCCTGGATCCCACCTACCCCCCCGTCGTCGCCGGGGACCGCCTCAGCGTGGCCGAGCTGCAGCGGCGCGCCGCCGCGCTGCTGCCCGAGCTGCGCCAGGGTGCCGAGGACCGCGAGCGCGACCGGGTCCTGCCGCACGAGCAGATCCGCAGGATCGGCCGCGAACGGCTGCTGACCTTCCGCATCCCGCAGATCCATGGCGGCAGCGGCGCCTCGGTGCGCGACGTCATTCAGTTCGTGATCGACGTCGCCGCGGTGGACTCGAACATCGCCCAGGCCCTGCGTCCGAGCTTCCTGTTCATCGAGAGCCTGCTGGTCAGCGACGACGAGCAGGCGCGCCAGCGCTGGCTGCCGCGCTACCTGCGCGGCGACGTGTTCGGCAATGCCGGCTGGGAGATCGGCGGGGCCAACGGCGCGATCGCGGCGCGCATCGTGCGCGAGGGCGAGCACTTCCGCGTCAGCGGCAGCAAGTACTACAGCACCGGGGCGCTGTACGCGGACTGGGTGAGCGCGGTGGCGCTCGACGAGGCCGGCCAGGAAGTGCGCTTCGTGCTGCCGCGCGACCGCGCCGGGCTCGAGCTGGTCGATGACTTCGACGCCATGGGGCAGCGCCTGACCGCCAGCGGCACCACCCGGCTCGACCAGGTCGTCGTTTACCCGGAGGACCTGGTGCCCTCGCCGCTGAACCCGGCGGGCCCCGGCAAACGCTCCATCGTGACGCCGTACGCCCAGCTCTTCCTGGCTGCGGTGGAGGCCGGGGTGGCGCGCAACGCCCTGGACGATGCGGTGACCTTCGCGCGCGACCATGCGCGGCCGATCAAGCACAGCACGGCCGCCCGCTCGGTGGACGATCCCTATGTGACCTTCTCGGTCGGCGACATCTCGGCGCGCGCCTACGCGGCGGAAGCCGTGGTGCTGCGCGCCGCGGAGAGCATCGACGCCGCCTGGGCCGCCGGGCTGGAGGAGGAGGCCGTGGTCCGCGCCGCCATCGACGTGGCGCAGGCGCAGTACGTGGCGGCGGAATCGGCGCTGAAGGCGGCCGAGTGGCTGTTCGACGTCGGCGGCGCCTCGACGACCGCGCGCCGGCACAACCTCGACCGCCACTGGCGCAACGCGCGCACGGTGGCCAACCACAACCCGCGCCACTGGAAGGCCGCGGTGGTCGGCGCCTTCCGCCTCAAGGGCACGGAGCCTCCGACCTCCGGCCTGTTCTGACCGTTCCCTTCCTTCTTCCTGCCTTGGCCCGACACCCATGTCCGACACCGATGTGACCCTTCGCAACGCCAGCGACGTTGCCCTCGCCGCCTATGCCGATGAACTGGCGGCCGAAATCGCCAAGACCGCCCGCCAGTACGACGCGTCGGGTCAGTTTCCTCACGAGCATTTCGCTCTGCTGCGCGAGCGCGGCGCCCTGAAGCTGACCCTGCCGAAGGCGCACGGCGGCCAGGGGCTGTCGCTGTACGAGATCCTGCTGTTCCAGGAGCGCCTGGCCAAGGGCAGCGGCGCCACCGCCCTGTCGCTGGGCTGGCACCTGATGGTCTTCGGCTACCTTGGCCACGAGCTGCACTGGAAGCCGGAGGTGTTCGAGCGCCTGTGCCATGACGTGGTGCAGCGGGGCGACCTGGTCAACGTGCTGGTCACCGAGCGCGAGGCCGGCAACCTGCTGCGCGGCGCCCGGGCGACCACGGTCGCGCGCAAGACCGCGCAGGGCTACCTGCTGTCGGGCCGCAAGGCCTTCTGCTCGTCCGCGCCGGCCCTGCGGCAGATGATCGTCTACGCCTACGTCGAGGATGAGGGGCGCATGGCCGAATTCCTGGTGCCGGCCTCGGATCGCGTGCGGGTGATCGAGAACTGGGACACGATCGGCATGCGCAGCTCGGGCAGCCACGACATCGCCTTCGACGACGTGCCGCTGCCCGAGGAGGCGCTGCTGACCTATATCCAGCCCGGCAAGGTCAGCAGCTTCACCGTCGGCAGCCGGGCCTTCGGCCTGCAGCTGTCTGCGGTCTACCTGGGCATCGCGATCGCGGCGCGTGAATTCGCCCTCGACTTTGCGGACCGCTACCACTCGTCCAGCCTGGGCGGCGTCATCCTCGACGCGCCCCAGGTCCAGCACAAGCTCGGCGAGATCGAGCTGCTGATCGGCGCCTCCAAGACCCAGCTGTATGGGCTGGCGGAGCGCTGGGAGCGCCACGAGGCGATCCGGGACCGGCTCGACAAGGAGGTGGCGATCACCAAGCACACGGTCACCCACAACGCGATCCGCATCGTCGAGCTCGCCATCGGCATCGTCGGCGGGCATGCGCTGTCCCGCGAGCTGCCGCTGGAGCGCTACTTCCGCGACGTGCAGTGCGGCCTCTACAACCCGCCGCAGGACGACATGGTGATCGCCTCGCTGGCCCAGGACGCCACGGCACGCCTGCGCGCCACCAAGAATGCCGCGGCGGACGGCGTTTCGGCGCAGGCCGGGCCGGCTGCGAGTCCCCCGCCCGTCGAGGAAGCCGTCGCCGCGTGAGCGGCCAGCCCCCCGGAGCGGTGCGGGGGGCGCCAGCACTGCGAAAGCAGCGCGAGGGACCCTGCGTCTACGACATCATCCTCCGCGCCTGAAGCTATGGCGTCCATCATGGGCCTGTCGTTGGTTTTGCATCGGTCAAACGCATGCGCTTGACATCTTGCTGGGGCGGCGAACCGAAAAGTCGGTTGTATTCGCGGCTGAACTGGGATGCGCTTTCGTAGCCAACCCGTGCGCCTGCGCTTCCCGCGTCGATGTTTTGGTTGAGCATCAGTTGCCGCGCCTCCTGAAGCCGTAGCTGCTTTTGGTATTGCAGCGGACTGGTGCCTGTGATGGCGCGGAAGTGTTGTCGGAATGTGGATGGACTCATGTGGACGCTCGCGGCCAGTTCGTCCACCTTCATCGCCTGCGCAAAGTTCTGCTTAAGCCAGGAAACAGCCTTCGATATCTGCTGGTTGGGCGATCCAACCGAGACCAGTTGCTGCAGTTGAGGCCCATGGGGTCCCGCAAGCAGCCTGATGACGATCTCGCGCTTGATCAAGGGCGCAAGCTGAGCAACCAGTTGCGGCTGGCCAAGCAGCTCGACGAGCCGAACCAGATCCTGCGTCAGGTGTTCGTCCAGCCGCTCAACGCCGATGGACCGATGTTGCTTCTCTCGGCCAACCACTGGCAGCTGCATGTCGGCCGCCGTCTGAACGATCTCCTGACTGCTCAGCGTCAGCATGAGCCCTAGCAACGGCTCTTGGGAACTGGCGCGCGTGACATGCGAGATGACGGGCAGCTCGATCGTCGTCAGCATGGACTGGCCCGGCCCGTACTGAATCACCTCCGAGCCCATCAAGGCCTGTTTGTAACCTTGGGCGACGACACCCAGGCCCAGATTGAAAATGCAGTGCAGCGGATCGGTCGGCCCTTTACGTCGGTGCAGCGAGAGTGATGGTATGGCAGTCTTGTAGTCACCATCGGATTGGGCAAACGTTCCGATGGCACGCGCTAGCGCTGCGATTGCCGGAACCGCTGGAGCATTCAAAGATGAAGCGCTTCTCATGCGGATAGACCTGATCATTTTCAATGAATCCACTGTATCCGCACCCGTGCGCGCAAACGACATCGACGCGTCAATTCCGTCGCTTTATGCAAAACGTCCGCTGGTTTTGGCAACCGAAATTGCGGTGGTTTGACAACAATCACTTCACACCACTCATCCTGCTTCAACCACCCAGGGACCACCAACATGAACGACACTCCTTTCACATCACAGCCCACAAACCTCAGCCGCCGTCACGCCCTTTTCGGTGGGTCCGCGATGACCGCTTCGCTCTGGATGCCCGAGATCGCATCGGCTGCTGGAGGACCCAACCTGGGGACAAAGGCTGGCGACGCCTACCTGCGGACCGTCAGCTTCAAGAACAATGGCATCGACATGGCGGGCAACCTCTACCTGCCGAAGAGCTTCAGCGAAACCGCAAAATACCCAGCTATCATCAGCGTTCACCCCGGAGGCGGCGTGAAGGAACAGACGGCCGGCCTCTATGCGCGAAAGCTGGCAGAGCAAGGCTTTGTTACCTTGGCATTCGACGCTTCACACCAGGGAGCCAGCGGCGGCATGCCCCGCCTCCTGGACGACCCCATGCGCCGAGTGGCCGACATTTACAGTGCCGTCGACTACCTAACGTCGCTAGGCTACGTGAATGCAAGCCGAATCGGCGCACTGGGCGTCTGCGCTGGCAGTGGCACGGCGGTCAAGGCCGCATCCATGGAGCGGCGCATCAAGGCCATTGCCACGGTGAGCGCCGTCGATGTGGGTGCCGCAACGCGCAAGGGATGGGACGGCAAGGCCACGGAAGCCGATCTGCTGGCCATGCTGGAGTCTGTTGCCAAGCGACGCAGCGCAGAGGCCACTGGCGCCGCCCCTGCCTACATCAATTACGTTCCCAACGTAGGTGACAGGACGGCACCCCGCGACCTGCAAGAGGCTGCGGACTACTACCTCACCCCGCGCGGTCAGCATCCGAACTCACCCAACAAGATGCTGATGACCAGCTTGAGTGCGCTGGCGTCGTTCACCGGGTTCGACCGGTTGGATCTGCTGACCCAGCCGTTGCTGATCGTCGCAGGAAGCGAGGCCGGTTCGCTCTGGCACAGCCGGGAGCTTCACGCAAAGGCGGCGGGGCCGAAAGAGCTCTTCATCGTCAATGGCGCCACGCACATGGACCTGTACGACGGTGAAGGTGCGAATACTGCCATGAACAAACTCTCGCCCTTCTTCACCCAAGCCCTGGCCTAAATCATGACCGACAAGAAAATTTGGTTTATCACTGGCGCAGGCCGAGGCCTGGGCGCTGACATCGCCAAAGCCGCGCTGGCCGCTGGCCACGCGGTGGTGGCAACCGGCCGGGACCCGCAGAAGGTCTCGGCGGCCATCGGCGATCACGAGGACCTCTTTTGTCTCAAGCTCGACGTCACCCGCATCGAGGACGCACAGGCTGCTGCCGCAGCAGCGGTCTCGAAGTTCGGTCGTATCGACGTGCTGGTTAACAATGCGGGCAACTTCTACGCCGGCTTTTTTGAGGAGCTCAGCACCGAACAGGTCCGCCAGCAGATCGATACCCTGCTGTTCGGCCCGATGAACGTCACGCGCGCCGTGTTGCCCGCGATGCGCCGGCAACGGGCAGGCCTCGTGCTTACGGTGTCTTCCACGGCAGGCCTGACGGGTGGCTTGTTCCTGAGCGCGTACGCTGCGGCGAAGTTCGGTGTCGAAGGCTGGATGGAATCGCTGGCACCCGAAGTTGTGCCGTATGGCATCCGCACAATGCTGGTCGAGCCCGGGTTCTTCCGCACCGACCTGCTGACCCGTGGCTCCACCACTTTCGCCGAACCGCAGATCGACGACTACGCCGCCCGCACTCTCGAGACCGTGGCCGCGTGGAGCAGCATGGACGGTAAGCAGGGTGGTGACCCGGTCAAGCTGGCCGCAGCCATCGTGCAACTGGCTGCGCTGAAAGACCCTCCCGCGCGCTTCGCCGCCGGTGCGGACGCGGTGCAGACCTTCGAGGCCAAGGCCCGGACCCTGCTGGCCCAGGCCGACGCTCACCGGGCGCTGTCGTCGTCTCTCGCCTTCGACATATGACCGCCACCGAAAGCGAGCGGACACCATGTTGAAGCGAAGGCATGTCGGCATGGGCATCGCCGTGGGCCTGACCGCTCTGGCGATCACACCGATGGTAGTGACGGGCATCGAACGCCTCCAGGCCCGCGAGACCGCCGGACTGCTGCCGCAGGAGGGCACGACCGCGAACTCGCCTCAACGGTCGGCTGTGGTCTTCTTTTCCCGATCCGGCAACACGGCCTTGCTGGCACGGTACCTCGCACGGCGCTTGAACGCAGGTCTGTACCGGCTGGAAGCCCAGGACTATGCCCTGGGCCTGCTGGGATGGGCCAACGCCCTGCGGGATGCGCAGGACCATGAAGCCGACATTTCGACGCCCGAGATCGATTTCAGCGTGTACGAAACGATCTACCTGGGCTCGCCGATCTGGATGTTCAGCCCGGCCCCGCCCATCTGGCAGTTCGTCGCCTCTCAACGTTTTGACGGCAAGAGGGTCGTGCTGTTCAATACCTTCAACAGCCGGTTCAAAGCTGAGTTCATGGAACAGTTCCAGCTGCTGGTGTTGCAGCGGGGCGCTCGTTCCTTCGAGCACCAGTTCGTGCGGCGTGGTCGAATGGGTTGGCAGCTGCCGCCGCAAGCGATGCTGGACGCTTTCAATGCCAGTTGGCGAGCGTGACGCGCGGGCTTGCGCTTCGGAGCTGGCCTGCTACAGCGTTGGGGGGCGGATGAGCGACGCGATGGAGGTGCGCTCCACACGTTTAAACAAGCGGCTTAGTGTGGGTGACCTGTGGTTCCGACTTTAATGCCTGAGCGTTGGAGAAGGTGAGGTCCCTGCGAGTGGCTTGTTGCCGACCTCTTTGAGCGATTGATCTCGAGGCGCAGGGCCGCAGCCCGCATGAATGCTAGATTCTCGTTGCAGACTTTAATTGCGCAGAACACCATCGATCTGCAAGGGCGGCTGGGCGTGCCTGCTGGCCCGCTCGTCACACGCGCCAGACGGTAGGCCCGAAAAATCATCCGTTTGAAGGCGACATCGTCTTCGGCCCGCGCCGGCGTTCAGCCTGCCCGGTGCAGGCGCGGCACGGCCGCGACCAGCCGCTGCGTGTAGGGGGCGCGGGGCGTCAGAAAGACCTCGTCCACCGCCCCGCTCTCCACCACCTCGCCCTGGTTCATCACCAGCACGCGGTCGCTGAGGTGATGGACCACGCCCAGGTCGTGCGAGATGAACAGGTAGCTGACGCCGAGCTGTGCCTTGAGGTCGCCCAGCAGGTCCAGCACCTGGGCCTGGATCGAGACGTCGAGCGCCGACACGGGTTCGTCGCAGACGATCACGCGAGGCTCGGGCGCGATGGCCCGCGCGATGGCCACCCGTTGGCGCTGCCCGCCCGAGAGCTCGATCGGGCGGCGATGGCGGAAGGCGGCCGGCAGGCCGACCAGGTCCAGCAGTTCGCTCACCCGGGCGCTGCGCTGCGCGCGGTCCGCGGGGTCCGGGCCCAGGCTGTCCTCGACGAGGCGCTCCACCGTCCAGCGCGGGTCGAACGAGCTCAGCGGGTCCTGGTAGATGACCGAGATGCCGCGCCGGCGCGGGCGCCTCTCCCGCTCGGTGACCGCCGACCAGGGCTGGCCGTGCAGGGTGACCGCGCCGCTGTCCGGCGTCTCCAGCGCGAGCGCGATGCGCGCCACGGTGGACTTGCCCGAGCCCGACTCGCCGACGATGCCAAGGGTCTCGCCCGCCTGGAGGTCGAAGGAGACGTCGCGCACGACCGTCCGTGCCACGCCGTCCGGCCCGCGAAAGCGCTTCACGAGGTGGCGCGCGCTCAGGACCGGCGGCGTGAGCCCGGAAGGCGCGGCCGGCGACCCCGTCGGGGCTGCCCAGCGCGGCGCCGAGGCCGGGGCCAGGCGGGTGCCGCGCGAATGGGCCGAGGGCACGGCGTCGAGCAGGCGCCGGGTGTACGGATGCCGGGGGGCACCGAAGATCTCGGCGGGCGAGCCCCGTTCGAGCACCTCGCCGTGCCGCATGACGAGGATCTCGTCCGCCACGCGCGAGACCACGGCCAGGTCGTGGGAGATGATGATCAGCGCCTTGCCGCGCGCGCGGGTCTCCTCCAGCAACTCCAGCACCTGGGCCTGCACCGTCACATCGAGGGCCGTGGTGGGCTCGTCGGCGATCAGGACCTGCGGGTCCAGCGCCAGGGCGGCGGCGATCAGGGCGCGCTGGCGTTGGCCGCCCGACAGCTCGTGCGGCAGCTGCCTGGCCTTGACCGCCGGCTCCGGCACCCGCACCCGCTCCAGCAGCTCGACCACCCGCGCCTGGCGCTGCGCCCGGCTGCCGGCCTCGCCATGCAGCCGCAGACCCTCGCCGATCTCGTCGCCGACCGCGCGCAGGGGGTCCAGCGACACCAGGGCATCCTGCAGCACGAAGCCGACGTGCTTGCCGCGCAGGCGGCGCCAGTCCCGGTCGGCGAAGCGGCGCAGGTCCTCGCCGCCGAACGCCAGCCCGTCGGCCTGCACGCTGGCGCGCGGGCCCGCCAGGCCCACCAGGGCGCGGGCGGTGACGCTCTTGCCCGAACCGGACTCGCCGACGATGGCGAGGCAGCGGCCGGGCGCGAGCGAGAACGAGACGCCGCGCACCACCGCGGGCCCCTGGCCGAAGGACACGGTCAGGTTGTCGACCCGCAGCAAGATGTCGGCGGGTGCGGCCGGGAGAGCGTCGCGCGCGGCCGTCATGGGCGCCCCACCTTGCCTTCGAGCCGGTCCTGCAGGTGGCGGCCGATCACCGTCACCGACAGGGCGAAGGCCACAATGGCCAGGCCCGGCATCACCTCCAGCCACCAGGCGCGCGTGACGTAGCTGCGGCCGGCGTCGAGCAGGGCCCCCCATTCGGGCGAGGGTGGCGCGACGCCCAGGCCGAGGAAGGCGAGGCCGGAGGCCCAGACGATGGACTGCCCCACGCCCAGCGTCAGCATCACCACCAGCGGCCGGATCGCGTTCGGCAGGATGTGCTGGCGCACGATGCGCGCCGGCGCGTGACCCAGGGCGCGCGCCGCCTCCACGTAGCCGGCCCCGCGCACCGCGAGCACCTGGCCCCGGATCATGCGGGCGTAGCCCGGCGCCGTGCCGACGCCCACCGCCACGATCAGCGTCGCGACGCTGACGCCGAAGACGGTGACGAAGAGCAGCGCGAGGAACAGGGTCGGGAACGCGAACAGCACGTCCAGCACGCGGCTGATCACGGCGTCGGCCACGCGGCCGCCCAGGCCCGCCGTCACGCCCAGCAGCAGGGCCAGGCCAAGGCTCAGGGCCGTGGCGCCCAGCCCGATGCCGAGCGACTGCCGGGTCCCCTCGATGAGCCGGGAGTAGGTGTCGCGGCCGGTCTGGTCGGTGCCGAACAGGTGCGCGGCCGAGGGCGCTTGCAGCACGGCGGCCAGGTCCATCTGCAGCGGGTCGTGCGTCTGCAGGGCCTGGGGCCACAGCGCGGCGACCAGGAAGAACAGCAGGACCGCGCCGGCCAGGCCGACGCTGCCGGGCACGCTGGCGGCGAGGGCCGTCAGCGGATGGGGGCGCCGCGCCCCTGGGGCCGGCAGGGTGAGGGTCGGGGTGTTCATGAGAGCCTGATCCTTGGATCGATGAGACGGTAGGCGTGGTCCACCAGCAGGTTGGTCACCACGTAGACGGCGGCCGAAGTCAGCACGATGCCGGTCACCAGGGGCACGTCGCGCGCGGAGGTGGCGGCGACCAGCAGGCCCCCCAGGCCCTGGCGGGCGAACACGGCCTCGATCAGCACGGCGCCGGACAGCAGCTTGCCCAGCGCCCAGCCCGACAGGGTCACGCCGGGCAGCACCGCGTGGCGCAGCACGTGCCGCAGCCGGACCCCGAGATCGCCCATGCCCCGCATGCGGGCGGAGGTCACGAAGGGCTGCTCCAGCACCCGGGCGAATTCGTCCTGCAGCACCTGGCCGAGGTAGCCGGCCAGCGGCAGGGCCAGGGACAGGGTGGGCAGCACCAGCCCGGCCAGGCTGTGCTGCCCTTCCACGGGAAACCAGCGCAGCTCGACCGCGAAGGCCACCAGCAGGATGGTCCCGATCCAGTAGGGCGGAATGGTCGCCAGCGCCACCTGCAGCGCGCTGGCGGCACGGGACAGCGGGTGCTCGCGCGCGGTGCAGGCGAGCGTGAGCGCGACCGCGATGACCCAGGCCGTGACCAGCGCCGAGAACGCCAGCGTCAGCGTGGGACCGATCTGCTCGCCGATCATGGCCAGCACCGGCTGGTGCTGCTGGAAGGAGACGCCGAGGTCACCGCGCAGCAGGTTCCCCAGGTAGCGCAGGTACTGGACCAGGACCGGGTCGTCGAAGCCGTAGCGGGCATTGACCGCGGCGATCTCCTCGGGCGAGGGGTTGGTCAGGTTGCCCGCGGCCATGTTGATCAGGAGCATGGCGCGGTCGCCGGGCATAAGGGTCTGCACGAGGAAGGTGAAGCTCGCCGCCGCCCACAGCGCGGCCACCGCGCCCAGCCCCTGCCACAGCAGCCGGGCGCGCGCGAGGCCGCGCCCGCCCCGGCCCGGCGCGTCGATCGGGGTGCTCATTTCACGAAATGCGCGTCGTGGAACACGGGCTCCCCGACCCCGCCGGCCAGCCAGACCCCCTTGAGGCGCGGGCTCGACGCCAGCGCCACGGGCAGCGTGGCGAGACCGACCACGGCGGCGCTGTCCACCATCAGGCGCTGGGCCTGCTGGTAGAGCTGGACCCGCCGGGCGTCGTCCGCGGTCTGGTCCGCCTCCCGGATCAGGGCCCAGAGCTTGGGGTCCTGGAAGCGCGAGGCGTTGTTCGGGTTGGGCTTGTCCCCCGCGTCGGGGCGCCAGGAGATCTGGAGCACTTCCGCCCCGGACGCGGTCCAGTAGGCGGGCAGGATGTCGTAGTCGTTCGGCCCCCGGTTCTTGCCGGCCCACCAGTCCGCCAGCGCGGTGGGCTTGAACACCAGGTTGAAGCCGACCGCCCGGGCCTGTTCCTGGACGATCTGCAGGGCCTGCGCGATGTCCGGCGTGACGATGCCGCCGGCGCCGTAGGCCACGCGGGCCGTCAGCGGCACGCCGTTGCGGGTGCGGATGCCTTCCGGGGTGCGGCCGGTCCAGCCGGCCTCGTCGAGCAGGCGGTTCGCCTGCGCCGGGTCGAAGGGGTAGCGGCTGGCGAGTTCCCGCAGGTACTCGGGCGCGCTCTGGCTCAGCGCCCCGTTGCCTTCGAACGGGACCGCACCCTGCGAGGCGACCTCGACCGCCCGCTGGCGGTCGGCCGCATGGGCGAGCGCGCGGCGCACGCGCAGGTCGTCGAACGGCGGATGCGCCGTGTTGAGCTGCAGCCGCAGCGGCGAGCCCCCGGTGATGTGCCGCACGACGGTGAACTTCTCGTTGGCCTCTTTCCAGTGCACCGCCGGGATGTCGTAGATCACGTCGGACTCGCCGGCCAGCAGCGAGCCATAGCGCACCGTCGGCTCCTTGAGGAACTTCCAGACCAGGCCCTCGACGTAGGCGGGGCCCTGGTGGCGCGCATTCGCCGGGGCCGAGTTGTAGTTGGGGTTGCGCTTGAACACCACGTTCAGGCCGCGGTTCCATTTCTCCACGACGAAGGGGCCGGAGCCGACCGGCCGTTCGCAGTTCTCCGCCGTGCTGCGCTCGAACGACGCCGGCGACAGGATGCCGTGCGTGGCGTGCGACAGCACCGTGAGGAAGGGCTGGTAAGGCGTCTTGAGCGTGACGCGCACCGTCAGCGGGCCGGTCGCCGTCGCCGACTCGAACTTGTCCCCGAAGTACTGGAAGGCCGCGTTGTTGCGCTTGGCCGGGTCCACGTCCAGCCAGCGCTTGAAGTTGGCCGCCACCGCCGGCGCGTCCAGCGGCGTGCCGTCGGTGAACCGGACGTTGGGCTTGAGCTGGAACGTGTAGCTCTTGCGGTCCTTGGAGACCGACCAGGAAGTGGCCAGCCAGGGCCAGAGCTTGCCGTCCGCGCCGCGCGACACCAGGTTGTCGCTGAACTGCCGCTGCAGGTACCAGCCCTGGACCCAGCTGGCGACGAGGCAGCTGGGCTCCTGGAAATGGCCGTACTGGATGGTGCCGCCCGGCGCGGGCTCCTGGGCGGCCGCGAGCGGGCCGAGGGTGGCGCCCAGGGCGGCGCACAGGAGCGCGGCCAGCCGGCGTGGGAGCGGGGTCGATCCGGGAACAGACAGGGGGGCGTGCAGGCGGGACAAGGCGATCTCCAGATTCGATGGGGGCGGTCGGCGCAGGCCTGGCGGCCGCGCGGTCAGAGCGTCGGATGCTAGGGACGGCGCGGCGTCGCGCCAACGAAGCGTTCCGAGCAAGCTCATGCCGATGTCCACGGCGCCTTTGCATATCGGAAAGCCGCATGAAGCTCCCCGCGCCGGCCGCGAGCGAGGTCGCGCACCAAACTTCCGCGCATAAGCACATCCGTGAATCACAGGCGGCTGTGCTCATGCCGATTCCTTCGTTCTGGCGCGGCGGGGGCCTCCCTACCATGGTCCGGGTCCGCCATCCGCTCCGACCCGAGCCACCACGAGAGACCCTCTCCACCCACCATGACCCAGAAGCACATCCTGCTCAACGCGTTCAACATGAACTGCGTGGGCCACATCAACCACGGTCTCTGGACGCACCCGCGCGACCGCTCGACCGAGTACAACACGCTGGAATACTGGATCGACCTGGCCCGCACGCTGGAGCGGGGCCTGTTCGACGGCGTCTTCATCGCCGACATCCTGGGCGTCTATGACGTGTACCAGGGCAACGTGGACCTGACCCTGCGCGAGTCGATCCAGCTGCCGGTCAACGACCCGATCCTGCTCGTCTCGGCGATGGCGGCCGCGACCCGGCACCTCGGCTTCGGCGTCACGGTCAATCCGACTTCCGAGCACCCCTACGTGCTGGCCCGGCGCTTCAGCACGCTGGACCACCTCACGCGCGGGCGCTTGGGCTGGAACATCGTCACCGGCTACCTCGACAGCGCCGCGCGCGCCGTGGGTCTGGACCACCAGATCGTCCACGACGAGCGCTACGACCGCGCCGACGAGTACCTGGAGGTGCTGTACAAGCTGCTGGAGGGCAGCTGGGAGGACGGCGCGGTGCACCGCGACAAGGCGGCCCGGGTCTATGCCGACCCGGCGCGCGTGCACAAGGTGCGTCACCAGGGGCGCTTCTACCAACTGGAGGGCTACCACCTGTCCGAGCCTTCGCCGCAGCGCACCCCCGTGCTGTTCCAGGCCGGCACCTCGGACCGCGGCCAGCGCTTCGCGGCGCGCCACGCCGAGGCCGTGTTCGTCTCCGGCACCGACAAGGCGGCCGTGCGCAAGACCGTGCAGGCGCTGCGCGAGCAGGCGGTGCTGGCCGGCCGCCGCCCCGAGGACCTGAAGGTCGTGCTCGGCGTCTCCGTCGTGGCCGGCGCCACGGCGGCCGAGGCACGCGACAAGTACGACGACTACGTCCGCCACGCCAGCCCGGAGGGCGGCCTGGCGCACTTCGCCTCCAGCATCGGGCTGGACCTCTCGCGCTACGACCTCGACGAGCCGATCGCCTACGGCGAGAGCAACGCGATCCAGTCGGCAGCCCGCTCGGCGCAGCAGAACGGCTGGACCCGGCGCAAGCTGCTGGAGCTGTACCGCCTGGGCGGCCGCCACCCCGGCATCGTGGGCGACGCCGCCCAGGTCGCCGACGAGCTGATCGCCTGGATCGACGAGACCGGCGTGGACGGCTTCAACCTCAGCCGCACCGTGGTGCCGGAGAGCTTCGAGGACTTCGTGGACCTGGTGGTCCCGGAACTGCAGAGCCGCGGCCGCTACAAGACCGCCTACGCCGAAGGCAGCCTGCGGCACAAGCTGTTCGGCCAGGGCGACCGGCTGCCCGCGCGCCACGCGGCCGCCCAGTTCAGGTCCCTCGCGCCGGCGCCGCAACGCCAGCCCGTGGCCCAGCCGGCCTGAGGCGCCCGGCCCGGCCGGCGCCGGGCCGCCTCGCGCCTTCCGATCCCCCTCCTTTCCCCAACCCCCGAAAGCCCCCATGGCAGCACTGAGCTTCAATGCCTTCCTGATGAACACCGGCTCCCACATCCAGCACGGACAGTGGCGCCATCCGGACGCCCAGCAGGTCCGCTTCAACGAGCTGGACTTCTGGATCGACCTCGCCAAGACCCTGGAAAAGGGCCTGTTCGACGCGCTTTTCTTCGCCGACGTGGTCGGCCTTTACGGCCCGATCGGCGGCAGCTACGAGGTCAACGCGCGCGAGGGCCTGCAGATCCCGAGCAACGACCCCCTGGTGCTGCTGGCCGCGCTGGCCTCCAGCACCGAGCACATCGGGCTGGCCGTGACCAACTCCGTGCTGCAGGCGCACCCGTTCGACTTCGCGCGCAAGATCTCGACCCTGGACCACCTGAGCAAGGGCCGCGCGGCCTGGAACATCGTCACCAGCAGCCTGGAGAACAGCGCGCGCAACTTCGGCCTCGACGAGGCGGTGGAGCACGACGAGCGCTATGTCTGGGCCGAGGAGTACGTGGACGTGGCCTACAAGCTCTGGGAAGGCTCCTGGGACGAGGACGCGCTGCTGATCGACCGCCAGCGCGGCGTTTTCGCGGACCACACCAAGATCCACAAGATCCACCACCAGGGCAAGCGCTACAAGGTCGAGGGGCCGCACCTGCCCTCGCCCTCGCCGCAGCGCACGCCGCTGCTGTTCCAGGCGGGCTCCTCGGGCGCCGGTCGGCGCTTCGCGGCCGCCCACGCCGAGGCCCAGTTCATCATCGCGCCCAACCCGGCGGCCGCGCGGGAGCTGATCGACGACACCCGTCGCCTGGCGGTGCTGGCGGGCCGCCGGCCGCAGGACATCAAGTTCTTCCAGGGCTTCTCCTTCATCATCGGCAGCACGGAGGAGGAGGTGCGGCGCGTCGAGGCCGACTACGACGCCCATGTCAGCCGCGAGGGCTTCCTCGCACACCAGAACTTCACCGTGGACCGCTACGGCAATCCCTACCCGCTCGACACGCCGCTGGCCGAGATCAAGACCAACGGCGGCCAGAGCCACCTTGAGTGGTACCGCAAGAGCGTGCAGGGTCGCGAGCCCACGGTGGCCGACCTCGGCGACATCGTCTCGCGGCGCAGCCGCATCGTGGGCACGCCGGAGCAGATCGCCGACCAGCTCGAGGTCTGGCAGCAGGCGGGCATCGATGGCGTGAACGTCATCAACTGGCGCCTGCCCGGCAGCTACCAGCTGTTCATCGACGAGGTGCTGCCGGTGCTGCGCCGGCGCGGCCTGGCCCAGACCGAGTACCGGCCCGGCACGCTGCGCCAGAAGCTCTTCGGCGAGGACCGCCTCAACGCGCGCCACCCGGCGGCGAAGTACCGCGGCTACTTCGGCCAGGCGGCGGCGTCCTCGGCCGCCGTGCCGGCCGACCAGCCCGCGTCCGAGGCCGCCGCATGACGCGCCGGCTCCCGCGCAGCCGCCCCGTGGGCGGCACGCTCCCCACCGCTGGTTCCCAGGACAAACATCCATGAGTCTCGACATCTTCTGGTTCCTGCCCACCTCGGGCGACACGCGCTACCTCGGCAAGTCCGACTTCGGGCGGCCCGCCACCAACGAATACCTGCGGCAGATCGCCGTGACGGCGGAGAACCTGGGTTACGACGGGCTGCTGATCCCGACCGGCAGCTCCTGCCTCGACCCCTGGGTCACCGCGGCCAGCCTGGTCGCCGTGACGCAGCGCATCAAGCTGCTGGTCGCGCTGCGCACCTCGATCAGCGGCCCGACCGCCTCGGCCCGGCAGGCCGCGACCCTGGACCAGGCCACGCACGGACGGCTGCTGCTCAACGTCGTGCCCGGCGGGGACGCGGCCGAGCTGGCGGCCGAGGGGGTGTTCCTCGACCACGACGCCCGCTACGAGGTCGCCGACGAGTTCCTGACCGTCTGGCGCCGCCTCCTGCAGGGCGAGACGGTGGACTTCGCGGGCCGGCACTTCACGATCGAGGGGGCGAGAAACCACTTCCCGCCGGTCCGCCAGCCCTACCCGCCGCTGTACTTCGGCGGCTCGTCCGAGGCCGCCCACGAGCTGGCGGCCAAGCATGTGGACGCCTACCTGAGCTGGGGCGAGCCGCCGGCCGCCGTGGCCGAGAAGATCGCCGACGTGCGCCGGCGCGCGGCCCGGCATGGCCGCACCGTGCGTTTCGGCGTGCGGCTGCACGTCATCGTGCGCGAGACCCAGGAGGAGGCCTGGGCCGCCGCCGAGCGCCTGATCAGCCGCCTGAGCGACGAGGACATCCAACAGGCTCAGGCGAACTTCGCCCGGATGGACTCGGTCGGGCAGCAGCGCATCACCGCGCTGCACGGCGGCCGGCGCGACCGGCTCGAGATCAGCCCCAACCTCTGGGCCGGGGTCGGCCTGGTGCGCGGCGGCGCGGGCACCGCGCTGGTCGGCGATGCCGCCACGGTGGCGGCGCGCCTGCAGGAGTACGTGGACCTGGGCGTGGACAGCTTCGTGCTGTCCGGCTACCCGCACCTGGAAGAGGCGATCCGCTTCGCGGAACTGGTCTTCCCGCTGCTGCCCGGCAAGCAGCCGGTCACGCTGCGCGACCAGGTCCTGACCGGGGGCGCCTTCGACGTCCGCGCGACCCACGCGCAGGCCGCCGAGCCGGCCGAAGCACGCGAAGGAGCGACCACATGAGCGTCATCGACCTGCGCTGCCGGCCGGCCTACCTGCACGATTTCTTCGGCGCCAACCCCGGCTCGCCCGGCTACGAGACCGCGCGCTGGCTCAACCGCCGCGTGGGCACGCGCGGCGACGACGCGCACTTCGCGCGCTCGCTGACGCACGAGGGCTTCCTGGCCGAGGTGCGCGACGCGGGCCTGAGCCACGCCGTGGTGGTGGGGCGGCACACGCCCACCCAGCACCTGCCCAACGACCGCATCCACGAGATCGTGCGCGACGACCCAGCCCTGATCGGGATCGGCGCCGTGGACCCGGACCTGCTCGGCCAGGGCACGCTGGACGAGGTGGAGCGCGCCGTCCGGCAGCTGGGGCTGGCCGGCATCAACCTGGAGCCGGGCTTCGGCGCGCCGCCGCGTCATGCCGACGATCCGGTGTACTGGCCGATCTACGAGCGGCTCTCCCAGCTGGGCGTGCCGGTGTTCCTGATGTCCGGACCGACGACGCCGGACCTTCGCTTCAACGACCCCGCGCCGCTGGCGCGCGTGGCGGCAGCCTTCCCGCGGCTGCCCATCGTGGTCTACCACGGCCACTACCCGAACGTGCAGCAGCTGGTCGGGGTGGCGTTCCGCCACGAGAACGTCTTCCTGGTGCCGGACATGTACCTGTTCCTGCCGGGCAGCGAGGTCGTGGTGGACGCGGCCAACAGCTTCCTCGCGGACCAAGTGCTGTTTGGTTCCTCCTACCCGTTCCGGCCGATCGGGCAGAGCATCGAGGACGCGCGCCGGCTCGGATTCAGGGACGTGGCGCTGGAGAAGTTCTTCCACCTGAACGCCCGGCGCCTGCTGCGGCTGGACTGAGCGTGGCGACCGCGGGCGGCGCCTCGCGGGCGGCCTCACACGCCGAGGTAGGCCTGCCGGACGCCGGCATCGCCGGCCAGCGCCTGGGTGCTGCCGTGCAGGGTCCGCCGTCCCTCGCTGAGCACGTAGCCGCGCGTGGCGATGTGGAAGGCCATGTTGGCGTTCTGCTCGGCCAGCAGGATGGAGGTGCCCTGCGCACCGAGCGCGGCGATGGTGTCGAAGATCTCGGCCACCACCTTGGGCGCCAGGCCCAGCGAGGGCTCGTCGAGCAGCAGCAGGCGCGGCCGGCTCATCAGCGAGCGGCCGATCGCCAGCATCTGCTGCTCGCCGCCCGACAGCGTGCCGGCCACTTGCTCCAGACGCTGCTTCAGCTTGGGAAACAGGCCCATCACGAAGTCCAGATCGGCATCCACCTCGGCCTGCCGCGCGCGCGGTCGGCTGTAGGCGCCCATCTGCAGGTTTTCGCGCACGGTCAGCGGCACGAACACCTGACGCCCCTCCGGCACCAGCGACACGCCGCGGCGCACCACCGCTTCCGCCGGTAGCCCGGCGATATCCGTGCCGTCCAGGCGGATCGCCCCGCGCACCCGGGTGAGCAGGCCGGCGATGGAGCGCATCAAGGTGGACTTGCCGGCACCATTGGCGCCGATCAGGCAGACCGTCTCGCCTTTCGCGACCGTGAGGTCGATCCCGTGCAGGATCTCCACCGCGCCGATCGAGGCGTCGAGGCCGGAAACTTCAAGCATGGACCGTTCCTCCGAGATAGGCGTCGAGCACCGCCGGGTCGCCGCGCACCTGCTCGGGCGTACCCTCGCTGATGGGGCTGCCGTTGTTCAGCACCAGGACGCTGTGCGACAGGTTCATCACCACGCGCACGTTGTGTTCCACCAGCAGGATCGCCACGCCGCGCGCGTTGAGCGCGCCGATCGTCGCCACCACGCGCTCGATGGCGCCGGTGGGCAATCCCGCCATCGGCTCGTCGAGCAGCAGCAGCTTGGGCTCGGCGGCCATGGCGCGGGCGATCTCCATGATCTTGGCCTCGCCGTAACTGATGGCGCCGGCGAGCGCGTCGGCACGCCCCTGCAGGTCCAGGCTTTCGAGCAGCGCATAGGCATGGTCGCGGTCGGCCGCGCGCTCGCGGCGCGAGGCCGGCGTGTTGAACAGGCCGGCCAGGAAACCGGAGCAGGTTCGGGCGTGGCGACCGACCATGACGTTCTCCAGCACCGTCATCTCCGGGAAGATCTGCAGGTTCTGGAAGGTTCGCGCCAGGCCGCCGGCCACCCGCCGGTGAGCCGGCAGCGGGTCGATGCGCCGGCCTTCGAGCCAGACGCTGCCGGACGAGGGCGGGGTGACGCCGGTGATGATGTTGAACAGCGTCGATTTGCCGGCGCCGTTGGGGCCGATCACCGCCTTGATCTCGCCGGCTTGCACCGACAGCGACACCTCGCTGAGCGCCTGCAGCCCGCCGAAGCGGCGGCTGATGTCGCGGACTTCGAGCAGGGCCGTCATCGCGACCTCCCCACCGAGCGCAGCCGGGCGAGGCCCCCGGCCAGGCCGCCGGGAAGGAAGCCGACGACCACGATCATCGCCGCGCCGAACAGCAGCAGCTCGGTATCGTGCCAGGCGCGCATCAGCTCCGGCAGCGCGGTGTAGATCAGCGCGCCGAAGAACGGCCCCCAGTAGCGGCCGAAGCCGCCGATGGCCACCATCACCAGCAGCAGCACCGAGGTGAAGAAGGAGAAGGTGTCGGGCGACACGAAGTTGTTCTGGTGCCCGTACAGCGCCCCCGCCAGCCCGGCGATCGCCGCGCACAGCGCGAAGACCGCGATCTTGTGCCGGAAGACGGCGATGCCCATGCATTCGGCGCCGATGTCGCTGGCCGCGATGGCGCGCAGCGCGCGGCCGGCGCGCGAGCGGGTCAGGAACAGCAGGCCGAGCATCACCGCGCCGGTGACCAGCCAGGCCAGCAGGTAGAACTTCGAGGGCTCGCCCAGGTCCATCCCACCCAGGCTGAAGGAGGGGATGCCGATCAGGCCGTTCGGGCCACCCGTCAGGCCGACCAGGCCGACGAAGAAGACCGACAGGATCACATTGAGCCCCACGGTCGCCATCGCCAGGTAGTGGCCGCGCAGCCGCAGCGTCGGCAGGCCGACGATCACGGCGGCCAGCGGGCAGATCACCATGGCGGCCGCCGTGCCCAGCCACGGCGACCAGCCGTGCTGCGCCGTGAGGATGCCGCTGGCGTAGGCGCCGAGGCCGAAGAACGCCGCCTGCGCCATCGACACCTGCCCGGCGTAGCCGACCAGCAGGTTGAGGCTGGCGATCAGCAGCAGGTTGATGAAGAAGCTGCTGCCCAGGCTGAGCAGGTAGTCGTTGGGCGCCAGCCAGGGCCAGGCGAGCAGGATCGCCCAGGCCAGCGCGAGCGCGCGCACGCCGCCATCGCCGTGGCTCGCCGCCGGGCGGGCCGGAGTCGTGAGAGGGGTCATGGGTCAGACCTTGGTGATTTCCGCGCGCCCCATCAGGCCCTGCGGACGCAGCACGAGGATCACCAGCAGCAGGAAGAAGGCCGCCGCGTCCTTGAACTGGGAGGTGAGGTAACCGCCGACCAGCGCTTCGAGCAGGCCGAGCAGCAGGCCGCCGACGGCCGCGCCGTAGAGGTTGCCGAGGCCGCCGAGCATGGCCGCGCTGAAGCCCTTGAAGCCGAGCATGGCGCCACTGTCGTAGGACATCAGCGTCATCGGCGTGATGATGGCGCCGGCCACGCCGCCGACGCCGGCCGCGAGGATGAAGGAGACGGTCACGATCCGGCGGTTGCTGATGCCGACCAGCGCCGCCGCCTCCGGGTTGGCCGCCGCCGCGCGCATCGCCGTGCCCAGGCGCGTGTGGCCGAAGAACAGGTGCGTCGCCAGCATCAGCACCAGCGTCAGCGCCAGGATCCACAGCGTCTGCAGGTTCACCGTGGCGCCGAGCACCGGGATCATCCGGTCGCCGGAGAGGCCCGGGAAGCCCTGGGGGTTCTTGCCCAGCGTCAGCATGACCAGGCTCTTGGACACCAGCGAGAGGCCGACCGACACCAGCGTGATCGTCAGCGCCACGCGCTGGCGCAGCGGGCGGATGACGATGCGCTCGGACAACCAGCCGGCCAGCGCGACCGCCAGCGTGGCGACCAGGCAGGCCAGCCAGACCGGGACATCGCCCCGGTGGAAGGCCAGCGCCGCCAGCAGGCCGCCCATCATCACCCAGTCGCCCTGGGCGAAGTTGAGCGCGCCGGTGCTCTTGAAGATGATGTTGAAGCCGACCGCGATCAGCGCGTAGATGCTGCCGGTGCCCAGGCCGGAAAAGACGATCTGCAACAGGGCTGGATCGATCGTCATGCCGATCCTCCGGGACCCCACGGGCGCGCGCGGGTCGCGCCAGCCATACGCTGGATCACGCTCATGCCTGGCTCGCCTTACTTGTAGTCGGCCAGACGGAAGCGGCCGTCTTTCCAGTCCACCAGCACGAGGTCGCTCTTGGACAGGCCGGAATGGCGCTGCGGCGAGAAGGTGAAGGTACCGCCCACGCCGTGGTGGTTGCTGACATTTTCCAGGGCCCCGCGCGCGGCGGCGTGGTCACCGGCCTTCAGGCCCTTGGCGGCCAGCTGGATCGCGTCGTAGGTCTGCGCGACGAACTGGTTGGGCGCGCGGCCGTAGCGCTTCTGGAATTTCCGCGTCAGCTCGAGGATCGGTGCCTTTTGCGGGTCGCTGTCGGGCAGGTCGGTGCCGACCGGGAACTTCACCGACACCAGTAGCACGTCGCGTGCGTCGGCGCCAGCCAGCTCCATGTAGCGCTGCGAGACGAAGCCGTAGCTGTGGATCAGGGTGCGGTCACCGAGGCCGAGCTGCTTGGCCTGCTTGATGAAGATCACCCCGGCCGGCGTCACGGTCCAGCACAGCACCGCCTGCGCGCCGCTGTTCTTGATCCGCGTGAGCTGCGGCGTCAGGTCGGTGTCGGCCGGCGCGAAGGCCTCGAACACCGCCTCGACGCCGAGCTTTGGCGCCAGCGCGCGCAGCTCGTCGGCGGCGGCCTGACCGAAGCCGCTGGTGTCGTGCAGCAGGGCGATCTTGCCGATGCCCTTCTTCTTGAAGTAGTCGGCGAGGCGCTCGAACACCTGGCGGTCATCCACCGTGCTCTTGAACACCCACTGGCGTTCCTCGGCCGGCGCCACGATGGACAGCGCGCCCTCGGTCGAGATGAACGGCACCTTGGCCTGCTGCGCCAGCGGCACCATCGCCTGGGCGATGCCGCTCATGTTGCCGCCGCCCACGATGATGTCCACCTTGTCCTGCGACAGCAGGCGGCGGGTCGAAGCCAGCGCCTTGGCGGTCTGGCTCTCGGCGTCATAGAACACCCACTTCACCGGCTGTCCGCCGATGCCGCCGGCGGCGTTGATCTCGTCGATGGCGATCTCCATCCCCGCCTTCATGTCCTCGCCGAGGAAGGCCGCCGGTCCGGTGGTGGAAAGGATGGTGCCGATGCGCAGCTCGGACGCCGTCGCGGCGCCGCATGAGAGCAGCGCGAGACCCGCGGTTGCCAAGGTGGCCAGTGCACGCCTGATTTTCATGTGATGACTTTCTTTGTCGTGGATACGCTCCGGATGCCACGGCCACATGAGGCGGCCGGCATCCAGGAGGGCTGTTCGATGAGGGGAGGACGCACCCCGTTCGGGGCGCGGGCCGGGAGGGCTTCGAGGCAATCGTCCTGAAGTCGATGGGCGTCTCGACGGGGAGACGGAGGCGGATTCTAGGCACGGCGTCCGCCCGCCCACAAAGCCGAAAAACGCATAACGACATCTGGAAATCGCATATGCCGGCCCCTGCCCCCCGCCAGATAATCCGCCCCCTGCGGAGGGACCGTCGCCTGCCGCCAGCTCCCCTCCCCCGATTCACGAACCCACAGGACCAGACCATGAGCCCCAAGAGAACCGAACAGATGCACCTCGCCGCCTTTGCCTCGGCGGGACCGGTGTCGGGCCACCACGGCGGCTGGCGTCACCCTGCGGCCGACACCGAGCTGCTCTCGGCGGGCTACTACACCCGCCTCGGACAGCTGCTCGAGGCCGGGCGGTTCGACATGCTGTTCCTGCCCGATATCCTGGCGATCCCGCAGCGCTTCGAGGGCAGCATGGACAGCCAGCTGCGCCATGGCGCGCTCGGCGCGCTGCGGCTCGATCCCATGGTCGTGCTCTCCGTCGTCGCCGCCACCACCCGGCACATCGGCCTGGCCAGCACGATCTCGACCTCCTACTTCGAGCCTTATGCCGTGGCGCGCGCGCTGGCCACGCTGGACCACCTCAGCGCCGGCCGCTCGGCCTGGAACATCGTGACCTCGTTCCAGCAGGCCGAGGCCGCCAACTTCGGCCTCACGGACCAGCTCTCGCGCGACCAGCGCTACGCCCGCGCCGAGGAATTCGTCGAGGTCGCCTGCAAGCTGTGGGACAGCTGGCGCGACGACGCGCTGGTGCGCGACCGCGCCACGCCGCTGTTCGCCGATCCGGCCAAGGTGGCGCCGATCGATCACCAGGGCGAGTGGTTCAACGTCCAGGGGCCGCTGAACGTCAGCCGTCCGCCGCAGGGGCGCCCCGTGTTCATCCAGGCCGGCGCCTCCGGCCGCGGCCGCGACTTCGCCGCGCGCTGGGCCGACGTCGTGTTCGTGACCCACTCGTCGCTGGAATCGGCCCAGGCCTTCTACCGCGAGATGAAGGAGCGCGCCGCCAAGTTCGGCCGCGATCCGGCCAGCCTGAAGATCTTGCCCGGCATCGTGCCCATCGTCGGCGAGACCGAGACCATCGCCGCGGAAACGAACCGCCTGCTCAGCGAGCTGACCCTGTCGCGCGCCGGCCTCTCGACGCTGTCCTACCACCTCGACATCGACCTGTCGCAGTTCCCGCAGGAAGAGGTCCTGCCCGAACTCGACGTGCCGGGCGTGCAGGGGCATTACAAGGAAGTGTCGGAACTGACGCGCAAGAACGGCCTGACGCTGTCGGAGCTCGGCCACCGCTACGGCGTCGGCCCGCTGCGCGACTTCGTCGGCTCGGCCGAAAAGGTGGTCGATACGCTGGAGACCTGGTACCACGGCCACGCTTGCGACGGCTTCATGATCCAGGCGCCCTACGTGCCGGGCGGGCTGGAGAACTTCGTGCGCCTGGCGGTGCCGCAGCTGCAGGCGCGCGGCCTGTTCCGGCGCGAGTACGAGGGGGCGACGCTGCGCGACCACCTCGGCCTGGCCCGTCCGGCGGCCTGACCCCGAGCCCTGTTCTCAGCCCCACCACCAGAGGAATTCAACATGCCTTCCGTTCACGCCAACCTGACCCGCCAGCCCGGCCGCTACCTGCTGAGCACGCGCGACCAGCACCTGGTCGCCGATGCCACGGCCTCGCGCGGCGGCCCCGGCGAGGCCTGGACCGCCGCCGAGTTGCTGCTGGGCGCGCTGCTGACCTGCGCCCAGGCCGTGGTCGAGTCGACGGCGCGTACCACCGGGGTCACGCTCCGCGATGCGCGCATCGAGGCCGAATCCGAGCCCGACGCCGACAAGCCGGGGCACTACGCCTTCATCCGCCTGCGCTTCGAACTGCACGGCCCGACCCAGGCGCAGGCCGAGGAACTGGTCGCTGCTTTCACCAGCGTGTGTCCGATTTACGGCTCGCTCTCGCGCGGCGCGCCGGTGACCGTCACGGTGCGCGGCAGCACCGAGCCGTGAAGGCGCTGCGAGGCCATTGACGAAAAAAAGGCCGCCAGAAGCGAACTTCCGGCGGCCAACCAAAGGATCTGGCAGCAGGCCAGACATGTGCTCCCCCTCGTGAGAGCCATCGGGCGTCTTCGCCTGGGGTGGCCGCCGGAGCGGGCGGCCTGCGAAGAACATGCACGAAGTTTGATCTGGCGCAAGGCGTTTGACAACGAAGGTCTGCGCATATCGATCGACGGGAAATGGCGGCAGCCGCTGCCCGCGCCGACACGCTCAGGCCACCGCCGGCGCGGGCTCTCCCAGCGACAGCATCAGCCGGTTGGCCCAGTGGAAGAAGGCGGCGCCGTGGATGACGTCCGAGATGGCATCGTCGTCGAGCCCCACCTCACGCAGGCGTTCGATGTGCGCCGCGTCCAGGCGCGCGGGCGTGTCGGACAGGGCGACGGCGGCCGCCACGATGGCGTTCCAGCGGGGGCCGAGCTCGGCCCCGGTGCCCTCGTCGAGCAGGCGCTGCACGTCCTCGCCGCGCTGCGAGAAATGGGCGGCGAAGCGCGCATGCACCGAGGCGCAGAAGATGCAGCCGTTGTGGCGCGAGACCGCCGTGGCGGCCAGCTCCCGCTCGGCGCGCGGCAGGCCGGCCTCGGGGTTGTAGAAGATGTCCTTGTCGGTCCGGGTGCGGGCCGCCAGGATGTCCGGGTCGCGCGCGAGCAGCCGGAAGTACGGGGACTTGATGCGCGACGCATCGACCAGGCCCGCCTGGTGGCGCTCGGTGAACTCGTCCTCCGGCAGGGGCGCCAGCCAAGGCAGCCATTCAAGCTGGGCCTGGGTGAAGGCCACGGGAGGGGCGTTGTCGGGATAGGTGAGAAGGGAATCGGCCATGGAATTGCTCACGGTTGGGGCGCTGCGCCGAGGTGGGGCGCCAGCGCGCGCAGGCCCGCGACGACGCGGATCTGGAAGCTCAGGAAGGCGACGAGCTGGGAGAGGATGACGATGTCGGTGCTGGACCAGCCGGCGTCGAGCAGGGCCTTCAGCGCGGCCGGGCTGGCATCGCGCGGGTGGTGCACCAGCAGATGGGCATGCGCCAGCGCGGCCGCAAGGCGCGGGCCGAGCGTGGCGCGGCGGGCCTCGCTGACGGCGTAGGCCGGGCCGTCCCGGTCCTCGGCGCTCAGGGGGCCGGCCGGATAGCGGCCATAGGGTCCCTGCGCCGCCCCGCGGGCAGCCTCGTCCCGCAGCGCCTGGATCAGCGCCTCGCCGCCGGGCTGCCGCCGCAAGTTCTCCAGGTGCAGGCGCGCCAGCGCGTCCGCGCCGGCCGTCTCCCCATGGAGCAGGGCCACGAAGGCCGCGAGGGCATGGCGCTCGGCCGGCGAGACCTGGCCGAACACCGGCGGCGCCGGGTCGAACAGGGCCTCGTGGCTGCGTTGGGCCTGGGCGCGGGCTTGCGGCCGGCGCGCGCGGATGCGGTCGAGCGGGTCGCCCGGCGCAATGCCGAGCAGCTGGTCGATCACGTCGGGGAAAGTGCTGGAGGTCATGCGGTCTGCACAGAGGGTTCGGGGTGGGATGGCACGCTGGCGCGGGCCTCGGCAGGGCGGACCCAGCCCAGGGCCGGCGCCACCTGCGTGGCGGTGAGCTCGATGGAGCGCAGGATGAAGGGGTGCGGCGGATCGACCGAGTGCACCTGGAACACCAGGTCGGTGACGCGCTCCAGCACGGGGTCGGCCCGCAGCGAGGCGATCACCTCGTCCGGCGTGCCGACATGGACGTCGTAGGCCGCGATCAGGGTGGCGAGGGGCGCCTGGGGATCGATGTCGAGGCGGCCGCTCTGGACGTGGCGCGCGGCCATGCGGCGCAGGCCGGTGTCGGCCAGCCGCAGGGCCTCGGCGCGATCGTCGGCGACGAACAGCGAGCGCGATCCCATGATGCGCGGGGCCACCCCGGGGGCCAGCGCCGCCAGGTAGGCCTCGACGATGGGCTGCTGCAGCGCGGCCAGCGCCGCGTGCGGGGCCTCGGGCGGGCGGGGCTGGGTGCGCGAGAGCATCAGCCCGTCGCCGGCGGCGCCGGCCCGGGTGCCGCCGGCCTCGGAGAAGGTGGCCTGCCACAGGCGCTGCGTCAGCTGGGGCGCGGCGGGGTAGAGGCGATCGCCGCCGGCCAGCGGCCGGCCGGCCCAGGCCTCGCGGAGCACGGCCAGGTGCCGGGCCAGGACGGCGTGCCGGTCCCCGTAGTCCAGTCCGAAGGCCGCGAAGGATTCGGAGGTGCCCCCGGTCCCGACGCCGACCTCCAGCCGGCCCCCGGACAGCAGGTCCAGCACGGCGGCGTCCTCGGCCACCCGCACGGCGTTTTCCATCGGCAGCGTGATCACGCCCGTGCCCAGGCGGATGCGGCGCGTGCGCGCCGCGACGTGGGCCAGCAGGACGAAGGGCGACGGCAGGCCGCCCTCGTGCTCGTGGAAGTGGTGCTGGGCGACCCAGGCGGAATCGAAGCCGAAGGCCTCGGCGTGGGCGAGCTGCTCGGCCGCGAGGCGGTAGCGCTCGCCGGCCGGCGCCTCGTCGAGCACCCGGGTGAAGAAGCCCAGGCGCTTCACGGGGGCGGCGTGTGGCGCCGCGGGCCGCGGCGGGAAAGTGGCGGGGGTCAAGATGCGAGGTCCTTTGGGGTTCGAGGGAGAGCGTCTGTCGCGCTGGGGCCGTCCGGGCGGGGCGCCGGCCGTTCAGCCGGCGTGGATCAGTGAAATGCCATGGGGCAGAAGGGGCGCGGCGCGCGCGGCTTCGGGGGCGAGGCCGACGAGCAGCTCGACCGCGTGCGGCCCGGGGCCGCGCGTGGCCAGCCGCCGGCGCAGGGCCTGGGCGCCGGGCGTGTCGGCGCCCTGCTCGCCCGCAGCCGCCGGCGCCTCCAGCACCACGGTGCTGCCGCCCAGCGTGAGGGTCGCGCGGCGCACGCCGTCGTCCGGGGCCGATCCGGGCGCGCCGGGCACGACGGTCAGTGCCGTGCCGTCGCCCAGCAGCGCGCGGTAGTGCGCCAGGCTCGCGGCCAGGTCGGGCACGGCGACGGCGACGCGGGCCACGCCGCGCACACCGTTGGCGTGCGCGCGCGCCGCCCCCTCGGGCACGCGCAGGGCGCGCGGCGTGAGGTCCCCGCACAGGAAGGGCAGTTCGGGACTCGGCGGACGCGCGGTCTGCCAATGCAGCCGTTCGCCATCGGGACGCAGCCGCCCGCCGTCCAGTGGTCCTTCGAGCGCGAGGCCGCGCGCCGCGGCGGCCGCGACGGTGGCGCCCGTGTCCGGCGGCAGCAGCGCGAAGTCCACCAGGCCCTCGCCGTGCTCGGCCAGCTGCCGCCACCAGCGGTCCTGCGGGGCCGGCGCGCGCCAGGCGATGAGCTCGAAGTAGGCGCCGTCGGCGAAGACGACGAGGGCGTTGTGCGTGGGGCGCCCCGGATGCTCGCCGCCGCGCAGGACGGTGAAGCCCAGGGCGGTGTAGTCGGCGATGGCGGCGTCGAGGTCGCGCACCGCGATCACGATGTGGTCCAGTGTCAGGGACATCCGATGTCTTCCTTGTCTTGGGGGGTCAGGCGGCCTGCTTCTCGCCGCCGAGGTAGGCGTCGCGGATGCGGGCGTCGTGCAACAGCTCGCGCGCCGGGCCGGACAGCACGATGCGCCCGGTCTGCAGCACGTAGCCGTGGTGGGCGATCTGCAGCGCCAGGCTGGCGTTCTGCTCGACCATGAAGACCGAGACGCCCTGCCGGTTGATCTGCGCGATGAGTTCGAGCACCTTGTCCACATAGAGCGGCGACAGCCCCATGGTCGGCTCGTCCATGCAGATCAGACGCGGCCGGCCCATCAGGGCGCGGGCCATCGCGACCATCTGCTGCTCGCCGCCCGAGAGCGTGCCGGCCTGGAAGTCGATGCGCTCGGCGACGCGCGGGAACAGTTCGAGCATGCGCTCGTAGTCCTGCGCCACGGCGGCGCGGTCGCGGCGCGCGTAGGCGCCCATGAGCAGGTTCTCGCGCACCGTCATCGCGCCGAACAGGCGCCGCGCCTCGGGCACCGAGCCCAGGCCGCGGCGGATGATCTGCGGCGTGCTCAGCGGCAGCGTCGATTCGCCCTGGAACGTGACCTGCCCCGAGCGCGGCTTGAGCAGCCCGAGGATGATCTTCATCGTGGTGGACTTGCCGCTGGCGTTGCCGCCGAGCAGGCTGACGATCTGGCCCGGGCGCACCTCGAGGTCGAGGTCGAAATGCACCTGCACCGGACCGTAGAAGGTGTTGACCTTCTCCAGGCGCAGCAGCGCGCCGGACGCGTCGTTGGCGGCACCTGCACCGGAAAACGTGGGAATGGCAGTCATGGGTTCTCCTCAGGCCGCCAGTGGCAGCGGCAGCGGCGCCGCCTGCGCCTCGGCCGGCTGGGCCCCGCCCACGCCGCGGTGGCCCAGGTAGGCCTCGATCACGGCTGGGTCGTGGCGCACCTGCTGCGGCAGACCCTCGGCGATCTTGCGGCCGTTGTCCATCACGATGACGCGGTCCGACAGCTGCATCACCAGGTCGAGCTTGTGCTCGATCAGCAGGATGGTCTGGCCGCGGGCCTTGAGACCGCGGATGATCTCCAGCATCTCGGCGGTCTCGGTCTCGTTCATGCCGGCCGTCGGCTCGTCCAGCAGCAGCAGGCGCGGCCGCAGGGCCAGCGCGCGCGCGATCTCGACGCGCCGGCGGTTGGCATAGGACAGGCTGTAGGCCGGCTGGTTCAGGCGCGGGATCAGGCGCTCGCCGAACAGCTGCAGGATCTCCACCGCCTCGGCGCGCAGCGCCTCCTCCTCGCGCCGGACCGCGCGCGGCTGCAGCAGGCCGAGCGCGAGCTCGGCCACCGCGCCCACGCCGGGCAGGCCGCCCAGACGCGGCCGCGCCGCCCGCAGCCGCGTGTGCGCGCCGACCAGCACGTTGTCGAGCACGCTGAGGTTGGCGAACACGCGCCCGTGCTGGAAGGTGCGCGCCAGCCGGCGCTGCGCAATCTGCTGCGGGCTCAGGCCGCCGATGTCGTGGCCGTCGAAGCGTACCTGGCCGGCGTCGGGCGTGTCCAGCCCCGTGATGAGGTTGAACAGCGTGGTCTTGCCCGCGCCGTTGGGGCCGATCACGCTGACGAGCTCGCCCTCGGCCTGCCGCAGCTCGACCTGGTCGACCGCCGTGAGGCCGCCGAAGCGGCGCGTCAGGCCCTGGATCTCAAGCAGCGACGGCATCGGGGGTCCTCGTGTCCTCGGCCTGGCTGTTCACATGCCGGACCTCGGCGCGGATGGTCTGCGGGTTCTTCAGCAGGCTGAGGATGGGGCAGGCCTGCTCCACGGCCTCGAACAGCGCGTCGATCTCCGCCCCGCTGGCGGGCGAGTCCAGGTGCACGATGTAGCCGAGCTCGTGCGGCCAGATCGGCACGTCCTCGAAGCCGGGCTGGCCCGCGCGCGGGTCGATCTGGCCGGTGACCTCGACGCGCAGTTCGTTCAGCGGCACCTGGCGCAGCGCCGCCTGGATCAGGAAGATGTGCGTGACGCAGGTGCCGAGCACGCCGAGCTGCAGCTCGGGCGAGCTCGGGCCCAGGTTGTAGCCCGCGTAGTCGGGCGGGCTGTCGCTGATGATCTGGTGCTCGCGGATGCGCAGGCGGCGCACGCCGCTGCGTCCCTCGGCCGTGACCTCGGCCTTCAGCGCGACGGGCCGGGCCTGGCCCGACTCGACCTGGGCCTTCTTGTCCAGCGCGGCGGCGCGCTTTTGCGCGAGGTAGTCGTTGAGTGTGCTCATGGTGTTTGCTTTCTCGGAAGTGAAGGATTCAGACTGGCGCCGGGCCGTTCCCAAGCCGGTCTGGGCCCCCTTGGGGGGCAGCGAGGACACGGCCGTGCCGAGCGTCGGGGCGATTCAGACCGTGCCGAGCAGGCCCTGCGGGCGGTAACGGATCAGCAGCAGCAGCGCCAGGCCGTAGATCAGCATGCGGTACTCGGCCGTGACGCGGAACAGCTCGGGCAGGCTCACCAGCGCGACCGCGCCGACCACGGCGCCCGCGATGTTGCCCAGGCCGCCCAGGATCACCATGGTCAGCGCGAGCACCGAAATGTGGGAGCTGAAGGTCTCGTGGTTGATGTACGAATACATGTGCGCCGTCAGCGCACCGCCCACGCCGGCGGCAAAGCCGCCGAAGCCGAAGGCCAGCGCCTTGTAGCGGTCCGGGCTCACGCCATAGGCGCGCGCGGCCACGTCGTCCTCGCGCACGGCGCGCCAGGTGCGGCCCAGGTGCGAGCGCAGCAGCCGCCACTGCAGCAGGGCCAGCACGACCACAGCCACCAGCGCGACCTCGTAGAACGCCTCGTTGGACGAGGCCTCCTGGCCGAACAGGGCCAGCGGCGGGATGCCCGACACGCCGATCGGGCCGCGCGTGAGGCTTTCCCAGTTGAGGATGGTCAGCGCCACGATCTCGCCGATGCCCAGGGTGGCAATGGACACGTAATGACCGCGCAGCCGGAACGCCGGGAAGACCAGCAGCGTGCCCAGCAGCGCCGTGATCCCCCCCGCCAGCAGCACGGCGGTGCCGACCGGGAGCTTGGCTTCCAGCACGAGCAGCGCCGAAGCGTAGGCGCCGATCGCCAGCAGCCCGGCGTGGCCGAGCGAGATCTGCCCCACCGTGCCCGCCACCAGCGTGAGGCTGAGCGCCAGCGTGGCGTAGAGCCAGGCGTTGGTCAGCGTCTGCAGCACATAGGGCGAGGGGCCCGCCAGCGGCAGCAGCGCGGCCGCGGCCACCAGACCCGCCAGCAAGGCCGGCGGCAGGCGCAGCGGCTTGCTCGGGGCGATGAAGGTGCCGGTCAGCGGCTCGGGCGGCAGCGCGTGCCGGCGGCCGAACAGGCCCTGCGGCCGCCAGACCAGGATGCCCAGCAGCAGCGCGAAGGCGAACAGGTTGCGGTAGGGCGTGCCCAGCAGTGCCACGCCATAGCTCTCGATCAGGCCCAGCAGCAGGCTGCCGACGATGGCGCCCGGCACGTTGCCGACGCCCCCCACGACCGTGGCCACCACGCCCTTGAGCGTGGCCTGGAAGCTCATGGCCGGGCTGATGTTGTTGTAGTACATGCCGACCAGCAGGCCCGACAGGCCGCCCAGCGCCGAGGCGATCGCGAACACGGCCTGGTTGACCGCGTGCACGTTCACGCCCATCTGCTGCGCGGCATCCCGGTCCTGCGCGGTGGCGCGCACGGCCCAGCCCAGGCGCGTGAAGCGCAGGAAACCGAACAGCAGGGCGGCGCTGGCCAGGCCGATGCCGGCGATCAGCAGGTCCAGCGCGCCGATGGTGCCGCTGCCCACCTGCAGCCGCCAGTCGGGCAGCTGGGTCGGCAACGAGCGCGGGTCGGGGCTGAAAACCAGCTGCACCAGGATGTCGAGCACGAAGCTGATGCCGATGGTGGCCAGCAGCGGCGCGATGCGGGCCGCGCCCTGCAGCGGCCGCAGACCAAGGCGCTCGATCAGCATCCCCAGCGCGCCGGTGCCGAGCACGACGAGCAGCAGGGTCAGCGGCAGGGGCGTGTGGCCGTAGGTGATGGCGGCCCAGCCGATGTAGGCGCCCACGGTGTAGACCGAGCCGTGGGCGAAGTTGATCAGGTGGGAGACACCGAAGATCAGCGCCAGGCCCACGGCCAACAGCGCGTAGATGTTGCCGATGATCAGGCCGTTGACGGTGTAGTCGAACCAGGAGGTCCAGGAGAAGGCGCTCATGTCGTGCGGGAAAGGAAAGACGCCCGGCGCGCGGCCGGGCTGCAGGCCGGGGCGCGACGCGCCCCGGGGTGGGCCGTCAGCGGGCCGCTGCGGCGGCCTTCAGGCCCTCGCTCACGGTCCACTTGCCGTCCTTGACGATCAGGTCCACGCTCTTGACGCCGACCACGCGGCGCGTCTGCGCATCGAAGCGGGCCTTGCCGAAGATCACGCTGGGCACGTCCTTGAGCTGGGACAGCGCATCGCGCACGGCCTTGCGGTTGTGGCCGCCGGCGCGCAGCGCATGGGCCGCAATCACGGTGGCGTCGTAGGCGTAGGCGTTGAAGGCATCCGGCTCCTTGCCGTACTTGGCGCGGAAGCGCTTGACGAAGTTCTGCACCTCGGCGCGCGGCTCCTCGGGGAAGAAGCTGGTGTTGGTGTGGATGCCGTTGACGGCCGCGCCGCCGAGCTCGATGAACTTGGGCGAATAGACCGAGCCCACGGCCGCGATCGGCTGCTTCAGGCCCACGCTGCGCACCTGGCCGGCGATCAGCGCGCCGTCGGGGTAGTAGGAGATCAGCACCAGGCCGTCCGGGTTGGCGTCGCGCACGCGCACCAGCGTGGAGCGGAAGTCCTTCTCGTCGGGCTGGTAGCCCTCGGCCACCACGACCTGGGCGCCGCGCTCCTGCGCGGCCTTGACGAACACGTCCTTGCTGGTGCGGCCCCAGTCGGTGTTCAGGTACAGCAGGGCGACGCGCTTGAAGCCCAGGGTCTTGACCGCGAGATCGGCCAGCAGCGGCTGCGAGTCGGCCTGGCTGATCGAGGGGCTCCAGATGTAGTCGCCGGTCTTGGTGAAGTCCGGGTGCGAGTTGGTGAAGCCCAGCTGCGTGAGGCCGGCGCGCTGGTAGATCGGCGAGGCGGCCATCGAGGCGGGGCTGGAGAAGTCGCCGAGCTCGATCAGGATGCGCGGGTCGTTGACGAACTTCTGCGCGATCGCCACCGACTGGCGCGGGTCGCTCTGGCTGTCCTCGAACACATAGGCCAGCGGGCGGCCCTGGATGCCGCCGGTGGCGTTGATCTCCTCCAGAGCAAGGTCGAAGCCCTGCTTCCACTGGGCGCCGTACTGCGCGTTCTGGCCGGTGAGCGGGCCGCTGACGCCGAAGTACACCGGCTCGCCCGTCGCGGGCGCGGCGACCGCGCTGGCCACGAGCATGAGCGATCCCAGCGCGGCGATGAGGGTGCGACGTAAAGTCATGACTGGTTTCCCCAACAAAATGCAAAGAAGGGATTCTTCGCGGCGGGGGCTCCCGAGCCAACGAAGGAAACAGCAGTTGCTTACGCGGTTTGCGAATATCCAGGCCGTCTCGCCCGCAGCTGGCGCCGGCAGGACGACCTAGCGCTGCTGGCCCCAGCGTTTCACGGTGACGCGCTCCAGGCTCGCGAAGACCAGGCCCTCCACCGCCAGCCCGATGAGGATGACCAGGACCAGGCCGGCGAACACGCGGTCGGTGTAGAGCTCGTTGCGGTTCTGGAAGATGAACCAGCCCAGGCCGCCCTGGCCCGAGGATGCGCCGAACACCAGCTCGGCCGCGATCAGCGTGCGCCAGGCAAAGGCCCAGCCGATCTTCAGGCCGGACAGGATGGCGGGCAGCGCGGCGGGCACCAGGATCTGCGCGACGTAGCGCAAGCCGGTGAGGCCGTAGTTGCGCCCCGCCATGCGCAGCGTGTCGGGCACGGCCTGGAAGCCCGCGTAGGTGGCCAGGGCCAGCGGCCAGAGCACCGAATGGGTCAGCACGAAGACCAGGCTCCCCCGCCCCAGGCCGAACCACAGCAAGGCCAGCGGCAGCAGGGCGATCGCCGGCAGCGGGTTGAACATGGCGGTCAGCGTGGACAGCAGGTCGCGCCCGAACTGCGTGGACACGGCCAGGGCCGTGAGGATGAAGGCCAGCCCGATGCCGGCCAGGTAGCCCTGCAGCAGCAGGGTCAGCGAGAGCCGGGCCTTCTGGATCAGCTCGCCGCTCCAGACCCCCTCCCCCAGCGCCCGGGCCGTGGCGGTGAAGGTGGGCAGCAGCAGCTCGTTGTCCTGCCAGCGCGCCAGCAGCTCCCAGAGCGCCGCCAGCACGAGCAGGATCAGACCCTTGCGCAGCCAGGCCTGCTGGAGCACCCGCGTGCGCCACGGCAGAGGCCGCTCGGGCACCGCGCGGTCCAGGGGCGCGAGGTCGCGCTCGTATTCCGGCCGGATCGGCGGCAGCTCCGGCGCGCAGGCGCTCGTGCCGGGCGCGCTCATGCGGCCAGCCTCTGCGGCGACGCGTCGCGGGCGGGACCCGGCGCGTCCTCGAACAGCAGGCGGTGCACCCGCTGCGCGGCCGCCTGGAAGTCCGCGCCGCCCAGGCTGTCGGGGCCCCAGGCGTGGCTGTTGACCTCGGCGCGCACCCGCCCCGGGTGCGGCGACAGGATGCCGATCCGGTTGCCGACCAGCAGGGCCTCCTCGATCGAGTGGGTGACGAAGACCAGCGTGAAGCGCACCTCGGCCCACAGGGCCAGCAGCTCCTCCTGCATCCGGCGGCGCGTCAGCGCGTCGAGGGCGGCGAAGGGTTCGTCCATCAGCAGCACGCGCGGCTGCATCGCCAGGGCGCGCGCGATGGCCACGCGCTGCTTCATGCCGCCCGAGAGCTGGTGCGGAAAGGCCTGCGCAAAGGGGCTGAGCCCCACCTTGGCCAGGATGTCGCGTGCGCGCTCCGTGGCTTCGGCCCGCGACAGCGTGCGCGAGGCCACGAGCGGGAACACGACGTTCTGCAGCACCGTCTTCCAGGGCGGCAGCTGGTCGAACTCCTGGAACACCACGATGCGGTCCGGTCCCGGGCCGCTCACGCGCCGGCCCTCCAGCCGGATCTCGCCCTCGACCGGCGCGATGAAGCCGGCGATGGCCCGCAGCAGCGTCGATTTGCCGCAGCCGGAGGCGCCCAGCAGCACGAAGCGGTCGGCCTGGTACACGTCCAGGCTGACCTGGTGCGTGGCGCGCACCACGCGCTCGGGCGTGCGGTACTCCAGGCTCACCCCGTCCAGCTGCAGCAGGGGCGCGGCCGGCGCGAGGCGTGCGACGCTCGTCCGCTCAGTTGCCGGACTGCGCATGGGGGTCGTCGAAGAAGTAGTCCTTGATCGAGGCGGGGCGGTTCTTGATGGCCCCCACGCGGTGCATGAACTGGCCCAGGCCCAGGGTGTTCTGCGGGGTGATCTTGAACTGCACCTCGGGGTTCTTGATGATCTGGACCAGCAGCGCGCGGTCGGTCTTGCCGCCGGTGACCTTGAGGTAGATGTCGGCGGCCTTCTCGGGGTTGGCGGTGATGAAGCGGGCTGCCTCGTCGAGCGCGGCGAGGAAGGCCTGGTAGGTCCTGGGGCTGTCGTTGCGGAACTTCTCGGTCGCGTACAGCACGGTGGCGGACGCGGGGCCGCCCAGCACCTCGTAGGACTTGAGCACGACACGGGCCTGCGGGTTGCCCGCCAGCTCCTGCTCCTGGAACGGCGGGTTGCCGAAGTGGGCCGTGATCTCGGTGCCGCCCTTGAGGATGGCCGCCGTCGCCTCGGGGTGCGGGACGGCGACACTGATCTTGTCGAGCCGGTTGAATTCCGCGTCGCCCCAGAGCTTGGCGGAGGCCAGCTGCAGCACGCGCGACTGCACCGACACGCCCACCGCCGGCAGGGCAATGCGGTCCTGCGGACCGAGGTCGGCGATGCTGCGGACCTTGGGGTTGTTGCTGACCAGGTAGTAGGGGAAGTTGCCGAGCGAGGCCACGCCCTTCACGTTCTGCTTGCCGCGCGTGCGATCCCACAGCGTGAAGAGCGGCCCCACGCCCGCGCCGGCCACGTCGATCGAGCCGGACAGCAGGGCGTCGTTCACCGCCGCGCCGCCGGAGAGCTTGACGAATTCGACCTGGATGTCCACGCCCGCCGCCTTGCCGTGCTTCTCGATCAGCTTCTGCTCCTGGGCCACGTTCAGCAGCAGGTAGACGATGCCGAACTGTTCGGCGATGCGCAGCTGGCCTTCGGCGGCCTGGGCCGCGCCCGCCCCCAGCAGGCTGGAGGACAGCAGGAGGGCGCAAGTGAGGGCGGCGGCGGCCTTGAGCGACCAGCGGCGGAAGGAGGAATGGGACGTCATGTTCAGCTTCGGGTGGGAGATGGGGTGAGTCGGGCGGCAGACTCAGAAGGCGGCGTCGCCTTCCACCGTCACGCGGTAGAGCCTGCGGCGCAGATGGTCGGGTGTGCCGGCCGCCAGGTGCAGCAGGGAGCGGTTGTCCCAGAACAGCAGGTCCCGCGGCTGCCAGCGGTGGCGGTACTGGAATTCGGGGCGCACGCTGTGGGAGAACAGCTCCGCCAGCACGGCCCGGCTCTCGTCCTCCGGCAGGCCGACGATGCGGGTGGTGAAGTGCTCGTTCACGAACAGCGCCTTGCGGCCAGTCTCCGGATGCGTGCGCACGATCGGTTGCGCCACCGGCCTGACCTGCGCCACCTGCTCGGGCGTGAGGTCGGGGCGCCATGGGGCCTTGGCCTGCAGCTCGGCATAGCGGGCCAGGTAGTGGTGTTCGGCCTGGCGCGACTGCACGACCGTCCTCAGGTGCGCCGGCAGCGCGTCCCAGGCCAGGTGCTGGTTCGCGAACAGGGTGTCGCCGCCCTCGGCCGGCAGCTCGTGCGCGTGCAGCAGCGAGCCGAGGCTGGGCTTGTCCTTGTAGGAGAGGTCGGAATGCCAGAACACGCCCGCATCGCCCAGGCCGATCGGCTGGCCGTTCTCCCGGATGTTGGAGACGATCAGCACTTCCGGGTGACCCGGCAGCGCGAAGCGGTTCAGCACATGGATCTGCAGCGGGCCGAAGCGGCGGCTGAAGGCGACGTGCTCATCCGGCGTGAGGCGCTGGTCGCGGAACACCAGCAGGTGATGGTCCAGGTGCGCCTGATGGACGCGCCGGAAATCCTCCGCGGCCAGCGGGCGGGCCAGGTCGATGCCGACGACCTCGGCGCCCAGCGGGCCCTCCAGCGGGCGAATCTCGAAGTCCTGGCGGGCGACTGCGTCGTCGGGATGGTGGGCGGCGGCAGGGGATGGGCTCAAGACGGCGGACATCGCGGGGCTCCTGGGGCAATGTGGCGCCTGGGCGCCATGAGGTGTTCAGCCCGTCAATCTACGGAAGACGTCGCCCAGGGCCAACGAAGATTTTGGAGTTTGCTTGCTACCGAATCGTTGGAGACCGGCATGCCGTCGCTGAGCTTCCCGGCGTGCGCCATCCGGCGCGTTACGCGACGAGAAATGGCCGTGTTGAGAGCTTCTGATGCCTGTCAGATATCCTGTCTAAAATGTTGCGAAAATGTAACCAAAACCCAAAGGGGGGGACTCTTGAAAGCCACTGTCACAAAATTCACTGTACTGGCCGCCGCGCTCACGCTGATGAGCGGATGCGCCACGGAAAGCTCGAGGACCGTCGAACCGCAAAAGGTCACAGCAGCCGCAAAACCCTATGTTGGCGCGAGAGTTCCAGTCTCGATTGGAAAATTCGAGAATCGCTCGCCTTTCCTGCGCGGAATCTTCAGTGATGGCGTCGATCGCCTGGGCAACCAGTCCAAGACCATCCTCATTTCCCATTTGAATCAGTCCAACCGATTCAATGTTCTCGACCGCGAGAATATGTCGGAGACCCGGGAAGAGGCCAAAATCAAAAATCAAGCCCAGGAACTCAAGGGCGCCGATTTCGTGATTTCCGGTGACGTGACCGAGTTCGGCCGAAAGGAAGTTGGCGACCGACAGCTTTTCGGCATCCTCGGAAGGGGCAAAGAGCAGATCGCGTACGCAAAGGTCACGATCAATTTGATCAACATCAAGACCTCGGAGGTGATTTACTCGACCGGGGGTGCAGGCGAATTCTCTCTTTCAAATCGCGAGATCATCGGTTTTGGCGGCACCGCCTCCTATGACTCGACGCTCACTGGCAAGGTGATGGATCTGGCCATTCGCGAGGCCGTGGATCGCCTGTCCGCTGCTGTCGATGCCGGCGCCCTGCGTCAGGCCGGAGGTCGTTGATCATGAAGCAGACCTTGAAATCAATCGCCCTGCTCGGAGCAGTCCTCACCCTGACCGCTTGTGCCACAAGACCTGCCCTCTACAGCTGGGGGCCGTACGAGAAGCAAGTTTACGCTCACTTCCAGAACGAATCGCCGGAAGAACAAATCCTCATCCTGGAAAAACATGTCCAGGAAACCCAGGCCAACGGCAAACAGCTGCCCCCAGGTTTTCGCGCCCACCTTGGCTTGCTCTATTCAAAGGTTGGACGAGAAGGCGATTTTGTAACGGCGCTGGAGCAAGAGAAAGCGGCCTTCCCTGAGTCGTCCGTCTACGTCGCCAATCTGTTGGCCAGTACGAAATCCAAGCGTGAGGTGCGCAGTGAACAAAAGTAAAGCCATCCTTCTTGCCATCGCTGCACTCGTGCTGGCTGGCTGCGCCCAACCGCCCAAGAAGGACTACAGCGCCTACAAGGCAGCCGATCCCAAGACCATCCTGATCCTGCCGCCCAGGAACAGCACGCCCGAGGTTGGCGCGAGCTACAGTTTCTACTCGAGCACTCAGTCCCCAGTCGCGGAATCTGGCTACTACGTACTTCCGATCACCTTGGTCGATGAGCACTTCAAGGCCAACGGCCTCACGGTGCCCGACGACATTCACCAGCTCGATCGCGCCAAGTTGCGCGAAGTGTTCGGTGCGGATGCGGCCCTCTACATCAATGTGAGCGATTATGGTCAGCGCTACTTCGTCATTGGCAGCGCGTCAGTGGTGACGGCCGAGGCTCGCCTGGTGGATCTCAGGGCGGGAACCGAGCTGTGGTCTGGCAAGGCCACGGCGAGCAGCGAAGAAGGCAATAACAACCAAGGTGGCCTGGCCGCACTGCTGATCGGCGCTTTGGTCAAGCAGATGCTGGGCACCGTGACCGATCAAAGCTACACGGTCGCGAAAATGACCACCACCAGGCTTCTTTCAGCCAACGCCCCTGGGTCCCTGCTGCCAGGCCCCAGGAGTCCGAACTACCAAAAATAAGGTATTTCCGGCGAAGGCTTTCGGCTTCAGTCAGAAGCAGCCGGCGCCCCGGCATCCGTCGGCCCCGGACGTCCGCGAAGAAAAAAAACCGGGCCTGCCACGCCTCCCGCGCAGCAGACCCGGCCACGAACCCGTTTAGAACTCAGGTCCGCCGAAGCCGCCCGCCGCGCCGGCCGGTGCTGCCGCCGCGCTCTCGTCCTTCGGGGCCTCGGCCACGATGGCTTCGGTCGTCAGGATCAGGCTGGCCACCGAGGCGGCGTTCTGCAGCGCGGTGCGGGTGACCTTGGCCGGGTCCAGCACGCCCTGCTCCACCAGATCGCCATAGGTGCCGTTGGCGGCGTTGTAGCCATGGTTGCCCTCGCCCTTGAGCACGGTGGCCACGACCACGCTGGACTCCTCGCCGGCGTTGGCCACGATCTGGCGCAGCGGCTCCTCGATGGCGCGCAGCACCAGCTTGATGCCGGCGTCCTGCTCGGCGTTGTCGCCCTTGAGCTTGCCGGCCTTGAGCACCGCCTGCTTGGCGCGCAGCAGGGCCACGCCGCCGCCAGGCACCACGCCTTCCTCGACGGCGGCACGGGTGGCGTGCAGCGCGTCTTCCACGCGGGCCTTCTTCTCCTTGAGCTCCACCTCGGTGGCCGCGCCGACCTTGATCACGGCCACGCCGCCAGCCAGCTTGGCCACGCGCTCCTGCAGCTTCTCGCGGTCGTAGTCGGAGGTGGCTTCCTCGATCTGGATGCGGATCTGCTTGACGCGCGCCTCGATGTCGGCGGCCGCGCCGGCGCCGTCGATCACCGTGGTGTTCTCCTTGCCCACCTCGACGCGCTGCGCCTGGCCCAGGTCGGCCAGCGTCACCTTCTCCAGCGTCAGGCCGACTTCCTCGGCGATGACCTTGCCGCCGGTCAGGATGGCGATGTCTTCCAGGATGGCCTTGCGGCGGTCGCCGAAGCCCGGCGCCTTGACGGCCACGACCTTCAGGATGCCGCGGATGGAGTTGACCACCAGGGTCGCCAGGGCCTCGCCTTCGACTTCCTCGGCAATGATCAGCAGCGGACGGCCGGCCTTGGCCACGGCTTCGAGCGTGGGCAGCAGGTCGCGGATGTTGCTGATCTTCTTGTCGAACAGCAGGATGAAGGGGTTGTCCAGCACCGCCACCTGGCGGTCCGGGTTGTTGATGAAGTACGGCGACAGGTAGCCGCGGTCGAACTGCAGGCCTTCGACCACGTCGAGCTCGTTGTTCAGGCTCTTGCCGTCCTCGACGGTGATCACGCCTTCCTTGCCCACCTTGTCGATGGCGTCGGCGATGATCTGGCCGACATCCCAGTCGGAGTTGGCCGAGATGGCGCCGACCTGGGCAATTTCCTTGCTCGTGGTGGTGGGCTTGGCGATCACCTTGATCTCCTCGATCAGGGCCACGACGGCCTTGTCGATGCCGCGCTTGAGGTCGGCCGGGTTCAGGCCGGCGGCCACGTACTTGAAGCCTTCGCGCACGATGGCCTGGGCCAGCACGGTGGCGGTGGTGGTGCCGTCACCGGCGTTGTCGCTGGTCTTGGAGGCCACTTCCTTCACCAGCTGGGCGCCGATGTTCTCGTACTTGTCCTTGAGCTCGATCTCCTTGGCGACCGAGACACCGTCCTTGGTGACGGTGGGCGCGCCGAAGCTGCGCTCCAGCACCACGTTGCGACCCTTGGGGCCGAGGGTGACCTTGACCGCGTCGGCCAGGATGTTGACGCCGCGGACGATCTTTGCGCGGGCGTCGTCGCCAAAGACGACATGTTTTGCTGCCATGGTGGTTGCTCCTGAAAACGAAATGGGATTGGGGGTTTAGGCTTCGATCACGCCGAGGATGTCTTCCTCGCGCAGCACCAGCACTTCGTCGCCGGCGATCTTCACCGTCTGGCCCGAGTACTTGCCGAACAGCACGCGGTCGCCCGCCTTGACGTCGGGCACGACGCGCTCGCCGCGGTCGTTGCGCTTGCCGGGACCGACGGCCAGCACCTCGCCCTGTTCGGGCTTTTCACCGGCCGAGTCAGGCAGGACGATGCCGCTGGCGGTGCGCGTTTCGGGTTCGCTGCGCTTGACGATGATGCGATCGTGCAGAGGACGAAGGGAAGACATGAGGGTGGTTCTCCGTGGAGGGGTCATGGACAGCCGGTTCCGCGTGACACCAACCCTGGTAGCACTCGGCCGTCCTTGCTGCCAATTCTTCCGGGACGTGGCCGCTCTGGCTACGAAGCAAATCGCCGATGCTTAGTCGAAAAACGACGATGGAAGGCTTCTGAGCAGGGCTGGCCCAAGGGCTGCGTCAAATGGCCTGGCCGAGCTTCGGCATCAGACGAAAAGCAAGGCGATTCGAGGACAGGCAACGATCACGGCCAGGCCCGCCAGCAGCGCGGCCAGGAGGGGAATGCAGGCCCGGAACACCGAAGTGGCCTTGATGCCCGTGGTGCCGCTCACGACATACACCAGCACGCCCACGGGGGGCGTGAGCCCGCCGATCATCATGGTCACGACCAGCACCAGACCGAAATGCACCGGGTCGAAGCCGGCCTGCGTGGCCAGCGGCAGCAACAGCGGCCCGAAGATCAGCAGCGCCGCGCCGATGTCCAGGAAGCAGCCGACGATCAGCAGCAGCACGATGGTGCCGACGGCCACGGCCGCGTAGCTTGACCCCAGTGGCCCCATGGCCTGCGTCAGCAGGGTCGGCACCTGGTCCACCGCCAGCAGAAACGCCATGGGCGCGCCCGTGCCGATCAGCAGGCCGACCGACGAGGTTTCGAGGGCGGACTGCCGGAACAGGCCGAACAGCTGGCGCGGCCGGTAGTCGCGGTAATGGAAGAGGCCCAGCAGCAGCGCATAGACGGCAGCCACCACTCCGGCCTCGGTGGGGGTGAAGGCGCCAAACCGGATGCCGACCACGATGATGAGGGCCAGGCCCACCACGGGAAGCGCCTTCCACAGCGCGTGGCCGCGCTCACGCCAGCTCGCGGCGACACGCTGCGCGTTGCCGTTCCAGGGCTCGCCGATCCAGTGAATGGCCACGGCCAGCGCCACCGCCAGCACCAGGCCGCCGCCCACGCCGGAGAGCCACAGGTCACCGACGGACAGGTTGGTCGCCGCGGCCAGGATCAGAAAGGCGACCGACGGTGGAATGATGTTGTCGAGCACGGCGGTCGACGCCACCAGGGCCGCCGCATAGGGTGCGGGATAGCCGCGCGCGACCAGCTGCGGCACCAGCAGCTTGGCACCCAAGGCCGCGTCCGAGATCGACGACCCGGAGACGCAGGAGAACAGGGAGTTGGTCACCAGGGTGGTCTGCGCCAGACCGGCGCGCCGGTGCCCGACCAGCGAGTCCGCAAAGCGGATGATGTGCTGGCTCAGGTTGCCGGCGCTGATCAGGGTGCCGGTCAGCAGAAAGAAGGGAATGGCCAGCAGCAGGAAGCGCGACGAGCCGTTCACCAGGTTCTGCACCACGGCCGGGGCCGGCAGGGCGCTGCCGCCCAGCACCGCGAGCAGGACACCGAACAGGAAGGCGTGCGGCACGGGAACGCCGAGCAGCAGGGCCACCCCGATGGCCAGCGCGGCAACGGCCGAGCCGCTCAGGTGGACCGGGGCGTCGATCCATCCCTGGGTCAGGGCCACCTGCAGCAGCGCCGCCAGGCCCACCACAGCCAGGCGGGGCAGCAGCGACTGACCGGCGACCGAGCAGCGCAGCAAATGGGTGAGCAAGGCCAGGCCCGCGCCGCTGGCGACCAGGAAGAAGCGCAGGCTCTCGGGCAAGGCCAGCACCGTGGAGTGCCCGCCGATGCTGGACACCACCGCGCCGGCTGCGGTGAACAAGCCGACCAGCGCAAACAGCGCGATGCCTTCCGCCACAGCATCCGCTCCGCGGCGGACCTTGCCGTTCAGGCGGCTGACCAACAGATCCACCCGCATCTCGGCGAGCACGCCGCCGCCAATGGGCAGTCCCAGAAAGATCAGGCCGGTGAAGATCCAGGTGGCGAGTTCCTCGGTCCAGATGAAGCTGCTGCCGAAGACGTAGCGCGCCACCACCTCCGCCCCCACGATCAGCAGCAGCGAGGCCATCATGCAGGCCACCAGGACGCCCAGGGTCTGCTCGATCGCGAGCAGCAGGGAATGGGGCAGGGAAGGCAGCGCCTGCTGCCGGGGCGCGGCAGCTGTGTGTGAACTCATGGTCCGGTCTCTCTCAGAAAGGGAGGCTGGACTCTAATCATTCGACGGCGGACGGCAACAACGTTTTCCGTCGATGCATATGCGGAAAACGCGCTAGCTGCGAGGGCATGACGGACGGCGAGAACGCCCTTCCCGCAACGTCGGAAAACGCATATCCATACACGAAAAACATCGTTTTCCCGGTGGACGGGCCGGCCTAGAGTCGGTGCTTTCTTTCCCGAATCGCAGCGCCTTCCCGGGCCTGCAGACCGTCCTGGACCAGGAGCCGCACTTGATTCTCGATGAGCGCAGTTACGCCATCCATCCCGCCCATGTGAGGGACTACCTCGACCTCTACGTGGCGGAGGGCATGGCCCTGCAGGTGCAGCACCTGGGCCGCCTGCTCGGCTGGTTCACCACCGACACCGGCACGGTCAACGAGGTGGTGCACATGTGGCTCTACGACGACATGGCCGACCGGGAGAGGCGCCGCCTGGCCCTGGAGGCCGACCCGCAGTGGTGGGCGTTCCGGGCCAAAACCTCCCCCTATGTGCAGTCCATGCGAAGCCGCATCCTGCGCCCCACCGCCTTCTCGCCCCTGAAGTGAGGAGTCGGCCACCACCCGCTCCCCCATCCATCGTTCATTGACCGCCCCAACCGACATGACCTCCCTGAATCGCCGCCATTTCAACCGCCTGCTGGGTGCAGGTGCCACCGCCGCCGCCCTGGGCGTCAGCCCGCAGGCCAAGGCCTCGCCCCGCGTCGTCACCATTGCCTCGCTGTTCGGCGAGGACAAGCCCGAAACCAGGATCTGGGTGCGCATCCGCGAACAGCTCGAAAAGCAGCTGCCGGGCCGCTTCGATCTGCGCATCGTCCAGAATGCCGCGCTGGGCGGCGAGAAACAGGTGGCCGAAGGCGTGCGCCTGGGTTCCATCCAGGGCAGCCTGTCCACCATTTCGGCCCTGTCCAGCTGGGTGCCGGAGTCCCAGCTGCTGGACCTGCCCTTCCTGTTCACCGACCGCGCCCATGTGCGTCGCGTGCTGGACGGCAAGCTGGGCCAGGAGTTCAAGGAGAAGTTCACCGCCCAGGGTTTTGTGACGCTGGGCTTCATCAATTACGGCGCGCGCCATCTGTTGGCCAAGGAGGCGCTGACCTCGCCAGCCGGCGTCAACGGCAAGCGCGTGCGGGTGATCCAGAGCCCCCTGCACACCGAGCTGTGGAAGTCTTATGGCGCCCGCCCCACCGCCATCCCCATCACCGAGACCTACAACGCGCTCAAGACCGGCGTGGTCGATGCCATGGACCTGACCAAGTCGGCCTACGCCGGCTTCAAGCTGTACGAAGTCGTGCCCTATCTCATCGAGACCAGCCACATCTGGGCCTCGGGCATCGTCTACCTGTCGCAGTCCTTCTGGAAGAGCCTCAACGAGGAGGAGCGCGCGGCCTTCGCCGCAGCCGGCGCGCAGGGCGCGCGCCACTTCGACGAGCTGATCGTGGCCGATGAAGGCGCTTCGGTGGAGCGCGTGAAGGGCGCGGGCGGCAAGGTGCTCGCCGCGCAGAACCTGGCTGAATGGCGCGAAGGCGCCCGCAAGGTGTGGGCCCAGCAGGCCCCTGCGCTGGGCGGGATCGAGCGCATCGAAGCCATCGCGCGCGGCTGAACGGCATACACACAGGAGCGACCATGAGCTACGCGACCCCCATCGACAACCCCAACCCCTATCCCATCAACATCGGCGTGACCTACCCCGAGGTCTGGCACCTGTGCCAGACGGCGGTGGAGCTGGCCTGGAGCCCCAGCCGAGACATCGACTTCAGCGACCTCAAGAACGCCGACCTGCCGCCCGAAGTGCGCGCCGCCGGCGCCGAATGGTGGAGCGTGCGCGCCTGGATGGAGCATGTCGCCATCGCCTATGGCGCCGAGCGACTCAAGGAGGCGGTGGCCACGCACCAGCCGCTGGAGGTCAAGCAGCAGATCACCAACTTCATCAACGAGGAACTGCGTCACCACGAGGCATCGTTCCGCATCGCCGAGGCGCTGGACCAGTTCCACGCCAGCCCGCGCTCGTCCTACATGGAGGAGATCATCCCCTCCTTCCACGACGAGAACCATGAGCGCAAGCTGCCCTTCCTGGCCGGCCTGGCACTGAACGCCCTGTTCGAGTCGATGTCGGGCGACCTGCTGGCGCCGCGCACGCGCAACGCCAAGTTCGAGTCCATCCGCCAGATCTGCAAGCTGATCGACCGCGACGAAGCGCGTCATGTGCAGTTCGGCCGCATCCTGCTGCGCTACCACGCGAAGGACATCTCTGACGAGGACAAGCAGGTGATCGGCCAGGTGTTCGTCAAGAAGCTGCGCCAGACCCTGCTGCGCGGCGTGTACTCGGTGGTCAACCTGCCCGAGGCGGACCGCGCGAAGGCGGGCCACGTGCGCGCGCTGTCGGCCCAGTGGGGGCTGGGCGCCAGCCACCCGGACGAGGAGGTCGAGATCCTGCGCGGCTCGCTCAAGCGCATCCGGGAATGGGTCGAACCGCACGGCTTCGTGATTCCGGAAGTGCCTGAGCTCGACGGCCTCCCCGATCCGCGCGAACAGCCGGCACTGGCCTGAGCGAGGGACGGCGATTGGACACGCTCTGGTACACGCGCTGCCCGGTGCCCACGCCGCTGGGGCTGGCCTCGCAGCTGGGCTGGCTCAGCGAGACCTTCGAGGCGCAGGGCCTGAAGGTGGAATCGGTGCTGGACAGCCCCAGCCGCGCCGTGCGCGAGAGCCATTTCAGCCACCACCTGCCGGGTTCGTTCCGGCAGGGCGGCAACATCCCGCCGCTCTGGGCCCGAGCCAGCGGCGCGCAGACGGCGCTGGTGGCCATCACCTGGACCGATGAATTCCAGGCCGTGATCACGCTGCCGGGCCGCGGGCTCGGCCAGGCCGCCGACCTGAAGGGGCGCCGCCTGGCGCTGCCCAGGCGCAACGATGACCTGATCGACTTTCACCGCGCCACGGCGCTCAAGGGCATCTGGTCCTCGCTGGCCACGGCGGAGCTGGATCTTTCGGACGTCACCCTGGTGGACGTCCTGATCACCGAGTCCGGGCTGCCGACCCCCGGTGAACCCAGCCTGCAGGGTCTGCGTCGTCGGCACCCCTATTTCGCGGAGATGGTGGCGCTGATCCGGGGCGAAGTCGATGCGATCTTCGTCAAGGGCCCGGAAGGCATCCTGGTGGCCAACCTGATGGGCGCGGCAGTGGTCAGCGAGACCGGACACCATGCCGACCCGGTGGTCCGGATCAACAACGGCACCCCCCGGCCCCTGACGGTCGATCGGGGCCTGCTCGCCGAGCGACCCGAGGTGGTGGCCCAGTTGCTGGGGCTGGTGCGGCGGGCCGGCGCATGGGCCGCCGAACACCCCGACGAGACGCTGCGCTTCGTCGCGCGTGAGATCGGCTGCTCGGAAGACGCCGTGCGCGCTTCGGCGGGCGATCGCCTGCACGAGCAGCTGGGCATCGGCCTCAGCCGGCCCCTGGTCGCGGCCATCGACTCGTTCAAGGACTTCCTGCACACGCACGGCTTCCTGCCGTCCACCTTCGAGATGAGCCAGTGGGTGGCACCCGAGGCGCTGGAATCGCTGACGGAACCGCGTAGATGACGGCCTCGGAATGCAGCAAGCCGACACCCGGCGACGCGTGTCGGCTTCCGTGTTGCCATAAGGGGCGTCCGTCTTGACCGCAATCAGTCGACGCTGACCTTCGCGTCCTTCACGAGCCTGGCGAACTTCTCCGTCTCGCTGCGGATCTGCTGGGCCATCTGCTCGCTGCTGTTGCCGATCGGCTCGGCCCCGATCTCCTCCATGCGCTTGCGGAAGTCCGGCGACTGGATGATCCTGACCATCTCGCTGTTCAGGCGCGCCACGAGGTCCCTGGGCGTCGCGGCGGGTGCCAGCACCCCGAACCAGGTCCCGATGTTGAAGCCCTTGAGGCCCGCTTCGTCCAGGGTCGGCACGTCGGGCAGCGAGGGCGAGCGGCTCAGGGTGGTGACCGCCAGCGGGCGCAGCCTGCCGGCCTTGATGTGGGGCAGCACCGGCGTGATGGTGTCAAAGGACATCAGGATCTGCCCGCCCAGCAGATCGGTGGCGAGCGGGCCGCTGCCCTTGTAGGCGACGTGCGTCAGCGCCGCGCCCGTGGCGTTCTGGAACTGGGTCCCGATCAGGTGCTGGGCCGTTCCGTTCCCGTTGGAGCCGTAGTTGCCCTTGGCCGGCTGCGCCTTGATCAGGGCCACGAGTTCGCCGACATTCCTGGCCGGCGTGCCGGCGTTGACCACCAGGACGTTGGGGACCATGGCGATCGTGGTGATCGGGGCCAGGTCCTTCTGGAAGTCGTAGGGCAGCTTCTTGTAGATGCTGGACGCGATGGTGTGGTGGACTGCCCCCACCAGCAGCGTGTAGCCGTCCGCCTTCGCCTTGGCCACGAAGTCTGCGCCGATCGTGGCGCCGGCGCCCGGCTTGTTCTCGACAATCACGGCCTGCCCAAGGCTGCGGGAGAGGCGCTCGCCCAGCGCGCGCGCCAGCACGTCGGTGGTGCCACCCGCCGGGAAGGGAACGATCAGGCTGACCGGCTTGCTCGGCCAGGCCTGCGCCATGGCGGCGCTGCCGGACAGGGCCGCGGCCAGGGCAAGGCCCTGGACGACGCGGCGGCGGGTGATGTGGGTCGTGTTGGTCATGGCTGTCTCCTTGCTGCACGAGTTGTGGGATGCGAACGGACTTTAAGAGTCGAGGTGGCGACGCAATCGCGGCCAAAGTGAATGCGGCATTAACCTGGAATCAACAGTTTTCGACCTGCGCGATGCGCAGCAGGTTGGTGGAGCCGGGCGTGCCGAAAGGCAGTCCGGCCGCGATGAGGAGGGTCTGTCCGCTGCGGGCGAAACCCATCTGGCAGGCGGTCCGGATCGCCAACTCGGTCATGGCGGGCACGTCCATCACGTCCTCGCACAGCACGGGGTTGACCCCCCAGACCAGGGCCAGGCGGCGCGCGATGGCCCGCGAAGGCGTGATGCCGATGATGGGCGCCCGGGGCCGCTCCCGCGCCATCCGCAGGGCGGAGGAGCCCGAGCTGGTGTAGGCCACCACCGCAGCCACGTCCAGCAAGCCGGCCACGGAGCGGGCCGCCCAGCCGATGGCATCGGGCACCTGCGCCAGCGGGGGCGTGTGCGAGGCGTCGATCGCCTCGCGGTAGTGCGGGTCGGCCTCGGTCTGCGCCACGATGCGGTCCATCATGGCCACCGACAGGGCCGGGTACCGGCCCGAGGCCGATTCGGCCGACAGCATCACCGCGTCGGCGCCGTCGTAAATGGCGGTCGCCACATCCGAGGCTTCCGCGCGGGTGGGCACCGGCGCGTTCACCATGGACTCCAGCATCTGCGTGGCCACGATGACGGGCTTGCCCAGCCGCCGGCAGGCCCGCACGATGCGCTTCTGGATCGCGGGCACCTGCTCGGCCGGCAGCTCCACGCCGAGATCGCCGCGGGCCACCATCACCGCGTCGGTCTCGGCCAGGATGGCGTCCAGGCTCGCGATCGCCGCGGGCTTTTCCAGCTTGGCCACGATGCCGGCGCGGCCCTGCACGATCCGCTGGACCTCGACGATGTCCTCGGCGCGCTGCACGAAGGACAGGGCCACCCAGTCCACTCCCAGCGCCAGGCCGAAGTCCAGGTCGGCCCGGTCTTTCGCGGTCAGCGCCGACAGCGGCAGCACCACGCCGGGCACGTTGACCCCCTTGCGGTCCGACAGGCGGCCTCCGTTGACAACCCGCGTGTCGGCGAAGTCGGCGCCGGCGGTCTCCACCACCAGGCGCAGCCGGCCGTCATCCAGCAGCAGCTCGGCACCGGGCTGGAGCGCGGCGAAGATCTCCGGATGCGGCAGCGGGGCGCGGGTGGCGTCGCCGGGCCGGTCCCGCTCCAGGTCCAGGCGGAAGGCCGCGCCCTCGACCAGCTCGACCGCACCGCCGGCGAAGGTGCCGACGCGCAGCTTGGGCCCCTGCAGGTCGAGCAGCACGCCGATCGGGCGGCCGAGGTCGCGCTCGATGGCGCGGATCAGCTCCAGGCGGGCCTGGTGGTCGGCATGCGTGCCGTGGCTGAAGTTGAGCCGGAAGACATCGGCGCCGGCGCACACCAGGGCTTCGATGGTGGCCCGGTCGGCGCTGGCCGGGCCGAGGGTGGCGATGATCTTGGCGTTGCAGGGGGTGGGCATTCAGAGGGCTCCAGTGGGGGCAAGTGGGGGGCCATCGATCAGGATGGCCCGGAAGTCGTTCACATTGGTCAGCGTGGGACCGGTCACGACCGAGTCGCCCAGCGCCTCGAAGAAGCCGTGCCCGTCGTTGTCGTCCAGGCGCTCCTGGGGCCGCAGGCCCTGTCGCCAGGCGCGCGCCAGCGTGTCGGGCGCCAGCCAGGCGCCGGCGATGTCCTCCTGGCCGTCCACGCCATCGGTGTCGCCGGCCAGCGCGTGGATGGCCGGTTCGCCGCGCAGCGCCAGGGCCAGGGCCAGCAGGAACTCGACGTTGCGCCCGCCGCGGCCCCGGCCGCGCAGCGTGACCGTGGTCTCGCCGCCGGACAGCAGCACGCAGGGCGGCGTGAACGGCTGGCCTCGGCGCGCGGTCTGCAGGGCCAGGCCGGCCAGGGTCCGGGCCACGTCGCGCGACTCGCCCTCGATCGCATCGCCCAGGATGTGGGCGTTCAGACCGGCCGCCCGGGCCACCCGGGCCGCGGCCTCCAGCGCCATCTGGGGCGTGGCGATGAAGTGGGTCTCGATCGGCGGCAGGCAGGCATCGCCGGGCTTGAGCGACTCGCCCTCCCCGCTCTCCAGCAGCTCGCGCGCACGGGCCGGCACGGGGATGCCGTAGCGCCGGAGGATGTCCAGGGCGTCGCGGCAACTCGTCGGGTCGGCCACCGTGGGGCCGGAGGCGATGTCGATGGCCTGGTCGCCCGGCACGTCGGACAACAGCAGGTTGACCACGCGCGCCGGGTGGCAGGCGGCCGCGAGGCGCCCGCCCTTGATGGCCGACAGGTGGCGGCGCACGCAGTTCATCTCGCCGATGCTCGCCCCGCTGGCGAGCAGGGCCCGGTTCAGCGCCTGCTTGTCGGCCAGGCTCAGGCCGGGCAAGGCCAGCGGCAGCAGGGACGAGCCCCCGCCCGAGATCAGGCACAGCACCAGGTCATCGGCCGTCAGACCCCGGACGAGGTCCAGCATGCGCCGGGCCGCGGCTTCTCCGGCGGCATCCGGCACCGGATGGGCCGCTTCCACGATCTCGATCTGCCGGCAAGGCACCGCATGGCCGTAGCGGGTGACGACCAGACCGGACAGCGGGCCGGTCCAGTGGTCTTCCACGGCCTTCGCCATCGCGGCCGAGGCCTTCCCGGCCCCGACCACCACCAGCCGACCCTTGGGGGCCGGGGGCAGATGGCGGGGCACGCACAGGGCCGGCTGCGCCGCCGCGATGGCGGCCTCGAACATCGCGCGCAGCAGCTGGCGGGGATGGGCGGACATAGGCCGGGTTCCGCTCTGCCAACTCACGCGGCCGCCCGGACGGTCTGGCGCGGGCGCAGCTCGCTCACCTCAGGCGGGCGCTGTTCCTGCACGCCGGCCGTCCCGGGATCGACCTTGCCGTCCAGCACCCGCTCCAGCCGCTCGCGGTCCACCGAGCCGACCCAGCGGGCAATGGCCACGGTGCCCACCGCGTTGCCGATGGTGTTGGTGATGGCACGCGCTTCGGACATGAAGCGGTCCACACCGAGCAGCAGCACCATGCCGGCGACGGGAATCTTGCCCATGGAGGCGAGCGTGGCGGCCAGGGTGATGAAGCCCGAACCCGTGACACCGGCCGAGCCCTTGGAGGTCAGCAGCAGGACGCCCAGCACCACCAGCTGGTCCGTGAGGGTCAGCGGCGTGTTGGTGGCCTGGGCGATGAAGATCGCCGCCATGGTGTAGTAGATGCATTGGCCATCGGGGTTGAAGGTCAGGCCCGAAGGCACGACCAGGCCCACGACCGGCTTGGAGACACCGGCTTGCTCCAGCTTGTGCATCAGCTGGGGCACGACCGATTCCGACGAGCTGGTGCCCAGCACGGTGAACAGCTCGTCCCGGATGTAGCGCAGGAACTTCCAGAGGCTGAAGCCCGAGAGCCGGGCGATGCCCCCCAGCACGATCGCCACGAACAGGAAGCAGGTGAGGTACATCGTGCCCATCAACTTGCCCAGGGACACCACCGAGCCCAGACCGTACTTGCCCACGGTGAAGGCCATGGCGCCGAAGGCGGCCAGCGGGGCGAGCCGCATGATCATGCCGACCACGGAGAACACGCCGTGGGTGAACGCGTCCAGCACCTCGATCACTGGCTTCGCGCGGGGACCGATGTGCGACAGCGCGACGCCGAACAGCGTGGCGAACACAAGGATCTGCAGGATGTCGTTCCTGGCCAGCGCATCGACGATGCTGGTGGGCACCAGATTGAGCAGGAAGTCCACGAAGCCGGCCGGCTTGGCGGCCGTGGCCGTGTAGGTGGCGATGGCCTGGGTGTCGAGGTGCGCGGCATCGATGTTCATGCCCTCGCCTGGCCCGACCAGGTTGACGACGATCAGGCCGAGCGCCAGCGCGAAGGTGGACAGCACTTCGAAATAGAGCAGCGCCCGGATGCCCACGCGGCCGAGCTCCTTCATGTTCTCCATGCGCGCGATGCCCAGCACGACGGTCGCGAAGATGATGGGGGCGAACACCATCTTGATCAGCCGGATGAACGCGTCACCCAGCGGCTTGAGGTCGCTGCCGAGGTGCGGTGCAAAGAAACCGAGGGCCACGCCGGCGAAGACGCCGATCAGCACCTGGACGTAGAGCTTGCCGAGGAAGCGGCGCATGGTCTGACTCCTGTGGAAAACGAGGGCGCAGGTCGCCCCGGCGGCGCGCAGGCGCCGCTTGCTTGCATGGCCGGCTGCGCCACCCGCGCCGGGCCGGAAACTCAGGGGAAGGTCCGGCCGCGGGGCCGGTTCGTGGACCGTCAGGCGGCCTGGCGCAGCGGGCTGGCCGACAGCAGCTCGCACACGGCCTGGGTGACCTGCGCCGTGGTGGCCCGGCCACCGAGGTCGCCGGTGTGCAGCGCCGGATTGGCGGTGACCTGCTCGATGGCCGACATCAGGTGCCGCGCAGCCTCTGCCTCGCCCAGGTGCTCCAGCATCATCACCACCGACCAGAAGGTGCCGATCGGGTTGGCCAGGCCCTGGCCCATGATGTCGAAGGCCGAGCCGTGGATGGGCTCGAACATGCTGGGGTAGCGGCGCTCGGGGTCGATGTTGCCTGTCGGGGCAATGCCGAGGCTGCCCGCCAGCGCGGCGGCCAGGTCGCTCAGGATGTCGGCATGCAGGTTGGTCGCGACGATGGTGTCCAGCGTGGACGGCCGGTTGACCATGCGGGCGGTCGCCGCGTCCACGATCTCCTTGTCCCACGTCACATCGGGGAACTCCCTGGCGATCTGCGCGGCGATCTCGTCCCACATGACCATCGCGTGGCGCTGGGCATTGCTCTTGGTGATCACCGTCAGCAGCTTGCGCGGGCGCGACCGGGCCAGGCGGAAGGCGAAGCGCATCACGCGCTCGACCCCCGCGCGGGTCATCATCGTCACGTCGGTGGCAGCCTCGATCGGATGGCCCTGGTGCACGCGTCCGCCCACGCCGGAGTATTCGCCTTCGGAGTTCTCGCGCACGATGACCCAGTTCAGGTCCTCCGGCCGGCAGCGCTTGAGCGGCGCGTCGATGCCCGGCAGGATGCGCGTGGGGCGCACGTTGGCGTACTGGTCGAAGCCCTGGCAGATCTTCAGGCGCAAGCCCCACAGGGTGATGTGGTCGGGGATGTCCGGGTCGCCCGCCGAGCCGAACAGGATCGCGTCCTTGTCGCGCAGCGCGTCCAGGCCGTCGTCCGGCATCATCACGCCGTGCGCGCGGTAGTAGTCGCCGCCCCAGTCGAAGTTCTCGAACTGGAAGTTGAAGCCGTGGCCCGAGGCGACCAGCGCCTGCAGCACTTGCCGGCCAGCGGGCACCACTTCCTTGCCGATGCCGTCCCCGGGGATGGTCGCGATGGCGTAGGTCTTCATGGCATGTCTCCGTGTGTGGGTTTATGGGGGCGTACTGTAGGCAGTGGACGGGCCCTGCGCGCACCGCTATAGTGAATCCATCGTTAACCTGAATTCAACAGTCACCGCCATGGCCGACGCCATCCAGCCCGCAGACCTGGGCTTCTTCTCGGTGCTCGCCAGCGCCGGCAGCCTGAGCGCGGCGGCGCGGGAGCTGGGCATCACCACGCCGGCCGTCAGCAAGCACTTGGCGCTGATGGAGTCGCGCGTGGGCGTGTCGCTGGTCAACCGGACCACCCGCCGCATGAGCCTCACGCCCGAGGGCGAGCTCTACCTGGAGCACGCCCGGCGGATCCTGGGCGAGATCAACGACATGGAGGAGCTGCTGGGGGTGTCGAAGTCCACGCCCAGGGGCCTGCTCAGGGTCAACGCGACCCTGGGCTTCGGTCGCAGCCACGTGGCGCCGCTGATCTCGCGCTTCGTACACAAGTACCCGCAGGTCGAGGTGCAACTGCAGCTGTCGGTCAATCCGCCACCACTGACGGAGGATGCCTTCGACGTGTGCATCCGCTTTGGCGAGCCGCCGGACGCCCGCGTCATCGCCAGGCACATCGCCCCCAACCGCCGCCTGCTGTGCGCCGCGCCGGCCTACCTGGCCCGGCATGGCTCCCCGAAAGTGCCCCATGACCTGGCGCAGCACAACTGCATTGGCATCCGGCAGGGCGAGGAGGCCTACGGCCTGTGGCGCCTGGCCAGCGGACGCGGGCGCCAGGCGGCCGTCGAGTCCGTCAAGACCCGGGGCAACCTGACGACCAACGACGGCGAGATTGCGGTGAACTGGGCGCTGGACGGGCACGGCATCCTGATGCGCGCCGAATGGGACATCGAGCGCTACCTGAAGGACGGTCGGCTGGTGCAGGTCCTGCCCCAGTACTTCACGCCGGATGCCGACATCTACGCGGTGTACCCGCAGCGCCACCAGCAGGCCGCCCGCGTGCGGGCCTTTGTCGATTTCGTGGCCCTCTCGTTCGGCCAGCAGGGTGCCCTGCCCGATTGACGCCTATTTGCATTGGAAGATCAAGAAGCCTGAGCGATGGTCGATTTTGGCGTGAAGTGCCGACGCGGGCGAGCCTGCACCTCGCGGCAGGCCGACGGTGGCGCCTGCGTGTCCGCGCCGATCCAATATGGAGTTGAGCCACCAACACCACGGCCTTCTTGACGGCGCGCTGCAAGCTCTCCTCAAACAAGTGATGGCGGCGTTCAGCGCCTGAGTGCGGGTCGATGGAGAAAGTGGGCGAGGGAAAAAACCTGCCGAAACCCGGCGCTCGTTCGCCAGCATCGTCAAATGCATCCACCTCCGGCGCGGCCATGCCAGCGGATGAAAAAGCGTCCCCAGTACAGGTAAGCCTTCTCGGTGCCGAGGCTATAGTGAAAGTCGCGAACACGCTCCCGGACTTGGTCCAACAGTCGTCTGGAGCGCAAAACAATTGGAGTCCCCCTGGATCCGGAGAAGGCTCTTACGGAGTGGTTAAGGGAAGCCAATGCGGAACTTCTAAAGACCGTCACTCCAACAGCCACATTTACTAAGGTTAGCTTTCGCTGGCAGCGAGAGTAACAGTGTTTGGTTTGAAGATTTGAAGGACTGGACGGAGACGTACGAGCTAAAGCCAGGCATAGGCGAAGGTGCCTTGCTTCAAGGCAAGGGCACGATTCTCTCTCACATCTGCGGAAGTGAGCGTCGTCAGAAGATTATTGACTTGGACGTCAAGATAATTGCGCACCTGATTGGTCCTGGCAAGGATGACTACAAACATCTATTAGCCACCAAATCGAGCTGCATTGGGAAGCACTAATGCATACTGCCCTAATGAGGGCTAACATGGCACTTGGCGCGGACGCATTGCGGCAGAAAGCCGCGATGTGCCGGTCAGCTCCACGTTGGGCACCAATCAAGCACTCGTCCTTGGAGGTCATATGAAGTTCTCTCCTGTTTTGGCTTTATTTTTCGCAATTTTCGCTGGGGGCTGCGCATCTACTGAGACGGTGAAGGAAGCCAAGGGGCAAGGGGTTAGCCGCGTGTACATGTTTACGTATGACCCTGTCTTCGATGCCACGCTTGCTGCTGCGAAAACAAAGGAGCTTGAAGTCGTTGAAAGTGACAAGAACAACGGTAGGCTAATTCTCTCCAAGGGAATCACTTGGTGGAGTTGGGGTGAAAGGATTGCAATATTCCTCAAGCCCGTATCTGCCAACTCAACGGAAGTTGAGGTCGTCAGCAAACCTGTGTTGTCACCGTTAAACTTCCCGCCTGACTGGCAAAATATTCTTCTCGAGCAGATAGATGTTGAACTTCGCAGTAGAAAATAGTTACCCCAAAAATAATTCCACCGGACCTGCACGCAGCGAAGTCATGAAAAAAGCCACCCGCAGGTGGCTGGCGATCACTTGATGAAACGGATCTGGGCGTTGATCTTCTCGAGGATGGGTTTCTTCTTCGCATTGAAGACCGCCTTGTTTTCCTCGATCAGGTTCCGGCCCTTGGTGTCGATCGAGATGATCAGCGGGCCGAACTCCCTGACCCGGTTCACCCACAGCGTCTCGGGCATGCCCAGATCCTTCCACTCGGCGGCCTCGATCTTCTCGACCTTGGTTGCCGCGAGCACGGCGCATCCGCCCGGGAAGATCGCGTGCACGGCCTTGTTCTCGACGCAGCCTTCCTGCGTCTCGGCGCCCATGCCGCCCTTGCCCACGATCAACTTGACGCCCGTCTGCCGGATGAACTCCTTCTCGAACTTCTCCATGCGCATGCTGGTCGTCGGCCCGATAGACACCATCTCGTAGTCGCCATCCTCCTTCTGGCGGACGATGGGACCGGCATGGAAGATAGCCCCGCCCTTGAGATCGACCGGCAGCTCGCGGCCCAGCTCGATCAGGCGGCGATGGGCGACGTCGCGACAGGTCACCAGCGTGCCCGTCAGATAGACCACGTCGCCGATGTTCAGGGACTCCAGATCCTCGTCCTTGATGGGGGTTTGCAGAACCTTGATCACAGCTGGACTCCTTGATGCGAAATGATGTCGTAGGACAGGTCGGCGTTGATCTTGATCCTGCCGCGGCGATGGGCCCAGCAGCCGGTGGACACGGCCACGCCGATGGTGGAGGGATGCCGGGCCGACGATTCGATGTTCACGCCCATGACGCTGGCGTTGCCGGTCAGGCCCTGCGGGCCCAGGCCCAGTTCATTGAGGCCATCCGCCAGCAGCTCCTCCATCAGTGCCGCGTTGTCGTTGGCATGGCGCGAGGTGACGGGACGCAGGATGGCCTTCTTGGACAGCCGGGCCGCCGTCTCGGCCGACGTGGAGACCCCCACCCCCACCAGCAGCGGCGGGCAGGCGTTCACGCCACGGGAGGTGACGACGTCGAAGACGAATTCGGCCACCCCCTCGTAGCCCTGGCCGGGCATCAGGACCTTCGCCGCACCGGGCAGCGTGCAGCCGCCCCCCGCCATGTACACGTCGATGGTGACGCTGTCGTCGTCGGGAACGATCTCCCAGTCCAGCCACGGAATCTTGGAGCCGGTGTTGGTGCCGGTGTTCTTCTCCACGAAGGTCTCCACCGCGTTGTGCCGCAGCGGGCCGTCCCGGGTGGCGCCCAGGGTGGCGTTCTGGAGAATGCCCTCCAGCTCCCCCAGCAGCGGGAACCTGGCCCCGGCGGTCAGGAAGTACTGGATGACACCGGTGTCCTGGCAGCTCGGGCGGTCGAGCTGGTCGGCGGCTTCCTGGTTCTGCCGCATCGACTCGTACACCTCCTTGGCGAGGAAGTTGACTTCCTTTTCGCGCAGTTCGCCCAGTTTCTGGGTCACGTCGGTCGGCAGTCGCTTGCCGATGTAGGACGTGAACTTTGACATGACCTGGGTCAGGTCAGCGACGGCAGCTTCTCTATTCACACGCAGCTCCTTGAGGGTCTCTGGTCACCACCCGATGACCTTCGGATCAGGTCCTCCAGCGGTGGGCGTGTTGGAACTTTAAAGTGAACAATCAGGCGAATTTCGCCGGAAAATTCAACCCGTAGTTAACTCTGAATTAACGATGCGGGCCGGCGAAGGCCGTTTGAGATGAATTTCCTGCAAGCGCCTGATGTCTCGGCCGTACCGCCTGGCGCGTGTGCCGGTCGGGCCAGGGCAGGCGGCCCGGGCGGTCGTGACGGCCTCGGGCAGGTTGCTCGACAGCGTGATGTGGGTCTCGCCCGCCTCGGTGGGCGTGTCCAGACCCAGTCGGACGCGCCGCCACACGGCGGTTTCGTCAACCTGCAGTGCCTGTTCCCGCAGTTCACCCCTCTCGCGGCGCCCGGCGTCGATGCCGGCGATCCGTCGGCTCAGGCACTGGGGCGCACCATCGCGTTGATTGCGATCCCGGCCATGGTCAGCCAGCTGCCGTGTTTTGACTTGGGGACGAACTCGAAGCGATCCCACAGCGCCTTGGTCTTCCCGGGCGGGAAGGCCTCGTACAGCGACGCCGGGCTGTGGCTGTTGAGGTGGCCCGATGGACGGCGAACCACTTCGTCGAGCGACCATGAAATCAACGGAAGTGGCGGAAGCGGCGGAAGCCCCGTCGGCGACCGGCCCCTTCGCGCTGCTACCATCCGCCGCCCATCATTGTTTGTGAGTCGCCCTATGTTTTTCGGTGTCAGCCATCTTGTCATGCCGGTCACGGACCTGGAACGCGCCGCCAGGCTGTGGAGCGATGTCATGGGCTTTTCACGGGCGCGCCGTGGCGAGGATTACCTGGACATCGATTCCGGCAATGTGGTGATTCGCCTGATCCAGGTGCCCGCCATCAAGTCGAAGCTCTCCGTTCGCCTCTCGGTCCAGAATGTGCAGAAGGCCTATGAGGCCCTGCTGGCCAGCGGCGCCGCTTCGCGCTACGAGCCCATGCAGACCCCGGAGCTGGAGGAGATGGCCTGCGTCAGCGATCCCGATGGCCACGCCATCGTGCTGTGGCGGGAACTCACCGAGGATGAGTGGGGTTTTGTGCCGGAGTTGCCCAAGCAGGGCGAATGGACTCCCGACGCCGAGCAGTTGCTGAAGCGCCTGCTGGCCCATGTGCCGGCGCTGTTCCGCATGCTGGCACGGCGCAAGACGACGCGCGTGATCGAACTGCTCGCCCGGGAGGCCCAGTCGCCAGTGACCCGCGAACTCGTCATCAAGGGCTACATCACCGCATCCGCCAAGGTCACCCGCTTTCGCCTGGTCGAACCGCTGCGCGCGGAGGGCATCAATCCCGAGGATTACCGGGAAGACTTCGACTACGAGTGATGGACCTCCTGCCCGGCATTGCCGGGCAGGCCTTCATGCGCTCACAGGCCGGCGACGCGCCACTGCGCCAGGTTGACGTCCTGGCGAATGAGGTTTTCCGCCAGCAGGAAGGACTTCACGTCCTCCAGCAGCTTCAGGCCTTCGGCCGGGTAGGCCACGTCCGGAAACTGGGACAGGGGGTGGGACTCCTTGATGGCGGCGAGCGGGAAGCCGGAGACCTCGGCATGGAAGGCGTAGTAGCGCTCGGGATCCTTGCGGATCTCCTGCAGTGCCGCCCGGCGGGCGCGCAGCCAGGCGGCGGCGAGATCCGGGGTGCGCTGCAGCGCCTTGCCGGAGGCGACGATGACCGACGAGCCGCGCAGGTGGGGGCGATGCTCCGCCTCGTCGATCACCGGAAATCCCTTCGAGGCGAGCAGCGGCCCGGTGTTGATGGGCGCGGCAAACGCGGCGACTGAACCCTTCTCCAGCGCCGACAGGCCATCCCGCGGCAGCATGTACACGACCTTGGTGGACTTCTGCAGGCCCGCCTCCTTGAGCGCGCCCAGCACGTAGCGGTGCATGTAGGAGCCCAGCGCCACGGCGACCACCTTGCCGTCCAGCTCCTTGATGCTCGCCACGCCGCCGCGCGGCGTCAGCAGCCAGACGTTCATGCCGACGTTGTCAAAGCCGATCAGCTTGCCGTCCAGCCCGCTGGCCCGGGCCACCACGGCCGGCGTGTCCCCGTAGATCCCGACATCGAGCGCGCCGGAGATGAAGGCCTCGTTCAGGTCCGGCCCGTTCGGAAACACGTGGGTCGTGACGCCGGTGTAGCCCAGCGGGGCGAGTTCGCGTTGCAGCTGCCCCTGCGCCAGGGCCCAGCCGGTGGCGGCGGCGGGCTTTTTAGAGGGACCGATGTAGCCGAGCCGCAGCACCGGGCCCGTGGCCGCGCCTTGCGCCGTGGCGAGGGCGGGCCAGGCCAGGCCGCCGCCCGTGGCGAGGGCGCCGGCGAGCAGACGGCGACGGGAGGTCTTGAAGGAAGAAATGTTGGTCATCAACGGGCTCTCAGGAGAAGTTCAAAGCTGCTGTCGGCGGCGGCCGTGGACTGGCGTTGCCGGCCCCAGCCGACGTCGCGGCGGTAGCTGCCGATCAGGGCCTGGACGCTGGCGTCCTGTTCGCTGATGCGGGCCGCCTCGTCAGCGATGGGGGCGACATACAGGGCGTCCTCGGGGCAGTAGAGCTCGCACATGAAGCAGGTCTGGCAGTCGTCCTGGCGGGCCACCCTGGGCGGGGCGGCCGGCACGGCCTCGAAGACATTGGTCGGGCAGGCGTGCACGCAGATGTTGCAGCCGGTGCAGCGGGTGGCGCTGACGATCTCGATCATGCGGACACTCCCTCCGGCGCGGCCTGTGGCGTGCGATACGCCTTGTCCTCGCGTCGCAGCCAGACCTCGTCCAGGCCGCCGCTGACGAGACGGTGGCGCTGTGACGTGTCCAGCACCGCATGTTCCTTGCGGCGGTGCATGCCGCGCGTCTCGGTGCGCGCGAGCGCGCTGCGGTACATCCAGCGCGAGGTGGCCAGCAGGGCCGCAGCCTCGCGGGCCCGCACCGCCTGCTGCAGGTCCGCCGCCGGCGCACTGCTCCTGATCCGCGTCCACAGCGCATCCAGCCTTGTGAGGGAGTCTTCGAGCAGGTCGGCCTGGCGCGTCCAGTTCCGCTCGTAGGGGAAGACCTCGGCCTGCACGGCGCGCACCACTTCGTTGGCATCCCAGCGCTGCTGGCCCCGGGTGTGCAGGCCGACCTCGCCGGCGCGCAGGGCGCCGCGCCGGATCGAGGCCTTGGCCTGCCGGCCGAACTCGGCCGCGCCCGCGCCGGCCCAGAAGCCGGACGACAGCGCCCAGGCCGCGTTGTGGCTGCCGCCACCGGTGAAGCCGCCGCAGATCAGCTCCCGCGTCGCGGCGTCGCCTGCGGCGTAGAGCCCCGGCACGTTGGTGGCACAGTGGCCGTCCACCACGTTCAGGCCGCCGGTGCCGCGCACCGTGCCTTCCAGGCGCAGGGTCACCGGAAAACGCTGGGTGAACGGGTCGATGCCCTGGCGATCGAACGGCAGGAAGAAGTTCGGCTGCGCCCCGCGCATCCAGGCCTGGAGCTGCGCGTCGGCCCGATCGAGCTGGGCGTAGACCGGCTCGGTCCGCAGGGTATCGGCGATCAGGCCGCGCCCCTTGGCCGAGCCCGCGCCCTCGATCTCGCTGCCATCGGCGCGGTAGAAGGTGGCCCAGTTGTAGAACAGCGATTTCGTCACCGAGGAGAAGGCCGGCCCGAGGCCGTAGGCGTTGGAGAACTCCATGCCCGACAGCTCGGCGCCGACCTCGGCCGCCATCAGCAGGCCATCGCCGGTGAGCACGTTGCAGCCAAGCGCGCGACTGAGAAAGGCGCAGCCGCCGGTGGCGATCACCACGGCCCCGGCGCGCGCCACCCAGGTGTCGCCGCTCTGGCGGTTCACGCCGGTGGCGCCACAGACCGCGCCGTCGTCGTTCACCAGCAACTCCAGGGCGGGGCTGTGGTCGATGATCTGGGCACCGGCTTCCTTGACCCGCTTGCGCATCAGGCGCATGTACTCGGGTCCCTGCAGGGAATTGCGCTGCGGCTTCCCGTCCTGATCGACCGGGAACGGATAGCCCCATTCGGCGAGGTGGTGGAGGTTGACCCAGGTCTGCTCCAGCACCCGGTCCATCCAGGCCGGTTCGGCCAGGTGACCGCCCAGCGCGTAGCGGCTGGCCTTGGCGTCCTCCCGGGCCTGCCGGTCCGGCTCGACATACCAGATACCCGTGCCGGAGGGCGCGGTGGCCCCGGAGGTGCCGCAATAGCCCTTGTCCGCCAGCAGCACGCTGGCTCCCCTGGCGGCGGCGCTGATCGCCGCCCAGGTGCCCGCCGGACCGCCGCCGAGCACCAGCACATCCACGTCGTAGCGGCGCGACCCGTCCGTCCCCGACAACGGGACTTTCCCGAAAACCCTTGCATCCGTCATACGCTTCTCCGTGAGAACGAACAAAGAAGGCATGCTAGGCAGCGGCACCCGCCGGGCGAACGAAGATTTCCAACTTTGGATATGCGCGGCGGACTTTCGCCGTGGTGTCACTCAGCGACGCTGGCCGCCGCGCTGGCGCAGCCACCAGCCGCCGTAGAGCCCGGCGCCGCAGAACAGCGCGAAGACCCAGCCCGAGACGGCCGCGGCCATGATGCCGGAGAGCAGGGTGCCCACGGTGCAGCCCAGGGCCACCATGGCGCCCCAGCCCATGAGCACTCCGCCGAGCAGGGCGCGCAGCAGCTCCGGAGCGCTGGGACGGCGCGGCCGGAAGTCGCCCGCGGACAGCGCCGCCGCCAGCGCGCCCAGCACCAGGCCGATCACGAACACGCCATTGGGCGACCAGAGCGCCTGCTTGATCGCGGTGGCGCAACCGCGCAGCGTGTCCAGCCCCTCCAGCCGCTCGGGCAGCACGCCGGCCGCGTCGGCGGCGGTGCGCGCCAGGCTGCCGAGCTCGGCGGTCACGCCCAGCGGCGTGACCCGCAGGTAGGCCAGTGCCGCCAGCGTGCCGATCAGGCACCCGCCGGCCCAGGTGGGCCAGCGGCGTTGCCACCAGGGACCGGTGCTTGCAACAGCGGCTGATGGGCGATGCAGCCGTGCCAGGACCAGGGCGAGCCCACCCAGTGCCAGCAGTTGCAGGGCGAGCGATCCGCCGTAGCCGAGGTGGTGCGGCAGCCACGACACCGGCGCCTCCTGCAGCGTGCCCAGGTACAACGCGTTCCAGGACAGGAAGCCCAGCACGAAGCCCAGCGCGGTGCCGAGCAGGGCGACCGGTGCCGCCAGCGCGCCCTCGCCCAGGCGGTAGAACTGGGCGCTGATGCAGGAGCCGGCGATGGCCATGCCCAGCCCGAAGCTGAACGCGCCCGCCGCGAGCACCCAGCTCACCGGCCCGATGTGGGCGCCCGGCGGCAGCCGCGGCGCGGCCGGATCGGCCAGGAAGGCCCCGAACACGGCGTGGTAGCCCAGCGTTCCCACGGCGAGCGCGGCCAGCACGCCGAGCAGCCCGCGCGCGTCGCGCGACTCGATGAAATCCCGGCTGACGCAGTAGAAGCAAAAGCGTGCGCGCTGCTGCAGCGCGCCGAACAGCACCCCGAGCCAGACGGACAGCAGCAGCGCCTGGCCGTCGGGTAGCGTGGCCACATGCTGGCCAAGGGCCCACGCAGCCGCCAGTGCCAGCAGGGCCGAGAGGGCCTGGGCCGGTGGCGGGATCAGGGCGGCGCGGGCCGGGAGGATGGTTTCAGACATGGGACGCTTCAAAAAAAGAAGGCGGTGCAAGCACCGCCCAAACCAGTCGCAGGCCGCCGTGAGGAGCCCCCCTCTCTTTTCTTACTTGCCACCCCACACGGTGCCGGCGACGTTGACGATCGGCACGCCGACCGCGTTGCCGTACTCGGTCCATGAGCCGTCGTAGTTGCGCACCTCGTAGCCCAGCAGCTTCTTCAGCGCGAACCAGGTGTGGCTGGAGCGTTCGCCGATGCGGCAGTAGGTGATGACCGGCTTGCTGCCGTCGATGCCGACCGCGCCATAGATCTTTTTCAGCTCCTCGACCGGCTTGAACGTGCCATCGGCCGCCACCGCCTGGCCCCAGGGCACGTTCACGGCGCCGGGGATGTGGCCGGCCCGGATTGAGAGCTCCTGGATGCCGGCCGGGGCGAACACCTTGCCGTTGTATTCGTCGGGCGAGCGGATATCGACCAGCGCCGTGTTGCTCTTCTTCTCGGCCGCCGCCACCACGTCGGCCAGGCGCGCGCGCAGCGACAGGTCCGGTGCGCCGACCTTGATATTGCCGACCGCGGGCGTCTTCGCCTGCGGGCTGAGCGGCCGGTTCTCGGCTTCCCACTTCTTGCGGCCACCATCGAGCAGCTTGACGTTGCCCACCTTGTAGATGTCGAAGACCCAGGCGCCCCAGGCGGCGAACCAGTTGTTGGTGTCGCCATACAGCACGATCTGGCTGTCATTCGACACGCCGGCCTTGCGCAGCAGCTGCTCGAAGTTGGACGGGCTCACGATGTCGCGGCGCACCGGGTCCACCAGATCGGTGTGCCACTGCACATTCACCGCGCCGGGAATGTGGCCGCGTTCATACACGCCGGGGTTGACGCTGACTTCGATGAGGCGCAGCTTGGGGCTGTTGAGGTTCTTCTCCAGCCAGTCCGTGCTGACCAGCACGTCCTGGGGCGCGGCCGTGGCGACGGTGGCCAGCAGCACCCCCGCGGCCAGGAAAAAGGTCTTCAGGAATTTCATGGGCATCGCCTTCGTGAGTGGGATGCCGCAAGTGTTTGGTGAACGCGCTCGAATCGGAACGACGCTTTCCGCATATGCGTCGAAGCGATGCGCATAAGGCGAGCCCAACGCCCGCGATCCTCGCCCCGCCGTCCTCGCCCTGAACATCGCCATGGCCGACGCCCTCGTCACCCACTTCGTCCCCGGGGGATCCGAAGGCGGCGCCATGCCAGGGCGAAAGCTAGCCGCGGCCATCCTCCATCGCGTCGCGCTTGTGCCTGACGTGGTAGGCGGTCAGCACCTGATGCGCGACCAAGTCCAGCGCGGGGCGGACGTTGCCCTGCTTGTCCGTCCAGACCTTCGGCGTGAGGCTCCCGGCCAGCGACACGGCATCACCGTCGGCCAGGGCCAGCAGCGCGGCGCAGGGGCCGTCGTCAAAGGCAATCACATTCACGAACAGGCTTTCGCCGTCGCCATCGCCGGCCGAGGCGAGCACCTTCGCCACGACAAAGGGCTTGCCGTTCTTGCTGCTGCGTTGCGCGGGCGTGCCCTGGATCCTGCCGGCAATCAGTCCATCGATCATTTGTTTCTCCATGCCCGTGGGGCGGATGTTGGGGGGCCTGCTCCAGCGCAAGCCGGGCGGTCAGGCGCTGAACTTCAATCGCCCAGGTCGATGACTTGGGCGGGGGCTGCCGGCGCCAACCCGGCCGGCCATTCGTAGTCGGCCAGCACCCAGGCCCGGCGCGGGTGCGTGGCCGCTTCGCTCAGCAGCTCGGCCAGCAGGGCGCGCGAGCGCCCATCCAGCGCGGCGAACGGCTTTTCCAGCAGCGTCAGGCGGGCGCCCGAGGCGAAGGCCGCAGCCAGCCAGACCTTGCGCCGCGTGCCGGTGGACAGCATGAACATGGCCTTGTCCCGGTGCACGTCCAGGTCGAAGCCGGCGCTCAGCTCGTCCAGCAGTTCACCATCCCAGCCGGCAAAACGCTGGCTCAGGCGCTGCCACCACTGCTGCGGCGTCACCGGGTCGTCGCGGTCCTCGGGCGGCTCCGCCCGGAAGACGTCCTGGCCCTGCGGGCCCGCCGCGGCGCTCGCGCCGCTCGTCCCAAGCAGCCGGCCGGACGTGGGCTGCAGCTCGCCGGCCATGAGCCGCAGCAGCGTGGTCTTGCCCCGGCCCTCGCCGCCCCGCACGAAACTCAGGCCGGCGGGCAGGGCGAAGGACAGGTCCTCGAACAGCGTCACGCCGGGGTAGGCGAAACCGAGGCCCTGTGCGTGCAGCAGGATTGGACGTTCGAAGCCATCGACGTTGCGGGTGAGGGGCGAAGGGTTCATGCGATCGATCATAGGTTGAGGCAAGGGAATGGCCAGCCATTTCGACCGGAGCCTCCATGGTGGTCAGGGCGGCGCCCGTTGAGGCGGTTCCTGCCACCGCCCCTCAAGGCCCGCCGGGCGTACCCAGCTCCTGCCGCACGGCGACGCCCATGTCCCGCCAGTGCCCCGGATGACAGGTGAACAGCAGCACCTGGTGGCGCTGGGCGGCGTCGAAGATCACCCGTTTCATCCGGGCCAGGCGCGTGTCGTCGCTGTGCACCAGCGCGTCGTCGAGGATCAGCAGCGTCGGACGGCCGGCGTCGCGCAGCAGGTCGGCGTAGGCCAGGCGGCTGATCAGGCCCAGCTGTTCGCGGGCGCCGAAGCTCAGCGCGCCGACGCTGCCGGATTCCACGGCGCCGGCGGCGCCCTGCCGGGTCAGGGTGCCGGGCGCCAGGTCCTCGGCCATGTCCAGCCGGGCGCCGGGAAAGAGCAGTTGCAGGTAGTGCTGCAGCCGCGCCTGCAGCGGGGCCTGCAGGCGGTCGAGCGTGGCCTGGCGCTTGGCGTCGAGCTTGCCGCAGAGCAGCTCCAGGGCCGCGGCGCGGCGCTGCAGTTCGTCCTGGCGGCGCTGGGCGCGGGCCAGCTCCCCGGCGGCGGCGTCTCGCTGCTCTTCCAGGCCCTGCGCCCCGGCCTGCTGCAAGGTGTTTTCCAGCAGCAGGATCTGCTCGCGGCGTTGCCGGTGCTGGTGCTCCAGCTGCTCGATGCTGCGCTGCAGGCGCTGGATGTCCTGGGTCACGATGTCGGGCCGCGCCTGCAGCAACTCGGCCCGGGCCTGCTCGATGCGGGCGGCCAGCGCGGCATGTTCGGCCTGGGTGGCCAGCAGCTGTTGCCGGGCCTCGGCCTGGCGTTGCTGGCGCGCCGGGTCGGCCAGGACGGACTGCGCGGCAGCCAGCTCGCGCCGGGCTTCCTCGCAGCGGCTGTGCGCGCTGGCCTGCTGGCGCTCGGCCTGGGCCAGGGCGCTGGCGGCGGCCTGTTCGGCGGCGTCGGCGGCCTCCAGCTCGGCCTCGGCCTGCGCCTGGGGGAGCACCGGGTTGGCCGCGGGTGCGGGCAGCCTGGCGAGCGCGTCCTGCGTCGTCTGGATGCGGGCGCCGGCCTGGACCGACTGGGCGCGCAGCGGCTCCAGCCCCTTGGGCGCGACGATGGCCAGCGCCTGCTCGGCCAGCCGGATCTGTCCCTGCAGCTCGGTGTGGCTGGCCAGGCGGGCCTCGGCCTCGGCCAGGTCCGCCAGGCCCAGGCCCTGCAGCGCGGCGCGCAATTGGTCCTGCGCGGCGCCATGCTGACGGGCCAGTTCCGCGAGGTCCTGGCCGCCCGGCGTGATGGTCAGCTCGCCCAGTCCGGGCAGCTGCAGCATGGCCGGCGCGTCCAGCAGGCATTCGCCCTGGCCACTCAGCGGCTGGTGGCCGGTCGCACCCTGCAGCGTGATCGACTGGCCGGCTTGCAGCGCGAACTGCAGGCGGGTGGCGACCGCCTGGCGGCGCAGCGCGGCCTCGCGCACGGCACGCTCCAGCGCACGCAGCTGCTTCACCTCGGCCTGGCCGATGGCGCCAAGGGCCGCGCTCTGGCGCAGGGCGGCCAGGCGCTCGTGCTCCTGTTCGGCGCGCTGCAGCGCCTGGGCGATGCCGTCCGCGGCCGTCCGCGCCTCGGCCAGCTGCTCGGTCAGTCCCTGGCGGGTGGCCTCCTGCCGGGCCAGGCGCAGCGCGTCGCGCGCGGCCGAGGCGCGCGCCTGGGCGGCTTCGGCCTGCTGGCGGGCGGTGGCCCGGGCGGCGTCGGCTGTCTCCAGCTGCGCGGTGGCGCCGGCCAGCGCCTGCTGCCGGGCGCCGGCGGCTTCCTGCTGCTGCGCGTGGGTGTTCAATTGCGCCAACAGCAGCTCGCGGGTCTGCTCCAGCTGGCTCAGGCGGGACTGGTCGGTGGCCAGCTGGCCCTGGGCGGCCTGCAGCGCCTGTTGCCGGGTCTGGGCGGCCTGCAGCTCGGTGCGCAGGGCCTCCCAGGGACGCTGGGCTTCGTCCGCCTGGTGCTGGCCGCGCAGGCTGGCCAGCTGGTCCACCTGTTGCCGGTAGGTGGCGATCTGTTGGTCCAGCACCTGCAGCTGCCCGGTCAGGGCCTGGGCCTGCGCGATCGCCTCGGCCAGGGCGGCGCGGGGCTTGCCGGCCTGGGTCAGCAGCTCGTTGCGCTGGGCGCGCAGCTGCTCCAGCAGCTCGTCGCCGCCGGTGGCGGCCAGGGCGCTGGCGCCGTCATCGGCCTGCCCGCGCAGCGCGTCGTGCAGGTGGTCGCGGGCGTGGCTCACGTCCAGTTCCTGGCCGGTGCCCTGCTCCACCCACAGCAGGCCCGGAATGCCCCAGTGCTCGGCCTTGCTCGCGCCCTTGCCGGCAAACGCGAAGCCGAAGACCTGGGCCAGATGGTCCTCCGCCTCGGGGCCTTCCAGGGTCTGCGTGCCGGTGCGCAGCGTGCAGCGCTTCTTGCCGAGGAAGCTCTTGCTGAGCTGGTGCGGCTGGCCGGCCAGGGTGAAGTTCAGCTCGATGCTGGGCGTGGCGGCGCTGTCGCCCCAGGGGCGCAGGTCGTCCACGGCGGTGGAGCGGTGCCGCTCGAAGAAGGCGGCGCGGATGGCGCGCACCAGGGTGCTCTTGCCGGCTTCGTTGGGGCCGCTGAAGATGTTCAGGCCGGGCTCGAAGCCGCTGAGCTCGAAGGGTTGGCGGAACTGGCGCAGCTGCTCCACGCGCAGGCGGGTGATCTGCATGGTCATGCTCAGACGCCCTCCCCCGTCACGGCGGCGGGCGTGCGCCGGACCAGCGCGGCCGTGAGCAGGGCCAGGGCATCCTGGGCGGCCTGCGCCCCTTCGCCACCGGCGACGCTGGCGTCGCGCAGCTCGGCGATCACTTCGCCGAGGTAGCCATCGGCCTGCAGGCCGGCGATGTCGTCATCGGTGGGCGCGAGCCGCAGACCGGACAGGTCCGCCTGCAGGTGGCGCACCTGGGCCTCGGCGCGACCGATGGCGGCGCTCAGGCGCTGGTGGCCGGCCAGGTCGATCTGGCCCGCTACCGTCAGGTCCACCACGTCCGAGGGCGTGAGCGCCTGCAGCCCGGCGGTCAATGCGTCGAGGTCGCTCTCCACCTGCAGGGTGAAGGCCAGCGCCTGCCAGCGGAACTGGCCAGTGGGCAGCGCGGTGATGACGGGCTCGGCACCCGGGCGGGCGATCTCGACCAGCAGGGCCTGGCCGGCGCCGTTGGCCTTGAAGCGGTCCGGTTCGGGCGTGCCGCTGTAGGCGGTGCGGGCGTCGATGGGCTTGCAGCCGTGCCAGTCGCCGAGCGCCAGGTAGTCCAGCCGGGCACGGGCGGCGCGGTCGGGGGCGATGGGGTTGGCGGAATCGATGTCCTCGGCCAGGATGCCCTGCACACTGCCATGGGCCAGGCCGATGCGCAGCAGGTCGGCGGGGGTGTCCGCCTGGTCGAACCAGGCGGTGAGGTCACCGTAGGTGTGGCGCTGGGTCAGCGGCGCGGGCAGCACGGCAAAGCCCTGCCCGGCGAAGAGCTTCACCTCGGGGACCAGCAGCAGGTGGGCGTTGGACGGAACGGCGCCCAGGCGCTGGGCACGGGTCCAGACGCTTTCCGCGAGCGCGGCATCGTGGTTGCCGGGAATCATCAGCCAGGGACCGGCGTAGCCGGCCAGCGCATTGAACAGGCGGCGGACGGTGCGGTCGGACACGGTCTGCGCGTCGAACACGTCACCGGCCACCAGCACGGCATCCACCTGGTGCCGGGTGGCCAGGGCGGCCAGCCGCTCCACGGTGCCGATGCGGGCCTCGGCGAGGATCGGTGCGTGCTCGGCATCGAAGGTGGCGAACTGGCGGCCGATCTGCCAGTCGGCGGTGTGCAGGAAGCGTGGCATGCCGGCGGATTCTCCCGGGGGCTGGAATGAGTCGAGGATGATATCGGGGCGCTGGCGCGCCCCGTCAGGCAGCTCAGTCAGCCGCTGGGGCCTGCGACGCAAACACCCCGCTGAGCAGCTCCGGCAGGCGCTCCACGCCCATGCGGAAGCCGCAGGCCTGGGCATGGCCGCCGCCGCCCATGGCTTCGGCCAGGGGAATGCAGTCGAAGTTGCGCTGCGAGCGCAGGCCGGCCTTCACCACGCCGCCCGGGCCGGCACTCCACATCAGGGCAAAGGTGCCGGTCCTGGCCGACAGCAGGTCGCCCACCAGGCTGTGGAACATGCCGGGCGCGTTCACCATCAGGCCGTCGATGCCATTGAAGGTGAGCGGCTGGGCGCCTTCGGCGATGTCGGCGGCGAGCTTGCGGTACTTCTCGTCCATGGCCGCGCCGCGGGCGATGAAGGCGGCCAGCTGCTCCGGACTGAAGTCCGCGATGGCCTGCCAGCGCGCGAACTCGTGGGGCTCCATCGCGAGCGCGGACAGGAAGCCCGCGCTCTCGGGGTATTGCCAGACCCAGATGTCGCCGTCTTCGACGAAACGCACCAGGTCGGGCACGGGCTGCTCCGGGTGGAAGAACTCCCAGGCCAGTCGGGCGCCTGATTTGTGCATGTCGAAGTGCACCACGCCGCAGCGGCAGGCAAAGCCGGTGAGCTTTTCGGCGGCGCTCTTGTGGTGGTCGAGCATCACGAGCTTGGCGGCGCGTTCCTCGATGCCGCGCAGGATGTCGGCGGAAAACGAGAAGTCAAGGATGTAGACCGCCCGCCCGTCCAGGGGCGGCAGGTCGTCCACCGTCTGGATCGCGCCATGGTCCAGCCCGAGAAACTCGGCCTGTCCCTCGTAATAGCGCCAGGCGGCCAGAGCCGCGGCAAAGCCGTCGGGGCAGCGGCGGCCGTGGTAGATGATCAGCGGCAGGGGGTCGCTTTGGGAAGGTGCAACCTGCAGTTGCAGGGGAAGAATGGTGTTCATGGGGCCGTGGATTGTCGCCCATGACGACGGCCGACGGGTCTGCCCCGCCGGGGCGCGGCGGCTTCCCATGCCCTGTCGGCCGCGCCCTCGAACCAGCGCGCGCTCAGTCGCCCCGGAAGCCGCTGTCCTTGACCACCCGGTCCCAGCGCACCGCCTCGGCCGCCACCAGCTTGCGCACGTCGGCCTGCGAGGTCCCGGAAACGCTGAAGCCGGCGTCCTCCAGCTTCTTGCGGATGTCGGGCGACTGTACCGCCTTGACCACCTGGGCGTTGACCGTGTCCATGACGGCCTGCGGGGTGCCCGCCGGCACGAAGATCGCGAACCAGGCGGAGAAGTCGGCCTTCGGGTAACCCGCTTCGGTGAAGGTGGGCACCTCGGGCAGCAGCGGCGAGCGCTTGGGCGCCGTGGTGGCCAGCGCACGCATCTTGCCGCCCTTGATCTGCGCCGCCGCGAGCGCGGTGGACATCAGCGCGGCGTGGACCTCGCCGCCGCCGATCGCGGTCACCACGTCCGAGGTGGCCCGGAAGTGGATCGGCTCGACCTTGAACCCGCCCTGCTCGGCCAGCATGACCGCGCCGAAGTGGCCCGGCGTGCCGGCGCCGAAGGTGGCGAAGTTGACCCTGCCGGGGTTGGCCTTGGCGTGCTGGACGAAGTCGGCCACGCTCCTGGCCGGCGAGGCCTCGGGCACGATCAGCACGAAGTCGGTGCGCGCCACCTCGGTCACGGCCACCAGCTCCTTCTTCGGGTCATAGGGCAGCTTGGAGAAGGCCGCCGGGGCGATGCTGATGGCGGACAGGTCGGCGATCAGCAGGTTGTAGCCGTCGGGCGCGCTCTTGGCGATGGCGCCTGCGGCGATCTGGCCACCGGCGCCGGTGCGGTTGTCGATGACCACCGACTGCTTGAGCAGCTCGGCCAGCTTCTGGCCCACGGTGCGCGCCAGCACGTCGGGGCCGGTGCCGGCCGCGAAGCCCACGGTCAGCTTGACCGGCTTGTCGGGGTAGGCCTGGGCCAGCACGGAGGCCGGCGCCAGCGAGACCAGCGCACCGCACAGGCTGGCGGCGATGACGGAACGGCGGGAGGTGAAGTTCATGGTTTGTCTCCAGGGGATCAAGTAGTGAGCGAAGAAAGTGGGTGGGGCTCAGACGGGGACGCCGACGCTCTGCAGTTCCAGACCGATCGAGCTGTCCCAGACGCCGGCGATGCGCTCGGGGCTCCAGCCGCCCTCGCGGTAGGCGACGCGCACCTCCTGCGGGTGCGACCACAGCGACAGCTTGTCGCCGCCGATGCCGATGCACTGGCCGGTCACCTTGCGCGCGTGCGCCGAGGCCAGGAAAACCAGCAGCGGGGCCACGTCCTCGGCCAGGCCGAGGCCCAGGCGCTGCCGAACGTCGGAGGGCAAGGGCTCGCCGCGCGCCACGAGTTCGGCCAGGGGGGCCAGCGAGGGAATCGTGGCGACCATCTGCGTGTAGGCCACCGGCACGATGGCGTTGACGGTGATGTCCGACTTGGCGCACTCCATCGCCCAGGTGCGGGCGAAGGCGGCGATGCCGGCCTTGGCCGCCGAGTAGTTGGTCTGGCCGAAGTTGCCGCGCTGGCCCGACAGGGACGAGATCAGCACCAGGCTGCCGCCGTGGCCCTGCTCGCGCATCTGGCGCACCGCGGCGCGGGCGCAGGTGAAGGTGCCGCGCAGGTGGGTGTGGATGACGCTGTCGAAGTCCTCGTCGCTCATGTTCCAGAGCACGCGGTCGCGCAGGATGCCGGCGTTGGCGCACATCAGGTCCAGCTTGCCGAAGGACGCCACGGCGCGCGCCACCAGCCGGTCGGCCGCCTCGGCGCTGCCCACCGGCACGACTTCGGCGACGGCCCGGCCGCCCTCGCCCACGATGGCCTGCACCGCAGCCTCGGCCGCCTGTGCATCCACGTCGTTGACGACCACCGCCGCGCCGGCGCGGGCCAGGGCCTGGGCAAAGGCCAGCCCGAGTCCGCGGCCGCTGCCGGTGACCACGGCCACCTGGCCGCTCAGATCGATGTCTTGCATGTTCTCTCCTCTGGTGGGCTCAGCGGCCGGTGAAGCGCGGCGCGCGTTTTTCCATGAAGGCCCGCGGGCCCTCCTGCGCGTCGGCGCTGGCCAGCACGACGCGCTTGCTCTCGTCCTCCAGCCGGAAGCCCTCGGCCAGCGGCCGGCCGCTGGCCTCGATCACCGTCTGCTTGACGCGCTGGACCGCGAGCGGTCCGTTAGCGGCGATCTTCTCGGCCAGCTGCCAGGCCCGCGGCAGGACCTCGGCCGCCGGCAGCACCTGGTTGACCAGCCCCATCTGCAACGCCTCGGCCGCCGTGAGCGGGTCGCCGGTCAGCATCAGCTCCATGGCGCGGCAATAGGGGATCTGACGCGGCAGCCGGACCATGGAGCCGGCGAACGGGATCACGCCGCGCTTGACCTCGGGCAGGCAGAACGTCGCCTGTTCCGCGACGATGCGGATGTCCGTGCCCAGCAGCAGCTCGAAGCCGGCCGCGTAGCAGGCGCCCTGGACCGCCACGATCACCGGCTTGTAAAGCGGGACCTCGCGCAGCGAGGAGGCGGCCATGACCACCGGCTCCTCCAGCACGCGGCGGTCCCATTCGTCGGCGGGCGCCCGGGCGCCGCTCATCAGCGGCAGGGTCAGGCCCAGGTCGCCGCCGGCGCAGAAGGCCTGCTCGCCCTCGGCGCGCAGGATCATCACCCGCAGTGCGTCGTCGGCCGCGAAGTCGGTCACCGCGTCGGCGAGCCGGCACAGCATCTCGGGCGTGAGCGCATTGCGCGCGGCCGGCCGGTTGAGCACCACCTCGGCGATCGCGCCATGCTTTGCATAGATCAGGGGCAGGGACATGGCGACGCTCCTCAGGCCTGCTGCAGGCGATAGGGGATGGCGAAGGGCGCCATCAGGCGGCGCAGGGCCTCGCCGAGCGCCGTCGGGTCGGCCGTCGCTGACGGCTGGAACACCACGACCAGTCGCGCGCCCTCCTCGACCACGTCGGCGCTGACCTCGGGCGCCAGGCCGGCGCGCTCCAGGCGGTCGACGATGGCGCGGCGCAGGCTCAGCATGCGCAGCGCCGGCTTGAAGATCTTGCCCACCGCGGTCAGCGGCAGCTCGGGCAACACGTCCACCCGCTTCGGGTAGGCCGGCCGCTCGGGGATGAATTGCTGGACGTACTGCGACAGGGCCGCCGTGTCCACGCGCGCGCCATCCCGCAGCGTGACATAGGCCACCGGGAGTTCGCCGGCGTACTCGTCCGGCTCGCTCACCGCGGCGGCCAGCAGCACGTCCTCGTGGCGCATCAGCGCGTCCTCGATCACGCGCGGGTCGATGTTGTGGCCGCTGCGCACGATCACGTCCTTGGCGCGCCCGGTGATGAACAGCCGGCCATCGGCATCCACATGCCCGATGTCGCCGGTGATCAGCCAGCCCTCGTGGAAGGTGCCGGCATTGCGCGCGGCCTCGGTGTAGCCCGGGCCGACGTTGGGACCCCGGACGCAGAGCACGCCGGTCTGGCCGACGGGCAGCGGCCGGCCTTCGTCGTCGATGGTGCGCACCTCGGTGAAGGGCAGCGGCAGGCCGCAGGAGCCTTTCACGCGCGGCCCGGCCAGCGGCTCGATGGAGATCACGCCGGCGCATTCGGTCATGCCGAGGATGTTGCGCACCGGGATGCCGAACTGCGCCTCGAAGGCGGCCGCCAGCTCGTCCGGCAGCGGCGAGCCCCCGGTCAGCAGGCCGCGCACATGGGCCAGGGCCGACGGCGCCGGCGGCGGCAGGCTCATCAGGGTCGAGATCACCGTCGGCACCGCCGCCAGCTGGGTGATGCGGTAGTGCTCGACAAAGTCCCAGTAGCGGTCCACGAAGCCCTTGTTGCGCAGGCCCAGCAGGGTCGGCAGCAGCAGCTGCGCGCCGGCCAACAGGGTGGACAGGCCGTAAACGAAGGAGCCGGCCACGTGGAACACCGGAAAGCCGTTGAGCATCACATCATCCGGCCGGCTGCCGAACATGCAGGCCGCCCCCCAGCCGGTGTGCAGCTGGTTGCCTTGCGCATGCTGGGCCAGCTTCGGGCGGCCGGTGGTGCCGCCGGTGTGGAACAGGGCCACCAGGCGCGCGGGATCGTCGTCATGCTCGAACGCCAGCGCTTCGCCCGGCGTGGCCGCCAGCTCGCGCCCGAAGTCCAGCGCGCCCTCGCCCCCACCCACCGCGAGCACATGCTTGAGGCCCGGACAGGCCGCACGCACCTGCGGTATGCGCGACCAGATGTCCAGCGCCGGGTGCGGGCCGAGGGTGACCAGGAGGTTGGCGCCGGTGGCCTGCACCAGTTCGGCCACATGCTCCGCCCCCAGCAGGTAGTTGATGGGGCAGACGACGCCCGCGGCCTCGCCGCCGAACAGGGTGAAGTAGGCCTCGGGAATCGCGGGCAGCAGCATGGCTACGCGCGGCGGCTCGTCGCCGGCCAGCCGCGTGAACAGGTTGGCGGCGCGGCGCAGCTCGGCCAGGAACTCGGCGTAGGTCCAGCGGCGCGCGGGATCGGCCGGGTCGGCCGTCTGCACATAGGTCAGCGCCGTGCGGTCGGCATGCCGCCGCGCGCTGTCCTCCAGGGCCTGGAAGACACCGGTGTACGGCATGAACTCGGCGTAGGGCCGTGCCTCGATGGCGGCCAGGTCGGCGGGGGCTTGGATGCGGATGTCGGTCATAGGGTCGCCTCGTTCACGAGGATGATTCGTCTTCCGGCCCCGTGGCCGGGGCACATGGTCTCAGGGGTGTCAGGGTCTCTCGCTGCGATCTGGCGTGAGAGTAAGATTTCCCCCCGTTCTTGTCTGTCCACCCGGATGTGGACAGGGAAAACCCGGAGTGATCTGAGCCATGCAGTTGATTTCCCTTCACAGCCAGCACGGCGTCCAGTGGTGCGACTGGCCGGCGCAGGATGCCCTGTCGGGAGTCGTCGGCACGATTGGCGAGCCCGACTTCGGCGCCACGGCGCTGGCCGAACTGAACCGCTGGATGCCCCTGGCCTGGTGGTCGGTCTACACGCTGTTCGAGAACGCGCCCCCCGTCCTGCATGCCCACGGCATCTACGGCGGCGTGCCCGACGGCACCCTGGAATCCTGGCGGGTCTACCGCGCCTCGCTCTATCGCCGGGACGCCACGTTCGTGCAGGCCCGCGAGCTGGCGGCCACCGGCAGTTCGGGGCTGGTCCACTGGGATGCCAACGAGATCCCGCCGGAGCACCGCTCGGCGATCTACAGCCGCCACGACCTGCGCGAGCGTCTGTCGATCGTCGCGCGTACCGAGCGTCAGGGGCTTTTGGCCATCAATCTTTACCGCCACCTGGCGCAGCCCGCGCTGAGCGCCGATGCCATCGACGCCGTGGGCCAGATGGCCCGGCCGCTGATGGCCTGCGTGAATCGCCACCTCACGCTGCGTGCCCGTCAGACCGTCGGCAGCACCCTGCTGGGCGAATTGACCTCGCGCGAGAAGGAGGTCTGCGAGCGGCTGCTCAAGGGCTGGACGCAGGACGGCATTGCGGCGGACCTGGGGCTGACGCCGGCCACGGTCAAGACCTACCGCGACCGGGCCTTCCGGCGGCTGGGCATCCGGTATCGCCACGAGCTGTTCGCGCTGGTGGCCCGGCAGGATGGACCCGCGGACATGGCGTGAAGACGCGCCAGGCCCGGCCGTCCTAGCGCATTCCCTCGATCACTTGCTCAGACCCGTCTGCTGTTGAAGATCTCTGCGAAGGACAACGCGACGCCCGTTGCGCCACAGATCAGCTTGGCTCTGTGCGGCGGACGGCTTCCTGACAAGACTGAATTCGGGATGTTGACCCGTCAGAAGCAGGAGCATCGCAAGGACAGGCTCTCCAGGGATTGCCAGGTGCGAGCCTGCCCCCCCGGCTGCCAACCTGCAGCGAATACCCCATCAACTCGGCGGCCTGCGCCTGGCTCAAGCCCGCCGCCATCCGCGCCGTCTTGAGTTCGTCTCCGCGAGGAGCCGGCATGTCCAGTTTGATGATCGGCTCGATGAGCGCCCCGTGGCTATTGTTCAATGGCCGAGATGCTAGCGCGTTGACCTCCTCCCCGGCGTTTAGGCGGGGATTTCTGCCGGGTTGGTGCGCGCACTGGACATACGCCGCTTCCTTGTTCCCGCGAAGCCCCGCCCCATCTATCTGTGGTGCCATTCGGGCGCGCTGGAGGCCCCCACCTTCGCAGCGGTCAGGGACCTGCTGCTGCAGGACGTGGCCCGACGCGTGGCAATGACCGATTGAGCCCGATCAGACCTCCATCGCGCGGGCGATCAGCCGGCTCACGCTCCGGTCGTGCGCCCATCCCAGGGCCTCCGCCTCTGCAGTCTCGAGGGCGGGATAGGCCCCAAAGAGCCGCTCCACCAGTGGATCGGGCGCGTAGCGGACGAGGTGCTGCCGGTCCGGCCCGTAGCGCGCCACCAGCCCTGCCACGACCTCGGCCACCGACAGCCGCAGCGACGGCATCTGGTACGAGCGCCGCGCATTCAGGCGCTCCGGATCGACGCCGGCCGCGTGCAGCAGGTTGTCGACGCAGGCCCCGACCGAGATCCACCAAGCCGTGCCCTGCGGGCTGACCGGAACCGTCAGCGGCTCGCCGGCGGCAAGGCGCCAGAACAGCAGGCTCATGAAGGCCGACATCATGCCGGCCCCGTCGCCGGGCCGGGCGACGACGCCGGGCAGGCGCAACGAGCAGCCCTGCACCCAGCCGAGCCGCGTGGCATCGGCGACCAGGATCTCGCCGATCAGCTTGTGGGCGCCGTAGGTCAGCGCCGGAGCGGGCAGCGTGGCGGCATCCACCTTCTGTGGCAACGCTTCGCCGTAGACGGCCACCGTGCTCGCGAACACGAATCGCGGCGGGCGCGCCTGCCCGCGCAGGTCCTCCAGCAGGCCGAGGGTCGCATCCAGATTGATCTGGCGGCCGAGCAGGTAGTCGCGCTCGGCCGCGCCGCCAGGTAGGCTGGCCAGGTGGAACACGGCGTCGAGCGGCTCGGCGCAGGCCGACTTCCGCAGCTCCGCCTGAGCCAGGCTGCCGCCGATCTGGACGACCCTCGGGTCGGCGTGGGGCCCGTCGAAGCGCACGTCCATCAGCGTCAGGCGCCGCACCGGCTGCCCATGGAATCCGTCGCGCAGCAGGCGAGCAACGAGGGCGCGGCCGACAAACCCCTGTGCTCCGGTGAGCAGAATCTGCGGCATGTCAGAGCCCCTCCGAGCACGGGACGAAGCGGTGCTCGATGGCGCCGAAGATGGACTGGCCCTGCGGATCCAGCACCTCGAAGCGCAGGCGATCGCCGAAGCTCAGGAAGGGCGTGACGGATTCGCCTCGGTCGATCTTCTCGACCGCGCGGCGCTCGGCCAGGCAGGCCGAGCCAACCTCGCGGTAGGCCCGGTTCGACACCGTGCCCGAGCCCAGGATGGTGCCGGCGCGCAGGTTGCGGTTGTAGGCCAGGTGGGCCAGCAGCTCACCGAAACTCCAGTCCATCTCGCGGCCGTTGGGTTGGCCGAAGGGTTCACCATTGCGGCTCACCTGCAGGTCCAGGTGGATGCGGCCATCGGCCCAGGCCGCGCCCAGCTCGTCGGGCGTCACGGCCACCGGGCCGAACACCGTGGCCGGCTTGGCATGGATGAAGCCGAAGCCCATCTGCAGCTCTCGGAACAGATGGGCGCGCATGCTGACGTCGTTGAGGATCATCACCAGGCGGATCTTCGAAGCGCACGCGGCGGCGGGGCTGCCCATCGGGATGTCGTCGACGATGACCGCGAACTCGCCCTCGAAGTCGCCTTGATCGGCCTCGGACAGAAACGGGTAGTCGTCGCGGGGGCCCGCGAAATCGTCGCTCTGGCGCTGCACCAGCACCGGGATGCCCTCGGTCTTCTTCACCGTGAGGCTGTAGGCCTGCTCCATGATCTGGCCGTGGTTCAGGAAGGCCGAGGCATCGACGAACTGGTGGGTGCGCGGCAGCGGCGACATGGCCTGCTCGGGGTCGAAGTCGAAGGCGCCCGGGGCCTGGCCGGCATTCAGCGCCGTGGACAGCGCCTGCAGGCCGGCCTCGACCTGGGCCCAGTGCTCGATCGCATGCTGCATCGTCGGCGCCAGCGCAGCCGCATCGACCGCGCGGCGCAGGTCGCGCGAGACCAGGACCAGGCGGCCGTCGCGGCTGCCGTTCTTGAGGGTGGCGAGTTTCATGATTTCCGTTCCTTTCAACGACGGAACCGGCCCTGCCCGTCCAACAGGGTCAGCTCCACAAAGCGGGGTCCGCGGCGGTGCTGCGGGGCAAACTGGACACGCAGGCCCGGCAGATCGATCGCCCGGTTCTCCAGCACCTCGATCAGGCAGGCCGGTGTCAGCCGGCGAGCGCACTGGCGCAGCGCCTCGCCGAGCACGCGGGCATACAGATAGCCCTCCAGTCCGGGGTAGGAAGGCTCGGCGCCGGCCTGACGCGCGAGCGCACGGCCGTATTCGGCGGCCAGCGGGTGCCCCACATGGGCGGGATGGGGCAGCACCTGCGACACCATCAGGCCCGCGAGTTCGCGCGGCCCACCGGCCGCCCCGGCCTGCAGGCCGGCGCCGGTCTCGCTCATGGCCACGAATTGCGGCCGGCAGCCTGCCTCCCGCGCCTGCCGCACCAGGGCCAGGGCCAGCGACGCGTCGATCGCGAGCAGGACCGCCTGCGGCTCGGCCGCGCAGACCGACTGGAGGGCCGCGGCCAGCCCCCCGGGGCCGTCCCGGCCGGCCAGCAGCGCGGTCGCCGCGGGGCGCAGCGCCATCCGCGCCAGCTCCGTCCTCAGCCGTTCGAGCCCGTCCCGCCCCAGGCCGTCGTCCTGGGCGATCACGCCGACACGCGTCATGCCCTGGGTGTCCAGCTGGTAAGCGACCGCCGCCAGCTCCTCGGCCGCACCCGCGCGCAGGTGGAACAGGGTGCGCCGCGGCGGCTCGCGCAGGCTTTCCGCGCTGCTGGCGGCCCCGACCATGGGGACGCCCGCCGGCTCCACCAGCGCCAGGCTGGCCTCGATCGAGCGCGTGCCGTGGTAGCCCGTCAGCGCAACCACGCCCGCGTCGAGCAGGGCTCGCGTGTGGGCCCTCGCCTGGTCGGGCTCGCCGGCGTCGTCTCGCACGAGCAGCTCGATCGGGCGCCCGGCCACGCCGCCGCTCTCGTTCAGGCGCGCCAGCCCGAGCTGCACGCCCTGCAGCAGGCCCTGCCCGTAGCGCGCCGCCGGGCCGCTGAGCGGCGTGGACATGCCGATCAGGATGCGCCCGCGGGCGCCGTCCGGCTGGGCCAGGACCTGGGGCGAGGCCAGGGTCAGCGCAAGCAGCAGCGCCGGCCAGGCCGGCACGCCCGCGCGTGTCCCGAAGAAACGTCGGGGAAAGCACCCTGCCATGCTCAACTCCCGTCACCGATCACGGTGCCGCCGTCCACCACCAGGGTCTGCCCGGTGATGAACGCGCCGCCGCGCCCGGCCAGCATCACCGCGACCGCCGCCACCTCGTGCGGCTCGCCGACGCGCCGAAGCGGCGTGGCGCCGAGCCGCCGGCTCATGAAGGCGTCGTCGGCCATCAGCTCCTGCGAGAGCGGGGTGCGGATCAGGCCCGGGGCAATCGCATTCGCCCGTACGCCGTGCGGGCCCCACTCGACCGCCAGGTTGCGCGCCAGCTGCGCGACCCCGGCCTTGGACAGGCCGTAAAGCCCGATCGCCCGGTTGCCGCGCAGGGCGGCGATGCTGGCCATCAGGATCACGCTGCCGCCGCCCCGCGCGGCCATGCCGGGCACCAGCTCCGAGGTGAGCCACCAGGCGCTGCGCAGGTTGACGTCCATGACCTGCTCCCAGTCCGGATCCGACACGGCGCCCAATGGGCCTGCCGGCCCCTGCACGCCCGCGTTGCAGACCAGCGCGTCGACGCGCCCGAAGTGCTTCAGCGCCGCGTCGCACAGCGCCGCCACCTGGTCGCGGCGCGAGAGGTCGCAACCCAGCCCGAGGGCACGGTGCCCGGACTGTCGCAGTCGCTGAGCCACCGCCTCGCAGCCCGGCGCATCGAGGCCCGCGACGACGACGCTGGCCCCGTGACCGGCCATCGCCTCGACAATCGCCAGGCCCAGCCCGCTGCTGCCCCCGGTCACCAGCGCCACCTGGCCCCTCAAGTCGAACAGTCGGTCGGAAGACATCGTGGAGGCGCTCATTCGATGGACACGCCCGCGTCGCGGATGGCCTGGCCCCAGCGGCGGGTCTCGGCCCGGATGAACTCGCCCAGCTGGGACGACGACTGCGGCGCCGCTGCCAGGCCCAGCTCGGCGTAGCGGCTGACGATGTCCGGCGCCTGCAGCGCCGCCACCACCTCGCCGTGCAGCCGACCCAGCGCGGCGGCCGGCGTGCCGGCGCGGAGCACGGTCGCGTTCCAGCCTGGCAGGTTCAGCGCCGGGTACCCCAGCTCCGTCATCGTGGGCACCGCCGGCAGCTGCGCCAGCCGGCGTTCGCTGCCCACCACGGCCAGCGCGCGCAGCTTGCCGCTGCGTACCAGCGGAATGCTCGATGGCGCGACATCGCACATCAGGTCGAGCTGGCCCGACATCAGGTCCTGCAAGGCCGGTGCGGCACCCTTGTAGGGGATGTGGTTGAGCCGGCCCCGCAGCTGCTGCTGCAGCATCTCGGTCCAGACATGCGGCTGGCTGCCAACGCCATAGGAGCCGTAATTCAAGCCGTTCGGGGTCTGTACGGCCCGGACCAGATCGGCAAACGTGGCCAGGGTGTTGGCCGGTGGCACGACGACCAGCAACGGGGTGGTGAACAGGCGCGTGAGCGGCGTGAAGTCCCTCAGCGTTTCATAGTTCATGCGCGGGTAGAGCGCGGCATTCATCGCGAACGGACCGATATCGCCATAGAAGATGGTGTGCCCGTCGGCCGGCTGCAGCAGGACATGGGCCGCGGCGATCTGCCCGCCTGCGCCCGGACGGTTGTCGACCACGACCGGCTGCCCCAGCGACGCCCCCAGCTTCTGTGCCAGGGCGCGCGAGAGGGCGTCGCCGAAACCGCCAGCCGGATAGGGAACCACCCAGCTGATCGGACGCGTCGGCTGCCAGTCGCTGGCCCGCCCCGGCAAGGGCCAGACCGCGGCCCCCGTGGCCGCGGCGAGGAAATGACGGCGTTGGATCGTCTTCATGCCGACACCTCCTGCCGCCCCTGGGCTGCGCGCCGATCCAGCGCCTCGCGGATCGACGGGTCGTAGGCACCGTCCACGAGCACGAACAGCATGCGGCAGGGCCGGCCCGACCGGTTGGCCCAGGCGTGGTTGGTGCCGCGCTGGACGACCACACTGCCCGGCCCCAGCTCGACGACAGCCTCGTCGAGCACCAGGGTCAGCCGCCCCTCGATGACGATGCCGTAGTCGACCGACTCGGTCCGATGCATCAGCGGGTGCGGCGAATCGGCGCGCACTGTCGAGGCCTCGGCCTCGCCGATCTGGGCGAAGGCCGCGTGCATCCGCTGCGCGCCATGGACCAGGTAGTCATCGGTGTCGGGCGGGATGTCGACGAAGCGGATCCGGGTGCCGCCCGGCGGCGGCGACAGCTGTAGCGGGCCGACGGTCGGGTCGGCGCCCAGGTCCACCGGCGCCGGCGTGGCGGCGGTGCTCCAGACCTCGTGAAACACCGTGCCCGGCAACGCGGTCAGCTCGACCACGGTGGGCAGCGGTCCGCTGGAAGACACGATGGCCTGGCCTTCGGCGTCGTGGCCGGTGACCACGCGATGGATAGGGGGAAACGTCATGCAATCACTCCATTGAGTCAAGAAGGGCCACCGCCCGCGTCCAGCCGGCCGAAGCGCCGCGGATCTTGTGCGGGAAGCAGCTGATGGTGAAACCATGGGCCGGCAGTGCCTCCAGGTTGTGCAGCTTCTCCAGGTGGCAGTAGCCGATGTCGCGCCCGGCCTTGTGGCCCTCCCAGATCAGGGCCTTGTTGCCTGTCTCGGCCACGCGCCGCGCGGTGTGGGAGAACGGCGCATCCCAGCTCCAGGCATCAGTGCCGGTCAGCCGCACGCCGCGCTCCAGCAGGTACATGGTGGCTTCGTAGCCCATGCCGCAGCCGGCGCCGAGGAAGTCCGGCTGGCCGTAGCGCGAGCCGGCTCGCGTGTTGACCACCACGATGTCCAGCGGCTGGAGTGCATGGCCGATGCGGAAGAGCTCGGCCTCGACATCGGCCGCAGTCGCCACGTAGCCGTCCGGAAAATGGCGGAAGTCGAGCTTGACGCCGGGCCTGAAGCACCAGTCGAGCGGTACCTGGTCGATCGTCATCGACGGCCTCTTGGCGCCGAGCTTGGCGTCCTGCGTGGAGTGGAAGTGCCACGGCGCGTCGAGGTGCGTACCGCTGTGCGTGCTGAGCGTGACCCACTCCGCGGCAGCGGCTTCCCCGTCGGGATAGTCCTCCGGCACGGTGCCGGGAAGCATCTGCACGAACTCGGGCAGAGTCTCGGCATGGGTCATGTAGCTGATCTTGGGGGCCAGCTGCGGCGGATCCGAGAGCACCTCGTTCTCGAGGTAGATCGAGAGGTCGATGAAGCGAAGCTGAGATGCGGGCTTCATGCGGTCGCTCCCAGCAGGCGGGGACTCGCGTGCAGCCGCGAGAAGCAGAAGATGCCGAGGGCGGCGATGCCCGCGGCCACATACCCCAGCGCCGCATAGCCGGAGGCCTTGACCAGCGTGCCGCCCAGGACCGGGCCGATGGCGGAGCCGAGCATCAGCATGGCGGGGGTGGCGGCCACCGCCCGGCCGCTCGGATCCAGCCGCGCCAGCACCCCGAAGGCAAAGGTGTGGGTGAAGATCATCACGGCGGCAAACAGGGCCGTCGCGACGGCGTAGGGTCCGAAGGCCAGGCTGTGCGTGACGACCAGCGCGATCAGGGCCTGCAGCAGCGGCCCGGTCCGCATCGCATGACGCGCCGGCACCCGCGTCTCCAGCCATGCCGCCAGCGGCGCCGGCAGCAGGTTGACCAGGCCCAGGGCCAGCAGCACGCCATGCACCGACGCGAGCTCGAAGCCCCGGTCCACGCCGATGCGCTCGACGAAGCTGAACAGCATGGCCTGGTTCAGCGCCATCAGGCTCACGCCGACGATGCCGAACCACACCGGCGCGGGCAGCCGGGACAGAGCCGTTTCGCGCACCGGAGGCTGCGCATCGGGCCCCGGGAACGCCCACGCTGCCAGCACCGCGGCGACCAGCATGAGACTGCCGAAGACCTTGAACAAGCTAGCCCCCCCGGTCGCCGCGACCAGCCTCGGCGTCAGGCCGAGAAAGGCCACGGCGAAGACGCCCAATGCCAGCCCCACCAGCGCGAACAGCCGGTGCGGCCCGGCGCTGCGACCGATGGTGCCGTGCGTGACGCTGAGCGCGCTGCCCGCCGCGGCGCCCCCCAGCGCGTGCAGCAGCGCCATGGTCGCGAAGTCGCCGGTGAAGGACAGCGCGAAGAAGGCCAGCGCCGCGGCGCCGAAACCGAGCGCCGCCACCGGTCGTCCCGGCAGACGATTGAAACGCGGCGCGCAGACCAGGCTGGCCGCCACCGCGCCAGCCAGGAACAGCGTGGCCAGCGCACCGGCTTGCTGCGGATCGAAGCCGTAGTGGGCGATCAGGGTGCAGACCCAGACCGGCAAGGCCACCAAGTCCACCATCCCCGCGCAATGCGCCGCCATCAGAACGAGCCTGCCGCTCCAGCTGTCAGTCCGTGTCATCGTGATCTCCTTGACGCGGCTGCCGCTCAGATCGGCTGGGTCAGCGCGATCATCGACTCGCGCATGATGCGGCGGTGCTCTTCCTTGTCGCCGCCTTCGATCTCGATCCGGCACAGCCGCTCGGAGTTCTGGATCACCATCCGGCAGCGCTCCCAGCGGCGGCCGTGGAAGCGGTCCAGCGCCTCCTGTAGCGAGGCGGAGCGCCCAAGCTCCTCGGCCAGCACGATGCCGCTCTCGATGCCGATGCCGGCGCCGGAGGCCAGGTGCGGCGTGGTCGCCGCCACCGTGTCGCCGATCATCACCACGCGACCGCGGTTCCACGGCAGGGGCACCAGCAGGTTGCCGAGCGGACGGTAGTCGATCGCGGCCTCCTTCGCATACACCAGCGGGATCAGCGCCTGCACGAACGGGTCGGAGAAGGGCTTCATCAGCTGGGCGACCACGTCGGGCCAGGTCGCCTCGTCGATGTGCGTCTTCACCGGGCGATCCTCGGTGATGAACATGTACATCAGGCTCGACGACACCGGATTGACGCCGACCTTGACGTGCTGACCGAGCCACATGCGCGGCCGGGCCAGGTCTGCCGGGCGCGGCAGCACGGCGCGCCAGACCCCCTGGCCGATGTACTGCGGCGGCACCACCTCGGGAAACAGCAGGTCGCGCAGCCTGGAATGCACGCCGTCGGCTCCCACGACCAGGTCGTAGGCGCCACTGCTGCCGTCCGTGAAGCCGACGCGCACCTGTTCGGCGTCCTGCTCGATCGTGCTGAAGGTACAGCCCAGGCGCACGCTGACCCCCGCCGCGCGCGTCGCGTCGGCCAGCATGCGCGCCAGCTCGGGACGCATGATGCCGCCACCGCCCGGCACGTCGGAGCCGACCACCTTCGGCGTCGGGATCTCGCCGATGGCGTGTCCCGCGGCACTGAGGATGTCAACGCCGCTGGAGGTGAAGCCGCGCTTCACGAACTCCCCGTAGACGCCGAGCGTCTCCAGCGCGCGCAGCGTCGCCCCGTTGATGGTGATGCCCGCCCCCAGCGGACACCAGTGCGGATCGATCTCCACCAGATCCACCTCCATGCCGGCCCTGCGCATCTGGATCGCCGCCGCCATCCCCGAAAAGCCGCCACCGACGACCAACACCTTGTTCACTGCAGCCATGATTTGCTCCTCTCACTCACACTGAAACGAAAATCTCGCCGTCGCCATCAAGGACGAGCGGCACTCTGGTCAGAAACCGGCCCAGGCAGGGCCCTTGCACGCACAGACCGCTGTCGGGCAGGAACTGCGCGCCGTGGGCATGGCACACGATGCGGGACCCTGCACGGTTCAGGTAGGCATCCTTGCGCCAGGCCATCGGTGCCCCCGCGACATGCGGGCACGCATCCCGGTAGGCATGGAACAGCCCGCCGTGCCGGACGACAAAGACCGTGTCCCGCCCCTGCCCCAGCGGATCGAAGCCGCGGGAGCTGCCCTCCACGAGCTCGTCGGCCCGGCACAGACGGACGGAACCGGCCCGGGCGGACATCAGGCGTAGTCCCCGTTCGGGGGCGTATCGGGACCCGGCGCCCACTTCCTGCGGTGCTGCAGGAGGAAGGCCTGCGAGGCATCGGCGCCGAGCGCGCTCTCGCGCGCCACCCAGGTGGCGTCGTGCAGGTCCATGTCGGCATCCATCTCGATGTGGCAGCCCAGCGGGCTGTTGAAATACCAGAACCAGTTCGAGCCGAAGACGTGACGCCCGGGCCCCCAGAAAGCCTGGTAGCCCTTCTCGATGAAGCGGGAGCCGTTCATCATGATCTCGGTCGGTCCGCCGAAATGGAAGGTGAAATGCTCCACCCCCTGCATGTGCGCGGGCGCTCCGATCAGGAAATGGGTGTGGTGGTCCAGCGTGCCGGCCGGCTGGATGAAGGGCCCCACGCCGGTAAAGCGGTCGGTGCAGCGGAAGCCGAGCCGTTCAACGTAGAAGGCCTCGGCCTTGCGGACATCCGGCACGAAGTACACGATGTGCGACAGCGTGCGCGCCGGGATCCGGCCGACGCTGACATCCACCCCCAGCTGGTTCGCGGGCCGCTGCAGCGGAGCACCCGGCGCGTTGGAGACCTCCCCGAGCTGCTGCAGCGGCTGGCGCACCGTGACCTGAAAGCCGATCGTGAAGCCGGCATCGTCCACGGATTCGATCGAGCCGTCCGCCAGCCTGCGAACCTCCCGGTCCCTGGACAGTTCCTCGGCGATCGCCTGGAGCGCTGCCGGATCAGAAACGCCCATGACGGTCTTGCGCAGCATGCAACCGGTGCCGAGGGCCGGCGGCAGTGCGGGATCCTCGGCGCGGGCGATCACCACCGCGGTCCCGTCGAGCGCCTCGAAGCGGCCACCCGCGGCCGTGACCTGCACCGGCGCCAGCCCGTAGTCGGTCAGGAACTGCGCGCAGCCCGCAATGTCATCCACCCCGAAGACCAGGGTATCGAGTCCAACAATGTTCATATCAAACGCTCCTTCAGTTGAGGGGATCAGGCCGCCGCCAGGCGTGCGCCGAGGGTCTCGGCCACCCAGTCGGCGATGTAGTGGCCGGCATTGATGCTGTTGTCGAAGCTGGAGTGCTGCACGCCGCCCTCGCGCTCGGTGAACACCTTCAGTTCACGCCGTGGGCTGTTGACCAGCTGCTCGTAGGTTCTCTCGGCCCACTTCAGCGGGATCTGCGAATCCTTCTCGCCGTGGGTGACCAGGAAAGGCACCCGGATCCGGTCGAGCACGCCGTCGAGGTGCACGTTCTCGGCGATCCGCATGAACTCGTCGATGCCCTTCGCGCCCCAGACCCAGCACACGTGCTCCCAGTAGTGCGGCACCGGCAGGCTGCCCTCCTTCGCCAGGCGGCGCTTCTGCACGTCGCGCCAGTCGTGGTTGGCGCCCCAGACCACGCCGCACGCGAAGCGCGGCTCGAAGGCCACCGCGCGCGGGCAGTAGTAGCCGCCCAGCGAGACGCCTTCCAGGCCGATGCGCTTCGGATCGATCTCTGGCCGGGTCTCCAGCCAGTCGACGACCCGGCTGGCCCAGTGCTCGCTGTCGTAGCGCGCGGTCAGGCCCTGCAGGCGCAGCGCCTCGCCGGTGCCCGGCTGGTCGACGACCAGCGAGGACACGCCGCGCCGGGCCAGCCACGCCGGCAGGCCGACGCGGTACTTCATCTCCTTGGTGGAGTCCAGCCCGTTGACCTGGACCAGCACCGGTGCCGGGCCCTGGACGCCCTCGGCGCGGACGTAGAGCGCCGACAGGTGCGTGCCTTCGTAGGGAATGGTGACACGCTCGCAGTTCTCGCCCGTCAGCGTCAGGCCGCGCGCGAAGACCTCCAGGAAGCGCTGGTACAGGGCCAGCCGCCCCGCCGCGCCGTGGGCCTGCAGGCGCTCGCAGGTGAGGTAGTAGGTCGCCGCACGGCCGTATTTCTCGCCGGCGGACAGCCCGCGCCCGCGGGCTTCGTCCTCCTCGGCCAGCGCGCACAGCTGGTCGGCCATGCGCGACCAGGTCGCCCGGAAGGCCTGCGTGCCCTGCGCATCGGGGGCCCTGGCGGCCTCCTGCAGTGGCGCGCACATCGCCTCGATCTCGCCCATGCGGGCGCCCATCTCGATCGCGAGGTCGACCGAGAGATTCCAGACGTAGTTGGTGGGAAAGTACTTGAACATCGGATGTCCTGAAAGTCAGGGAGTGGGGAAACGTCTGCCGGCGGGCACGGGGAGGCGGTGCATCCGGGTGCGAGGCCATGCGAGGGCGGACAAGCGCATGTCGATTCAGCCCTTGGCCGGTGCCGGGAGGGGCCCGACCTCGTCCGACGCAGCGGCCGGCGCCGGGCGCAGCAGGAAGAAGGCCAGCGCCGGCAGCAGGATCAGCGCGCCCAGCATGTTCCAGAGGAACATGAAGGCGAGCAGCAAGCCCATGTCGGCCTGGAACTTGATCGGGCTGGCGACCCAGGTGACGACACCGATGGCCAGGGTCACCCCGGTCAGCATCACCACCTTGCCGGTGAACAGCAGCGCGGCGTAATAGGCCTCGGACAGGCTGCGGCCCTCGCGCAGCCGTGCCAGCGTGACCGAGAGGATGTAGAGCGCATAGTCCACGCCGATCCCGACGCCGAGCGCGATCACCGGCAGCGTCGCCACCTTGACGCCCATGCCGAGCAGCACCATCAGCGCCTCGGCCAGCAGCGAGGTCAGTACCAGCGGCAGGACGGCCACCAGCACCGCGCGCCAGGAACGGAAGGTAACGAAGCACAGCAGCACCACCGCGCCATAGACGAGGAACAGCATCTGGCGCCAGGCCTGCGCCACCACGATGTTGGTCGCCGCCTCGATGCCCGCGGAACCGGCCGCGAGCAGGAATTTCACGTCGCGCGTGTCGTTGTCCCGCGCGAAGGCCTCGACATGGTTCACGACGCGGCCCAGCGTGTCGGCCTTGTGGTCGCGCAGGAACACGTACACCGTGAGCAGTCCGCAGCTGTCGTTGTACAGACCGCGCGGTGCGCCTGCGGTCACGGTGTTGAGCATGTCCTGGTTGGGCAGGAACTCGTACCACTTCGGATGGCCCTCGTTCAGGCCCGACAGCACGCGGCGGTTGAGCAAGGCCAGCGTGTGGGTAGTCTCGACGCCATCGAGCTGGCGCAGCTGCCACTCCAGCGCATCGACCTTGTTGAGTGTCTCGTAGCGCGAGCACTGCCCATCGGGCGTCTTGACCATGACTGCCATCACGTCGCTCGACGCGCCGTAGCTGGCGTTCATGAATGCCACGTCGCGGTTGTAGCGGCTGTCCGGGCGCAGCTCCGGCGCGCCGGGATCGAGGTCGCCGATCTTCAGCTGGGTGCTCATGCCGTAACCCGCCAAGGCCAGGAAGACGGCCGCCATGACCGCCGCCGCCGCCCAGCGGCGCTGGGTGAACCGGTCCAGCCAGGCCCAGACCGGGTGCTTGTCCGCGCCCGAGGCATCGGCCATTTCAGCGCGCAGGCTGCGCGCTGCCGCGCTCGCGCTGACCCCGGTGTAGGACAGCAGGATCGGCAACAGGATCAGGTTGGTGAAGATCAGGGCGGCGACGCCGATCGAGGCAGCGATCGCCAGTTCGCGGATCACTTGCACATCGATCACGAGCAGCACTGCAAACCCGACAGCATCCGCGACCAGCGCGGTCAGACCCGCGAGGAACAGGCGCCTGAACGTCAGGCGAGCCGCCACCAGCTTGTGCATGCCGCGCCCGACGTCCTGCATGATGCCGTTCATCTTCTGCGCGCCGTGGCTCATGCCGATCGCGAACACCAGGAACGGAACCAGCATCGAATACGGGTCGAGCACGAAGCCAAGCAGGGGAAGCAGGCCCAGCTGCCAGACGACAGCGACCAGCGACGCCGCGACGACCAGTCCAGTGGAGCGGACGCAGCGCGTGTACCCGTAGACCATGGCCGTGCAGATCAGCACCGCCAGCGCGAAGAACAGCAGCACCGCGCGGACGCCGTCGATGAGGTCGCCCACGATCTTGGCGAAGCCCGTGATGTGGATGCGCACGCCCTGCCGCTCGTACTTATCGCGCAGACCTTCGAGCCGGTCGGCCAGCGCGGCATAGTCGAGCGGGCGACCCTCAGCATCCTTCGCCAGCAGGGGCACGAAGATGACGCTGGAGCGTGCATCCACGGCGACGGTCTGGCCGACCTCGCCCGAGCGCGCGACGTTGGCCGCCAGCTGCTGAAGGCTCCGGCCCGAGCCGTCGTAGCCATCCGGAATGACCGGACCGCCTTCCAGGCCCTCCTCGGTCACGCCGACCCAACGTGTCGTCGGGGTCCACAGCGACTTCATCTGGTCGCGTGCAACGCCCGGGATCAGAAAGACCTCGTCACTGAGCTTGCGCAGAGTGTCCAGGTAGCGCGCCTCATAGATGCTGCCGTTCGGGTTCTCGATCGCCAGACGCACGGCATTACCCAGGCCGCTGAGTTCGCCCTGATGGGCCAGGTAGTTCTGGATGTAGGGGTGGGACGCGGGAATGGTCTTCTCGAAGCTGGCGTTCACGCTCAGGCGGGTAGCCTGCCAACCCAGAAGCAGCGTCACGAGGGCGCAAACCAGCACCACGACGAACCGGTGGTTGAATAGCAAGCGCTCGACAAGCGCGCCGGAACGCGGGTCGAAACCCTCCAGGCCTGTGGGCGTCGCCGGCGCTCGGGAGATGTGCGGGATCATGGGCGGCTCCTCTGCGTCACTGTCGAAACGGCGATGCCTCGCAGGCTCAGGACCAGCACACGCTCGTCTCCCAAACCCAGCAGTCCGGTGGCGGGTGCGCCTGGCTGGCCCGGCAGGGCCTGCACGGCGCCGTCTGTCAGCAGGAACAGGCCCCCGCCTTGATTGGCCAGCAGGACCCCCCTCGCGTGCAGGGCCGAGGCCGTGACCGATACCGGCGCGCCCAGGTCCAGCGAAGCCCAGGAGGCACCACCATCCGTCGAGCGCCACACATTGCCGCGCAGCCCGGCGAGGACGATGGCCCCGTCCGTTGGCAATTCGGCGGTGAAGAAGCTGCCGTGGTAGGGTGTGCTCAGGCGACGGAAGCTCCGCCCCTGGTCATCGGACTTCAGCACCAAGCCTTGCTCTCCAGCGATCAGGACGGTTTCGCCGCGGACACGCACGGCGTACAGATGCAAGGCCTTCGGGTTGTCGAGGCGGTCACTCAGCGGCTGCCAGCTGAGCCCGCCATCCTGGGTCGAGAAGGCTAAGTTGTAGGCGCCGACGACAATCCCTCGCTGCCGGTCGAAGAAATGCAGGTCCAGGAACGGCTTGTCGGCGCCATCGGCGACCAGGCGCTCGGCCTCTTTCAGCGCCACCGGATCACCGCGCCGCTGCGCCTCCTCGCGCAGGGCGCGGGCGGCCTCATGGCCGTCGAACTGGCGCTTCCAGCTCTGGCCACCGTCCGTAGTAGCCAGCACCGTTCCGCTATGGCCGGTGGCCCAGCCGTAACGTTCGTCGACAAAGCGCACCGCCGTCAGAGTCACGCTGACTGGCACCTTCGCCTGCCGCCAGCTCGAGCCCTCGTCATCCGAACAGACGACGATGCCGCGCTCGCCGACGGCCACGATCCGGGTGCCGGCACGGGCTGCGCCGAGGAGCACGGCGCGCGCGGCATCGCGGCTGGGCAGCGCCGTGCGGTCCAGGGCCGGGCCGACGGGTGCGGCCGACGCTGCGATCAGCGGTAGCGCGCAGGCAAAAAGCGTCAGCGCGCGACGCTGCAAGAGAGCATTCATGGGAATTCCGAAAGGTGGAGAAGGGAGGCGCGCGTGGCGCCGCCTCCGGAGACAGCCGTGCTCAGCGCACACCCTCGCCAGCCATGGCCTCGGGGGTGAAGAACGCATCGGAGCGGCGGGGCATGATCTTGTAATGCTGTGGACGCTCGTTGACCACGCCGCTGGCGTACCAGGCGCCTGAGATCAGATCGTTGAAGCCGAACTGCTGCTGCGGCGTGGTGGCGGGCAGGTCCGGCAATACCACCGGATGTGACCAGAGCGTCTTCCACAGCTGGCCGTTGGCGTCCCAGCGGTCACCCAGCACCGCGACCCAGGTGTCCTCGTCCACGTAGTAGCGCGACTTCGGCGCCTGGTGCCTCTGGCCGTTCTTGAGCGTCGCCTCAAGCACCCAGACCCGATGAAGCTCCCAGCGCACATGGTCCGGGTTCAAGTGATTCGCCATCAACAGGTCGCTGTCCTTGGCCGGGACGTGCATGCGGTTCGCGTTGTAGGGGATCAGCATCTCGCGCTTCCCGACGATCTTCCAGTCGAAGCGATCGGTGCGCCCCGACAGAACGTCCACCTCGTCAAAGCTCGCCACCCCGCTGGTCGCCGGCGTCGGCGTGTCGCAGCAGGCATTGGGCAGCTTGCGAACGCGCCGCTGGCCGGTCAGGTAGACCCAGACCCCCGTCTTGTCCTGGTCGAGGTTCTGGCGTCCCGTGATGGCCTCGCCGGCGCGCACCGGCGGACCGGAGTTGACCAGCCGGATGGTCCAGTATTCGCCGTTGAATTTCTCGGGTGAACCATCCTTGGCGTAGTAGGGCATCTGGAAGTCGCCGATGCCCTCCACCGACAGCACGCGCTGGCCGGCGGCCGTACCCAGGTAGCCCCGGAAGTCGGTCTGCCACGCCTCGCCACGCCAGTGCAGTTCATTGTTGGCGACAATTTCCTGGCCGGTCTTCGGAATCGGGAAGGGGATGCCGCCGAAGGCGCCCTTCACCACCTCGCCATCCAGCCGCGCGGTGGTCGCGTTCTTGAACGTGTTGTCGTACACCCATTGGGGCGCTGCCGCCGTGCGATGGGTCTTGTAGACGTCGACGCGGAAGGTTTTCGGGTATTTCTTGAGCAGTGCCTGGGTCCCGTCGGTCAGCTTGTCCGCGTGCTGGGCCACGGTGGCGGCGGTGATGGAATACAGGGGCCTTTCTGAGGCAAATGGATCGCCTCTTCGCCCCCCGTTCTTGAAGCCCGGCAACGGTGTCGCATAGCCCCCCGTCCAGGCAGGAATGGTGCCGTCCTTGTTACCGGCCTTTTCGGCGCCGAAGGGCGTGAGCTCTGACTTGAGCTTGGCGGCTTCTTCGGACGTGACCGATGCGTGCGCCGGGATGGCCGCCACCCACAGCGGCACCAGACACGCCCCGAACAGGGCAATGGGGTTCTTCATGCTTTGTCTCCTAGATCAGAATGTGGTGCGCAGCGAGAGAGTCAGGTAGTTGCGGTCCTTGAGCGCCTGGAGGTACTGCGCGTTGTTGGCGGCATCGAGCGTCGGCGCCGCCTTGCCGAGGTAATGGACGTAGTTCGCGGAAAGGTTCCACGTGCCCAGGTACACCGCGGCCAGCCCCACGTTGAAATCGCCACCGTGGTTGACACCGAAGGCCGGACCGACGGCAGACGATCGCCCCCACGTGTAGCCGATACCAACGGAAGGGGTCAGGTCCAGTCCCGGAACGACCTGCCGGTAGGTAGGTGCGTACACCATGCGAGCGGCGGTTGCCGACTTGTCCGCGTTGGGGTTGAGCATCTGGGCGTTGCGCGTGACCTTCGTGCGGGTATTCCAGGCGACCTCGCCGATGAAGGATGCCTCGCGGGCCAGGAACGAGGGGCCGAGCGACGCCAGCCATGAGAACTGAGCGTGCGCGGTTTCTCCCACGGCATAGCCGGGATTCGTATCGTTGTTCAGGCCCGCATTGACGCCGATGGTGGCGAGCGTGGTCTGGCCAACACTGGCCAGCGGGGTGTTCCTGCGCACAGACACCTCACCCGCCAAGCTCCACTCGTTCACCGCCTTGGCAAAGCTGGCCCCGAAGGCCTGGATGCCTTCGTGATAAAACCACTGCGCCGTACTGGCAGACAGCGCCGGGGGCACGCCGGTCAGCGTCGTGACGATGTTGCTAGGCGCCGTTGCGTGATAGCGGATCGCGTAAAGCCCGAAATCGGTGTCGACCGACTCCGCCCGCCAGCGCAGCTGGACGCCACCCTGTCCGTGATCCTTCGCCCTGAGGTCGGGCACAACCTGGAAGGACCCCACCGGCCCCGCGTTGATTCGCTCGGCCCCCGGACCCATGGAATCGCTGGTCGACAGGTAGGCCCCCACCGGGATCAGACGCGTCTTCTCCCATTCGTACCCGACGTAGGCGCCCAAGGCCACCTCTGGCGAAAGCTGGACCTGCCCGGAAAGCTTGCCGGTGGGACGAGCAACCTCCTTGAAGGTCGCATTCGGCACCGACAGCAGCTTGATCAGGTCCAGGGGGGCCTGGCCGCCCGCGATGCCGTTGGCACCGAAGAACAGGCTCTCGCCCCACAACAGGGTGTGCCGTCCGAGACGGGCGGTCACCGGCTTATCCAGCACGTCAAACTTGCCATAGACGAAGGCATCGAGCAGTTCCGCCTTACGCCCCATCAGCTTGCGTGTGTCCTCAGGAAACTCGCCGCGCGGTGAATGGTTCGCCGTCGCACTGCTGTTGTCGGTACTGCCGCTGTAGACCGAGTCGTACCACGCCGCGGCGCTGAGGCGAAGACCAGCGCTTGGCCCCGTCAGATCGAATTCGCTGAACAGATCCAGGCGGTTGGAGACCACGCCGCGGCCGAAGTTGTTGTCGCCGTCATCCTGATTGACCGTCAGCGGGGGGCTCCCGGCCAGTGCCGGCGACGCAGCCTTCAGGCGCGTCGCCAGGCTGTACTTGACCGTGTTGTCCCAGCGCGCCCGCCACTCGGGGTTGCCGGTCTCCAGCTCCATGGCCCCGGCGCCATGGGCGATACCCAGGATCGCTACGGCCACCGCTGCGCGGGTTGGCCGCGCAGCGGCAGATGTTCGCGGCCTGGGTCCAGATCGACTGCAATGCATGAGTTGTCTCCGTTATGTGCCTTGTTCGAGTCAAGGAACTGATCTCGTGGCGAGACTGTAGAAACCCCCGTTGCATTCGTAAAATGGATTCTTTGGATTCCAAAAATTGACGGAATCAATACAAGGGTGAACCCTGATATGCGATTCAACAAGCTCGACCTCAATTTGCTCGTGGCGCTGAATGCCCTGCTGACCGAGCGCAGCATCAGTCGCGCGGCCGTTCGCGTGCATTTGAGCCAGCCCGCCATGAGCAACGCCTTGGCACGCCTGCGTCATTACTTCGATGACGAGCTGCTCGTGTCGTCGGGGCGTCAGCTGGTCTTGACGCCGCGCGCGGAGGCCCTGGTGGAACCCGTGCGGGAGGTGCTCATGCGGATCGACAGCACCATCGCCGCACAACCCCGGTTTGAGCCCGCCACCGCAACACGCACCTTCACCATGCTGGTGTCGGACTTCACGACCACCGTCTTCATACCGGCGTTGCTGGAGCGCTTGTTTCATGAGGCCCCCGGCGTGCGGCTGGACCTTCGGATGCAGAGCGACCTGCCGGCGGAAGCACTGGAGCGGGGCGACGCGGACCTGTTGATCATCCCTTCGCAATACGTCTCTCCCGAGCACCCGTCCCAACCGCTGTTCGACGAGGACTACCTCTGCGTGACCTGGACCGGGAACACGCGAATCCGCGACCGGCTGAGCTTCGAGGACTTTCTGTCGTGCGGCCACGTCGTGGCGCACTACTCCGGCGCGGGACGCACGCCGGCATTCGACGGCTGGTTCCTGGAACGCTTTGGCGTCACACGCCGAATCGAGGTGTCGGCGCCGACGCTGGCGGCCCTGCCCAACCTGGTGGTTGGGACCGATCGCATCGCCACCGTACATCGGCGGCTGGCCGAGCGTGCACGAAGCCAGTTACCGATCCAGATCTGGGAGCCTCCGCTGGAGATCCCCAGGCTGGTCCAGATGCTTCAATGGCACAAGTACCGCAGCAACGATCTCGCGTTGACCTGGCTGCGCAACTGCGCCATGGAAGTGGGCCAGGCAATCTGAGCCCGGCGGGGTCGGCTGCATTCCCTGCCCGGATGGCATAAGCTTGTGTCCAAGCCACGCGCCGTGCGGCGCCCCACCTGTTGAAGATGTGCCCGGAGTCTGTCGCACCATGACCACCCGTCCCCTGCAGTTCATCCGCCGTGGTCAGCCGGTCGCGCTGACCGACGTCCCGCCCGACCGCACCCTGCTAGAACTGCTGCGCGAGGATCTGGGCTGCACCGGCACCAAGGAAGGCTGCGGCGAAGGCGACTGCGGCGCCTGCACCGTGGTGCTGGGCGAGCTGCGCGACGGCCAGCTGCGCTACAGCGCCGTGAACAGCTGCATCCGCCTGGCGCATTCGGTGCACGGCCTGGCGCTGTGGACGGTGGAGGACCTGACCGCGGACCCGCTGATCCGGCCGGCCCCGGACGCAGGGCCGGCCGCGGCTGGATACAGCCGCCTGCACCCGGCGCAGGAGGCCCTGGTGAAGTGCCACGGCGCCCAGTGCGGGTTCTGCACGCCGGGCTTCGTGATGAGCCTGTTCGGCATGTACCAGAACCACGTGTGCCGGGGGCAGCCCGTCACGCAAGCGCTGGCGCGGGAGGAACTGTCGGGCAACCTGTGCCGCTGCACCGGCTACCGCCCCATCCTGGAGGCCGCGCAGCAGATGGCGGCCCTGCCGGCCGTCGCCGTGGACGAAGCCTTTCTGCTACAACAATTGGAGCTGCTTGCGCAAGCTGCTCCAGCGCTGGAGGCCGATTCGGCCTATATGACCCCAGTCACCCTGCCGGCGTTGCTGGCGGCGCGCGCGGCGCACCCGCAAGCCCGGGTGGTGGCCGGCTGCACCGACGTGGGCCTGTGGGTGACCAAGCAGCACCGGCGGCTGGAGCAGGTGCTCGACCTGACGCGCGTGGCCGAGCTGCGCCGCGTGGAGCAGCACGCGGACCACATCGCCATCGGTGCCGCCGTGACGCTGACCGAGGCCTTCGCGGCGCTCACGCAGCCCTGGCCGCAGCTGCGCGTCTTTGCCACGCGCTTTGCCGGCCTGCCGGTGCGCAACGCCGGCACGCTGGGCGGCAACATCGCCAACGGCTCGCCCATCGGCGACAGCATGCCGCTGCTGATCGCCCTGCGCGCCCGGGTGGTGCTGGCCAGCACCCGCGGCGAGCGCACGCTGGCCCTGGAAGACCTCTACACCGGCTACCGCCAGAACGTGATGGCGGCGGACGAGCTGCTGGTGCGCATCCTCGTGCCCCGGACCCTCGCCGACCTGGGCGCCGCGCCGCCACGGCCGGGCGGGGAGACCCCCTGGCTGCGGGCCTACAAGGTGGCCAAGCGCTGGGACGACGACATCTCGGCGGTGTGCCTGGTGCTGAACCTGGCGATCCTGGACGGCGTGGTGCAGCGCGCCAGCCTCGGCGCCGGCGGCGTGGCGGCCACGCCCGCGCGCGCGCGCCAGACCGAAGCCGCGCTCGTCGGCCAGCCCTGGTGCGAGGCCACGGTGCAACGCACCGCCACGGCGCTGCAGGCCGAGTTCACGCCGCTCTCCGACCTGCGCGCCAGCGGCGCCTACCGCCGCGCCGCGCTGGCCGGCCTGCTGCAGCGCTTCTGGCTCGAAACCCAGGGCCGGCAGGACGTCAGCCTGGAGACCTTGGCCGAGGAGGACGCCGCATGAACACCCGGACCGTGCCCGACCTGGCCGCGCCGGCCGCCGCCATCGGCCAGCCGCACGCCCACGAGAGCGCCCGCGCCCACGTGACCGGCGCGGCACCCTATATCGACGACCTGCCCGAACTCAAGGGCACGCTCTACGCCGCGCCCATCCTCTCCACCCTGGCCCACGGCACGCTGAACGGCGTGGACGCCACGGCGGCCCTGGCGCTGCCGGGCGTGCGCGGCCTGGTGCTGGCCGCCGACGTGCCCGGCGACCCGGTGCTGGCCGCGATGGCGCGCGACGAGCCGGTGTTTGCCACGGACACCGTGCAGCATGTCGGCCAGGTGATCGGCCTGGTGGTGGCCGACTCCGTGATGGGCGCGCGGCGTGCGGCGCGGGCCGTCGAGCTCGACCTCACGCCCCGGCCCGCCATCCTCACCGTGGCCGAGGCGCTGGCCGCGCAGAGCTGGGTGCGGCCGCCGGTCCTGGTGCGCCGGGGCGATCCCGAGGCGGGCCTGGCCGGGGCGGCGCACCGCCTGAGCGGCGCCTTCGAGGTGGGCGGGCAGGAGCACTTCTACCTGGAAGGCCAGATCGCCTACGCGCTGCCGCAGGAACAGGGCCAGTGGTGCATCCATTCGAGCACCCAGCATCCCGGCGAGGTGCAGCATTGGGTGGCCCAGGCGCTGGGCGTCGCCCAGCACGCGGTGCGCGTGGAATGCCGCCGCATGGGCGGAGGCTTCGGCGGCAAGGAGTCCCAGGCCGGCCACCTGGCGGTCTGGGCCGCCGTGGCGGCGCACAAGTTCGGCCGCCCGGTCAAGCTGCGGCTGGACCGCGACGACGATTTCCTGGTCACCGGCAAGCGCCACCCGTTCGCCTACCAGTACGAGGTGGGCTTCGACGACAGCGGCCGCCTCACCGGCCTGAAGCTGCAGATGGCCGCCAACTGCGGCTGGTCGGCCGACCTCTCCGGCCCGGTGGCCGACCGCGCGGTGTTCCACGCCGACAACGCCTACTATCTGGAGCACGTGGAGATCGCCTCCTACCGCTGCAAGACGAACACGCAGAGCCACACCGCCTTCCGCGGCTTCGGCGGGCCGCAGGGCGTGCTCGTGATCGAGGCCATCCTCGGCGACATCGCCCGCGCGCTGGGGCGGGACGGACAGGACGTGCGCCTGCGCAACCTCTACGGCACGACCGAGCGCAACGTGACCCACTACCAGATGACGGTAGAGGACAACATCCTGCCGGAACTGCTGCCGACGCTGGAACAGTCCGCGCAGTACCGGCAGCGGCAGGAAGCGATCTCGGCCTGGAACGCGGCCAGCCCGGTGCTCAAGCGCGGCCTGGCGCTCACGCCGGTCAAGTTCGGCATCAGCTTCACCGCCACCCTGTTCAACCAGGCGGGCGCCCTGGTCCATGTCTACACGGACGGCAGCGTACAGGTGAACCACGGCGGCACCGAAATGGGCCAGGGCCTGCACACCAAGGTGGCGCAGATCGTGGCCGACGAACTCGGCGTGCCGCTGGCGCGGGTCCGGATCACCGCCAGCGATACCGGCAAGGTGCCCAACGCCAGCGCCACCGCTGCATCGAGCGGCACCGACCTCAACGGCCGCGCGGCCCAGTTCGCGGCGCGCCAGGTACGCGAGCGCCTGGCCGCCTTCGTCGCCGGGCTGGACGGCTGCGACCCGGCGGCCGTGCGCTTCGCGGGCGGCGAGGTGGTCTCACCTCGGGCCACGCGCCGCTTCGAGGCCGTGGCGGCCGAGGCCTACACCCACCGCGTGCAGCTCTGGAGCGACGGCTTCTACCGCACACCCAAGATCCACTACGACAAGACCACGCTGACGGGCCGGCCCTTCTACTACTTCGCCTACGGCGCGGCCTGCACCGAGGTGGTGGTGGACACGCTCACCGGCGAGAGCCGCGTGCTGAAGGTGGACATCCTGCACGACGTGGGCCACAGCATCAATCCGGCCATCGACCTCGGCCAGATCGAGGGCGGCTTCATCCAGGGCATGGGCTGGCTCACCACCGAGCAGCTGGTGTGGGACGACAAGGGAGCCCTGCTGACGCACGCGCCCAGCACCTACAAAATCCCGGCCACGGGCGACCTGCCGGCGCATTTCCACGTCGAGCTTTGGCCCGAGGCCAACCGGGAAGACAACGTCGGCGGCAGCAAGGCCGTGGGCGAGCCGCCGCTGATGCTGGCCGTCAGCGTGTACGAGGCCCTGCGCAACGCCATCGCCGCCGGACGGGACGGCGAGCCGGCGCAGCCGGTACGGCTGACCGCGCCGGCCACGCCCGAGAACGTGCTGCGCGCGCTGGGCCGGCTGGCGGACTGACGCCCGGGTTCAGTCCAGCTTGAGCTTCTGCTTGACCACGACCTGCTTGTAGACCTCGTACTCGGCCTTGATCTGCGCGGCGAACTGCTCGGGCGTGTTGGCCACGACCAGCGAGCCGGTATCCTCGATGCGCTTGCGCACCGCCGGATCCTCCAGCACCTTCTTCACGCCGGCGTTGATCCGGGCCACCACCTCCTTGGGCAGGTTCTTCGGTCCGACGATGCCGTAGAAAGCCATGCGGTTCACCGGCTCCAGGCCCACTTCCTTGAAGGTCGGCACGTTGGGCAGCTGCGCCAGGCGCTGCGGTGCGGCGATCACGATGGGCACGAGCTTGCCGGCCTGGATGAACGGCAGCGCCGAGGGCAGGTTGTCGAACACTATCGACACCTGGCCGGCCACCGCGTCGTTGAGCGCCGGACCCGAGCCGCGGTAGGGGATGTGGGTGATGTAGGTGTCGCTCAGGCTCTTGTACAGCTCCATCTGCAGGTGCAGGATGGCGCCGGCACCCGACGAGGCGTGCGCGTACCGGCCCGGGCGCTTCTTGACCTCGGCCACGAAGCCCTTGTAGTCCTTGGCCGGGAAGCCCGGGTGCACGGCCAGCACGTTGGGCGTGGCGGCGATGTTGATGATGGGCGTGAAGTCCGTGACCGGGTTGTACGGCGTGTTCGGGTTGATCGCCGGGTTGGTCGCCACGGTCGAGACGGTGGCGATGCCCAGCGCGTAGCCGTCCGGCGTGGCGCGCGCCGTTTCGGCCGCGCCGACGGCGCCGCCGGCGCCGGCCTTGTTCTCCACGATCACGGGCTGGCCCAGCACCTTGCCCAGCGGGTCGGCGATGGTGCGCGCGATGATGTCGGTCGTTCCCCCGGGGGCGAACGGCACCTGCAGCTTGATCACCTTGTTCGGGTAGCCCTGCGCCAGCGCCGAGCCGGCCGCGAGGGAGAGCGTGAGGGCCATCCAGTGGCGACGTTGCATGTTGAACTCCTTTGGTTGAGAAAGATATTCCAGATCCCGGCGGTCGAACGGCCGCTCAGCCACCGGTGACCGCGGGGCGCAGCTGCGCCAGCAGGACCTCGACCGGATGCCGAAGTTGCCGCTCGCGCAGGCGTTCGACCTGGCTGCGGCACGAATAGCCGGTGGCCAGCAGCTCGCTGTCCGCCCCGCCCTCGGCATCGAGCAGCGGGCCCCAGCTCTGCTCGAAGATCACCTTCGAGGTCTTCACATTCCGCGACTCGTGTCCGTAGGTGCCCGACATGCCGCAGCAGCCGCTGGCCTCGGGGCGCAGCGTCAGCCCGGCGCGGGCGAAGACCTGCGGCCACAGGCCGGCGCTGGCGGCCGCCGTGGTCTTCTCGGTGCAATGGCCGAGCAGCCGGTAGCCCGCCGCGGGCTGCGCCGCCACAGCCCCTTCCGGCCAGGCCTTGAGCAGCCATTCCTGCGGGAGCAGCACTTCGGGGCAGGCGTCCGCACCCTCGACCTTGCGGTACTCCTGGCGGTAGACCAGCGTCATCGCCGGGTCCAGCCCGACCAGCGGCACGCCGCTCCGGGCCAGCGCGGCCAGCCCGTCGGCGTTGCGCCGGGCCGCGCGCTCGAAGGCGGGCAGGAAGCCCTGCACCTGCAGCGGCTTGCCGTTGGGTCGGAAGGGGGCCAGGTAGACCTGGAAGCCCAGCGCCTGCGCGAGTTCGGCCAGGGCGGCGAACACCGGCGTGTCGAACCAGCGGGTGAAGGCGTCCTGCACCAGCACCACGCTGCGGGCCTTTTCTTCGGCCGACAGCGCCGCCAGCCGCGCCGGCGTCGCCTCCAGCAGGCCCAGCCGCCGGCGCGCGGCGGCGAAGTCGAAACGGCTCAGCAGCGGGCTGTCCACCATGCCGGCGTGGCGGTCGAGCCAGCGGCGCACCGCGCCGGCCGACATCAGGCCGTTGTAGAGCCCCGGCGCGCGCGCCAGCAGCGGCAGGGTCCACTCCAGGGAACCGATCAGATAGTCCTTCAGGGGCCGGAGGTAGCGCGCGTGGTAGAGCGCCAGGAAACGCGAACGGAACTCGGGGACGCTGACCTTCACCGGGCACTGCCCCGCGCAGCTCTTGCAGGCCAGGCAGCCGGCCATGGCCTCGTAGACCTCGTGCGAGAAATCGTCCTCGCCAACGCGGGTGTGGCGCCAGCGCGTGAACAGCCCCGACCAGAATCCACCCGAGGGGCGCTGCAGCACGTCGGCGCCGGCCTCGCCCTGCAGCCGCAGCCACTCGCGCATCAGGGAGGCGCGGCCCTTGGGCGAATGGCGCCGCTCGCGGGTGCCCTTCCAGGACGGGCACATCGCATCGTTCGGGTCGAAGTTGTAGCAGGCGCCGTTGCCGTTGCAGTGCATCGCGGTGCCGTAGCTCTGCCAGACCCGCTCGTCGATGGCGCGGTCGGACTCGCCGCGCAGCGGCACCTCGTCGAGCTTCGTCAGCCGCGCCTCGGGCAGCGTCGCCGGCGTGGCGATCTTGCCGGGGTTGAGCTGGTTGTGCGGATCGAAGGCCGCCTTCAGCTGCTGCAGCGCCGGGTAGAGCTCGCCGAAGAATTTCGGCGCGTACTCGCTGCGCAGCCCCTTGCCATGCTCGCCCCAGAGCAGGCCGCCGTACCGGTGGGTCAGCTCGGCCACGCCGTCGGAGACGGTGCGCACCAGCGCGGCCTGCGCCGGGTCCTTCATGTCCAGCACCGGGCGCACGTGCAGCACGCCCGCGTCCACATGGCCGAACATGCCGTAGCTCAGGCCATGGCGGTCCAGCAGGGCGCGGAAGTCGGCGATGTAGTCGGCCAGCTGCTCCGGCGGCACCGCGGTGTCCTCCACGAAGGGCTGGGGCCGCGCCTCGCCCTGCACGTTGCCCAGCAGGCCCACCGCGCGCTTGCGCATGGCGTAGACCTGCTCCACCGCCGCATGGCCGCGGGCCAGCGTGTGGCCCAGGCGGGTGACGCTGGCGTCGGCCTGCAGGTGGGCGGCGAAGGCGGCGACGCGGGCATCGACCTCGGCCGCGTCGTCGCCGCTGAATTCGATCAGGTTGATGCCGCGCGTCTCGGGCTCGCCCTGGCCTTGCGGGAAGTAGCTGGCCACGCTGTTCCACACGATGTCCTGCATGGCCAGCAGCAGCACGCGCGAATCCACCGTCTCGATCGACAGCGGGCGGTGGGCCATCAGCGCCTTGGCGTCGCGCAGCGCCTCCATGAAGCTGGCGTAGCGCACGTTGACGAGGACGGTGTGGCGCGGAATCGGCAGCAGCTTGAGCTCGGCCTCCACGATGAAGCCGAGCGAACCCTCGGCGCCGCAGAGCACGCTGTTCAGGTTGAAGCCGCCCTCCGGCCCGCGCAGGTGCGCCAGGTCGTAGCCGGTGAGGCAGCGGTTGAGCTTGGGGAACTTGGCCTCGATCAGGGCGCCCTGGGTGTCCGCGATGGCGGCGGCGCAGCGGTAGGCCTCGCCCACGCGGCCGGGCCGCGCCACGGCGGCCTGCAGCTCGGGGCCGGACAGGGCGCGGCTCTCGAAGCGCTCGCCCCCGAGCAGCACGCAGTCCAGCGCGAGCACGTGGTCGCGCGTCTTGCCGTAGCTGCAACTGCCCTGGCCGCTGGCGTCGGTGTTGATCATCCCGCCGAGGGTGGCGCGGTTGCTGGTGGACAGCTCGGGGGCGAAGAACAGTCCGTGGGGCTTCAGGGCCGCGTTGAGCTGGTCCTTGACCACACCGCTCTGCACCCGCGCCCGGCGCGTGGCGGGGTCGATGGCCAGGATCCGGTTCATGTGCCGCGACAGGTCGACCACGATGCCGTCGGTCAGCGACTGGCCGTTGGTGCCGGTGCCGCCGCCGCGCGCCGTCAGCACGATGCCGCGATGCGCCGGCTCGCCGGCGAGCCGGGCCAGGCGCTGCACGTCCTCGGCGTCGCGCGGGAAGACCACCGCCTGCGGCAGGCGCTGGTAGATGGAGTTGTCCGTGGCGAGCACCGTGCGGTCGGCCGCGCGGGTGCTGATCTCCCCCGAAAAGCCTGCCTCCGCCAGCGCCTTCAGGAAGTCGCCATAGCGCGCTGCGGGACCCTGCGGCAGCGGGACCCGGACGATGGCGGGACGGCGCGGGTGGACTGCCGCGGCATGGGGGACGAAACGTGAATTCATCATACGTATGATGATAATACCAATGTGATCGCAGATGCGCAATCGACCTGTATAGTTCGGCCCTGCCGTCGAACTCCGTCACGCCGCCATGCAGCCGCCCCCACATTCCCTGCCCGAACGCATCTACCGGACGCTGTCCGCCGACATCCGCCAGGGCCTGTTCAAGGCCGGGGAGCGCCTGCCGACCGAACCCATGCTGTGCGAACGCTACGGGGTCAGCCGCACCGTGCTGCGCGAGGCCATTGCGCGACTGAAGGCCGACGGGCTGGTGGATGTGCAGCAGGGGCGTGGCACGTTCGTGCGCGCCGCCTCCGGCGCGACCTCCTTCCGCTTCGTCGAGGCGCAGGACAAGGCGGACCCCCTGCACACGGTGCAGGAACTGGCGGAACTGCGGCTCGGCGTGGAAGTCGCCGCCGCCAGCCTGGCGGCCGTGCGCCGCACGCCCGAGCAACTGGCGCAGCTCAAGGCCAGCCTGGACGCCATGGAACAGGCCGTTCGCGACCGCAGCAGCGGCAGCGAAGCCGACCTGGCCTTCCATGCCACCATCGCACAGGCCACGGGCAACATGCAGTACCGCATGTTCATGGAATACCTGCGCGGCAGCTTCGGGGCGGCGATCGAGACCTCGCGGCTCCAAAGCGCCCGCGAACCCGGCTTCTCGCAACAGGCCCAGGACGAACATCGCGCCATCTACGAAGCCATTGCGGACCAGAACGCCAAGCGCGCGGAGCAGGCCATGCGACGCCACATCCTGGCCCTGACCAAGCGGATCTCGGCCAGGCTCCGCGAGGCAGGCGCGTCAGAGCTTCGCTGAACGCTTCATCGGCCGCGCCTATTCCGTGGCCGCCCCCGCCTCGAACCAGCGAGCGATCAGGGCACGCTCGGCCTCGGTGATGCCGGTGGCGTTGTTCAGCGGCATGAGCTTCTGCACCACGACCTGCTGGTAGACGGCCTGGGCCCGCTGGCGGACCTGCGCGGCGTCGTCCAGGCGCAGGTTCTTCATCTGCACCTGCTCGCCGTGGCACTGGTAGCAGCGACGCGCCAGCACCGCCTGGACCGATCTGAAGTCCGCCGGGGCGTTGGTCTGGCGCGCCGCCATCGAGGCGTCCGAGGGAGCCGGCCGCGTCCAGCCGATGACCCCCACGATCACCGCCACACCTGCCAGCGCATACGGCCAGGGGTGGCGCTGGCGGCCCAGCTTGTGGCCGTGGCGCAGCACGAAGAACTGACGGATCGCCGCGCCCGCGGCCATCATGAGGATGAGCACCAGCCAGTTGCGCGGGTGGCTCCAGGTGAAGCTGTAGTGGTTGCTGAGCATGGCGAACAGCACCGGCAGCGTGAAGTAGGTGTTGTGCACGCTGCGCTGCTTGCCCCGCCGGCCGTGGACCGGATCGACCGGCTGGCCGGCCCGCAGGGCGGCCACCACCTTGCGCTGCCCGGGGATGATCCAGAAGAACACATTGGCGCTCATGGCGGTGGCGAGCATGGCGCCGACCAGCAGGAAGGCCGCGCGCCCCGCGAACCAGTGGCAGGCCAGCCAGGCGGCCAGTCCCGCCAAGGCAGACACCAGCATGCCCACCAGCAGGTCGCCGTGCCTGCGCCCGCCCAGCCACCGGCAGACGCCGTCGTACAGCAGCCAGAAGACCACGAGGAACGCCAGGGCCGCCGCGATGGCCTCGGCCGGCGTCCAGTCCATCCGTGACTTGTCGACGAGGTAGCTGCCTGCATTCCAGAGATAGGACACGGTGAACAGGGCGAAACCGCTGAGCCAGGTGCTGTAGCTCTCCCAGAAGAACCAGTGCAGGCGCTCGGGCAGCCTGGGCGGCGAGACGTTGAACTTGACCGGATGGTAGAAGCCACCGCCGTGCACGGCCCAGAGTTCGCCGCTGACGCCCTGCCGCTTCAGATCCTCGTCGAGCGGCGGCGTGAGGCTGCTGTCCAGGAACACGAAGTAGAACGACGAGCCGACCCAGGCGATCGCGGTGATGACGTGGACCCAGCGCAGCAGCAGGTTGGCCCAGTCGAGAAGATAACTTTCCATGTCTCAACCTCGGCGGCACACAGGGCACCGCAGAACGAGCTGCTCACCACTGCGGGCGCTCTGAGCAGACAAATGGGCCGCGCACCGTGGCAGCCAGGCTGCCGGGGCACCGCTGCGACCAAACAGCTGACACAAGTGTAAGCAGGAAACGTTCCCGCCTTCAGGTCCCGGGCGAGGGGCCCTGCGCCGGGAGCGGTGCCTGTGCCGGCCCCAGCGTCTGCAGCAGTTGCGCGGCCACGGACACGGCGATCACCTCGGGTTCCTTGCCGGAGATGCCCTCGACACCGATCGGACAGGTCACCTGGTCCAGCTCGGCCTGGGTAAACCCTTGCGCCCGCAGCCGGCTGGAAAACGTGGCCCACTTCGTCCTGCTGCCGATCAGGCCGATGAAGGGCAGATCCGAGCGCGCGCGCTGGCGGCGCAGGCAGGCCGCCACGAGGTCCAGATCCTCGGCATGGCTGAAGCTCATGATCAGGACCCGCGTACCGGGCACCAGCGTGGGGACGGCTCCCTGCACCGGATCGGAGTGCTCGCACACCACGTCGTCGGGGGGCGGGACCGGGAAGACACCCTCGCGGCTGTCGATCCAGGTCAGGGCGAGGGGCAACGGGGCCAGCACGCGCGCCAGCGCATGCCCCACATGACCGCCGCCGAACAGCGCCACCGGCTGCCGGCGCGGCGCCAGCCGTTCGCGCAACCGCTGCCTGTCGGCCGCCTCCACTCGCTCGAACGCGAGCTCGACCACGCCTCCGCAACATTGCCCCAGGGCTGGCCCGAGGGCGTAGCGGACACGCGCCGGACCGGTCGCGCCAGCCAGGCGGCGCCGGGCTTCGGCAATGGCCTGGTGCTCCAGGTGCCCGCCGCCGACGGAGCCCACAAGACGGTCGGCCCACACGGCCATCCAGGCCCCGCACGCACGCGGCGCCGAACCCTGGGTCGAGGCCAGCGTCACAAGGCACGCCGGCCCGGCAGCCAGCCCCTCCATCAGCAGACGCAGGTCCGTCACAGCAGCTTTCTCCATGGGGCGCCGCCCGTTGGCGGTCGATTTTCAGGAACCACGGTAGGTCGAGTAGCTCCAGGGGCTGACCAGCAGGGGCACGTGGTAATGCTCGTCGGCATGCGCAACCCCGAAGTCCAGGTTGACCCGGTTCAGGAAATTCGGCTCGGGCAGGCGCACGCCGCGGGCACGGAAATAGCCCGCCACGTCGAAGCTCAGCCGGTAGGTGCCCGGACGCAGGCTGCCGTCGGCGAACAGCGGCACGTCAGTGCGGCCCTCGCGGTTCAGCACGACGCGCTTGAGGAGCGTCGCGTCATCCCCCTCGGTGGCATACAGGGCGACCTCCATGCCCGCGGCGGGGCAGCCGTGCATGGTGTCCAGAACGTGGGTGCTCAAGCCCATGGTGAATCTCCTGAGGGTGGTCGGTGCGAACACAAACTCGTGTGCACCAAAAGTGTATACACATTTCCGCTTTCCGCCTATGATTTGCCCATGGAAGCTTCATCCACCAGCACCAGCACCATCACGCAGTCGCTGACGCGCGCGATCGTCGAGCACCGCCTGCCGCCCGGCACCAAGCTGGCCGAGCAGAAGCTGGCCGACCATTTCGGCGTGTCCCGCACGCTGGTGCGCCAGGCGCTGTTCCAGCTGGCACAGAATCGTCTCGTCACCCTGGAGCCGGCGCGCGGCGCCTTCGTGGCCACCCCGTCGGTCGCAGAGGCGCGGCAGGTCTTCGCCGTGCGCCGCATGCTGGAGAGCGAGATGGTCCGTGCCCTGGCGCGCGACATGACACCGGCCAGGATCAAGGCGCTGCAGGCCCATGTGGCCAGTGAACGGGCCGCGATGAAGACGGCCGATGCCGGCCACCGCCCCGAGCTGCTGGGCGACCTGCATGTCCGCATGGCGCAGCTGATGGGCAACGAGGTGCTGGCGCAGATGCTGGACGACCTCATCTCCCGCTGCGCGCTCATCACGCTCATGTACCAGTCGGCCAGCGCGGCGGAACATTCCCATGAAGAGCATGTCGGCATCGTCGCGGCCCTGGTCGAGCGCGATGAGGAGCGCGCCGTCGCGCTCATGCAAGCGCACCTCGAGCATGTCGAGGCCAGCCTGACCTACGACCGCAAGCGCCCCGCCAACCACCTGTCCATGGCCCTTTCCCTGGTGACCCCATGACCTACGACGCCACCCTGCCCTACCCGCGCGACCTGATCGGCTATGGGCCCAGGCCGCCCCACGCGCAGTGGCCCGGGCAGGCGCGCATCGCCGTGCAGTTCGTGCTGAACTACGAGGAGGGGGGCGAGAACGCCGTGCTGCACGGTGACGCCGGTTCCGAGCAGTTCCTGTCCGAGATGTTCAATCCCGCCAGCTACCCGGCGCGGCACATGAGCATGGAGGGCATCTACGAGTACGGCTCGCGCGCGGGCGTCTGGCGCATCCTGCGCGAATTCGAGAAGCGCGGGCTCCCGCTCACGGTGTTCGCCGTGGCCACCGCCCTGCAACGCCATCCGGAACTGGCGCGGGCCTTCGTCGCGCTCGGCCATGAGATCGCCTGCCACGGCCTCAAGTGGATCCACTACCAGGACGTGCCCGAGGACGTGGAACGCGCCCACATGCAGGAGGCCGTGGCGATCCTGCAGCAGCTGACCGGCGTGCGGGCCACGGGCTGGTACACCGGGCGCGACAGCCCCAACACGCACCGCCTGGTGGCGGACCATGGCGGTTTTGAGTACGACAGCGACTACTACGGCGACGACCTGCCGTTCTGGATGAAGGTGCGCCGCAGCGACAGCCAGGTGGTGCCCCAGCTCATCGTGCCCTACACGCTGGACTGCAACGACATGCGCTTTGCCCTGCCCCAGGGCTACTCGCATGCCGACCCGTTCTTCCAGTACCTGCGGGACAGCTTCGATGCGCTCTACGCCGAGGGCGACCCCGACGGCCTGAACTCGCCGAAGATGATGAGCATCGGCATGCACTGCCGCCTGCTCGGCCGACCGGGCCGGATCAGCGCCTTGCAGCGTTTCCTCGATCACATCCAGCAGCACGACCAGGTCTGGGTCTGCCGGCGCGTGGACATCGCGCGGCACTGGCAGCAGATGCATCCCTTTTCCGAACCCACCGCCGGCTGACCATGCCCCTGACACTCGAGCAACTCAATACCGCGGCCCCGGCCGACCTCCTGCAGGCGCTGGACGGTCTCTACGAGCATTCGCCCTGGATCGCCGAGCAGGCCCTGACCGGGCGGCCATTCCGCTCGCTGGCGCACCTGAAGCAGGCACTGGTCCGGGTCGTGCGCGAGGCCGGCCTCGACGCCCAACTCGCGCTGATCCGCGCCCACCCCGAGCTGGCAGGCAAGGCCATGATCAGCCGGCGCCTCACCGCCGCATCGACCCACGAGCAGGGCCGCGCCGGCCTGACCGAGTGCACGCCAGCGGAATTCGAGCGCCTGCAGCAGCTCAACGCCGACTACAACGCGAAGTTCGGCTTCCCCTTCATCCTCGCCGTGCGCGGACCTCGTGGCACGGGACTGGACCGGCAGGAGATCATCGCCACCTTCGCGCGCCGGCTCGACAACGAGCCTGACTTCGAGCGGGCCGAGGCCCTGCGTAACATCCACCGGATCGCGGAGATCCGCCTGAACGACAAGTTCGGCGTCGAGCCGACCTTGGGCAACCAGGTGTGGGACTGGCAGGAAGCCCTGGCTCGGTACTCCGATCCCGGCTTCGCGGAGCACGGCCAGCTCACCGTCACCTACCTCAGCGAGGCCCACCGCGCCTGCGCGGCGTACCTCGCGCAGGAGATGGGCGCCTGTGGCTTCGACGAGGTGGCCGTGGACGCCGTGGGCAACGTGGTCGGCCGCTATCACGCCAGCCAGCCCGGTGCGCGCAGCCTGCTGACCGGCTCGCACTTCGACACCGTGCGCAACGCTGGCAAGTACGACGGGCGCCTGGGCATCTTCGTGCCCATGGCCTGCGTGCGAGAGCTGCACCGCGCCGGCCGACGCCTGCCGTTTGGCATCGAGCTGGTGGCCTTTGCCGAAGAGGAAGGCCAGCGCTACAGGACGGCCTTCCTCGGCTCCAGCGCCCTGGTCGGCGGCTTCGACCCGGCCTGGCTGGAACAGGAAGATGCCGCCGGCATCACCCTGCGCGCCGCCCTGCAGCAGGCCGGCCTGCGCGTGCAAGACATCCCCGGCCTGCGGCGCGACCCGGCGCGCTACCTCGGCTTCGTCGAGCTGCACATCGAGCAGGGCCCGGTGCTGCACGCGCTGGACCTGCCGCTGGGCGTGGTCACCTCCATCAACGGCAGTGTGCGCTTCCTTGGCGAGATGCGGGGGACCGCGAGCCACGCCGGCACCACCCCGATGGACCGCCGCCGGGACGCCGCGACCGCCGTGGCCGAACTGGCCCTGTACGTGGAGCGACGCGCCAGCCAGGAGGCCGACTCGGTGGGCACCATGGGCCTGCTCGATGTGCCCGGCGGCTCGGTCAACGTGGTGCCGGGGCGCTGCCGCTTCTCGCTGGACCTGCGCGCGCCCACCGACGCGCAGCGCGACGCGCTGGTGAACGACGTGCGGGTCCAGCTCGGCCTGATCGCCGCCCGGCGCGGCCTGCGCTACACGCTGGAGGAAACCCAGCGCGCGGCCGCCGCGCCCTGCGCAGCGCCGTGGCGCCAGCGCTGGGAACGGGCCGTGGACGCCCTGGGCCTGCCGGTGTTCAAGCTGCCCAGCGGCGCGGGCCACGACGCGATGAAGCTGCACGAAATCATGCCGCAGGCCATGCTCTTCGTGCGCGGCCAGAACGGCGGCCTCAGCCACAACCCGCTGGAGAGCACGACCAGCGACGACATGCAGCTGGCGGTGGAGGCCTTCGCCCAGCTGCTGGAACAGCTCGCGGAGGAGCAGCCATGACCGATCACGCTGCGCTCGACGCCTGGGTCGACGCGCATTTCGACGAGGAGGTTCGCTTCCTGCAGGCGCTGGTGCGCGTGCCGACCGACACCCCGCCCGGCGACAACGCCCCGCACGCCGAGCGCACCGCCGAGCTGCTGCGGGCCTTCGGCTACGAGGCCGAGCGCCACCCGGTGCCGGCCGACGAGGTGCACGCCCACGGCATGGCCTCGATCACCAACCTGATCGTGCGCCGGCCCTACGGCCCACCCGGCAGCGGGCGCACCATCGCGCTCAACGCCCATGGCGACGTGGTGCCACCCGGCGAGGGCTGGACCCACGACCCCTACGGGGCCGAGGTGGTGGACGGCCAGATGTACGGCCGCGCCACCGCCGTGAGCAAGAGTGACTTCGCCAGCTTCACCTTCGCCACCCGGGCGCTGGAGGCCGTCGCCAGGCCGCGCCGGGGCGCGGTCGAGCTGCACTTCACCTACGACGAGGAGTTCGGCGGCGAACTCGGCCCCGGCTGGCTGCTGCGCCAGGGCCTGACCCGGCCCGACCTGCTGATCGCCGCCGGCTTCAGCCACGAGGTGGTCGTCGCCCACAACGGCTGCCTGCAGCTGGAAGTGACGGTGCACGGCCGGATGGCGCACGCGGCCGTGCCCCACACCGGCGTCGATGCCCTGCAGGGTGCGGTGCAGATCCTGAATGCGCTCTATGCGCAGAACCTGCGCTACCGGCAGGTCAGCTCCGCCGTCGCGGGCATCACGCACCCCTACCTCAACGTCGGGCGCATCGAGGGCGGCACCAACACCAACGTCGTGCCCGGCAAGGTGGTGTTCAAGCTCGACCGCCGCATGATCCCCGAGGAGGACCCGGCCGAGGTCGAAGCCGACCTGCGCCGGGTGATCGAGCAGGCGGCGGGCGAGTGTCCCGGCATCACGGTGGAGGTCCGGCGCCTGCTGCTGGCCCGGTCCATGCTGCCGCTTCCCGGCAACCAGCCGCTGGTCAGCGCCCTCCAGAAGCATGCGCTCGACGTGCTCGGCGAGGCCATCCCCGCCGTGGGCACACCGCTCTACACGGACGTTCGCCTCTACGCGGAGCGCGGCATCCCCGGCGTGATCTATGGCGCGGGCCCGCGCACCGTGCTGGAATCCCACGCCAAGCGCGCCGACGAGCGCCTGGACCTCGAAGACCTGCGCGCCGCCACCAAGGTGATTGCGCGGGCGCTGAGCGAGCTGCTGACCTGAAGCAGGGGCGTGCGCACGCCAGCTTCAACGCCCGGGTGGCGGCTCCCGTGCGCCCGGCGCCGACTGCTTCAGCAGCCGGTACTCCCCGGGTTGAACGCCCGTCCACTTCTTGAAGGCGCGATAGAACGCGCTGATCTCGTGGAAGCCGAGCAGGGCCGAGATGTCGGCAATGGCCATCGGCGTGTGGCACAGGTGGTGGATGGCGACATCGCGGCGCAGCTCGTCCTTCACGCCCTGGAAGCTGGCGCCCTCCGCTTCCAGCTTGCGCCGCAGCGTCGTGGGCGCCACATGGAAGTCCCGGGCGACGTCTTCCAGGCTGGCCCATTCCCGCCCCGCCATGCCGTCGCGCAGCCGCCGACGCAGGCGTGCCGTCCAGCTGTCCCCGTTGCGGTACTTCAGGAAGACCGACTGCGGGGCCGTGCGCAGGAATGACTTGACGGTGCGCCCGTTCTGGATCACCGGCGAGGAGAGCCAGCGCGCGTCGAAACGGACGGCGGTGACCTCGGCGTCGAAACGCAGCGCATCGCAGAACATGTTCACATACTCCTGGGCATGCGCCGGGCGCGCGCCGCGGAAGTCCACGCGCGTCAACGGGATGCGCCGCCCGATCAGCCAGCAGGCCAGGCCGTACACCATGACGAGGAACGTTTCCTCGGCGAAGCGCCGTCGCTCGGGGCCATCAATCACCCCCCGGATGGCGATGACCGCCTGATCGCCTTCCAGGCTCAGCTCTCCGGCCACGTCATCCAGGATCACGTGAAAGCCCCGAAGCAGCCGCCGCAGCGCGCGCTCCAGGTTCGTGCTGCCCAGGGTCGCATGGCAGATCAGGGCAAAACTGCCAACCTTCATGCGGCGCCGGTCGAGCCCGAAGAACTCGTCGTCCAGCTCCCGGGCCACCGTCAGCCACAGCGCGGCAAAGGCGCGGGCCGGCACCCGGGCCTGCGGCGCATCCAGCCACTCGGCCGGAATGCCCGCCGCCTTGAGCACCCGGGCGCGGGCACTCTGACTCAACTGCGACACCGCAGAAGAGACAAAGTGAATCGACACCGTGTCCTTGTCCGCCAAGCCTTCGATCGCCATACCGCCCATTGTCAAATGCACCGGCTCCGCCGGAATAGATCCAGCCCGCTATTGGACCAGAGCCTGCAGCGGACCGGATCTCGGTCGCTCCAACGCACCGATTGGCAAAAAACGCCACCGAACTTGCTCGCATCGGCTATTCACAGCCCGGGCACGCCGTCCTAGAGTCAGGACCGTTCCAACCATGGCACCAGGACCGCAATGACCGACCTCTCCGCCGAATTCAAGGCCCTCGCCGACTACCGCCCCAGCCGCAAGGTGCGCTTCGTCACCGCCGCCAGCCTGTTCGACGGCCACGACGCGGCCATCAACATCATGCGGCGCATCCTGCAGGGCATGGGCGCCGAGGTGATCCACCTGGGCCACAACCGCTCGGTGGACGAGGTCGTCACCGCGGCGCTGCAGGAGGATGCCCAGGGCATCGCCATCAGCTCCTACCAGGGCGGCCACAACGAGTACTTCACCTACATGGTGGAGCTGCTCAAGGCGCGCGGCGGCGAGCACATCCAGGTCTTCGGCGGCGGCGGCGGCGTGATCGTGCCCGAGGAGATCCGGACGCTGGCCGGCCACGGCGTGCGCATCTACAGCCCCGAGGACGGCCAGCGCATGGGGCTGCAGGGCATGATCGGCGAGATGATGATGCGCTGCGACAAGAGCCTGTCGGCGTACGCGCCGAGGTCCATCGAGGCGATCCAGGGGCAGACCGAGGCCGCCTGGCGCGCCCTGGCGCAGCTCATCACCGCCCTGGAGAACGGCGAGGCCGACGCCGGCCTGGTCGAGGCGGTGCGCGCGGCCGCGCAGGCGCATCCGGTGCCGGTCATCGGCATCACCGGCACGGGCGGCGCCGGCAAGTCCAGCCTGACCGACGAGCTGATCCGGCGCCTGCGCCTGGACCAGGACGACCGGCTGCGCATTGCCGTCATCAGCATCGACCCGTCCCGACGCAAGAGCGGCGGCGCGCTGCTGGGCGACCGCATCCGCATGAACGCCATCGGTCCGTGGCAGCAAGGGCAGCGCGTCTACATGCGCAGCCTGGCCACACGCGACACCGGCAGCGAGATCAGCGCCGCCCTGCCCGACGTGGTGGCCGCCTGCCGGGCCGCCGCGTTCGACCTGATCATCGTCGAGACCTCGGGCATCGGCCAGGGCGATGCCGCCATCGTGCCGCTGGTGGACATCCCGATGTACGTCATGACCCCCGAGTTCGGCGCCGCCAGCCAGCTCGAGAAGATCGACATGCTCGACTTCGCCGAGTTCGTGGCAATCAACAAGTTCGACCGCAAGGGCGCGCTCGACGCGCTGCGCGACGTCGCCAAGCAGGTGCAGCGCAACCGCGAGGCCTTCGGCACGCCGACCGAGCAGATGCCGGTGTTCGGCACCATGGCCAGCCGCTTCAACGACGACGGCGTGACCGCGCTGTACCAGGCGCTCAAGACCCGGCTCGTGGAGAAGGGTCTGGCACTGGCCGAGGGCCGGCTGCCCCGCGTCGACACCCGCCACAGCACCCACCAGAACCCCATCGTGCCGCCCGCGCGCACCCGCTACCTGGCCGAGATTTCCGAAACCGTGCGCGGCTACAAGCGCCACGCGAAGGCGCAGGCCACCCTCGCGCGGGAGATCCAGCAGCTGTGGTCCGCCAGGCGCATGCTGCAGGCCAGCGTCGCCGACAACGGACCCGATGCCGTCGGCCACCAGCTCAGCAGCCTGGCCGAGCAGCGCGAGGGGCGCCTCGATGCCGAGGCCCGCAAGCTGCTGGCCCAGTGGCCGGACATGCAGAAGGCCTATGCCGGCGACGAGTACGTGGTGAAGATCCGCGACAAGGAGATTCGCACCCAGCTCACCACCCGGTCGCTGTCCGGCACCACCATCCGCAAGGTGGCCCTGCCGCAGTACGAGGACCACGGCGAGATCGTCAAGTGGCTGATGCTGGAGAACGTTCCGGGCAGCTTCCCCTACACGGCCGGCACCTTCGCCTTCAAGCGCGAGGGCGAGGACCCGACGCGCATGTTCGCCGGCGAGGGCGACGCCTTCCGCACCAACCGCCGCTTCAAGCTCGTCTCCGAGGGCATGCCGGCCAAGCGCCTGTCCACCGCCTTCGACTCGGTCACGCTCTACGGCAACGACCCCGACCCGCGCCCGGACATCTACGGCAAGGTCGGCAACTCCGGCGTGTCGATCGCCACGCTGGACGACATGAAGGTGCTGTACGACGGCTTTGACCTGTGCAGCCCGACCACCTCGGTGTCCATGACGATCAACGGCCCGGCGCCCTCGATCCTGGCGATGTTCATGAACACCGCGATCGACCAGCAGATCGACCGGTTCAAGGCCGACAACGGCCGCGAGCCGACCGGCACCGAGATCGAGAAGATCCGGGAATGGGTGCTGGCCAACGTGCGCGGCACGGTGCAGGCCGACATCCTCAAGGAAGACCAGGGGCAGAACACCTGCATCTTCTCCACCGAGTTCAGCCTGAAGGTGATGGGCGACATCGCCGAGTACTTCGTGCACCACGACGTGCGCAACTTCTACTCGGTCTCCATCTCCGGCTACCACATTGCCGAAGCCGGCGCCAACCCGATCAGCCAGCTCGCCTTCACGCTGTCCAACGGCTTCACCTTCGTCGAGGCCTACCTCGCGCGCGGCATGCACATCGACGACTTCGCGCCCAACCTGAGCTTCTTCTTCAGCAACGGCATGGACCCCGAATACACCGTGCTGGGCCGCGTGGCGCGCCGCATCTGGGCGGTGGCGATGAAGGAGAAGTACGGCGCCAACGAGCGGTCCCAGAAGCTCAAGTACCACATCCAGACCTCGGGCCGCAGCCTGCACGCGCAGGAGATCCAGTTCAACGACATCCGCACCACGCTGCAGGCACTGATCGCGATCTACGACAACTGCAACAGCCTGCACACCAACGCCTTCGACGAGGCCATCACCACGCCGACCGAGGAGAGCGTGCGCCGCGCCATGGCGATCCAGCTCATCATCAACCGCGAGTGGGGCTTGGCCAAGAACGAGAACCCGAACCAGGGCGCCTTCATCATCGACGAGCTGACCGAGCTGGTGGAGGAGGCCGTGCTGGCCGAGTTCGAGAAGATCGCCGAGCGCGGCGGCGTGCTCGGCGCCATGGAGACGGGCTACCAGCGCAGCAAGATCCAGGAGGAGAGCATGCACTACGAGATGCTCAAGCACACCGGCGAGCTGCCCATCATCGGCGTCAACACCTTCCGCAACCCGCACGGCGACCCTGTGCCCGAGCACATCGAGCTGGCCCGCTCGACCGACGAGGAGAAGCAGTCGCAGCTCACGCGCCTGAACGATTTCCACGCCCGTCATGCCGCCGCGGCGCCAGCCCTGCTGGAGCGCCTGAAGCAGGCCGTGATCGCCAACACCAACGTCTTCGAGGTGCTGATGGAGGCGGTGCGCGTGTGCTCGCTGGGCCAGATCACCAGCGCGCTGTTCGAGGTCGGCGGCCAGTACCGCCGCAGCATGTGAGGGCGGCGACCATGACGCGCCAGGTGCCTCCTTATCTCGATCGCGCCGTCCGCGCCGGCACCCCGCCGGGCCGGGCGCCAGGCCACTGAGCGCATGGGACACCGACTCAGCGCCATCGCCACGCACACCGGCGACGACGGCCAGACCGGCCTGGGCGACGGCAGCCGCGTGAGCAAGGACGACCCCCGGGTCGCCGCCATGGGTGACGTGGACGAGCTCAACAGCGCCATCGGCCTGCTGCGCGCCTTCGGGCTGCCCGACGACACGCTGGCGATGCCCGGACTGATGGCCGGCGTGCAGCAGGATCTGCTGGACCTCGGCGGCGAACTCAGCATCCCCGGCTACACCCTGCTCAAGAGCGAGCGCGTGGCCGCGCTCGACGCCTGGCTGCAGGCGGCCAACGCCACGCTGCCGCGGCTGCAGGAGTTCATCATCCCCGGCGGCACGCTGTCGGCCGCCCAGGCCCATGTCTGCCGCACTGTCTGCCGGCGCGCCGAGCGCAGCGTGGTCACGCTGGATGAAGTGGGCGCCGTCAGCGCCACCTCGCGCCAGTACCTCAACCGCCTGTCGGACCTGCTGTTCGTGCTGGCGCGCGTGCTCAACCGCGCCCAGGGCGCGCCCGCCGAAGCGCAATGGAAGCACCAGCGCCCCTGATCGACCGGTCCTCGCCGGCGCAACCACCCTTGTTTCAAAGGAGTCTCATGAACCCCACGGACATCTTCATCGTCGGCGCCACGCGCACCGCCATCGGCACCTTCGGCGGCGCGCTCAAGGACGTGCCGCTCTCGCAGACCGCCACGCTCGCGGTCGCGCAGGCCCTGCGCCGCGCCGGCGTGGAGCCCGCGCGCGTGGGCCAGGTCGTGATGGGCAACGTCATCCCGACCGAGCCGCGCGACGCCTACCTCTCCCGCGTGGCCGCCATCGGCGCCGGCATTCCCCAGGAGACGCCCGCCTTCAACGTGAACCGCCTGTGCGGCTCGGGGCTGCAGGCCATCCTGCTGGCCGCGCAGTCGCTGCGGGCCGGCGACGCCGAGGTGGCGGTCGGCGCCGGCGCCGAGGCCATGAGCCGCGGCGCCTACCTGATGCCCGCCGCCCGCTGGGGCGCGCGCATGGGCGACGCGCCGGTGACCGACTACATGCTCGGCATCCTGCACGACCCCTTCCACCGCATCCACATGGGCGTCACCGCCGAGAATGTGGCGGCCCAGGAAGGCATCACCCGCGAGATGCAGGACGCCCTGGCGCTGCAGAGCCAGCAGCGCGCCGCGCACGCCATCGCCGAGGGGCGCTTCAAGTCGCAGATCGTGCCGGTCGAGATCGCCGGCCGCAAGGGCACGGTGGTCTTCGACACGGACGAGCACGTGCGCGGCGACGTGACCGCCGAGCAGCTGGCCAAGATGAAGCCGGCCTTCAAGGAGGGGGGCAGCGTCACGGCGGGCAACGCCTCCGGCCTCAACGACGGCGCCGCGGCCGTGGTGCTGGCCACCGGCGACGCCGTGAAGGCGCAGGGCCTGAAGCCGCTGGCCCGCCTGGTCAGCCATGGCCACGCCGGCGTGGACCCCACGCTGATGGGCCTGGGGCCGGTGCCGGCCTCGCGCCTGGCCCTGCAGCGCGCAGGCCTGAAGGCCAGCGACCTGGACGTGATCGAGAGCAACGAAGCCTTCGCCGCCCAGGCCTGCGCCGTGGCGCGGGCGCTGGAGCTGGACCCGGAGAAGGTCAACCCCAACGGCTCGGGCATCTCGCTGGGTCATCCGGTGGGCGCCACCGGCGCCATCATCACGACCAAGGCCCTCTACGAGCTGCAGCGCACCGGTGGCCGCTACGCCCTGGTGACCATGTGCATCGGCGGCGGCCAGGGCATTGCCGCCATCTTCGAGCGCGTGTGACGCCAGGACGGCGCATAAAGCTGTGAGCGCTCGCCCTGACGGGCACCGCCCGCGTGAGCCGTCCCTCGCCCAATTCCTCTGACGTACCGACAACGATTGAAATAGCTGATCCATGGACTACACCGCCCCCCTCAAAGACATGCAGTTCGTGCTGCGCGAACTCGCCGGCTTCGACGCCGTCGCCGCCCTGCCCGGCCAGGATGAACTCAGCCCCGACCTGGCCGAGGCCATCCTCGACGAGGCCGCCAAGTTCGCCCAGGGCGTTCTCTCGCCGCTGAACGGGGTCGGCGACCGCGAAGGCGCGCGCTGGCACGACGGCGCCGTCACCACCGCGCCCGGCTGGAAGCCCGCCTATGCCCAGTTCGTCGAAAACGGCTGGAACGCCCTGTCCTGCGCGCCCGAGCACGGCGGCCAGGGCCTGCCGCGCCTCGTCTCGGCCCTGGTCGAGGAGATGTGGAACGGCGCCAACGTCGCCTTCGCCCTGTGCCCCATGCTCACGCGCGGCGCCATCGAGGCGCTGGAGCTGTGCGGCAGCGCCGAGCAGAAGGCGACCTACCTGCCCAAGATGGTCAGCGGAGAATGGACCGGCTCCATGAACCTGACCGAGCCGCAGGCCGGCTCCGACCTGGCCGCCGTGCGCACCCGCGCCGTGCCCCAGGCGGATGGCAGCTTCCGGATCCACGGCCAGAAGATCTTCATCACCTACGGCGAGCACGACCTGACCGACAACATCGTCCACCTGGTGCTGGCCCGCACGCCCGACGCGCCCGAGGGCGTCAAGGGCATCTCGCTGTTCGTGGTGCCCAAGTTCCTGGTCAACGCGGACGGCTCCTTGGGCGCGCGCAACGACGTGCGCTGCGTCTCGATCGAGCACAAGCTGGGCATCCACGGCAGCCCCACCGCCGTGCTGGCCTTCGGCGACCACGACGGCGCCACCGGCTGGCTGGTGGGCGAGGAAAACCGCGGCCTCGAATACATGTTCATCATGATGAACGCCGCGCGCTACTCGGTCGGCCTGGAAGGCGTGGGCCTGTGCGAGCGCGCCACCCAGCGCGCGGTGGCCTACGCCCGCACCCGCGTCCAGGGCACCGAGGCCGGGGGCAAGAGCCGCGACAAGGTCGCCATCCTCCGGCACCCGGACGTGCGGCGCATGCTGCTGCAGATGAAGTCGCGCACCGAGGCGCTGCGCGCCGTGGCCTGCGTGGTGGCCGCCGCGATGGACCAGGCTGCGGCCCACCCCGACGAAGCCGAGCGCCGGCGCCAGCAGGCCTTCGTGGACCTGATGATCCCCATCGTCAAGGGCTGGAGCACCGAGACCGCGGTGCAGGTCGCCTCGCTGGGCGTGCAGGTGCACGGCGGCATGGGCTTCATCGAGGAGACCGGCGCGGCCCAGCACTACCGCGACGCGCGCATCACGCCGATCTACGAGGGCACCACCGGCATCCAGGCGGCCGACCTGATCGGGCGCAAGATCGCGCGCGAGGGCGGCCAGACCCTGCAGGCCGTGCTGGCCGAGATGGGCGAAGTCCGGGCCGCGCTGGCCGCGCGGCACGACGCCCACCTCGGCGCCATCGCCGCGGCGCTGGACACGGGCATCGGGGCCGTGCGGCAGGCCCTGGCGTTCATCCTCGAGACCTACGGCCGCGACGTGCGCCAACCACTGGCGGGAGCCGTACCCTTCCTGGAGCTGTTCGGCATCGTGGCCGGCGGCTGGCAGATGGCGCGCGCGGCCCTGGTGGCGCAGCGGCAGCTGGCCAGCGGCGAGGGCGACGCCGCCTTCCTGCAGGCCAAGCTGCTGACCGCGCGCTTCTACGCGGACCAGGTGCTGTCGGCGGCCCCGGGCCTGGCCCACGCGGTGGTGGCCGGCGCCACCGCCGTGCTGGCGTTCGAGGACGAGCAGTTCTGATGTGATGCCGAGCGCAGTGGGGAGGATCGCCGAGGCCCTGCCCACGCAGAGCGGCGACGACGATCACTCGCCCATCCCGTGCGCACACAAGGCCCTGGCCGTTCGCCCACGGCGGTCCGATCAGCGCGCGGGGTCGGTCTGGCTCGGCCGGAACTGGGTGGCGTTGTAGTTCACCACCTCGCCACTCACCAGGTCGATGCCGATGCGGCCCGTGAGTGTTTCCAGCGGCCGCCCGTAGAGGTGGAAGTGCAGGGTCGGTCGCTGCCCCACCCCATGGATGCTGTGAATGTCCTCGGCAAGGAAGGCGATGGGTGATCCGGGCCGCACGGTCTGCTCCCGCACCAGGGCCAGGGTGGCCCGCACCGGGTCTCGGCCATCGTCGGTGCGACGGTAGATGCGGTTCTCCTCCTCACCATCGACGGCCACGATGACGGCCCAGGTGGTGTGGTTGTGCGGCAAGGTGGTCTTGCCGGGGTTGATCGCGTTCAGGTAGAGCGCCGGCCCCGCGCCCCCGTCCTCAGGGTTGAGACGGTACCGGCTTGACGCTCCCACGCCCTCCGTTTCGGCCGGAGGTGGAAACTGCTCGTGGTTGAACCACTCCTTGTGGGCGGCCAGCTGGCCCAGCCGCTCTGCAACGGCTGCCAAGACGGCAGCATCCGGCGGCCTGCCGCCGAGGAGCGCCCGGATGTCATCGAGAGCCCGGAGAATGCCTTGGCGGCGCTGTGCCACAAGAGGGCTGATGGCTATGTCGGTCATGGGAATGCTCCAGAGAAAAAGAGGGGCTCAGTGCCGTGGAGGCAGCCGGAAAGTCGCCAGCTCGTCGGCGTCGCACTGGGCCAGCAGGCCGGTCTCCCACTGCAGGTAGCGGCGGGCGGCGTCGAGATTGCCTTCGTGCCGGTCGTGGACGAAGAACAGGTGGTCGATCGCGGCGGCGTCGGGCGGGTGCGCCGATGTGCTGGCCGTCGGCAGTCCGGCGGCCAGCCAGCTGTCCACGTGCGTCCATCGAACGTCTTGCCAACCCAGCTCGCGCAGGTCCACCGCGGCCAGCGAGGCCAGCCGGGCGTCGGTCGCCAGCAGCAGCACTGGACGCCGACCGTCATCGCGCCCCGGCGCGGCATCGACGGGCAGGCGGGGACGCAGGGTCCAGGCGGCGCCTGCCGCGTGCTGGCGTCGGTAGGCCAGGGAGGACTGCAGGTCGAACAGGTGGGGATGGTGTTCGCTGACCCAGTCAGCGAGCGCCTGCGCCCCGACTTGTGGCAACGGAACCAGCCGAGGCGCCACGGGCCCGGACACGCGAAGTGGCGCGTGGACACCGTGCTCGACTGTCGCGGCCGCGTAACCCAGTCGCCGCAGCCAAGCCGCGATGACGGGCGCGCGAACGGCCTCATGGTCGAGCACCAGAACCCGACTGCCCCGCACCCCGACGTACAGGTCGGTCGCCTGAAGCAGCTGTCCCCCAGGGGCATGCCGGGCACCGGCCAGCGTCCCCCGCGCGAACTCCTCGGCCTCGCGCACGTCCAGCACGAAGGTCGTGCGCCGCTCGTCGTCCAGCCAGGCCTGCGCCTGCGCCACGGACAGCACGGGAGCCCCCGCGGCAGCAGCGTCCCGCGCGGCCGCGGCCACGTCGGCAGGGTGGACGTTCGGCTCGCCCTGGCTCTGCCGGCCGCTGCCACGCTCCAGCTCAAGGCCTGCCAGTGACCACCCCTGGGTGCCGTTCTCCAGAGCGAACACAGGGTTCGGAAGGCCCAGGTTGCGCAGAATCTGCGCGCCGATCAGGCTGCGTGTGCGCCCGGCACAGTGGATGATCACCGGTGTGGCCGGATCGGGCACCAGCGAACGCCAGCGCCAGGCCAGTTCTCCATTGGGCACCGATACGGCGCCGGGGACGGTCATCTTCCGGTGCTCTTCGAACGTGCGGCCGTCCAGCAACACCAGAGGCTCGCCAGCGATCCGGCGGGCATGGAACTCCTGCGCTGACATGTGCGGCGTGCCCAGGACCTGCTCCACCTGTTCGCCAAAGGTCTTGGAGGGCACATTCACGCCCTTGAAGAGCGTGTAGCCGGCCACCGCCCAGGCGGCTGCGCCACCCGCCAGAACGTGCAGAGCGGTGTAGCCCAGGCGATGCAGCCGTGCCGCCGCGCGCTCGGCCACACCATCGCCAGCGTCGAGCAACACCGTGCGCGTGGTCCTGCGCGGCACCAGTCGCGCGACCTCGAGTTCCAGGCGGCTGTAGGGCAGCGAGACGGCAAAGAAGGGGTGACCTTCGCCGAACTGGCCGGCCTCGCGGACATCGAGCAGGGCCACTTCCTGGCCATCATGGAGCCAGGCACGCAGCAGGGTTGCACTGACTGTGGGGATAGAGGTCGACATGCGCAATCCTTGAAAGAGGCGAAGGGGAGCGGGACGACCATAGTCCATCTGCCAGCAGAAGCAAGGAAGGTTTCCGTTGATGGATATCCGGATATCGCCTTTCCGGCCGGTGCCTCCCCCTCAAGCAGCCCGCCCGCATCGCCGATCAGCGCGGGGTCACCCCCAGCCCCACGGGCGTCAGGCCAAAGAACCCATAACGATATGCGAAATGCGTCGCTGTGATTGGTTGACGCCGTCGTCGGCGCTCCGAACAATCGCACCCTCTCAGGCCGCCCCCAGCGGGTGATTGGGCGGTCGCGATAGGAAAACGTTCTGTACCGAGGCACGATGTTCACCAATCTTTCTGTTTCATGGGATCTCCGCAAGGCTGTGGCCGCGGAGGGCGCTTGCTGATGCCGGACATTGCATCCCCCGCTTCCTTGATCGACGATCTCCGCAGCCCTCTGTCCAGGGTCCTGCGCCAGCCTCTGCTGCTGGGCCTGTTCCTGCCCATCCAGGACGGCGGCTGGTCCCCCTCGACGCTGCCGCGCTCCACGACATGGACCTATGACTACAACGCGGCGCTGACACTGCGTGCGGAGGCGCTGGGCTTTGATCTCGTGTTCGGCCTCGCCCAATGGACCAGCAAGGGCGGCTATGGCGGCGTCACGAAGTACCGGGAGCAGTCGCTCGATTCCTTCATCACCACGGCCGCCTTGGCGGGAGCCACCCGACGCATACTGCTGATCTCCACCCTGCACGTGCTGTACGGGCCGTGGCATCCCGTGCACCTGGCCAAGTTCGGCGCCACTCTGGACCACATCTCCCGCGGTCGATGGGGCATCAATGTGGTGACCGGCTATGCCGAGCGCGAGCCCGCGATGTTTGGCATGAAGAAGATCGATCACGACCGGCGCTACGAGATGGCGGACGTGTTCGCGCAGCGCCTCAAGCAGCTGTGGACGGGCACGGAAAACCTCACGGTGGACGGTCCGTTCTGGGCCATGGAAGATGCCTTCATCACGCCCAAGCCACGTTATGGACGACCGGTGCTGGTGAATGCCGCGGGGTCGCCGGCCGGCATCGCGTACGGCGCGCGCCATTCGGACCTGATGTTCATCACAAGTCCCGGGGGCAACCAGCTCGACGATGCGATCAGCAGCCTGCCGCCGCACATCGCCGCCATCCAGGCGGCCGCCTCGGCCCAGGGGCGTCGTGTCAGGACCCTGCTCAACCCCATGATCATCTGTCGCGACACCGAGCGCGAGGCGATCGCCTACCGCGATGCGATCGAGGCGGCGGCGGATAGCGCCGCCGTGGAAGGCTTCGCCGAGCACGGCCGACGCGGCGATGCCCAATCATGGAAGGACCAGCGTCGCCTGCATCGCGCCATCGGCGGCAACCTGCACCTCGTGGGCAGTCCGCAGCAGATCGTGGAAGATCTTGTGAAGTTGAAAGCGCTCGGCGTCGATGGCGTCCAGCTGACTTTCTACGACTTTGCCAATGACCTCGAGCACTTTGCCGAGAACGTCCTCCCCCTGATGTACGAAGCGGGCCTGCGGGTGCGGGACAACGACGCCACCGCCTGAGCACCGGCGCCGCACCTGGCGCCGGCGCTGCTCGCCGTCAACGCACCGGGACCAACCGCAGGCTCGAGCACCGGACACCAATACCCCGTCTTCCCGACGTGCGGCGGCCAGCCCCGCACGACAGGACACAGCCGCCCCGGTCCGGGCCATGGCTCCCGGGGGACTGCCGCTGAGCGCCCTGTCATTGACAGATATGCATCCTCTTATTGCTTCGTTCACTTCCGCCTGCGCCCTGGTTCCAATCCGATCCTGCGTGTGAGAAGGAAGTCGAACCGACACACAACCATCCATTCATTGAGGAAACCATCAGATGCTCAAGCACAAAGTCCTTGCAGAAACCAAACACGGGACCTCGGCGCCTCGGGCCGGCCTGCTGTCCCGCCGTGGCCTGCTGCGCTCGGCCGGGGTGGCGGGTATCGCCGGCGCCGTGGCGGTGGGTGGCCGCAACGTGCTGGCGGCGGCTCCGCTGCGCGAACTCACGCTGGCCTGGGGCGCTGGGGGGGTCTGCCTCGCCGCCGTCCCGGTGGCCATCGAACGCGGCATCTTTGCCAAGCATGGGCTCAAGGTGAATTTGGCGAACTTCGCAGGCTCCACCGACCAGCTGCTGGAACTGCTGGCCACGGGAAAGGCGGACGCCGGCCTCGGCTTGATCCACCGCTGGATCAAGCCGCTCGAATCGGGCTTCGACGTCAAGATCGTCGGCAGCTCCCACGGGGGCTGCGTCCGCCTGCTGGGCTCCAAACAGGCGGGGGTGACGAGCCTGCAAAGCCTCAAGGGCAAGACGATCGCCGTGAGCGATCTCAACAGCCCGGGCAAGAACTTCTTCACCATCATGCTGGCCAAGGCCGGCATTGATCCGGTCAAAGAGGTCAATTGGCGCGCCTTCCCTGGCGACATGCTGGGCCTGGCCGTGGAGAAGGGCGAGGCCCAAGCCATCGCCGACCATGACCCCAACCTGTACCTGGTCGAACAGCGCACGAAAGGCTTGGTCGAGATCGCGACCAACATGACCGGGGAATACGCTGACAAGGTGTGCTGTGTGATCGGTGCCAGCGGCAAGCTGGTGCGCAGCGAGAAGCCCGTCCTGGCCTCGCTGGTGCGAGCGATCACGGAAGCATCGGACTTCGTCGCGGAAAACCCGAAGGAGACCGCGAAGATCTTTGATGCCTATGCCGTCAAGGTGAGTCCCGACCAGGTGGCCGCGATGCTGGCCACGATGGACCACCGCGTTCACCCGCACGGGCCGTCCCTGCAGAAACAGGTCGAGTTCTATGCACGCGACTTCAAGTTTGTCGGCGTTCTCAAGCCCAGCACGGATCCGGTGCGCTTTGCGCAGCACGTCGCCTTTGACGTACTGAGCTGATGACCAACAGGAGAGATGTCTCATGACTACAGTGGAGCAGGTACTGCCGGCCCCGGCCGCAAGGGCTTCGGCGTCCGGTACGGGTTTTTGGCAGAAGTTCTGGTGGACGGGCCTCGCGGCAGGTCTCTCCTGGGCGGTGCTGGGGGCGCTCACGCACGCCTGGCCGAACAAGGTCGTCGGCTTCAGTGACTGGGCCTACACGTCTGAATTTGCCTGGTTCTCGATCGCCGTGGCGACCGTGCTCGGCACACTGGGCGTGGCGCCAGGTCTGGCTGGGCCGGTGACCGAGCGCTTGCGCGGGGCCGGCCCCTGGCTGGTGGCCATCGCCGTGGTGCTGTCGCTCTGGGAGGTTTTCACGGCCAAGACGGCGACGCTGCCCTCCCCCTTCTTCGCGCCGCCGCAGAGCCTGGCCGAGGTCTATGTGTCGGACTGGAGCCGGCTGCTGGACGCAGCCTTCCACTCGGTGCGCCTGCTGCTGCTGGGCATCCTTATCGGTGGCGTCGCCGGTTTCGTGGTGGGGGTGCTGATCGGCTGGTCCAAGCTGGCCAACTACTGGATCCACCCGGTGCTGCGCGTGCTCGGACCGGTGCCGACGACGGCGCTGCTGCCGATCTGCTTCTACTTCTTCCCCTCGAGCTGGTCCACCGCGATCTTCCTGATCGCGCTGGGCACGGCCTTCCCCGTCGCGATCCTGACCTGGTCGGGCGTGGGCAGCGTCAACAAGAACTTCTACGACGTGGCGCGCACCATGGGCGCCTCGCCCTGGTTCCTGGTGCTGCGCGTGGCCATCCCGGCTTCGCTGCCGCAGGTCTTCGTCGGCCTGTTCATGGGCCTGGGCGCGGCCTTCTCCACGCTGGTGGTGGCCGAGATGCTGGGCGTCAAGAACGGCCTGGGCTTTTACCTGACCTGGGCGCAGGGCTGGGCAGCCTACCCCAACATGTACGGCGCCCTGATCGTCATGGCCCTGCTGTTCTCCGGCGTGA